>Ga0153948_1000553_pt1 | contig 20288 bp, 30 predicted proteins | sample TSNJ032MetaG_FD_104696 | JGI IMG/M metagenome (GOLD analysis project Ga0153948, IMG submission 104696) | Attine ant fungus gardens microbial communities from New Jersey, USA - TSNJ032 MetaG | ecosystem: Host-associated > Fungi > Mycelium > Unclassified | place: USA: New Jersey, Wharton State... | reverse complement strand
TGGATCTTGAGGATTAGGTGCTTTGCATCTGAACACTGGATCACAGGCTGCGGGCATATATGCAACCTGGATAGTATGTCAGAAAAGTACATTAGATACGTAGAGATTCCTTTGTGTGGTAATGGATTAAGCGACACTGGTTTTCAATGGACCACAGGGAGCACTAGAACCAAGATTCTGCAAAGTGGGAGTTGATCCTGGACTGTTGCAACAGAAGGCCAGTGATATTTCAAAGAGGATAACATACGGATTTCCCCATGATCATAAGGTTCGATCATAAGCCGTCATCCACTTTACTAAACACATCGATTTTTGTTCGTCCGTCCTACGGGGCTCATCTCTGAACTAGGGCTTAGTAAATTTCAAGTCTACGCGAAAAAAAAGGTTCGTAATACACATAAGCAGGATAGAATAGCTGAAAGAATAGATGGCATCTTCAATGATCATCTGCACCCTTCTCACCCCACTTGACCGTCCGCACAACACCATTACGCCACGACTGCACCCGCCGCCTTGCCAGAGTGGACATGGTCGAACGATCGGTTCCCAAAAATCCAACTCCACCCGATTGTATCACAGCATCAATCAATACTGGATACCTAAAGTTGAAGATAAGGATTTGTGGTGATATTGAATCGAAGGTGTGACGAGAATCTGGACGTACCAGGCACCATAGCGTTCCACTGTCCCGGAGTGATCGATTATATACCATCCTTGCTTTGCAACTTGTTCCCACCATGACTCATCCTTCTCGTCACTAGTCATAATGACGTGTTCAACCGTTATCCCTCTAGACTCTCGTAGCTCAATCTTGATTTCTTCAACACGTCTGGCTAGGACTGCGATAGAAGCAAAGCAATCGTCCACAGGAACTTGACCACACCAATTTCTAAAATCTCCATGGCGAACATGGATCCCAATGTACTTCTGTGTATCAGAGCGAGAACCTTCTACCAGGTAAAGAAGCCACTCACAGGAGGGGTTGATGAACCTTTGGGCGTTTGAAATGCTGTTCGAACATAGGTCTCGGCTATATCTTGAAGCCGAGATGTCCAGTGTAGGTATTGGCCGACATATCTCCATGCTGGACTGTAGTCAAATTCAAACTCATATGGCTACAGAAGTTGCAAGCTTCAGAGTAGACAGGGACAAACAAACAACTCACCTGATGCGCACATGCATAATACAGATAGTCATAGCAAAGAAGCTGTTCATCAGGTGGTAGAAGGGCATGATGGACAGGCGAGGCGAGAGGAGGCTGGAGGTTCTCCTGTCGACCTTCAGGGAAGGCTAGTGATGCGAGAGCCCAGAAGTACGCATGCTTATCGTGCTCAAAGTGAGGCACTACTTTAATCCAGGAAGGGGCTTTTGTATATGAAATGTCTGATTGGATTTGAGTAATTAACATGCTTCAAGGGCGTTTAGTTGGCAGAAACGTACCGAGGCTAAGCAAATTGGGCACGACACTTCTTCTAGGGAAAGCTTCATCATACTGTACCGCTTCCCAGGTATTCCAACAACCAAGCTCGTCTAAGACGTTGCTGCTTCTGTTCTTGACCTCGTGCCATTCTAACACTGGAATGCCGATTCCTCGTGCAAGCTGTTGCACGTCGAATACGCTGCCAAAGTCAATTGGTGGTTTATCTCCGCCGATGTGAGAGGGGGTGAACATAGGGACGATAGGTATTCTGTCAGTGATCATAGCGAGATAGATGAGATTGATCTATAGCCATGGTTATAAAAATTGGGTGCAGCGAGATGCAAGGCTCACATAGGTCATTACATCGTTCGCTAATTTTCAAGTGTAGTCAGTTGCAGTAACCGCGGACAGAAAGAAACACGTACTCCACCCTGCCGATATCCACGAGGTGATATACTTGACATCGGGGTGTAAATTATCTGCAACTATCTCAAAGACGACATCCTCTCGCTTCTGCAAGCCTCATACCTCGAAAGCCCGCAGTCGGAGGGCCATTGAGGTATAGAGAGGGGCTCAACAAGTCGATTTTTGGGTTTGAATAGTCGGCAACTTCAGACTCCCGCATCGGCTCTGGCGGTGTTGTCCGTGACATCGATAGAGAGAAGTATGTCAAAATCGAGGTGAGAACAAACCCGATGCAGCCAAGAATCAGATATCGGCGTCTAAGACAGTTGGAAAAAGGGAAGGGTATGTCCGGCTTTTCGTGGCTGGAGAGCATGGGATATTCCTCTTCATGGCTGCTATCGTCAGAAAACCTATGGTATAGATCGGATGGAATGGGCGATGAGACTGGACGATCTTGCATGGAAGGGAAAGAGAGTGAAGAGAAGTCTGATGTACATGGTCAATGAGAGCATTTTCTAAACATACCTAGCTCTCGTGAGTGCTAGATCAAATCTGTCCAATTTCTTCCTTCTCCTTTTGGAATATATTGATCACCACCTGACATTTTGTCAAATTCCATTCATCACGGCTCCTAAAATAACCATATCTAAACCAGTCCACCATGCCCAGCTAAAACCCAGCTAAACAAGGATCTTCCCTTTCTCATTTCTCCGAACCACCTTACAACCCCTACCCATCATGGATCGCAAAACCTTTCAGGTCGCGGGTGTCGTTATGTTTTACATGTCGGCTGCTCTTATCGTATGTCTTCCCATTGTTTCCTGCGTTCTTGACTCTCATCATGATTATCAGATGGTTTTCGTGTACAATTGTTATCGCACCCTGTTTTCAATGGGCTGACAATTGAACAGGAACAAGGCCGTCTTGAACAAGACACCGGATCTACCCCTCTTATTCCTCCTAGTTCAGCTCCTCATAGCTGTGGTGTTGCTGCATGTAACCGCCCTCCTTTCGCCCAAGATCGAGATCCCAACAATTGATCGCAATGTAGCCATCAAGCTGCTACCAGTAGTATCGGTGAACATCATCGGCCTAGTCTTCAACACTCTGTGCTTGCGAGGTGTTGAGGCGTCGTTTTTCCAGGTAAGTGTACATCCATATTCGGTAATTTGCAATCCATATTTTAACTCGAGGTTCTTCATCTCAGATTGCTCGCGGCCTCGTCCTTCCATTGACAATCTCCGTATCTTGTCTACACACCCGCAAGACACCGACGGCCAAGGTCATCATCGCCGCTGTCGTCGTTACGTTTGGTTTCATTCTTGGTATTACTCCATCAAGTAATCTTCCAGCCAAATCCGTCCCTTCTGCTCTTTCGTTGGTTTATGGCATCCTCTCTTCCCTCTTTATCGCCATCCACGCGGTTTTGATCAAGAGTTCTCTTCCTTACTGCAACGACTCCACCATTCAACTCGCCTGGTGGACGAACGCCGGCTCTGCTGTCATGCTTTTCCCTTTTGTTGTTTTCGATGGCGAGCTATTTGAAATTTGGAAGAAGATCTCTAGTCACACCCATGACGATTTCTCTGCTCTCATTTTTCTGTGGGGATCACTCGTGACTGGCTGTTTCGGATTCTTACTCTGCATCGCGGGTTTGTTGAGTATCAAAGTGACAAGTCCCATAACCCACATGTTCTCAAGCGTGCGCGCCCTACTTTGTGCTTGTGTTTGTGGTTTGACAGTTGTTCCCAGGCTGCAAGATCAGTCATACAAACACTCGTCGGTGTTTGGATATTCGGAGATATCCTTAATGTGTGAGTGTCAACTAGATCCGAGTGGCTTTTCAATTCTTCAAACTAGTTGACAGTAAACGCGCAACGTCCATTCTTGTCATTCTCACCGGCACTCTGTAAGATTGATCTTGAGAGAAGTGATTTGTGTGCCTTTTTTTTGACGCCCTTGTTGAACAGGTACTACACGTGGGTCAAATCAAACGAGTTACCACCCAAGTCTCCACAGCAGTCGATTGACGTTGAAGCGAACGAGAGCGACCACCGACGAGTTTTGTTCAGCGCCGATAAAGAATCTTCTGAGCTCGAGGAACTCAAGTCTTCCGAGCTACCCACGATCAAACTCGATCCTTCGCGGGACTAGTGGGTGATTTTCCCAAGATGAGAAGTCGTTCAGCATGTGCATCTTTTGCCGTATTATCACCCCCTTTCTTTTGGTTTCAAAAAGCACCGGAATTTGTTTCTGGACTAAGAGACATGTGATTTAGATTTGATGTATAGTGATCCTTGCTTTCTAGATACGCACTTGGACCGAACAAGGGCAAATGCAGAATTAAATCAATAGGCTAATTTGAGCGTTTATCTATCTTTTCGGGACAACCGAGGCGTTTCCTGTCCCTGTCTCGGTTCGGAAGGGAATACCGAAATTAAAAATTGTGTTCTTCATATGAGCATGTGTCGCGCACGTTGTTCTTGTTCTTGGTTGGCGTAGTAACCTGATAAGCGGAAGTTGTCAGTACGTTTTAATTAATTGAATCAGGAATAGGTAAATGTGCGGGGAGGTTGCGACGTTGACAACGCCAACAGTTTCGAGAGGGAAGGGGTTTCGGATCCACATTGATGGTGTTAATATATGTCGTTGGAGATACCTCTTTAAACCCCGCCCAAAACCGATGGCACTTTGAATTTTCGGACCCATCAACTGTTTCGATAACGTAACGAGTCAAACCCTATTTCATTGGCTTGAAGCTAATTCGATTCAATCCATTCATGAAATGAGAAAAAAAAAGACGCGCGGTTTCATTGATGAGGGCGCAAGTCGGTCGGTTCGACATGAAGACACACAAACACACACACAAAATTCTATTTTTATCTTCTACTTTGTCTTGCATTTGTTTTATTTACCGCTCGTCCTCTCGTGATCCGAGATTTTTTGATATATGAAAGAGTAGTGGGACAATAGAAGGTCCATTAGGGAATGGAACACGGAGTATGTGATGGTCCACTTCAACAATAATGAGTGCGAAAATGGGCAAATACGACTTTATGGATATATGTGTGTTGACGATCAGGTGTGTGGCAGTGTGTTGACGATCAGGGCAGCGTGGCGTCACTCTGGTCTCTCCCCCTCTCTCTACAAACACACATACATATACAACCAACAATGTAGGGACAGAAAGGGGTAAATTCCAAATCAGGAAACCGAGCCAGTTCTTCTGTTTACCGCCCGTCTGGTTTTTTTTCTTCGAGTTCTTTTAACGATGAGGACTCCTGTTCGTTCGTGGGTAGATATACATCATCCATCACCTACCACCCTTTCCTCGAGTCCAACAAAGTTAACGTTCGTCCTTGAGCTCATTCTTGCTCTCCTGTTTCTATCTCGAGTGAAGAATGTCTAATACTCAATCGTTTGTCAACGCACTGGACGCAGACCGTGTCCAGTCCGAACGAAATCTAGGAGAGACGGAGATAGCTTACTATCTCCCCTCACGCGACAACGGAGTGAACGACATGTACGTCTGGGCTTTCTGTATCCGTGGTCCTGCTTTTTCCCTTTTTTTTCAACCAAGCCTACTAGGTACCTCCATCTGGGCTTTGGTGTTGACGATCCTAGCTGTATGACGTTTCAGAGGTTGTCCCTGGTCTGGTCGATTCTTCGTGCCCGACATCCGCTATTGGCTGCCAGGACAAAGATGTATACGTACGATGATATCCGTTTTGTGTAAGCAACGCGACCCGTCTCTGAGCCCTTTCTCTCTCTCTCTTCCATGGAGTTCATTTCTTTCTCCTTAGCTATGATAACCCCCGGTGTCCAGAAGACATTTTACAATCTGCCCAACAGAATTTGGAATTGCGTTCTCAGACAAAGGAGGGTGAGTCTTTCTCACCCTTCCTCTTTCTCTACCTCGCATTTAAACGAGACTCTTCCAAGAACTCATCGACAGCTATCTCAACGGGGAAAGAACACTTTCAAACGATAGGCTCTCCTACCTTATTCTTTCCTCCTCCTCCTCAAATGACGACGACAGCCCACAAACCAATTTCGACCTCCTTATTTGTGCGGCGCATTGGATCGGAGACGGCATGGCGCTCCACACGTTTGCGAATGAACTGTTTGGCCTATTGGGTCATCGTACCTCGGACGAGTCTGCGTTGAGGGTTCTGCTCGAACAAGAATTCAAGTGTCTTTATTCCGATCATGCTCAGGTACGTTTCTCAAATCCGATCTTTTTTTTTTTTCATCCATCGAGAATTCCCTTCTTGAAGCGTTTTTTTTTTTGTTCAGGGTGTTTCGCTTCCGCCGTGTTTGGAAGATCAGCTACCTTGTCTTCCTTCAAGCAAACTCTTCAAGGCAGCGTCCAAGATTGATTTCAAGTCGTATCAACGAAAGCTTGTGGTGGGTTCCAGGAATTCCTTTGTTTTGTTTTTTTTCGGGCGGGGAACCGATTGTTCAATAACCAAGTTTTCATTTAGGGCGATCACAGTTTTCCCAAGCGACACGATCAACAACCTCGTCATACGATAGTCAAGACGACGTCATTCGACCCTGCCCGAACCAGCGCCATTCTACGAAATTGCAAGGAGAAAGGCGTCTCTATCTCGAGTTCCCTTTTTGCCATATGCAGTATCGCTTGGGCACGCACTAGGCATGAACGCGGTTGGGAGCTTCCTGTGTAAGTTCTCTCACTCTCACGAGCACAAAAGATTAGGAAAAGTGACTTTGATTTGCAGTATGATGTACACAGCACTCAATCTTCGTCCGTATCTCAAGACCTTGAATCATTCATACTGGTTCCCTGCTCTTAGCTATTTCAATGTCGTCCTTCCAGCGTTCCTACCTCGATCAGGCGATATAAAATCGACATTTTGGCTCAGAGCACGATCAGCGAAAAAGCAGTCGGGAGACACGGCCAAACACCCCTTGGTGGTTGCACGCTCGATTGAAATGGCACGCGAGAGAGGATGTAGAGCGCGTGCCTGGGCGAAAAAAGACGATGGGGTTGTTGACAACGAGACGACGGCGACGGCGTCCGTTCCTGAGACCCTGGTGCCTTCAAGCCACGTTGCCTCGACAGCCTTGATTGGACTGTCCCTGTTAGGAAATCTGGACGGGATTTACAGGCATCCAGAGTATCTCGGTATCAGACTGCACACATTGACAACAGGCTCCCGCCAGCGTCCTGGTGGTATGCTACTGTTCGGGTACACATTTGTTGGAAAGCTATGGGTCAGTTTGGGCTATGACGAGAATGGGTTTGACAAGCAAGTGGTTGACAAGTATTGGATCAACGTACTTTCGACTATCGATGAACTATTGTTATAAGTTGCGTAAAGATACATTAGGTTGGTACTAGAGTCAACAATGCTAGATGTCAGGTAGTTCGCGTTGAATGAGGCGTATCCATGTACTCTCCTTGCACGCCTCTTCGGTCGCGTTGATCCTATCCCAGAGCTGGTCCTCGTCGAGACCATAAATCTCGTATTTCCCACCTCCCAATGTCAGGCCATTTCGCGTTGCAGCTTGGATTGCGGCTTCATTCTCGCCTCTGGATTGAAGGTCAAAAAGAGAAAGGGAGGATGAGGAAACGTACCGCAGTAATTGGAGCAGCTCTGTTCGATCAGGGAAGAAGAGTCTGGGTTCTAGGACGCCGAGGATAGCGAGTGCGACGCGATAGAGAAAAGAATCACCCTCGAGCATGATGACATCCCATATTCGAGCACAGGCCTCAAAGGGGAGATGGTCGAGAAAGAGGGTGGCGATCCAGTCGGAGAGGTAGGCAGCTGGGGATATGTGGTGCTGCTTAAAGTTGAAATAGACTGAGAACGTGAGATTGGAGGCAAGGGGAGGAGAGGAGACGGGTACTTTTTGGCATGGCGTCGGCTAGGAGAGCGTCGAATATCCTGTTGTTGATGAGCTGGGGAATGGAGGGAGTGAGTGCGGCTGACCTGTAGTAGGCCTCTAGCTGGGAGGGGATGAGGTGAAGGATGATAAATGATTGGGAGAGGACGTACGTCGTCTTTGGATGTGTCGCCGCCGTAAAAGGTGCGCAAGCAATGGCGCTCGAGAAGATTGCGCATGACGTTGAAAGCTTGGTGGATGGGCATTGTGATGAGGAGCATGGCGGCGAGTTTTGCGGCGCCGTAGGTGTAACCGAGACCCTGGTCGCTCCTTGCGATGACCCAGGCGTAGAGCATGTCTTTGAGGTCGTTGTGGAGGGGACCAGAGTGGGGATGAAAGAGGTGCAGAGAAGGTAGGGTGGAGAGGACGTCTTGGTCGATGAGGTCGAGGGTGGACTGGGGGAAGAGATTAGCGGAGAGGGCGCGTTTTGCGCGGACGAGACAGGAGCGGAGGTGGTCTGAAAGATGAGGAGGACAGCGGGGATGGAGTGAAGGAGACTGACCTTTTCCAAGGGCGAGAGGATTGCCGACAGCGTTTTCCCAGAGAGCAGGGCGGAGGTTGGTGGGGATGCCGGCCCACCAGAGACTGCGGATGTGGGGGACGCTGTGGACGATGCGCCAGTCTGGGAGGACCTGGTTTTCCCAGACGGCCTGTGAGGCGTGGATGCGCTGCTCACGGAGGAGACGCTGTTTGGAGAGTGCGCTGTGTTTTTTGTCGACTTTTGTGGGATTAGACGAGGAGTGGGATGGGACGAAAGCTGACCTGCTGCACGGCTGCGAGACATCATAGAGTTCCAGTCAGCCAGATGTTTCTGGTCTTCTGCGGACGGCTTTGGAGGGAGAAACACTGGCCGTGTTTTGCTACGGACTTTGTCGAATAGAGTGGGAGTCATCAAGTGATTGATCTTTAAATAAACTCGATGATCGCTGAGCTCGTCCTCCTCCTCGCCGGACACAAGTCCTCCCTCTTCCTCGACGACGCCTCCCTCAACCCCGCCTTCGCCTCTCTCCTCCATCCAGGCGAGCAGCACGCCCTGCTGTCCATCGCCCAGGTTGCTTTCCGCTACACACACATCACGGCAGCGTGCACAAGACTCTCCCAGTCGTCGTCTCGGTATATATGTGCGCTCTGCGCCTGCCTCCGCCTCATCCTCGCAGACGAGTACCACGCCCACGTTATCCAGACAGAGGCTCAGATCCTCAGCCACGACCCTGCCCTCGTCGCCGCCGCCGCCTTCGTCCCCCTCTCCTCCATACGCGCCCTCTTCTCCCAGTGGGACGCCCCCTTTGCTGCTCTCGTCCACCTCCTCGACCTCCTCGAGGCCCAGAAACACTGGAACCCAGGCCCCCTCATCGACCTCTTGCTCTCGCGCTCCCACACAGGCGTCCATCGCATCGCAACCATCTTTGACCGCTTGTCCTCCGCCGTACAACGCGTCTGGAGATCTCAAATAGCTGCCTTTATCGTCCACGGCTCCATATCCCCCCAAGATCCTCTTGCCTCCCAATCATATACTCTCCTCGACGGCTCCATCCCCTCCTGCATCTCCCCACAGTCTCGGGATTCCATCCAGTACGTCGGCAGAGCCGTCGCCACCGTCAAGGCCGCAAAATGGCAAAAGCAGCTTCCCACTGCTATCGCCTCCCACCACACCCACATCCTCGACTCCGTTCTCCCCCAGAACCAGCATGCATTTGACCGTGTCATTGCGCAGATACGCTTCAACGTCAGCGAATGGCTCTGGAGGAACGTCCTCACTCGCAAAGACATTGACGACGCTGTCAATTCCTTGTACGTCCTCCCTTACTTCTCATCGCTATCCCTCAATGCCCTTTCCAAAGGGGTGACTATTTCTTGCTCAGAAACGGAGAATTCTGTCTCTCCCTTATCCGCGAAATTGACAGACTCAAACTTTCCCGCCTCACCATGCGGTCCCCTTCAGTGTCCATCATCAGGGATCAGGACCTTAACCTTGCCCTTCTCCGTGCATCTCTCGGCACCTCTGCCCAGCAGGATCCTGCTCTATCTCGTCTCCGCTTCTCTCTTCCTTCCGGTCCATTGCGTCCCCATCTGCCTTCACTCCCCTCATCTCCCTCACAACCTTTTCACTCACACCTCCTTGGAACTCCCTTGCTCCTGTCCTACTCCGTCTCTTGGCCCCTCGACCTCTTCCTCGATCCGTCAGATCTAACTACATACTCCACTCTCTTCAGTTTTCTATCCGCCCTGCGCAAAACACACACCCGTATACACACGTGCTGGACCTCTTTGTCCAATGCTCAACGCGCACGCAGGAGATGGACCGGTCTAGGGGAAGGTGGCACAGTCGAAGACCTTGAAGCAAGGAGAAACCTACTCAGGTGCGGCTGGGGCATTGTTCGTGACATGGGATGGTTCTTGGACACCCTCCTTGGTTATATCATGACCGATGTCGTCGACCTCGAGTTTCGCAAGCTTAAAGAAACTCTTGCAAAAGGTATCGACGCCCCAACTCAACATGTACCTGGCAGTGATGATTACCTCGATTTTACATCGCTTCGCACCATTCATGCTGCATATCTGGACAGACTTTTGCATGGCTGTCTCTTGAACAACTCATCAATGATGTCAATCGTCCACTCCATCTTGGAGTCGTGTGAACAGTTTGTGGCTCAGGTCGAAAGATGGGGTGGGGATGTTCTTCCTGCTCTTTTATTCGAGGGTAGTTTGGGGAGCGGAAGTGACCAAGTCGGGGTATTGGTCCAGGAGCGATGGCAGGTTGTATCAAAATTGAACAAGGTACAGAACAGTTTCTTTTCTCCAATGCTATTCTTATTTTACCTCTAGACCCTGCACCACCATCTGGTGTCGTTTTACGAACAACTCACAGTATCAACTTCTCAGAAACCCTTTTCGGTGGGAGTAGATACATCCAAATCGATTCTGATGAATGCAAGCATCGCCAGTCAAACGCTTGCTCAGGGTCCGCCCAAGAATGTCGCAAATGCAGAGGCAGAAGCTCGAAGGCACGTTGAAAGGTTGTTGTTGAGGCTGGATTTCAATGGAGGATTTTCTACACCAAAAACAGTCCCCATTCGTGAAGGAGACGAAGAAATTCTTGTAGAGGGAGGAATAGTGTAGCTGTACGATAAGATAAGATACATCGACACCGCCACTGCGATGAGCCAGCGCGAAATTTCGGCTGTTCTCGGCGTCTAGTGCGAGCACGACTTGTCCCACAGTTTTTATTAGCCCGTTCACACGACGCGTAGAGGCTGACACGCGAGAAGTGATTATTGGTGAGAATGAACGCGTGGATGTGGACAACGAATACCCTAAGAGTGATACCAAAGGTAAAATACATATTCGTCGTTCGCACCCTCTTTTTTTTTTTATTATCGATGATGCGATTTTAATCAGGGGCCGATAACAAGTATGGCTGTCCGACCAAACAATGTTTTCATATCTCGTCTCCATCAGCAGATCCGTCTCCTTTCTTCTCCTTTTACTACCATGACTTCCCGTCAGTATCCTTTCCTTTCCTCGTTCTCTTTCTCTGCGATCGACTTTGTCTCATCTATTTTCATGTAGAGTACACCTCCCGCCTCATCGGCGCTCCTAACACGCTCGGTAATTATTGATTTTCTTAAAAGAAAAACCTGCCGCCGCCTCTCTCGACTGACAACGGACAATACAGAACATCGTGTTTTCATCGAACAAAACGGATCGGTCGTTTCCCCCTGGCACGATATCCCCCTTTTCGCTGATCAGCCTAATGGGATTTTCAACATGATCGTTGAAGTTCCTCGTTGGACCAATGCCAAGCTCGAAGTTTCGAAAGAAGAGTCGTTCAACCCTATCAGACAGGATATCAAGAAAGGTCGTTTGCGCTATGTCAGGAACTGTTTCCCTCATCATGGTTACATATGGAACTATGGTGCTTTCCCTCAGGTAGAGTGATTAACCCCATTTCCGGAATCTTTCACCCACACCCACACGCGCGTCCGCGCACGCGCACGCATTTACACAGACATGGGAAGATCCCACCCAATCTCACGTCGAGACCAAAGCCAAAGGCGACAACGACCCGCTCGACGTCTGCGAGATCGGCGAACAGATCGGCTACGTAGGTCAAGTCAAACAAGTCAAAGTACTCGGTATCATGGCTCTCCTCGATGAAGGCGAAACGGATTGGAAAGTTCTCGTCGTGGACGTGACCGATCCGCTCGCTTCTAAACTCAACGATGTAGAAGATGTGGAGAGGCATTTGCCTGGTTTGATTCGTGCGACTAATGAATGGTTCAGGTACCAAGCAAAAAAAAAAAAACATTAGTTGAGAGAGAGATGTTGACGGTGGTTTTAATTTAGGATTTACAAGATTCCGGATGGAAAACCAGAGAATACGTTTGCGTTCTCTGGTGAAGCCAAGAACAAAAAATATGCTACCGAGATTATTCATGAATGCCACGAAGCATGGCGTCGGTTGATCACGGGTGAGACGCCTAAACAGACTCCTTCCTACGATCTCTCCATGTAAGTCTCCCCGCGCACACACCACTTTTTTTAAAATTTTTATCTCTGCCATTTTTTTTCTAGTCGCAACATTACCATTGCCAACTCTCCTGGATTTGTCAGGAGGGACGACCCCAGTTATACCAGCTTACCTGCTGATTCTAGGAAACCCCCTGTGCCTGTCGATCCTTCTGGTGAGCCAGATTTCTTTCTTTAAAAAACAATCTTCCTGTCGTCTCATATGAACCACCCAGTCTCGAAATGGTTCTATATCTCTTCCGCTCAAGTTTAGTGACTTCTAAATTCAGCCATCGCAAAAATATATATATTATTTTGTTCGCCCAGGGAGCGTGATTGATGAACTGTTACATTTCAAATATGAAATTATACTATATCATTGCAAAGCAGAAAGCAAAAAAAAAAGATGTTGAAAATGCGCATCTTAATGAGATCTTTCATCCCACTCCGGTGAGAGTGGAGGATATCGACAATATTGGTCAGAGATAGACGCGACAGTCCATGTACCTATCAAAAGTAGACACTTGAACCTCCATCAAAGGGGAAGGAAGAAAAAAAAACGAACCTTCCAATGCGGAGAAGACGGAGTAATCAGTGGTTGGAACTCGGGAAACAGTGTGCGTTTCTAGGACTTTGCCCGGTTTGCCTCCTTTCTTGAGCGTCAACTCCGAACGCTGGTACGTGAAAGCAAAAGGAGGCTGTCCAACGAGATTGAACACAATTTCAGCTTGGTCACCTACAAGAGAGAGAGAGAGAGAGAGAAGCATGAGAGAGATACACAACCACCCATGAGATCATGACAACAAACCTTCATGAATATCTTGAATCATACGCTTTCCTTGACCGACTTTGGCTGAAGGTAAGGGATGGATCATGTACCGAATATCCGTCGCCGCCGCCTTGCACGACTTTTGTTGATGGGAAATGGAAGTAATGATAAGTTCTCCAGGTTGGAGTTGAGGCAACGAAAACGGTGAAGTCTTGACTTCCTGAGAATACTTTCGGCTACCTATACGATACCTATTCTCAAACGGGTTAATAGAGTTCCCACCGATTATTAAAGTAACATACCCAACGGTCCAAGGAGGTATACCTTCGAGCTGGAACTGCACCGTATCACCAGCACAGATATCAGATCTCTTGTCAAAGGGAATAATCGCCGCTGTCTCAGCGACATCGACCCATATCGTGTTGAGCATAGAATTGAACACCGACTGTGCACAATTGGAAGAATCCACAACAGATTCAATCGTCACAAGGTATGAACCGATGGATTTAAAGCGGTACGGTGGTATAGAAAGTCGCCAAATATGTTTATGAACTTTGATTACTTCGGTCACAACCTCACTAGCAGCGATATCTTTGATGCTAAGCGTGAGCGTGAACGGTGGCGTACCCTCAAAAATGATGATACCATCACTTGAAGAGGGATCTAGAGGCGTAAAGGTATCGTTTTGACAGTAGGTTATCCTATTGCGGTTCTTAAACCAGACGGAGGGCCGTCGCATAACTTCCTGTTCAAAGACCAATCGTTGAGAACGAGGAATGATACCCGTCTCGGGCTGCTTGAGAGGATAGGCAGAATCGCCCATCCGTTTCACTTCATAGTATATACGTCCAATTGTGGAAGTCTGAAGTTGAAACCTTGTGCGCGATTGTATGCTATTGAATGTAGGCTGGTCAATAAGCTTCGTGCCTCCAGCTTCGCTGTCTTGAGCAATGTTGTATATGATTTGGAAAGGTGGACGGCCAGTCAAGTCAAGGTCAACGTGGTCACTGGCACCCTCGCAAATTGGCGGAAGAATGTGAGAACGATTACTAGGATGGTAATGGGCAATAGTTGACGATGACAACTTGGCAGAAGGACGAGGTATCCAATCGACATGATAGGTCACCTGCCCAGAAATAACAGATCCTGGACAGAGAGCGTCGTCGATACCAATGATTTCGTATGTCCCTTGGTCAGTCACTCTCAAGTTATCATTCGCGGAATAGAGTGTTGCCCTGAAGATCTTCTCCTCGCGACCCTTTAAGCGGTATCTCAAACGCCAGGGCTGAAGAACGTATGAGAGAAAGTAGTAGAATAATGAGCTCAAAACTACGCACCCCATCTCCCGTAAGCCGCAGAGGAAGGCTAGCCTTTTCACCTTCTGTGATGGTGACGTGACGTTGCTCGACTTTTCCGTAGAATTGAGCAGTAGGCTGTTGCCACCAAGTTAAGCGATTGAGTTACCAGCAAACGTGAGATCATACCCATGTTCGTTTGACGTAAACAGCGATACCCGAAACGCTGACTGGCCGTTTGCAATAACTATCTTCAGCACTGACTGTACAGAAAAATGGGCATTGTTTTCTCATAATTTTTGAGTAAAGGCACATACCTAAATTGATTTCGAAAGTGCCACTGGTCTTTTGAAGGTCCTCAGGGATGGGTATCTGAACACGGTGTCGAGAGTCTTGAACGCCAGAAACACGGAAACTGTCTGAGCCCTTGGGCCCGATAATCTGAAATTCAACATTCCACGGTCCGGTTCCCTGAGATCAACCCCTGAGTATTGCATATGTAAGTATGGATGGATGATGTGCTTACTTTGAGCTCAAGATCAACAGGAACGGTATCTCCTGCACAACTGCTTATAGTCTTCTTTGACGCAGACCCTGCAAATTCAACCGAGACAAGTGGATGGACAACTTGATCGATAATAGGTCCATCCAGTTTGACCTTGGCATAGTTCGAGTCACTCATCGAAACGAAGGTAAAGATGTAATGACCACTTTTGTCGGGTTGCATTGCCAACTCTCCGCGCGAGTGAGAGAAAACCATGGAGCGCTCCAGGGGTGGCTGGTCATCGCGCTGTTCTGTGTAGTAGACACGGAATGGCGCTTGCCCGTGAAGAACTAAAGACGCGGATACACCGGTGTCTCCAGAACTGAGATACATGAATGATGGCACAACTCTAGGGTTAACACACTCACCATTCGTGAATTCGTTTCCATTCAATGTGGGCAGAAGGTTTCGGCTGTTCAACAACTGGACATACATCAGGGGCAAGTACGTCTCCGTGACAATACTGTAGTATAGTAAGTTCAAGAGAACCAATATATGCCTGGGATGCGTACCTTCCCCTTTATGCCAGTAATGATGTACTCTCCAGGAGCATTTGCTCTAATTGTAAGGTTTTTCTTCTCACCTGGAGTTTTCAGGACCTCCTTCCAAGGCTTTAGATTTGAGTACATGTTCGATCCACCAATCGACTCCTGGGGCGGCTTATAACGGATAGCAACCTCCCAAGGTGCATCAAACTTGTCCAGATCCTTTGTCGTAAGCTCCAAGTCAGAATATGACCCGATAAGTAAGGGTTTGGGATTCTGAAGATTGCAGCTCTTGAAAGAAACCACGGGGCGACCTAGAACTACGAAGGATCTAGTCGTCTTGGTTTTGCTGACTACATCAAGTCTCCCAGCAGCTGGATCAGCACCAACGGACACCGAGTTACCCTGACCATCAACAATCTCTTCAAGTGCATACAAGTGCGTTCCGGGCTCATTGAGGGAAATCGAAAGAGGTATCTCGACAGTTTGAGGTTCGAAATTCCTCCTCGCCAATTGCAACCCTTTGTGATCCTCTTTTGATAGACTCAAGCGATAATCCCCTTCAATGCCCTCTACCAGATATTGATCTCTCTTTCCGTTGATAGTCTTCAGCCAACGCAGACTGAGTGGGGGGGTTCCCGTGACGCTAATCAAGAGATCCAGATTGTTATCTTGACCTGAACACCAGACGGAATCCCTATCCGTTTGTTTTCTCACATCCACGAATGCCACCTGAGGGCAAGGGACAACTACCACCTCCGAGGGCTGGATTACGCGTGCCTCATTGTGGGCTATGTCCCAGACCTGCTCAAGTCGAAAAATTCCGGGCTTTAAGACACGAATGTAAACAAGAGATTGAGACTTCTGCAATGTTGGAAGGCCCGTTTTTCGGCTAATTTCGTCGTCATCATCATCATCATATTCATCATCATTATCTTTTTCTTCTTCTTTAGAATGTGCCTGAGGCGAAAGAACAGACGTCAGCTGCAAAAAGTCCTGTAGATTTTGTTCAAGATCTTTGGCAGTGACATTGACGAAGTCCTTGTCTGTAGGTGAGTTTAGAGGGCTGACAGAGTATTTGAGACCAGCAATATTAGTATTGTTCAGAAGCACTGGGAGAAGCATGTAGCTTGACAAGTGGGAGAGACAATACTTTTCGGCATCGGGATTTAAGTGCGCAGTGCTTATCGGTGACATACGAACTGTGTGTTGACCAAGGAGATGTTGCTCTTGATCATCGCTAGAGCTCTGAATAAGTCCAAAGCTAAAAAGAGCGGGGACATTGACGAAGGAGAAGTATTTTGAGTTGGAAGCGATTTCGAGTGTCCCTAAATGATATAAGCCAAAGTAGACACAAATAAATGATAAGGAATTATACCAGACGGTCCACTCTGCGAGGTTCTGAAACTCTTGGAAAAGCCCACGTTGAGACTGATGCCACCGAACATGAGACCGTCGATAAATATGGAAGAAAAGAGAAGAAGAGCAATTGTTGCTTTGCTGCAGGTCAGGCGTGGAATGTGCAACAGGGAGAGGGCACCAATGAGAAGGCAGTCGACAATTATCCACTTCCGACAAAACGATGGTCGATTGTCACTCCAGCTTAGCAACCAGATAAGGTCAAATAATTTGATACTCTAAGTCTCGCATCGGTGGTGAGTGGCAGGCTAGAGTAAAAACAATACACACCTGACATAGTGCCCCGAGGCTGAGATAATAAAGTCGTTGTGAAGGGAAATCAAGGTAGACTTCAGGTATCAGTGGCTCGTCTTTATGCTCCGGAGGGTCCTGCTTAAAGGCAGATGATAACATTCTGGTGATGTTTTGAGCAAAACCAAAAGAGCTGGACCAGGCGCTCTGAGTTACACGGTAAGACGCGCTAAGCTTTCGGCGTGATGCAAATTGGTCACGTGGTATTTTCTGCAATTAAGTGACATTTGTGCGATACTTTACAGACCGAAACGAAGGGTCCTCTCATGATTTCTGGCTAATTCTTGGATCTATGCCAGATCTGACGCCGACATAGGCCAACTATTGATGGCTTATTTTGAGGGGGACGAACACCGTTTCGCCCCATTCATTAATGGTAAATTCCATCACTAAACTGCTCATATGCTGCTCATATCCGTTTCCAACAATGCCCTTTAAGTATTCCACATGATTGTCGTAACGTTGACCGAGTGCCCCCACCTTGCCTGTCTAATGAAAAGCCCCTTCTTGACACACCCACCGCCGAATCAATCAAGATTGATATGGCCAATAGCTCAATTTTCTAATCATGTAGTGATGCCCTATAGTCAATGTCTACAAGTTCAACAGCTGAGGAAGCATTCACGCTTAGGTAATCAATATTCTGATCTCAAAACATCCATGTGAGCGCTCACAAATAAAACAAACTGCTTCCAAAATCCATAAGTGGAAGAGGGTATCAACACCATTGATAGAAGCATATTCCTCCACCTGACTTCGATTCTTCTTCTGACTTTTCCTTTGGAGATCATCCAACGATTGAAGTACCTTACGCAACATGATGGATACATCCCTTCCTCCCCTTCCAGAAATCACTGACCAGGACTTGGTTCTATCTGTCTTCGTGTATCACGAGGATATGCTCGGATCATCGGAAACCGAACAGTTCAACGAGGCAGGGCGGTTGGCTCAGCTTGGTAAACGGGTCATCGATCAAGCGATTACTTTCCACTATTTTAAGAAGAGAAACCCCGTTCTCTCTGCGGAACAAATCGATGTAAAGATTTCCAACTTTTTCATTGTATACATCTAATTGAACTTTGCTTGCCTTTAAAGAGTTTGAGAGATGTCAACACTCCCGATTACCCTATTCTTTTGGTCCAGTACGGTCTTAAAAACAAGATTCGATGCCCGGCTCAGGATGCTGCATACATAGACACACAGGAGGTACATCCCCCAAAAAATCTACTCTAATAGTACTGACAAGTCCACAGGGTGCGTTTTATTTCTTCTGCAAGTATATGGGGGCTGCTTTCCTCTTGCATGGGATGGCCAGTATTCAAGAATGGGTCTCGCAAGTGATTGAACCAGGGTCTGAGGCGCCCCGGGTACCAGTCGGTCAACCTCAAAACCGACCACAAGCGAGATTACACTCGGTGGGACAGCAACCCCCACCTCCGCCAACCGCCCCACCTCCCCAGCCGCCTCCTCCTTCGTACTACTCTTCAGGCCAACAACCATTGTCGCTGCCATCAACTCAAACCACTCACCAAGTCTTAGCTCAGTTTAACATGACAGCTCACCAGCGGGGCTATTCAGTGACTTACCCTGCCCGTAGCGAGGGCGCTCATCACAATCCTATATGGCATGTTAAATGTTGTTGTAAGCTGCAACCTTTTCTCCTTGTTGGCTACTCACAAGACGTTCAGTAAATGGGGAACCCCGTGGTGAAGGGACAGGCAAGAACCAGAAACAGGCAAAAGAAGCAGCAGCTCGCCAGGCATGGAGTTCAATGGGATGGGGACAAGGTAAATTATCACATTGATAACCCATTCATTGGTCACTAAGCCTTGTCTATAATTCAAGATTCTTAATATAAAGAGACTCGTTATCACTTGAAATTCGTTTAAATGCATTTAGATCGGTCTCTGCGGACGAATCGATGGCAGATTCGGAAGTTACCATCATCTATGTAGATATCTAGATACCTTGACTGTACATCACGAGCTCAAATACCAAAACACGAAATAAGCACCAATTAAGCCCAGAAACACTCTGAGCTGAGGATCGAGATTTGATATTCCCGCTCTCGCCCGATCAACACCATCTGAAGTGCCCCTTGCTGGAGTTGGATCACCATTAAGGGTCCGCCCCGTACCAGAAAACGCTGAATTAGAGGAGCTAGCATGTTTCCGAAGCATGCTCTCGACGGCACTGAAAATAAGAAAATGAGATTGTAGTGGGTGAGAAGAACCTGAATTAGCACCTTACTTTTTATCGGCACCTTTCACTTGATCCACCTTTGTACTACCTTTGATAAAAACGAATGTAGGCCTATATTACAGTGAGAAGGCATTGGAAGTGAACATTGAAGGTGTTCACATGGCAGATATAGAGTATCGAGCCGCAACATCGCGTGCAGCATCCACGTCACATTTGAGGAAGTTCACATTGGTGTATTTCTTAGAGAGTGCCTCAAATGCAGGGGCAATCATATGACAGGGACCACACCTAAAGTACATAAGTACATCTGAATGTTCTAAGTCCTGAGTGATCAGACCATGTAGCATGGAAGTCAATGACCTATCAAACTCGTTGATTCGAGCATTCGCGGAAGGCACCAAGAGTCACATACACTGAGTTTCTCCTTTGAACTGGACAAAATCTTGTCTAATTGTGAGGTCGATTGGATATGAGTGATAGACATCGTATACAAACAATGTGCACTCGGCTGCCACGTAGTACCTTGGCACGTGTTGATGAAGAATTCTGTTGCTTGATTCGCATCCAGGGTATGACATCACTGATCCAAAGGAGCAGATACAGTCAAACCTCTGACGAGGCATACCCCTCGGTCATGGTCAAAGTTGGTCAAAAGTATGCCTTAGTAGAAAGTATGCCTTGATAGAAATTCACCTTTTTTCAGCTGGAAATTGACCAAAAACAGGTTTATTTACGAGCCTACTACAGTATTTCTAGTAAATTAAGCCTTCCAACATGTTCTGCTCACCACCAACATTCACACCCAACTTAGAACAGCTCTAGCCAACCCCTCAAAGCTTGGGTGTAGTCAGCAGTATACTGCTATGTATATTACCCACTGCACTGTCATAAGTCATCTTGACTATAACAATGAGCTATAAATAGAATGGGTATGGACTGGAGTTGAACCAGTAGCAGATGGACAGCTTGTAGTTTAAACAAGAACAAACACTGTACTTGTATATATAGTAGACTGCAATTAGGCAAGAACCCTATCAAG
>Ga0153948_1000546_pt1 | contig 20368 bp, 21 predicted proteins | sample TSNJ032MetaG_FD_104696 | JGI IMG/M metagenome (GOLD analysis project Ga0153948, IMG submission 104696) | Attine ant fungus gardens microbial communities from New Jersey, USA - TSNJ032 MetaG | ecosystem: Host-associated > Fungi > Mycelium > Unclassified | place: USA: New Jersey, Wharton State... | reverse complement strand
GCCGAGCGCGACGAGCTCGGGCACATCACCCGCTACGAGTATGACGACGACCTGCATCTGGTCTCGCGCAAGATCAATCCCGACGGCACGCGGGTGCAGTACCGCTACGACCATGCGCAGTTGCTGCTCACGGAAATCGAGAACGAGTCCGGGGAAAAGTACCGCCTGGACTACACGCCAACCGGATTGATCCGACAGGAAACCGGCTTCGACGGCCGACGCACCGCCTACGCCTACGACCGCAACGGGCACCTGCTGGAAAAAACCGAGTTCGGCGATGATGGCTCGACGCTGGTCACCACTTACGCGCGTGATGCGGCCGGGCGTCTGCTGCTGAAAACCCTGCCCGACGGGGTTCAGGTGGCTTACACCTACGACCGACTGGGCCGTTTGACCGGGGTCGATGACGGTCAGCAACATCCGCTGGCCTTCGAATACGACCGGCAGGATCGGCTGATCACCGAGCACCAGGGCTGGGGCACCTTGCGCTATGCGTATGATGCCTGCGGCCAGCTCAAACGCCAGCGTCTGCCGGACAACAGCAAGCTCGATTTCCACTACGCCAAGGGCGGTGCGCTGACCGCCATCGATCTTAATGGCACGCGGCTGAGCAGCCACGTCTATCAATCGGGTCGCGAACAACAACGGCAACAAGGCCTGCTGCGCAGCGACTATGCCTACGACGATCAGGGCCGATTACAGCTGCATACCGTCAATCAGCAAACGCGCCCTTTGTACTTGCGCCACTACAGCTATGCGGTCAACGGCAATCTGGCCGGTATCGCCGACAGTCGACACGGCCAGCGCAGTTATTACTACGACGCCCTCGACCGGCTGATCCGCGTCCGTCACTCGCGTGACGAACTGCCGGAATCCTTCGCCCACGACCCGGCCGGCAACCTGCTGATGCAGGATCGCCCCGGCCCCACGCGGATCAAGGGCAACCGCCTGCTGATGCAGGGCGACCGGCACTACGACTACGACGCCTTCGGCAACCTGATCCGCGAACGCCGTGGCCGCGACCAGCAACTCGTCACCGAATACCGCTACGACTGCCAGCACCGCCTGATCGGCCTGACCCGCGCCGACGGCCAAACCGCGTCCTACCAATACGACGCCTTCGGCCGACGCCTCCGCAAAACCGTCGACGGCCAGATCACCGAGTTCTTCTGGCAAGGCGACCACCTCGTCGCCGAAAGCAGTTCGACGCATTACCGCAGCTACGTCTACGAACCCGGCACCTTCCGCCCACTGGCCCTGCTCGACGGCAAAGGCCCGAAAAAGGCCTGCCCGTTCTACTACCAACTCGACCACCTCGGCACCCCGCAGGAACTCACCGACTACAGCGGCGAAATCGTCTGGTCGGCGCAATACGACGCCTACGGCAAGGTCGCGGCGATCACCCTGGCGGGCGAGGACTACCTGGACCAGCCGCTGCGCTTTCAGGGGCAGTATTTCGATGCGGAAAGCGGGCTGCACTACAACCGGCATCGATATTACGACCCGAGGTTGGGGCGGTATCTGACGCCGGATCCGGTGAAGTTGGCGGGTGGGTTGAATCAGTACCGGTACGTGCCGAATCCGACGGGGTGGGTGGATCCGTTGGGGTTGAATGATTGCCCCGGAGCAAAAAACTGTCGTGCTCCATCCAATCTCGATGACCCATCGAGCAACGCTGGTGTAGACGCGAAAGAGCCTAGGGCACCGGCACCCAAACAAAAAAACCAGTATCTGTTCAGGGGGGATGACCGCGAGCCTTGGGAGATTTTCGAAACTGGATTTGAGCCATGGGGCGACAGCAAAGACCTGTTTCTCCATGCGCTAGACAATAAAATCCCCCCGAGCTGGTACATCAGCACCTCTGTTTCAGAGCAACAGGCAGCGAAATTTGCAACAGGCTACGGAATTGCAGATGGATATATATATGTTCTAAAAAACGTCAAAGGGATTGACGTGAACAGAGAGCTAGGCGCTTTGTCTCCTCATCGGCGGGAGGTGGAAATTGCAATTCCAGGAGGCGTCAAAAGCCAGGATATCGTGGGAGCCACACCGGTCCGCGAAGATGGCAGCTATAAAGGCTATTCAGTGCTCAACCCGAACAGGACAAAATGATGAATGCGATCGAAATCCAAATACTAACGGCCCAAGGATTGGAAACCGCGATCATAGAATGCGACCGGAAGAATAGAGCACTGACCTTCACGAGAAAAAACGGCCTGACCAGACGCTACACCTCATATGACCTATACGGATGCTTCGGCGCGTTAAGAGCAGAGTTTCCAGAAATACAGTTTTTATGCAAAGGCTCAAAGCTTAACGTTCATCCATCTAGCATGAGCTCACAAATGTCCTGCGGACTCGTTGCCTATGAACTGAAACAAGGAAAACCATCAGATGAAGAAGATATCGTTCGGATCTTTGATTACGAAGACAGAGACCTTACAAACAACATAGAGGAGCAAAAGGATTTTTATCGCTCGTGGCTAGCATCGCTAGCCTGCCTATGAATAAGACATATAAGGCGATAGTCGTCGGAATAGATCAATTCGTAGAAGACGCTGTTGACTTGGTAGTTGAGGGTTTTTCGCTCAGGTGTTTCGTCAGCTACAGCCCCTCAAAAATAGCGGTGGGAAGCACTTACGACGTGGAGTTCGAAATGCTGCTGCCTGATAAAGAGTGCGTGATAGCGACTGAACGCGAAAACCAGCAGGTTGAGATGCTTGATGGCGGTTTCTCCTGTGACATTTATGGCTACTTGGATGGAGACACCCTCCGATCGTTTGTCGATTTTTCGGACCAGGATATCCACTACGAATATCCCCATCTGAATGGGCGCTTCGTTAAAGTCAGTGCGCACAGGATTGATGTCTCTTTTTCTGTCCAATAGCCAATTAAAGTGATGTTTGGACTGGCGCTTGCGCTTGCGCTTGCGCTTGCAGCTTTCCAGGAATCACAGGATGAGCGCTACTCCTCCTCATCCTCCAACGGCAACTCATCCCGCCCCAAAGGATCCGTAGGCGAAGGCAACGGATACTCCGGCGTCTGATCGACATCGTCATCCTTCTGCTCACCACTCATCTCACACCTCACAAAGGGCCTGACAGAAATCCAGGCCCTGAAGACTCGAAAGCAGCACTACCGCACTCAATCAAAAGAACAAGCAATCACTGCTCATCCTCATCCTCCTCATATTCCATATCTGCCTCATCCGCATCATTCAACGGCACCGTCGCATCGTCCATCAGCGACCCCGGATCCTCGTTTCCCGGATCATTGATATACGGCAGACCACTCGGGCCTTTTTCTTCCTTGCCTTCGGTTTCGGGCGTCATGGCAAACCTCTACGTCTGGTGGGTTGTATAACGTTCGAAAAGCCCTACAGCCAATCGTTCCAGTGTCCGACCACCAGACACGAAAAACCCGGCACCAGGCCGGGTTTGTTTTTCGATATCCAATCAATGATGGCGATTTTTATGTTTGTACTTGTTGTGCCTGTGACCACCACCGGAATGAGCTTTGCCGCCATCGCCACCCAGGTTGTTGCCCACTGCACCACCCGCCGCACCACCCAAACCAGCACCGATGGCCGAACCGGTGGAGCCGCCCAGGCTGTTGCCGACCACCGAGCCGCCGGCAGCGCCAAGGCCACCACCAATGGCGGCTTCGGTGCGATTGTGTTTATTCGCCCCGACCGCGCTGCCCGCCGCACCGCCGACGCCTGCGCCAACCGCGGCACCGGTGCTGCCACCGAGCTGACCACCGACCACATTACCGAGCACACCGCCCAAACCGCCACCCACGGCGGCGCTGCCATCTCCGGCGGCCATCGCACCTTGAGCGATGAGTAATCCGAAAAACAGTGCAGACAATGACAAGCGCATTTGAACCTCACAGTTCCCGAATCGGGAGGGTATGCCCATAGGGCCTATGTCAGATTGGAGACATTTTTCGGGAAAACGTTCAGCCATGAAAAAGCCCGACATCGAGCCGGGCTATTTCTGACAAACGTTCGCTATCAGTGACGCTTGTGCCCCTTGGACAGGTTGGCGCCGACGGCACCACCCGCAGCGCCACCCAGACCGGCGCCAATGGTCGCGCCATTTCGGCCACCCAGGCTGTTGCCGATCACCGAACCACCGGCCGCGCCAACACCACCGCCGATAGCGGCTTTGGTGCGGCTGCCTTTGCCGGCTGCCATGGCACTGCCGGCCGCACCGGCAACACCGGCACCAATCGCTGCGCCGGTGCTGCCGCCCATTTTCTGGCCGACCACGTTACCCAGCGCACCACCCAGACCGCCACCGAGTGCAGCAGTGCCTTCACCGGCGACCGCACCTTGAGCAACCAGAAGCCCCAGAACCAGAGCAGGCAATGTTAGACGCATGACGAAAACCTCAAAAATAGGGGGATCAAAAGGGGCCGAGATTGAAAGCTGCCGACGCGCTGAAGTCCAGATAAATCAGCTGTCGCCGCGCACTTGGCGCCGATTGGACAGCGATTTGGCAAAAGGTTTAATCGCAGGCAAAAAAAAGCCCGCTGGGGAGACGGGCTGGAGACTTGCTTTCTAACGGATGGCTTCACCCTACGTCCGTGGACGTGAAAAGTTTGTGAAAAAAAACAGAATCCGTCCTATCACTTGTAGGAGATTTCCCTTCATAAACATCAGGCATAAAAAACCCCGTTCATAGACGGGGTCGTTCGGTCTCACTTTACTTTCTTGAGCGGGCCGACACCTTTGGAAGGAATTTGGCCTTTGGCCCCTTGGGCGCTGTGGACTTGATCTTGCCGGTCTGCACCGGATCCTCGCCAAAGCCCGATTGGTACTCCGTCTGGCCGCAACGGACACAGTTGTTGAATGAAAATTCGGCTCCATCATCTTCGATATACGGATCAGTCATAGCCTCTCCCCTTTGCAATGGATCGACACCGGCAAAGCCCTTTTGCCTGAAAAAATATCGACCTCCAAGGCTTTTGAGACTAGCCGGTCATTACCGGACTTGCGGTTCAGTTCGACCGATGCCCGACGAATGGCCTATGCAAATTCAACATCCGCAGGAACCGTTGATCTCACAACGCTAAAGATTCCCGGCCACAGGCCGTTGCCCTTTTTCATACAAATGAATCTCAAGGAGAGAACATGAAAATCAATGGATTTCCGGAAATGCCGGTCGTAAAACTCACGGACGAACAAATCGCTGCCGGCAAAGCCGCCGGTGAGAAATTCAAGGAAAAGCTCGCTTCAGGCGACATCACCATCACCTACCCGGACAAACCGGTTCTGACCCCCGGCGTTATCTACCACCCGAGTCAGCCTGCCGATCCAACGCCCTCCACCGGCACCCCGCCTCTGGTGGCAATCGATACGCCCCTGACCTATGACGCCCACGGGCTTGTCATCCTCAAGCCTCAGGGCTGACCGAAAGCAAAACGCAAAAAGCCCATTCATCGTCTGAATGGGCTCGCTTGAACAGGCGATTACATCAACGCAACTTGACCGCCGTCCCCGTCGCGAACACCACAACCATACCGCCCTTACCCGCCGGCATGCTGATCTCGAAATCCAGCCCGACCACCGCATCCGCCTGCAACGCCCGCGCCCTTTCCTTGATCTCGTCCGTCGCCTGAACCCGCGCCTCTTTCAACGCACGCTCCAGCGTTTGCGAGCGCCCACCGAAAAAGTCGCGCATGCCGGCAAACAGGTCACGGATCACGTTGACGCCCTGCACCGACTCCGCGCTGACAATGTCCAGGTACGCGGTGATCTGTCGGCCTTCGATGGCGTGGGTGGTGGAGATGATCATGGGAGCAATCCTTTTTTCTACGAATAAAGCGGCGATTGTAATGCGCTATGGCAAATCAGACCGAGCACCTGCGCACATGACTTCCGTGACGGATTAAAATCCAGACGCCAGAAACCACAAAACCCCTGATCTCTTTCGAAATCAGGGGTTTTGCGTATTGAATGTGGCGGTGAAGGAGAGATTCGAACTCTCGATACAGTTTCCTGTATACACACTTTCCAGGCGTGCTCCTTAAGCCACTCGGACACTTCACCGTATCTCTTCAAACATGTTCTGTCTGTCGAGGCGCGCTAATGTAGTCGAAAGCTTTTCTGATGGCAAACTTTTTTTCAGAATTTTCATGCGGTTAAGACAAAAAGGCGTTTCGCCCCACCCTGGGCGATGGCAAACCGGCCAATCTCTGGTGACGGCCACCCTTCTATATAGAAGCAGAACGGCGTGCTACGCCGGGCGCGGCCGGAAACGGTGACCGGCGAGTCAGTCACAGCGCTTTACCTGGCCTACGGCGGTGGGTAACGTCTGCCCATCTTTCTTACAAGGAATAGCGTCATGAGTGAGTTGATTGCCTACCACCTCGAAGACGGTATCGCGACCCTGACCTTGAACAACGGCAAGGTCAATGCCATTTCCCCGGACGTGATTGCGGCGTTCAACGCGGCGCTGGATCAGGCGGTGACTGATCGTGCCATCGTGATCATTACCGGTCAGCCGGGGATCCTCTCCGGCGGCTATGACTTGAAGGTGATGACCGCCGGCCCGAAAGAAGCCGTGGCGCTGGTGACCGCCGGTTCGACACTCGCCCGTCGCCTGCTTTCTCACCCGTTTCCGGTGATCGTTGCCTGCCCGGGCCACGCCGTAGCCAAAGGCGCGTTCCTGCTGCTGTCTGCCGACTACCGCATTGGGGTCGACGGCCCGTTCAGCATCGGTCTGAACGAAGTGCAGATCGGCATGACCATGCACCACGCCGGCATCGAGCTGGCGCGCGATCGCCTGCGCCGCTCGGCGTTCCATCGTTCGGTGATCAACGGCGAGATGTTTGATCCGAAAAGTGCGGTGGATGCCGGTTTCCTCGACAAGGTGGTGGCTGCCGAAGAGCTGCAAGGCGCAGCCCTGGCCGCGGCGCGTCAGTTGAAGAAGATCAACATGAACGCACACAAGAACACCAAGCTCAAAGTGCGCAAGGCGCTGCTCGAAGCCCTCGACAACGCGATCATCCAGGATCAGGAACATCTGGGCTAAGCCCGCGCTTCCGAAGCCGAAGAAAAGCCCGACCGTCGTGTCGGGCTTTTTCTTGCGCGTTCGGTTGATCGAGCGTCGACTGCTCTAGTACGGGTCTGACAATCAACTCGGAAACATGCGCTTAAACATCGCCTATCTCCGGACTCTATAGCAGCAATTGCCGAAAACAGTGCACATCCGTACACTGCGCCACCTTTTGTCCCGGTGGGGCCTGAAAATGCTGTTTGTGTTTCGTATGTTATTGATGGGCCTGCACTTTATTCTGGCCGGCGTGCTGGGAGTGATCCTCGGGCTGTGCCGTCCGTTCAACCCGGACAACAGCCGACTGTGCGCCCGCCTCTATGCGCTTCCGGCGATGTGCATTCTGCGCCTGCGGGTAAAAGCCGATGTCGGCCCGTTGATGAACAAACCCGCCAGTTGCGTGATCGTCGCCAACCATCAGTCCAACTATGACCTGTTCGTATTCGGCAACGTGGTGCCGCGACGAACCGTGTGTATCGGCAAGAAAAGCCTGAAATGGGTGCCGCTGTTCGGGCAACTTTTTTGGCTCGCGGGCAACGTGTTGATCGATCGTGGCAACGCGCACAAGGCGCGCAAGTCGATGCTCACCACCACCCAAACCCTGCAACACGAAGACACGTCGATCTGGGTATTTCCGGAAGGCACGCGCAACCTCGGAGAAGAGCTGCTGCCGTTCAAGAAAGGCGCGTTCCAGATGGCGATCGCCGCCGGTGTGCCGATCGTGCCGGTGTGTGTCAGCAGCTACATCAAGCACATGCGCCTGAACCGCTGGCGTAGCGGGAAAATTCTCATACGCTCGCTGCCGGCGATTCCTACAGCCGGGCTGACCATGGATGACATGCCCATGCTCATGTCCCAGTGCCGCGAGCAGATGCGCGAATGCATCGCCGCGATGGATCAGCAGCTGCAGGCTGCGTGAAAAACAAACCCGCCTTGTGCGGGTTTTCTTTTGCCGGCTGAACTGTACAGATTTCACTGACTCTCAAGCAACGACACGGCTAAGCTGAAGCCTTGTATTCCCTGCCATCTGCCAAGAAGAAGTGAACCACCACCATGGGTCGAGTTGTTGCTGCTGCGGTGTACAGCGCTGGTAAGAAAGTCACCAATATCACGCTTGACGAAGGCGCCGCCTGGGCCGCGAAAACCGGGCACTTTGTCTGGATCGGCCTGGAAGAGCCGGACGCTCAGGAACTGGCCAAACTGCAACGACAGTTCAACTTGCATGAGCTGGCCATCGAAGACGCCCTGGAGAAACACAGCCGGCCGAAGTTGGAAACCTTTGGTGACGCCTTGTTTATCGTCACCTACTCGCCGATCCGCGAACATGGGATCTTGCAGTTCATCGAAACGCACATCTTCGCCGGCAAGGGCTACATCATCACCGCCCGCAATGGTCACTCGGCGTCCTACGCGCATGTGCGCCAGCGCTGTGAGGCGCGACCGCTGTTGCTGGAGCATGGGGAAGATTTCGTACTGTATGCAATTCTTGATTTCGTGATCGAAAACTATCAGCCGGTGGGTGAAGCGATCCATGCCGAGATCGATGAACTGGAGCGCAACGTGCTGTGCAGTGCATTGAACGAGCATGACATTCAGAAACTCCACGGCTTGCGCCGCGACGTGTTGCGCCTGCGCCGCTATGCAGCGCCCATGGTGGAGATCGGTGAGGAATTGCAGAAGCTGAGTTTCCCGTTCATCGACAAGAACATGCGCCCGTACTTCCGCGATGTGCAGATTCACGTCACGCGGCAGATGGAAGACCTGACCACGCTGGCGGACATTGCCAGCCAGACCATCGAGATCGGTGTGTTGCTGGAGGCGTCACGGCAGAGCGTGGTGCAGCGCAAGTTTGCCGCATGGGCGGCGATTCTGGCGTTCCCGACGGCGGTGGCGGGGATTTACGGGATGAACTTCCAGAACATGCCGGAGCTGAGCTGGCATTACGGCTATTTCGCCGTGTTGGGGTTTATCACGGTGGGGTGTGTGAGTTTGTGGGCGAGTTTCAAGAGGTCGGGGTGGTTGTAGTCCCTGTGGCGAGGGAGCTTGCTCCCGCTGGGGTGCAAAGCACCCCATACAAAAATCAGTTGCCGTAAATTACGGCTGCTGCGCATCCGAGCGGGAGCAAGCTCCCTCGCCACATAGGTAAATGTCAGGTCTTAAATCGCTTCAGCTTCTGGCTTGTGCGCCACAAACCGCATCATCCATTCCGCCACCGTGGTGCCATGGTGCTCCTGCTCCAGGCTGGCCACGCCTTTCGAGTAGATCTGCGAACCCAGCGCGTCCTGGCGCAGATCCAGCAGCGCCCGCGAATAGTCGTGAATGAATTCCGGGTGGCCCTGGAAGCACAGCACCTGATCGTTAATGTGGTACGCGGCAAACGGGCAGAAATCGCTGGAGGCAATAACCGTGGCGTTTTCCGGCAGTGCGGTGACCTGATCCTGGTGACTGATCAGCAGCGTCAGCTCTTCACGCACCGGGCTCATCCACGGCGCCTTGGCCGCCAGTTTGTAGTTGTGGGTGCCGACGCCCCAGCCCTGGGTGGCGCGCTCGCTTTTGCCGCCCAGCAGCAGCGCCAGCAATTGATGGCCGAAACACACGCCGAGCAGCTTGTCGCCGCGCTCGTAACGGGTCAGCAGGTATTGCTTGAGGGTCTGGATCCACGGGTCGGTGCCGAACGAATCGGCCTTGCTCCCGGTGATCAGGTACGCGTCGAAAGTCTGGTCGTCGCTGGGGTATTCGCCCTGCATCACGTTGTACACGGTGAACTCGGCGGCAATCGGTTGCTGCGAGAACAGGCGCTGAAACATCTGCCCGTAACCCTGATATTGATCGACCAGTTCCGGACGCAGGATGTCGGTTTCCAGAATGCAGATGCGTAGCGACATAAAAAATACCTGACACGTGATGGGAATAATGAACACCCCAGAGCCTGCCTTGAAACACCCCGGCAAGGCAAGCCCCGCAGCGTTCAGCCGATCACTTAAAACAGCTCGCCTTTCGCGGCTTTTTCCAGCAGCAGCGCCGGTGGCGCAAAGCGCTCGCCGTACTGCTCGGCCAGGTACTGCGCACGCGCGACGAAGTCCTGCACGCCGTACTGATTGATGAACTGCAAGGCGCCGCCGGTCCACGGCGCAAAACCGATGCCGAAGATCGAGCCGACGTTGGCATCCGCCGTCGAGGTCAGCACGCCCTCCTCCACGCAGCGCACGGTTTCCAGGGCCTGCACGAACAGCAGACGATCACGCACATCCTTCGGCGAAATCTGCCCGTCGGCCTGCTCGAAGCGCGTCTTCAACTCCGGCCACAGATGTTTCTGACCACCGGCCGGGTAATCGTAGAAACCACCGCCAGCGGCTTTGCCCGGACGCTTGTATTCGTTGAGCAACAAGTCAATCACAGCGAACGCCGGATGATCTGTCAGCGCTTTCCCTTCCGCTTGCAGGTCTTTGGCCGTTTGCTGACGGATATGGCTCATCAGGCTGAGGGAAACTTCGTCGGAGATCGCCAGCGGCCCGACTGGCATCCCGGCCTTGCGCGCTTCAGTCTCGATCATCGGCGCGCTCACGCCCTCGCCGAGCATGGCGATGCCTTCATTGGTGAAGGTGCCAAATACCCGCGAGGTAAAGAAGCCGCGACTGTCGTTGACCACGATCGGGGTTTTCTTGATTTGCAGAACAAAGTCGAAACCTCGCGCTAGGGTTTCAGCACTGGTCTGCGTGCCTTTGATGATTTCCACCAGCGGCATTTTGTCCACCGGGCTGAAGAAATGCAGACCGATGAACTTGCTTTGATCCGGCACTGCCGTTGCCAGGCCGGTGATCGGCAACGTTGAAGTGTTGGAGGCAATCACCGCGTCAGGTCCAACAATCTTTTGCGCCGCGGACGAGACCCTGGCCTTGAGTTCACGATCCTCGAACACCGCCTCGATGATCAGATCACAACCCGCCAGATCCGCATCATCTTCAGTGGCGTGAATCCGCGCCAGCACCGCCTCACGCTTCGAAGCATCCATCTGCCCGCGGGCAACCTTCTTGTCCAGCAATGCCGCCGAATGGGCCTTACCTTTCTCGGCCGCCGCCAGGTTGATGTCCTTGAGCACCACATCGATGCCAGCCGAGGCACTGACGAAGGCGATCCCGGCGCCCATCATCCCCGCACCGAGCACACCGACCTTGCGCGTGACATACGGCGCAAACCCTTGCGGGCGCGAGCCACCGGCGTTGATTTCGTTGAGCTGGAACCAGAAGGTGCCGATCAGGTTTTTCGAGATCTGCCCGGTGGTCAGTTCGGTGAAGTAACGGGTTTCGATCAGGTGCGCGGTGTCAAAATCGACCTGCGCGCCTTCCACCGCCGCACACAGAATCTTCTCTGGCGCCGGCAGCGTGCCCTGAGTCTTGCTGCGCAGGATCGACGGCGCTATCGCCAGCATCTGCGCGACTTTCGGATTCGACGGCGTGCCACCTGGGATCTGATAGCCCTTCACGTCCCAACGCTGCACCGCGCTCGGGTTGACGACAATCCAGGCGCGCGCCTTGGCCAGCAGTTCATCACGATCTGCCGCCAGCTCATCGATCAAACCGGCCTGCAATGCCTGTTGCGGGCGCACCTTCTTGCCTTCGAGCAGATAAGGCAAGGCCTTTTCGATACCGAGCATGCGCACCATGCGTACCACCCCGCCGCCGCCCGGCAGCAGGCCCAGTGTCACTTCCGGCAAACCGAGTTGCACCGCCGCATCGTCCAGCGCCACCCGGTGATGGCAGGCCAGGCAGATTTCCCAGCCGCCGCCAAGCGCCGCGCCGTTGATCGCCGCGACCACCGGTTTGCCGAGGGTTTCCAGGGTGCGCAATTGCGCTTTGAGGCTCAGCACCATGTCATAAAAAGCTTTGGCCTCGGGCTTGCCGATCTTGATCAGTTCATTGAGGTCGCCGCCGGCAAAGAAGGTTTTCTTCGCCGACGTGATGATCACCCCGGCGATGCTGTCTTTTTCCGCCACCAGCCGCGCCACGCAGGCGCCCATGGCCTGGCGGTACACGGCATTCATGGTGTTGGCGCTCTGGCCCGGCATGTCGATGGTCAGCACGACGATGCCGTCCTGGCCTTTTTCGTAACGAATGGCTTGGCTCATAACAAGGTTCCTTGAATTCGGGGCTCAGAGGCGTTCGATGATGGTGGCAATGCCCATGCCGCCGCCGACGCACAGCGTCGCCAGGCCGTAGCGCAGGCGCCGGGCTTCCAGTTCATCGAGCAGGGTGCCGAGGATCGCGCAACCGGTGGCGCCCAGCGGGTGGCCCATGGCGATCGAGCCGCCGTTGACGTTGACCTTGTCCGGGTCGACCGCCATGTCCTTGATGAACTTGAGCACCACCGAGGCAAACGCCTCGTTGACCTCAAACAGATCGATGTCTTCCACGCGCAAGCCGGCCTTGGCCAAGGCCTTGCGGGTGGCCGGTGCCGGGCCGGTGAGCATGATGGTCGGGTCGGTGCTGGTCACCGCCGTGGCGACGATCCGCGCCCGTGGCTGCAGGCCCAGTGCCCGACCCTTGGCTTCGGAACCGATCAACATCAGCGCCGCACCGTCGACGATCCCGGAGCTGTTGCCCGGTGTGTGCACGTGGTTGATCCGCTCGACGTGGCTGTAGGCCCGCAGCGCCGTGGCGTCGAAGCCCATCTGGCCGATCATTTCGAAACTTGGCTTGAGTTTGCCCAGGCCTTCCATCGTCGATTCGGCGCGAATGAATTCGTCGTGATCGAGCAGGATGATGCCATTCTGATCCTGCACCGGCACCAGTGACTTGTTGAACGAACCGTTGGCCCGCGCCCGCGCAGCCTTGTGTTGCGAGTGCAGTGCGTAGGCATCGACGTCGTGGCGGCTGAAGCCTTCAAGGGTGGCGATCAGGTCGGCGCCGACGCCCTGCGGAGTAAAGTGGCTGTGCAGGTTGGTCTGCGGGTCCAGCGCCCAGGCGCCGCCGTCACTGCCCATCGGCACCCGCGACATCGACTCGACACCACCAACCACCACCAGATCCTCGAAGCCCGAACGCACCTTCATCGCGCCGAGGTTGACCGCTTCCAGACCGGAGGCGCAGAAGCGGTTGATCTGCACGCCAGCCACGCTGACATCCCAATCCGCCACCTGCACCGCGGTCTTGGCGATGTCCGAGCCTTGATCTCCGATCGGCGTGACGCAGCCGAGCACCACGTCATCGACCTGGCTGGTGTCCAGCGCGGTACGGCTTTGCAAAGCGGTCAACAACCCGGCGAGCAGATTCACCGGTTTGACGCTGTGCAGTGCGCCATCGGCCTTGCCTTTGCCACGGGGCGTGCGTAGCGCATCGAAAATCAAAGCTTGGGTCATGACGTCCTCGAACCTGTGCGGTGAGTGAATTTCGTGCTGTCACTGTTGTCCCGTGCCGTCGCAGATTCAATGACCACAGCGCTCAATGACGTTGACGTGCACGCTCAGACGGACGGTCATTCCCCCTCAGGTGAACCGGTTCAGGTCGGCGAGTTGTCTAACCAGCGGGCGGCGAAGAAGCTGGCAATACGCCTCATGCCGTTTTTATCGCAACCAGTAGCAAATACATATGAAATGGATCTAAGCCAAGCGTGACGCGGGCTCTAAGGTAGTACATGTACGTCAGGGTCGTCGGGATTTGCCGGGGCCGACGTTCTTCAACAGGAAGTGCAGCGTTTGCCGTCATGGATATGCAGGCAGACATCAGGAAATAACAATAAAGGCGGTCAAGCCATGTTCAAACAACCGAAAGTTCGTCAAGCAGGACTCATTCTTTTCGCCACCACGCTGTTGCTGATTTTGCCGAACCTGACCAAGGTCATTGGCTGACTTAACGGCCGGGTGCACTTCATCGCCATCAAAAATGTGACTGGCCCGCTACCCGGGCAAGCGTGGCTGTGCCAACCTTTGCGCACTTGCACGACATGGACGGCGATTTTTTGAAAACGCTCATTGTGTTCTGGGCCTTGCTGCTGAGCATGCCCTTGTCTGCCGCGCAGCTGGAATTACAGCTGGGCACAACCCATCGCACCTGGCAGACCGCGGAATTGCTCAAGCATCCGCAGATACAAACTCTGACCATCAAGAACGATGTGTCCTACAAGAAGGACATGACTTATCGAGCCGTGCCCGTGGCGGCGCTGCTTACCGGGATCAAGCCGGACGATCACCTGCAAGCGGTGGCACTGGACGGGTTTGCCGCCGAACTCAGCGCCGCACCGTTGCTCAACAGCAAAGGCGCACAGGCGTGGCTGGCGATCGAAGACCCGGCGCAGCCGTGGCCGCCGCTGTCCGAAGGCAAGCACAGTGCCGGGCCGTTCTATCTGGTCTGGACCGACCCGCAAGCCGGCAATATCAGTCCGGAACAATGGCCGTTCCAGGTGGCGAGCATCAAGCGCATGGCGCCGGTGGCCGAGCGGTTCCCTGCCCTGTTGCCGGATCCCAAGCTCAAGGCGACTGACCCGGTGAATCAGGGTTTTGCCCTGTTTCAGAAGAATTGCCTGGCGTGTCACCGGTTAAACGGTGCGGGCGATGCGCAAGTCGGGCCGGACCTGAACATCCCGTATAACCCGACCGAGTATTTCGGCGCGGATTTCCTCAAGCGCTACATTCGTGATCCGCAGAGTTTGCGCCAGTGGCCGCAGGCGAAGATGCCGGGGTTTTCGGCGGATGTGTTGCCGGAGGGGGATTTGCAGTTGCTGATCGGTTATCTGCAGCACATGGCTGGGCGCAAGGTTAAGCCATAAGCGTTGCGGTGATATCACCGGCCTCTTCGCTGGCAAGCCAGCTCCCACAGGTTCGCGCTGACTCTGAATTCGCGGTAATCCTGTGGGAGCTGGCTTGCCAGCGATAGCGATATCCCGGATCTACTGTTGTTGCACGGAGATGACTGGCGTCGGCGAGACGAACACCTTCGCATGCATCTGCTCGCTCCCACCGCCCCGGCGCATGCCGCGTACCGGGCAGGCGTCCAGATAATCCAGACCCACCGCCAGCTTCAGATGGCGCTCGGGTCGAGCGAGTTGGTTGGTCACGTCAAAGCTGTACCAGGCGTCATCCAGCCACGCTTCGGCCCAGGCATGACTGGCCAGATGTTCGGCGTCCTCGCTGTACAGATAACCCGACACATAACGCGACGGAATCCCCAGGCTACGTGCACAGGCGAGAAAGGCATGGGTGTGATCCTGACAAACCCCGGCACGCCCGGCGAAGGCTTCGGCAGCGCTGGTGTCGACTTCGGTGGAACCCGGCGTGTAGCTCATATGCTGGTTCAAACCGTGCATCAGGTCGATCAGCGCGGTGCGATCACGTCGCTGCTTGCAGGACTTGTCGGCAAACGCCCGTAGCGCTTCGTCCGCCTCGGTCAGGCGGGTGAAACGCAGGAACGGCAGCGCCGACTGGCTCTCATGCTCGGCCTCGCGCAACTCATCGATATCGACCTGGCCACGGGCGCCGATGATGATCGCTTCGTGCGGCTCGTCCATGGTCAGCACATGCAGGATGTTGCCGAACGGATCGAGCTGGGCGCGCACCGGACGCGGCAGGTCGAGTTGCCAGCTCAATACGTGCTGACGCTCGCTGTCGTGCGGGGTCAGACGCAGATACTGGATGCTCGCCCGCACCTGATCTTCATAGTGATAGGTGGTCTCGTGGCTTATGGAAAGTCTCATGCAGCCTCCAGGTATGAACTGTGAATCGCGTTGCCCAACTGGCGCACCAGCGGAATGAATTCGGTGAGCCAGGCGTGCAGGCCTTCGGCGAGGATTTCGTTGATGCCGGTGTAACGCAGACGCGCGTCCATCTCAGCGGCGAGGCGCTGTGCAGGACGGCCATTGGCGCCGGGCAACTGGGCGAGGATCTGGTCGATTTCCTCGGTGCAGGCGCGCAACGAGCGCGGCACATCGGCACGCAACAGCAGCAGTTCGGCGACATGCCGGGCGCCGGGCGCGTCGCGGTAGATCTCGGTGTAGGCCTCGAATGACGACAGCGCCCGCAGCAACGCACTCCACTGGTAATAAGCGTGGGCCGTGCCGTCGCTGACCGCTTCGGCTTGATCGCCAGCCATTTCATAGCGCGCATCCAACAGACGCAGCGTGTTATCCGCACGCTCGATGAACGTCCCCAGACGAATGAAGCGGAATGCATCGTTACGCATGATGGTGCCGTAGGACGCGCCACGGAACAGGTGCGAGCGCTCCTTGATCCACTCGCAGAAACGGCTCATGCCGTAGCGGCTGAGGCCCTGTTCGGCAATGCCGCGAATCTCCAGCCAGGTGGCGTTGATGTTCTCCCACATGTCCGCGGTGATGCGCCCGCGCACCGCATGCGCACTGGCGCGCGCTGCGCCGAGGCAGCTGTAGATGCTCGCCGGGTTGGCGGCGTCAAGGGCGAAGAAATGCAGCAGGCGTTCGGCATGCAGTTCGCCGTGACGCTCCAGGTAATCGTCGAGGGTGCCGGTGATCAACAGCGGCATGGCCAGTTCGTGCAGACCGTCGCCGCGACCGTCCTGCGGCATCAGCGACAGCGAATAGCTGACATCGAGCATCCGCGCGAGGTTTTCCGCCCGCTCCAGGTAACGCGACATCCAGTACAGATCCGAGGCAGTTCTACTTAACATGGCAAGCTTCCTTCAATCCTCGACCACCCAGGTGTCCTTGGTTCCGCCGCCCTGAGAGGAGTTCACCACCAGGGAGCCTTCACGCAGGGCGACACGGGTCAAACCGCCGGGCACAACCCGGGTTTCGCGGCCAGACAGTACAAACGGACGCAGGTCGATATGACGCGGCGCAATGCCGTTTTCGACAAAGGTCGGACAGGTCGACAGCGACAGCGTCGGTTGCGCGATATAGGCATGAGGCTTGGCCTTGATGCGCTCGCGGAACGCATCGATCTGCGCTGTGGTTGAGGCCGGCCCCACCAGCATTCCGTATCCGCCGGAACCCTGGGTTTCCTTGACCACCAGATCCGCAAGATTGGCCAGCACGTGGGAAAGTTCCGAGGGGTTGCGGCACTGCCAGGTCGGCACGTTCTTCAGGATCGGTTCTTCGTCGAGGTAGAAACGGATCATCTCGGTGACAAACGGGTACACCGATTTGTCATCCGCCACGCCGGTGCCAATGGCATTGGCCAGCACCACGTTGCCGGAACGATAGGACGAGAGCAGCCCCGGCACACCGAGCATCGAGTCGGGGTTGAATGCCAGCGGATCGAGGAACGCGTCGTCGAGACGGCGGTAGATCACGTCCACCGCTTTCGGCCCGTCGGTGGTGCGCATGAAGACCTTGTCGTCGCGCACGAACAGGTCGGCACCCTCCACCAGTTCAACGCCCATTTCCCGTGCGAGGAAGGCGTGTTCGAAGAACGCACTGTTGAAACGCCCCGGCGTCAGCACCACCACGCTCGGATCGTCGATCGGGCTGGAGCTTTTCAGCGTGTCGAGCAACAGGTTCGGATAGTGGTCGATGGGCGCGATGCGCTGGGCGGCGAACAGTTCGGGGAACAGGCGCATCATCATCTTGCGGTCTTCGAGCATGTAGCTCACGCCGCTCGGGGTGCGCAGGTTGTCTTCGAGCACGTAGTAAGTGCCGTCGCCATCGCGCACCAGATCGACGCCGGAGATGTGCGAGTAAATGTCGCGGTGTAGATCCAGGCCCTGCATCGCCAACTGGTACTGCTCGTTGGCCAGCACCTGTTCGGCGGGGATGATCCCGGCCTTGATGATGCGCTGCTCGTGATAAAGGTCGGCGAGAAACATGTTTAACGCCTTGACCCGCTGGATGCAGCCGCGCTCGACGATCCGCCACTCGCTGGCGGGAATGCTGCGCGGAATGGTATCGAATGGAATCAGGCGCTCGGTGCCCTGCTCGTCGCCATAGAGCGTGAAGGTGATGCCGGCCCGGTGGAACAGCAGATCAGCCTCGCGTCGCCGTTGTGCCAGCAACTCGTCAGGCGTGTCCGCCAGCCAGCGGGCGAACTCGCGGTAATGCGGGCGGACCTGGCCGCCGGCATCGTACATTTCATCAAAATAGGTGCGGATCATGCCGTACTCCTTGTCACCCGGACCTACAGGCCTTCGCAAGGCCCGTGCCATCGGCATAAACGCTTTGATTTCAATCGCTTGGATAATCACCTCGGCAACACCGCACCATTCCTGTGCGGCAAATGCCCCAAGCGGATTGCCCCCGCTTCATTGCGACGCATTGCATCGCCTATCACCAGCATAGTCAGAGTTGATTTCACTGCTTGCGCCGGGCTGCGGATAATCCGCGCATCCGCTGCAAACTTCTCACAAGGAAGGCTGCAGCCCACCTGATCCGGACTGCCCGTGCAGTCCCCGCAGGCCGTGACCCTGACCGGTTTCCTCTCCTTATCGGTCTTCCCTTTCAGCCACCCTCTCCGGTGGCTTTTTTTTGCCTTTCTGAAATGTTTTGAAAGCAAAAGCAAAAGATCGCAGCCTCCGGCAGCTCCTACCAATCACCTGTAGGAGCTGCCGAAGGCTGCGACCTTTTGACTTTAAAAAAGCTAAACCAGAGATCAGTTCAGACGATGGCGGTTGCGCACCTCCTGCTTCACGCCCCACCCCTCGATGATGCCGCCCAGCGGCTCGACCACGGCAGAGAAACCCTGCTCGAAGTCACCAATGTCGTCATAGGTCGCGTACATCACTTTGCTCAATTCCAGCGACCAGGCGCCATCGTCGCGCGCACTGACCTGGGCATTGATGGATTCACCACGAAATTTGCCTGCCGCTCTGCGCGCCCGCTCCTCGTCCGGGAAAATGGCGTAGAACTCGATGGGATGGAATCGGGAAAAGTCGAAACCGCCTTCTTTCATGCGGCGCAGAACATTGCTGCTGATGTCTTCTTGATAGGCTGTGCTCATGAATCGTCCCCCTCGGATAGATGGATAGACTTTCCGTATTCCCGCCCCGGGCCTTACAGGCCAAAAGTACATCGGCAAACGGGTTGCCGGCGGGAAACAAGCATGTAGCTGACAAGACCAGACCTTAGCGATCGTTTCGCTGATCTCGCTTGCAGATTAGCCCCAAGATAGAGCTGCTGCCAAGGCCTGGTTGCTTCGGATGAAAGGAAGATTTCAGATTGGAGTGATGCTGCGGATTTCGATGCTGTTCTGGGTTTTCAGGCTTTTCGCCCCGGCGTCGGGGGTGCGCCCTTCCAGATCGTTCAGATCCAGTTCGGCGGCCACGGGCAGAAGCCGTTCCTTGATCAGGCGTGCAGCCTCGTCATCGCTGGGGCATTCCGCGCGCTCGAACACCTCATCGACAATTTCACCATGATCGTCCACGAAAGTGACTTTCCACTTTTGCATCGGTGCCTCCTCGATCAAACCCGCAAATGGGCTTACATCTATCTCGACTTTTGGCGAGATTGATCGTTCAAAAGGATTGCAGCGGACGAACATGAAAAAAACATCATTTTCATGACTGGAAAAATTTTGTGGCGAGGGAGCTTGCTCCCGCTGGGCTGCGAAGCGGCCCCAAAATATTTAGAAATCGCAGTTTGTGAGTGCTGCGCACTCAAGCGGGAGCAAGCTCCCTCGCCACAAGGAATCCATCGACCTGGTCAGTCGTTGCTTGGCTTGTTGATCGCCTGCAGCACGTACTGTGGCAGCGCGAACGCGCCGATGTGGATTTCCGGGTTGTAGTAGCGGGTGACGATGCCGCTGCCGATGAAGCGCTGTTGCAGGGTTTCACGGCTCAGCTTGCGGTAGGCCGGGTTGGTCGAGCCCCAGGCGAAAGTCATCGAACCGCCGATGTAGGTCGGCACGGCCGCCTGATAGAAGTGCCAGTCCGGGAACAGGCTGCGCAGGCGACCGGCGGTGGTTTTGACTTCGTCGATTTGCATGAACGGCGTGCCGTTCTGGGTCACGAGGATACCGCCTTCGTTCAGGCAACGGTGGCAGGCCTGGTAGAAGTTCTCCGAGAACAGCACTTCGCCCGGGCCGATCGGATCGGTGGAGTCAGAGATGATCACGTCGAATTTTTCCGTGGTGGTGGCGACGAAACGCATGCCGTCGTCGATCACCAGGTTCAGGCGTGGATCGTCGTAGGCGCCCTTGGAGTGGTTCGGCAGGAATTCCTTGCACATGTCGACCACGGTGCCGTCGATCTCGACCATGGTGATGTGTTCGACACCGGCATGCTTGGTCACTTCGCGCAGCATGCCGCCGTCGCCGCCACCGATGATCAGCACGCGCTTGGCGGTGCCGTGGGCGAGGATCGGCACGTGGGTGAGCATTTCGTGGTAGATGAATTCATCGGCTTCGGTGGTCT
>Ga0153948_1000545_pt1 | contig 20442 bp, 18 predicted proteins | sample TSNJ032MetaG_FD_104696 | JGI IMG/M metagenome (GOLD analysis project Ga0153948, IMG submission 104696) | Attine ant fungus gardens microbial communities from New Jersey, USA - TSNJ032 MetaG | ecosystem: Host-associated > Fungi > Mycelium > Unclassified | place: USA: New Jersey, Wharton State... | reverse complement strand
TCCTGGAAATCTTCGACGGCTTCTCGATCGGCTCCAACGACCTGACTCAGCTGAGCCTGGGCCTGGACCGTGACTCGTCGATCGTCGCGCACCTGTTCGACGAACGTAACCCGGCAGTGAAGAAGCTGCTGTCGATGGCGATCAAGTCGGCACGTGCCAAGGGCAAGTACGTCGGCATCTGCGGCCAGGGCCCGTCCGATCATCCGGATCTGGCCGAGTGGCTGATGCAGGAAGGCATCGAATCGGTGTCGCTGAACCCGGATACCGTGGTCGATACCTGGCTGCGCCTGGCCAAGCTGAAGGCCAACGGCTGATGCCGTGATGGCCACAGGCTGACGTCGTGTTCATCGGCGTCGGCCGATACTGCTGCTGCACGCAAGCCCCGCCTCTGCGGGGCTTCGTGTTTCTGGCGTGCATGTACGCCCTGCCCCGCGCAGATTCCCCCGCAGCAAAGGACTTCCGCATGATCGCCGCAGCAGCACCCGCCCCCGCCGCAACACCCTGGTTCCACTCCCTCGATTGGGAACGCCTGCTGGAGACCTACGGCGTGCCATTGCTGGCCGCGATCGTGGTGCTGCTGGTCGGCATGTGGGTGGCGCGACGCCTGTCCAACGCGATGCCACGCGCCACCGCGCGCATGGGCGTGGACCCGATGCTGGGCAATTTCCTGCGCAACGTGGTGTACGCCGCGTCGCTGGTGATCGTGGTGGTGCTGGCAATCGGCACGCTGGGCGTGCAGATCACCCCGCTGCTGGCCGTGCTCGGCACCGCCGGCCTGGCGGTGGGCCTGGCGCTGAAGGATTCGCTGTCCAACATCGCCTCTGGCGTGATGCTGGTGACGCTGCGTCCATTCCGCGTTGGTGATGTGGTGACAGTGGCCGGGCAGACCGGCACGGTGCGCGAAGTGCGCATCTTCCAGACCGTCATCACCGGTGCCGACAACCAGCACACCACCATCCCGAACACGTTGATCACCGCCGCGCCGATCATCAACCTGACCGCCGAGCCGACCCGCCGCGTCGAACTGGTGGTGGGCATCGGCTATGAAGACAACATCCAGCTGGCGCGCGACACCGCGCTGGCGCTGATGAAGGCCGACCCGCGCGTGCTGCAGACACCGGCGCCGGACGTGGTGGTGTACGAGCTGGGCGCGCACGCGATCAATCTTGGCATCCGCTGCTACGTGAAGTCGGCCGACTGGTTCGGTACCAAGGTCACGCTGCTGGAACAGCTCAAGCTTGGCTTCGACAAGGCCGGCATCAACATCCCGTATCCGCAGCAGGACATGCACCTGTACCTGCATGGCAAGGATGGCGGCGTGGTCGAGGCCGACGCACTGGTGCGCGACAAGCCCTGACCGGGAGTGCCGACCAACGGTCGGCACCCACCCCATCTCCATACGCCGGTAATGCCGACCGATGGCCCATGCACCGGTAGTGCCGGCCGCTGGCCGGCAACCTCCAGGATCAGGCCGCGACGCTCTCTTCCAGCGTCCCGTAATCGGTGAACCCGACCGCACCACCGCCGAAGAACGTCGCCCGATCCGGCGGATTAAGCTCCGCACCCAGACGCAGGCGCTCCGGCAGGTCCGGGTTGGCGATGAACGGGCGACCGAAGCCGATCAGGTCGGCCCAGCCTTCAGCCAGTGCCTGTTCGGCGCGCTCGGCGGTGTACTTGCCGGCGTAGATCAGGGTGCCCGGGTAGACCATGCGCAGCGCCTGCTTGAACGCCACCGGCATCAGCGGTGCATCGTCCCAGTCAGCTTCGGCGATATGCAGGTAACCCACGCCCAGCTCACCCAGCAGGTGCGCCGCGGCCAGATAGGTGGCCTGCGGCGTATCGTCCACCGCGCCCTGCAACGTCGTCAGCGGCGCCAGACGAACACCGACGCGGTCACCACCGGCTACTGCCGTCACCGCCTGCACGACCTCGCGCAGGAAACGCAGCCGGTTCTGCAGCGAGCCGCCATAGCCGTCGGTGCGCTGGTTGGCCTGCGAGTCGATGAACTGGTTGATCAGGTAGCCATTGGCCCCGTGCAGCTCGACGCCATCGAAGCCGGCGGCCAGTGCATTGCGGGCGGCCTGTGCATAGTCGGCGATGATGCCCGGAATCTCGTCCTCGGCCAGCGCGCGCGGCATCGAGTGCTGGATCATCTCGCCCACGCCCGCTTCCGGGCCAGCGCCGGCAGGGTCGACAAACACCTTCACACCTTCGGCCAGCAGCGCCGACGACGACACCGGCGCGGCACCACCCGGCTGCAGGGCCACGTGCGAGACCCGGCCCACATGCCACAGCTGGGCGTAGATGCGGCCGCCGGCGGCGTGCACCGCATCGGTCACCCGGCGCCAGCCCTGCACCTGTTCCGGGCTGTGGATGCCCGGGGTCCAGGCATAGCCCTGGCCCTGCGGGCTGATCTGGGTGCCTTCGCTGACAATCAGGCCGGCAGTCGCACGCTGCGCGTAGTAGGCGGCCATGTCCGCAGTGGCGACGTTGCCGTCGGCAGCACGCGACCGGGTCATCGGCGGCATCACGATGCGGTTGGGCAGGGTCAAGGCGCCCAGGCGGTGGGGAGTGAACAACATGGCGGCAATCTCTTGCGGGGGAGTGCCGTAAAGGATGGGGATGCCTGCTGCCACGCAACAGGCATGCGCGGGCAAAACAATTGTTCCCCCGAGGCAAGGATGGCCGGCCGGGGGTCAGAGCCCCTTCCTGCGGAACGGGATCCGACCCCGAAGCCGGTTACAGCGTGGGCTCGATCAACGCCCCGCCATGCGCCACGCGGTCATAGCAGCTGCGCACCACGTCTTCCCCGTACTTCAACTCCAGCCGACGCACGATGAAGTGACCGCGCGCCATGTCCTGGTAGTAATCGGTGAACATGGTATTCAGCGTTGCACCCGCGGCCGCACCGACAATCGGCACTGCCTGCGCGGCGAATTTCTCGGTCACCACCACGCCAAAGCGCGCCGCTACCTTTTCCACCATCTTTGCCAGCAGCTTGCCGGCTTCCTTCGGCGCCACGCCCAGGGTCAGGTCGCGGCCGGTCACCACCCGCCCGGCCAACTCGGCCGACAGATGACGCATCACGTCGGTGGTGAAGCCGCGGGCCAGGTAGTAGCCGGTCTCGCTGGCATCATCGCGCGGCGAGTTGCCGCCCAGCGCGAACACCTCCAGGCAGGCCTGGCGGGTGCTGAATTCGGACAGGTCGAAACCCTCGCTGCGGGCCACGTCCGCCACCGCGCGCATCATGATGGTGGTCGACACCGGCAGCTCGATGAACAAGGCCGCGAAGCCGAAGGCCCCGCCCACCGCGCCCGAGGTGGCTGCCGCCACCTTGTGCCAACGCGTGGACGCCCCCTTGCCGGGCGTGTTGTCCATGCTCCACAGCGCCGCCTGCGCCGACTTGGATAGCGCCGCCTGCACCGCCCCGTGGATGCGGCCGGAGACCGCCTTGGGCAGCGCCTTCACCGCGAATTCCAGCGGCGTGCCGACCAGATTGGCCATGCGCGCGGTCAGGGTCGGGGCTTCCAGCAGGGTCACCGCCCGCTGCAGGTCGGACCAGTCGCGGGCGTCGTGGGCAATGTCGCGGGGAAGCAGGATGGGCTCGTTCATGGCGCCGATCTTAGCGCCGGATGGTTGAACGGTTCGTCGCGGGGGCCAGGGCCCTTTCCGCTGGAAAGGGGGCCGACCCCGTGGGATTGCCGGCCAGCGGCCGGCACTACCAGTTCGCATGCCACCCGGTAGTAGCGCCGGGCCATGCCCGGCGTCGTTGTTCAGGCAGCCGGCAGGCCCGACAGCGCGCCCATGAACTGGCGATAGTGGCGCAGCTCGGCGATCGAATCGTGCACGTCGCTCAGCGCGGTGTGGTTGCTGTTCTTGCCCACGCCAGCGGCCACGTTCGGCGCCCAGCGCTTGGCCAGTTCCTTCACCGTGGACACGTCCAGGTTGCGGTAGTGGAAGTACTTCTCCAGACGCGGCATCTGGCGGTGCAGGAAGCGGCGGTCCTGGCAGATGGAGTTGCCGCACATCGGCGACAGGCCGGCCGGAATCCACTGCGCCAGGAAGTTCACCGTCTGCGCCTCAGCCTGGCCGAGGGTGGTGGTGCTGTCCACCACGCGCTGCCACAGGCCTGAACGGCGATGCTGGTTGCGGTTCCACTCATCCATCGCTTCCAGGGTTTCCAGCGGATGGTGGATGGCGAACTCCGGTCCTTCGGCCAATACGTTCAGCTGGGCATCGGTGACCACGGTGGCGATCTCGATGATCGAATCGTTGTCGGTATCCAACCCGGTCATTTCCAGGTCGATCCAGATCAGTCGTTCGTTGGCCGCGCCGTTGTCCGCCATGTGTCGCCTCGTTGCTGGGCAGGCGCGCGGCCTACCGGTGATGGAAAGAGGCGCCCATCATACCCGTTCGCCCCTCAGGCCTCGCCGGCATGGTCTTCCAGCAGCAGCGGCGGCTTGCCACGCTTGGCACGGAAATAGTTGGTCAGGCGCATGCTGGCCTCCTTGGCCAGCACCCCGCCGTGGATCTCGACGCGGTGGTTGTGGCGGGCATCGCCGAGCAGGTCGAACACGCTGCCGCAGGCCCCGGTCTTGGGGTCGCTGGCGCCGTAGACCAGACGGGCAACGCGTGCATGCACGATGGCCATCGCGCACATCGCACAGGGCTCCAGGGTCACGTACAGGGTGCTGCCAAGCAACCGGTGGTTGGCCAGCAACCTGCCACCGGCGCGCATGGCTACGATCTCGGCATGCGCACTGGGGTCGTGCGAGGCGATGTTGAGGTTCCAGCCCTCGCCCAGCAGCTGGCCATCGGCACCGACCAGTACCGCCCCCACCGGGATCTCATCGAACTCGCGCTGCGCGCGTTCGGCCAGCGCCAGCGCATGGCGCATCCAATGTTCATCGGCGTCGTGCACCGGTACACCCAGAGCATCGGTCATGGCGGTTCTCGCGTGTCTACAGGGCCAGGATGGCCGCCGGGGCCGCATTGTACGCCCGGGGCCGTGCAGGCGCCGCTAACGCGCGTCGAAGCGCTCGCGGGCGGCGTCCAGCGCCGGGAAATTGTGCTCTGCCCAACGGTCCAGCGCGGTCAGGGTGTCTACCAGGCTGCGCGCAACCTCGGTCAACCGGTATTCGACATGCAGCGGCTTGCTGCCCAGATCGCAACGCTCGACCAGGCCGTTGCGCTCCAGCTGCCGCAGGGTCTGGGTCAACACCTTCTGCGAGATGCCTTCGATCTTCCGCAGCAGCGCGCCATTGCGTTGCGGGCCCTGCGCCAACGCTGGCAACAGCAGCATCACCCACTTGCCGGAGATCAGCGCCAGCGCATCGCGTGCCGAGCAATCGGCGGCATAGACATCGCCCGGATAGGCCATGGTTACCTCAAGGTGCGTAATTGCCGGGGCACTCCGGCATCGCGAGGATGGTCGCACACTCCGCCAACACCCCGCCCCATGCGCGCCCTGATCCTGCTTGCCCATCCGGAACCCCGTTCGTTCAACGCCCACCTGGCCGCCCAGGCCGCCGAGCAGCTGCAGCGTGATGGAGTGCGGGTGGAGGCAATCGATCTGTATGCGGAAGGCTTCGATCCATTGGAAGCCGCGTACCATCATCCTCAGCGCCTGCAGCGCGAACGCTTCGATGCCCAGCGCGAACAACGCCACAGCGCCGAGCATGATCTTCTGCCCACCGGCGTGCGCCGCCACCTGCAGCTGCTGCAGGCCACCGATCTGCTGATCCTGCAGTTCCCACTGTGGTGGTTCGCGGCACCGGCCATCCTCAAGGGTTGGCTGGACCGCGTACTGGTCTACGGGCCGATGTACAACAGTCGCCAGCGCCACGAGCACGGCGTGATGCGCGGCAAGCGCGCGTTGCTGAGCGTCACCACCGGCTCATCGGCACGGGCCTGCGCCGTCGGCGGCCGCGAGGGTGATACCCGGTTGTTGCTGTGGCCGTTGATGTACAGCCTGCGCTACGTCGGCTTCGACGTGATGGAACCGCATGTAGTGCACGGCGTGCGTTCCGGGCTGGCACCGGAGCGCGTGCAGGCGCACGACGAGGCGCTCACCATGGCTGCAAGCAACTACCGGCAACGACTTGCTCAGTGGACGCAGTGGCCGATCGTGCCTTTCAATGACAGCGAGGACTTCGAGGACGGCGTGGTGCTGCGCGCGGAGGCCACAGCCTACAGCCCCTTCATCCGCCATCGCCACACCGGATGAATCCGCTTCTGCAGGCGCGGCCGGAAAACTTCATACTGCGCATTCCTGTCAAGCACCTTGGTGAACCCATGACCACCCTGCGCCCCTCGCGCGCCGAAGACGGCACCGCCCTCGTCGACCTCTGGCGTCGCGCCGTCGACGCCACCCACGACTTCCTCAGCGCCGAAGACCGTCAGGCCATCGATGCCGAAGTGGCTGGCTTTCTGCCGCAGGCGCCGATGACCGTTGCCGTCGATGCGCAGGATCGGCCCGTAGGCTTCATGCTGATCGACGGCACGCACATGGAAGCGCTGTTCATCGATCCCGACGTGCGCGGTACCGGTATCGGCCGGCAGCTGTTGCAGCACGCACTGGCCCTGCATCCGCAGCTGAGCACCGACGTCAACGAACAGAACGCGCAGGCCGTTGGCTTCTACCTGCGCATGGGCTTCGTCGAATCCGGCCGCTCACCGCTCGATTCGCAGGGCCGTCCGTATCCACTGATCCATCTCCGGTACAACGGCTGACATTCCTCGGCAGCAGCCATGTGCTGGCGTGACGCCGTCAGTTCACTTGAACACATCGGCGGCTATCGCGTTCCCAAGCCGCAACCCGAGCCCACCGTCTGGCGTGCGCCCTGATCTTCCGCATGCTCAGGCGGTGGCTTCAAAGGCCGTGGAATAGCTCACCTCGCCCTGCGCCATCGGCGGACGCAAGCACAGCGCCTGGAAGTACTCCTGCGGAACACCCGGTAGTACCAGGCCCGGCTCGGCGCGGAATCCGAACCGCCCGTAATACGCCGGCTCCCCCAGCAATACACAGCCGTGCGCGTCCTGCCCACGCAATGCGTCGAGCGCCGCGTGCATCAGCGCCGCGCCAATGCCCTGCCCCTGCCATCCGGGCAGCACCGAGATGGGCCCCAGGCCAAACCAGCCCGTACTGCCATCGCTGATCGTCACGGGCGACAGGGCAATGTGGCCGACCACCTGCCCTTGGCGCTCGGCGACCAGCGAAATGCTCAGCTCTCCGCGTGCACGCAGCGCGTCGACGATGAACTGCTCGGTGTGGCTGCTGTGCGGGGCTTCGCGGAAGGCCGCCGCGGTGAGTGCGTGGATGCCGGCGTGGTCTTCGCGGGTTTCGGGGCGGATCGTGCAGTTCAAGGAGAACGCCTCTGGTGAAGTGATGGACATGTGAATGATCGATTTCCGTCACGGATTCAGCTATGAACCTGCGTCCGGCAGCAGAGCCAACGCGACGATGGGATGCCCTGTGCGGCAAGCGATCTGCCGGCGCGGCGCGCCCCGGGCGCGTCAAAAATCCGTCTCGAGGGGTGGCACAGGGCTCCCGGCACGTTCCATAATCGAGAAACCTGCCACCCAGGAAGGATATATGGACATGGACGCACGATGCAGGATCGGGCCATGGGTGTAGCACACCGCGCACACAGGGGACGGCCATTGCTGGCATTGCTCACCCTCCTCCCGTTGGCGGCGTGCTCGCCGTACGCCGATGCCGAGCGTGACGTCGCCGCGGGTGGACGCGGCCTGGCCAAGCTCAACCCGGCGCCGAAGCAGGCCTATGAGCTGGTGCTGACGTTGAAGGACGCGCCGGGCCCGTTCGCGATTGTTGAGGGCGTGGCCCAGTATGACGCCAGCAACTACGCAGATTGTGGGCGGATCTTACCCGCGACAGGCACTGCGGGCCGCATCACCAGCCAAGAGCCCGTCACGCTGCGCAAGATCGGCGAGAACGAATATCGCGGCACGTTCTACATCGACCGTATGCAGGACGAGGACTACTACGGTCGTGGCGTCTGCCATTGGTCGCTGACGGGTGTCGGTGCAATGTTGCGCGCCACGAACGGCGAAGCAGACACACGATTCCTGACGTTCGTCGACAAGAAACACATGGACGCGGGGAGCCAGTTGACGCGGTACTACCCACGCGCCGACTACCCTCGGATCGAAGAGATCACCGGATACGGAGCGAGCGGCCAGGAAGATCCTTCCAGCTATCGCGCCGATCTGCGCGACGCGCTGTTCTCGACCACCACCACTGTGCAGAAGCTCGCGCCATGAACTGCCAGTGTCACATTTACCTCTATCCCCAAGGAGGCCGACATTGCGCCACAAGATGATTCCGTGCCTTGCTCTGCTTCTGTTGACCGCCTGCCACCCGGAGACCGCCATGAACCAGGAACGTGCCGCTGCTGAAGCCGATGTCGCCCAGGGTGGGCGCGGGCTCGCAAAGCTCAACCCCAGCCCGCGCAAGGCCTATGAACTGGTGCTGCGCCTGAAGGATGCCCCCGGCGATTTCGCTCTGGTCAAGGGCGTGGCTCAGTACGACGTCACCAACGAAGACCAGTGCGGCCACATCGAGCCAGCCACCGGTACGGCTGCTCGCATTACCAGCCAGGAGCCAGTGGAGCTGCGCAAGGTCGCTGATGGCGAGTACCGGGGCACGCTGTATGTGGACCGCATGCTGGATGAAGACTACTACGGTCGTGGCGTGTGCAAGTGGGAGTTCACCGGTGCCGGGGCAATGCTGAAGGCAACGGGCGCTGAAGAAGAGACCCGCTTCCTCACCTTCGTTGACGCCAAGCCGCTGACCGAAGGTGGCGCGCATACGCTCTACTATCCGGACCTGGTCTATCCGAAGGCAGATCGCGTTCCGAATTTCCCCGCCAGCGGCGAGCCCGATCGCAGCAATTACGCCCCTGATCTTCAGGACAAGCTGTTTACGATCACCCTCTCCGCAAGTGAGGTGGCGCCGTGACCATCACCTCCCAGGACTACGCAGCGTTATCTGATGACGCCTACAAGGATCGGGCCGTCGGCCGACGTGAACCCGGCCAGGAAGAGAAGGTCACGTTAAACGGCCATGAATACAAGATACTTGAGCATGTCAACAATCGTCTCAACGGCTATCAAGGTACCGTCTATCAGCGCGTAGACAGCAAAGAGATCGTCATTGCGCATCGTGGCACCGAGCAGATAGCTCGCGATGCGATTCTGACCGATGGCGGCATGGTGGTTGCGCGCACCAACGTGCAGGCGCCCGACGCGATTGCCTTGACACAGAGGACGCTTGAAGGCGTCGCGCTTCAGTCGCGCTTGAACGGTGTACCCGCCCCCCAGGTCACCGTCACCGGCCACTCCCTCGGCGGCGCCCTGGCCCAGATCACCTCGCACCACTTCAACGTCAAGGGCGAGACCTTCAACGCCTATGGCGCGGTCAGCCTCAGCTACCGTATCCCGGAAGGCGGCAACACCATGATCAACCACGTCATGGCCTCCGATCCGGTCAGCTCCGCCTCGCCGCACTTCGGCCAGGTGCGCATCTATGCCAAGCCGGATGAGATCAAGACACTCGCCGCAAACGGCTTCAGCAATCACCCGATGCGCGCCCTGATCCCGGACAGCCCGCTCGTCGCAGCAGGCAGCTCGTTCGGCGCACACAAGCTGGGCAACTTCCTCGGCGACGGCTCGGTGCTGCAACACCCGGAAACGCAGAAGCTGGCAAAAGACAACGCCAAGATGATCGAGGAGTACCGCGACGACGTCGAATCACTGCGTCGTGGTGTCACCCGCGCGGCACGCGGCATTCCGGGCGGCGCCGTCGATCTGTACGACCATATCCGCGGCCCGCTGCAGCCCGGTGAGCCGGCACGCCGCGAAGCAGAGAAGAACGGCCATCACACCAGCATGCTGCGCATGGACGATGCCAACCATCTTGGCAATCCCTTGTTCAACGATGCGATCCGCGGCGTGCACGCGCAGGACGTGCGCGTCGGACGCGTGCCGGACGTGATGAGCACGCAGCTGGCAGGCAGTCTGGCTGCCGAAATGCATGCGGCAGGCGGCAAGCGCATCGACGACGTGGTGATGAATGCCGATGCCTCGCGCAGTTTCGCGGTGCAGGGCCAGGGCGGTGACCCCGCCCACCTTCGCGTGTCAGTGGATACCGCCGTGGCGATGAATACACCGCTGGAGCAGAGCAGCCAGCGCATCGACCAGCAGGCCGCAGGTCAGCGCCTTGCACTGGAGCGCGACCAACAGCTGGAACAGCAGCAGAATCAGACCCGCAGCCTGCAGGCCTGATGGGCAGCACGGGAGCCGGTCATTCCGGCTCCCGCTTCAGCTCACCACCGCGCCTCAGGGGCTGGAGGCTGCGACCGCTCCAGACCCATTGGCAGTCACAAACAGATCCGACCCGGAATCCGGGAATCCACCACAGGCGCGATCGCCCGGTGCTACCGGATCACAGGGCCACTGCGCGCGCGCCACCTTCTCGCGCAACTCGAAGCGATCACCGGTCCAGACCACGAACGCGATGTGCTCGCGGTTCCAGTCACCGTAGGCGCGCGGACCGCCCTTCTGCGCCGACTCCGGGTACTGCACGAACCAGCGCATGGCCGGGCCGTACTGCAACTTGCTATGGTCCAGGCTGATCCGGCCCTCGCGCGACAGCTGGCGCGCACGTTCGGCCTCCGTCACCTGGGGCATGGCCGGCATGGCATCGGCGGTCACATCCCTCGGCGCCGCATCCCCGCGGACCTGGTATACGCGCTGGGCCACATAGGCCTCGCGGCAGTCACCCGCTGGCACACGTACCGGCTCCGCGCCGTACTCATCGGGGTTGGCGACCCGGTCGCTGCAGGTGAAGGGCGCCGACACCAGGTAGAACGTACTGTCGGCGTCGCGCCCTTCCAGCGAACGCACCCAGATGTCGCCCATCCGCACGATGAAGTCCGGGCGCTGGCCGTAGCCCGGCACGGCCTTGAACCAGGCCTTCTGCTGTACCTCTCGCTCGCGCCAGCTCCGCGGAAGGTGGATGTCCTGCTCGGGCAGCGCGACCAGCATCGCAGCCAGATGCGCCGGCATCGTGCCCTGGCAGGCGCCGATCAGCAGGTCGCCCTGGGTCGCCAGGCGCCCGGCCAGATCCACCGGGCAGCGGGCACCAAGCGCACGCTCGGTCGCCTGCTCGGGCGGCAACGGCACGATGGCCAATGCGGGCGGTGCGGGCGCTACCGCCGGAGCGGCTAGCTCGGCGGCGGCTGGCTGTGCAGCTACTGGGGCCGTCCCTGCAGCCGTCGCGGGCGGGGGCGTCGGGTTTGCAACGGGCTCCGGTTGTGCGTCCACCACGGGTGTTGCAGGGGCTGGCGCGGCAGCGGGCACATCGGAAGTCGGCGCGGCGACAACGGCGTCGGTCGCCGCGGGCGCTGCAACGGGCGCCGCCCCTGCCGGCGCGTCAACGGTGGTCTCTGCAGCGGGGGGCGTCTCCACGGCAGCTGGCGACGCGTCCTGGGCCTGTACCGAAGCGGCAGCAAGGCTCAATGACAGCAACCAGAGCGGCGGCAGGCGGCGCACGGATGCATTGCAGCGGGCAGCGGCGTGCCGGGCATTCGAGGGAACGATTCGCATGTGGTGTCCTTACAAGTGGGTTTCCATGTCGGCGCCACGGGGGCGCCACGCGTCGTACGTAGATCGCCAGCGGGCACCCAGCCCGCCGGCGTCAGGTGTTACAAAGATCGCGAACGCTGCTCCTGCTCGCGGGCAAGCGCAGCCGCCGGGTCCTGCTGGGCAACGCTGGCGGCCAACTGCTGGCTGCTCTGCGCCAGGGGCTGCTGCGCCGCCTGTTCGCGATCGACCGATGCGCGCAGCATGGCCGGATCGCCCAGCGCGCCCTGCACCGCAAACAGCGTGCGGCCATCATTGCCGACCAGCAGATGATCGATACGCGACATCCCGGCCTTCTGCGCGCTCAACGCCAGTGCGCCGGCGGCATTGTCCAGTTCCTGCCCACTGCGCAATCCGCTCTGCGGTCCCATCTGCTGCAGGTGCTGGCGCGCCCCCTGGAACAGGGTGTTTCCGGGCTCGCCCGGCTGCGACATGTCGCGCACAGTGGCCTGCGGGGTCGGCGCCCCAACTTCGCCCCGCTCCAGCCGCGCCATCACATCCGGCGTCAGCTTCTGCTGCCACACATCAAACCGCTGCTGGCGGGCCTCGATCCCGTTCAGGCCGCCGTTGATCGCACGCGTCGCTTCGCGCACATCCTCGCGCGCCGCCTCCGGTACCCGCGTCTGCCACTGCCAGACCGCAATACGGCCTGCGTGCTCGGGCTGCGCAGCCAGTTCCGGCTGATTCACCAGATCCAGATCCAGCGCCTTGCCGGCACGCTCGTAATTCTCCTTGCCGACCAGCGGCAGATAGCCACGGCCGTGATACTTCAGTGCATCACCGGGCGCGTCATTGCCCATGCGCCCGCCATACATCAGTTCGGCCAGGTTCTCCGGCCGCCCCCGCAGCGCCTCCTGGCGGGCGCTCTCGAGCGCACCATTGCCATTGCGCCACGCCGCTTCCACCGGGATCTGCGAGATACCCCGGGTGAAGTTGAAACTTTCATTGAGCCGGCTCAGGCCACGGGACTCGTGCCCGGCCTGCGCCATGAAGTTGGCCAGTTCCCGGGACGAGGTCATGCCGGCCTCCGTGGCCTGCCGCAACAGCTGCGACTCTCTATCCTGCGACACGGTGAAACTCCTGCTCGATCATCGTTGGGTACTCCCGCCTCCTCACAGGCATGGCACTCAGGGCAAGCTCACGTCGGCGACGACGGACGGGTCGAAATCCTCGAACCGCACCCGGCCAAGCTCGGCCGCCGAGAAGTCACGCGTATGGGTGGCTTCGGTCTCCGTGTCGACCACCCTGCGCTGCACGCCATGCACCCAGCAGGCCTGCTCGGCGGGTGCATAGCGAAAGGTGTAGACACTGCTCCAGCGCTCACGGCTACCACCATTGGTGATCACGCTGAACGCGCCATCCTCGATCGTCACGTACGCGAAGGGATCGCCGGCGATGCCGCCACGGGTGGAGCACGGCACCAGCTTGTCGTTGCGCGCGGCCAGCTGCCATCGGCCCGCGGCGTCGCCCAGCAGCAGCAACAGCACCCGGTTGGGACCGTGCTCGCCGGGCACCAGGCCGTCGGGCGCCGGTTGATCGATCACCAGCAACTGATCGTCGATGCCATTGCCGGTGAGATCGCCGCGTACGGCTTCCAGCAGGTTCGCACCGGACGGAACGAACGCCAGGGCATTGTCCATGTGCGTGCCACTCCCCTTCTCCATCCCCTGCAACTCCTTCAATCCCGTCCTGCCAGTATCCGAGCGGAGGCCGGAACTGGTGCCATGCATTACGCGCGCCCAGCGTCCGCCATGCTGGATGATAGCCCTGAGCCCACGGCGACCGCGACGGTGGCAAGCGTCATCCGCAACGCGGGTGAACAGAGTCCTCATGGACGGAAAAGCTCCTGCGTTCGATGGCACCGATGCGTCGGGATTTTGACGCGCACGCAGCTTACTTCGAGGAGGCGGGGCTCGTCGAAGGGGGCTTGGGATGAAAAGCGCACTTGATCACAGAAAAAGCGCGGTTAACGTGAATGGTGGCTTATCCGACAAACAGATCCGCGTTGGATGGCGCCGCGTGTATACGTCTCCCCCATACACGCGGACCGGTCCGGCTGGGGCGATGTTGCACGGAAAGTCTGCGCCACCCGTGCAGCTGGCAGCGAGACACCGCCCACGCTTTGCTGCCTCGCGTCGTGGCCAGCAATCGCGATCAGCGCAACTGCTGGGCGCATGCAGCCCCCTGTGTGGCGTAGTCGCGGACGTAGCCGTCCGTCGTCAGCACCGTGATATCGCATCGATTGTTCACGTCACTGACGACATGCCCATAAGCATTCAACCCCTGCACACGCTCGCCACGATGCAGGTACAACGTGCGCGAACCATCGGCCCCATTCTCCACACGATCCGCCGGGCCCCACTCCCGTACGAATTCCTGCTCTGTCTTACCAATCCACATGTCCATGAGATTGTTGCGACCCACGCGGTTGGCCGCGCGACGCGACTCATCCAGAGCCCTGCTGGTTTCATTCTGGGCGCGCGCCACAGTCGCTTCGAGGCTACGCACAGTGCGGTCCATCTCAGCGTCGGTTGGCCGATAGGTGAATGCTGGGCGCTTGCCGTCCTTCCACAGGTCGCCCCAGATGACATCTACAGGTGATTGCCCGACGTCACCGATGGAAAGGAAGCCGTGTTTCAGCATTTCCGCCGGCACCTTGGCCTTGGGATCAGGCCCCACGAGACAGGCAAACCGCACCAGTTGCACCTGCCAGGGAGCAACCGCCTCGGTTCGCGGTTCGAATCTTTCTGGTGGGACGTTCTCCATCGGCCGGTCGCGCCACTGGATCAGGCTCGTCCTGATGGCCACGGTGTTCTCTGAGCAGTTCACCCAGTACTTTCTGATCAGGCGATTCGGTTTCGTCGCGTTCTCGTAGACGGTATTGACCTGGATCTCGTACACCGGTTCCGGACCAGCAACGGGCTCACCGGGCTTCGGTGGCTTCCGGCGGCGCAACTGCTTCAGGTACGCGTTCTGCTCTGCCGACGTGGCACGCTGCAGAAAGCCGACCAGATCCGAGCGGTCGGCGAGCGTTTGCGCATCGACCACCCACGCCTCGCGGTTCGGCGTTTCGCCACCGGTGAAGATGACCCAGCTATCAGTGGCATGTGCCGCCGAAGCGAGCAGCAGTCCGCCAATGAGCAAGGCAACACGGCCGGGATTCTGCATGATTCGTTCCTTCGAACGGCACGAAGACTTACGGTAGCGCGGATGGCGCCCTTTAGCACGGCCTGGCGCGCCACCTCGAGCGACCACCACCCTTAGTGCAAAGCCCACGTCCTACGCAGGAGCGGAAAACAGAAATGGCCCGCTTTTCAGCAGACCATTCCCATCATGCACAGGCCGATTCAAGAATAACGTCTATGATTCGACCGACATGACTCAGAAAGATTCAAATATTGGCTCAGCACAATCCGTGTACAACACCTTGCATTGCCCACCACCGTTCTTCGCGCAGTAGGAGAGAACACGACTGGTCGCTTCTTCTCTCGAGCCAGCGACTGAAATTGAAACTATTCCCTTACTCCCTGGCTCAGGGTCAGCATATGCGACACACTGGTTCTTGTACGTTGTATCGATCTTGCAGTCTTTCGCTCCATGCGTCGCGCACCGAGCAAGCGCTTCTGAGACAGCCTCACGCTTGGAGCGCCTTCCAACGGAAGCCCCCATATCGCCCGTGCTTGCTGCCCCTGCAATAGCCCCCCAAGTCTTGATCCAGCGCCCAGTAGCAATGGGGCCGCTCTGCACGCCATCAGTACCAGAGCCCGGAATAGGTGCGCATCCACCTACGCCCTGACCACCAACGGGGTACTGCCCTGGCGGACAACGCCCTTCCGCTTTCGTCTCACCCGTCATAAACAAAGATAGGAGCAAGCCGACAAGAATGAGGGGCAATATGTATTTCACACTTTTACTCCGTTACGCATGGTGGCTATTGATTACCGGGATGTGCAGCTCTGAGTCCGGTTTCGGCAACCCTGGTGGAATCCGACGACGGAAGAGTTGAACGTGCGGTCGCATGTCGATCATGCGCACCACTGTCTTGGCCGGACTGCCCCTTTTCCGGAGCAGCCGGCGTGTAGTAGCTACCCGGCGGCTGCCCGCTCGGGCCCGGCGCCTGTGCCACCGGGCTGCCACCTATCTGCGAATATGCCATGAAGCTACCCAAGGCGCCCTGGAAGAACATGGCCGCCATTGGGGGCGCAGTCGAAACACGCGTCGTTAAAATCGGGCCTATGCCGCCCTGCCAGATCGCCGATTGGTCATGTTACCGATGGACGCGGCCATAAGATCGTGGATGCCACGATCATCGACGCGCCCAGCTCGACCAAGAACGCCACCAAGGCACGTGCCCCGGAAATGCATCAAACCCGCAAGGGCAACCAGTGGTACTTCGGGATGAAGGCGCACATCGGCGTTGATGAATTCTCCGGGCTGGTGCTCCTGAAATGCACGGCAGCCAATGTCAGCGATGTCACCCTCACCGATGCGCTGCTGCATGGCAAGGAAGAGAGCGTGTTCGGCGATAGCGGCTATACCGGTGCAGACAAGCGTGCGGAGCTGTCTGACTGCTAGGCGATTTTCTTCATCGCCGCCAAGCGCTCGAAGGCGAAGGCGATCAGGAAAGTTCGCGACCGCGGACAGGTTGAGCGCTGGGAGAGCTGTAAGGCCAGCATACGCGCCAAGGTCGAGCACCCGTTCCGGGTGATCAAACGGCAGTTCGGCTATACCAAGGTCTACTATGGCGGCTTGGCCAAGAACACCGCCCAGGTGATTACGCTGTTTGCGCTATCCAACTTGTGGATGCTGCGCCGGCAGCTCATGCCGGCATAGAGGTTAGTCCGCCCCGAGGTGCCCGCAGGGCACTTTGGGCGCGGCAAAACAGGGTAGTACTTCTGCGACTGCCGGCCCTGGAAAGCCGAGGCTTCGGAAATGCTGCGCGCAACGAGGGTAGTTCAGAGCATCCCTAGTGCTGCTGTGAATTATGGCTGCAAGGTGTCTTGGAAAGTCGGGGCGATTCACAAAGCCGCCGAATGAAATCCCAGTCAAACCCAAAGGAAACTCAGAATGCTTCGAACAGGGGCTCACTGCAATCGGTGTACTTAATTGTACAAGTTCCGCCACCATTTTCTGCGCAATACTTCAAAACTGTCTCAGTAGCAACCTCTCTCGAAGAACCACCTGCCATTGATATCTTTCCGCCAGAACCCGGCTCGGGAGCTGCCAAGGCAGCACACTGATTCTTGTACGTAAGACCCACAGCGCAGTCCTGCGCGCCATAAGCTGCGCATCGAGATTGAGCTTCCGCGACAGCTTCTGCCTTCGCACGTTTCCCAACCGACGCACCGACGTCACCCGTTGCAACCGAACGAGAGATGGCCCCCCATGTTTTTATCCAGCGCCCGGTCGCCCTAGGACTCGGTGGTTCAGTTCCAGCCACGCCCCCGGGGATTGGGGCACAGCCACCAACCCCTTGGCCGCCAATCGGATACTGACCAGGTGGACAGCGGCCCTCTGCATATGCCAGTACAGGCAAGGCGAACAGAAGCATCGGCAGAACGAATTTTCCAAAATTCATGAACTGTACTCAATAGCCATGTAATGAAGCCAACTCAAGCTAAGGATTCCCAACAAGAAGGCTAGCGATTCGCCCCTCGAAGGCCCGTATCCTGGGTCCCCAAAGTGGAGTTCTGCGGCAATGTCATGCGCGATATCCCAGCTGTCGCATCCTGAGTGTTGGTGGGTGCACTTGTATTACTAGATGGCTTATCCGGCGTGTAATAGCTACCCGGCGGCTGCCCACTCGGTCCCGGCGCCTGCGCGACGGGGCTGCCACCTATCTGCGAATATGCCATGAAGCTACCCAAGGTGCCCTGGAAGAACATGGCCGCCATTGGGGGAGCGGTCAGGATCAGGGTCGTGAGAATCAATCCCATGCCGCCCTGCTGCATCGCCTGGCTGGTCATGCCGTCGCTGGAGGCGCCTTCGAGCAGGAACTTGTTGACCAGGGCGGTGGACCAGAACGCGGTCGAGACACGGATCACCATGTCCAGCGCGATCGATACCATCGCTGCCAGTACCGCCATCGAGAACATCGTGCCGATGCCGTAGAACAGCCATCGCTGGAACAGCTGCTTGGTCTGGTCGAACAGCAGACACAGAATGAACAAGGGACCCAGGCCGATGAACAGCGCCAGCGCGACCTCGTAGAGCAGCAACATCGCACCAGCGGTGACCGCCGGGCCGCCCGTGCCCAGGCCGATGAACCATAGCGCCCGGGTCTTGTCCGCCTGCAACCCTGGATCATTCAGGATCTTGATGCCATCAATGCTCGACAGCGCCACCTGCATCCACGCCAGGCTCTTGTCGATCTGGTCTTCCGGCTGCTGGTCCTTGCCGGTCACCACGTGGGTGATCAGGCCTTTGACGTCCTCGTTGAGGAATTTCTGCAGGTTGCTGCCGAACATCGCCATGCTGGTGGCAACACTCACAATCAATGCCGCGCGCGCCATATTGGTCACCAGCACCATCATGGAGTCGCGACTGCGGCCGGTGACGATCCGGAAGCCCTGGATCAGTACCCACAGCGTCATCAGCACCAGTGCCATGCCACCGACCCAGGACATCATGCGCCCCATCAGGTCGATGCCGTAGTCACTGATCCTGTCGCGCAGGTAATCCATGATCAGCTTGAAGAAGACGAAATCGCCGATCGACTGGACACGCACCGCGTAGCCCAGCAGATCCTGCAATCCGCCTGAGAAATCAAAGTTGGCCAGCCACCTGATCGTCATTTCCACAATCCCTTGGTAATTCCGTTACTGCATGAAATGCCGCATTGCTTTGCAGCGCATGTCTACGTATTAGCGGCCTGCGATCACTTGACGCTGAGCGCGGCCTTCAGTGCGGTGGTCTTGACCATGTCGCTGATCAGCTGCTTGGTCGGGTCCCCCTTCAATGCGGCCTGCGCCACCACCTTCTGGTTGGCCTCCATGACCTCGATATAGGCATCATAGGATTTCATCCGTGCTTCCCAGCTCTGGGCAAGTGCGGCAATGTCATTGGCGGTGCGGAGCGATTCGCTGTCGGCACCCTGCACGGTGCCCTGATCGTTGTTGGTCAGGCGGATCTTGAGGATGCGGGTCAAGGAGTTGTTGATGCGCGGAACGGTCTGGGTCAGGAAATCGATCGCGTCGTTGTACTTGCGGTTCTGCATCATCCGGATGTTGACGCAGATCTGCATCTGCTGCTCCTTCACATCCGCCTGCGGATTGAACACGAACACCTTGAAGGCGGACTCCAGGCTGAAGTCCAGCGCCTTGCCGCAGGTTTCGGCAACCAGATAGTTCGGTGCCACCGGCACCAGCGGCGCGCTGTCGGGCATGCCGAAGCTGTTCACCGCCGCCTGCACCTGGATCAGCGCCTGGCGATACTGCTCCAGCGTGCGGATCCAGCGGGTGTTCTGCTCGACGTACTCGGCCGCGTCCTGCGCTTTGGCCGCGTAGACGGTCGCCTCGGTCTTGTAGGTGTTGATCTGATTGAGCAGGTGCTGGATGAGGCTGGTACCGGTCTCCTGCACGGGAATCCAGGCGCTGACATTGCCGGTGCCGAGCGCCATCATGGCTGCCACGGTCATCGCTGCAAGACGGGGCGCGCGGCGGCGGGGCGAGGAAGCTTGCTTGGTATTGTTCATATCAGTCTCCATTGATCGGAACTCGTAGTCTTCGGGCAGGCCGTCTCGCGTATCAGGTAACAGTGTCGCGCGCTGCGACAGCCGCCTTGCCCGAGCCCTTTCGATTCTTGTAGAAATCTTCAAGCCACTGTTCCGGCGTCAGCTCATCCACCGTCACCCGTGCGCGTACCGCAGCTGTCTGCAACACCCGGTGCATGATGTCGATGTTGTCAGTCGAGGCCGAGATCACCGACAGGATGTCGTCCATGCCACGCAGGTTGAGCTGGCAGACGCTGGAGGCATGGCCCTGCTTGACCAGGAAGCAGCGCGAGCGTTCGTCCAGGGCAGTAACCACCCTGAACTCGGCCTCAGTCAGCTTCAGGCCATCCATGTAATCGCTCTTGCTGGCATTCGGGTTCGGCAGCAGGATCAGCGTGGCGGTCTGTTCGATCAGGGCGGCGGAGATATCACTCTTCAGTGCATCTTCCGGGCTCTGCGTTGCGAAGATGCCGAGACCGTTCTGCTTACGGATGGTCTTCTGCTTGTTCTTCGCGAATTCCTTCAGGCCACCCTCGCCGTCCAGGATCTTCCAGAACTCGTCCATCACGTAGATCAGCGGACGGCCGTCGATCAACGACTCCAGGCGGTGCAGCAGGTAATTGATGACCGGCACGCGCACTTCTGGGTTGTCGATGATGTCGGTGTAATCGAAACCGATGATGTTGGCCTTGCTCAGGTCAACGGTATCCACGGGATTGTCGAACACCCAGCCCAGCGAGTTACCCGAGGTCCAGCGCCGCATGCGCGCGTAGAGGCCATCGTCACCCATGTTGGGCAGGCTCTTCTGGAAATTGGTCATGCTGCGCAGATGCATCGGCGTATCGAGCATGCTTTCCACCGCGCGATAGATATCTTCTTCCTCGCGGGCGCTGTACTCACGCTTGCCGGCCAGGACCTTGATCAGGTCGGCCAGGAACTGCACGTTGGCTTCGTTGTTCTCGCACTGGAACGGGTTGAAGCCGGTCGGCGCGCCGTTCGCCAGGGCCAGATAGTAGCCCCCGCAGGCACGCACGAAGATCTCCGCGCCGCGATCCTTGTCGAAGAAG
>Ga0153948_1000544_pt1 | contig 20469 bp, 20 predicted proteins | sample TSNJ032MetaG_FD_104696 | JGI IMG/M metagenome (GOLD analysis project Ga0153948, IMG submission 104696) | Attine ant fungus gardens microbial communities from New Jersey, USA - TSNJ032 MetaG | ecosystem: Host-associated > Fungi > Mycelium > Unclassified | place: USA: New Jersey, Wharton State... | reverse complement strand
GAGAAGTTCAGACGGGCAACGTCCAGACCAGCCAGAATCAGCTGTTCGAGAACTTCCGGCGAGTTACTGGCCGGGCCAAGGGTAGCGACGATTTTGGTACGACGGACGGACATGCAAAGACTCCTGAGTTCAAGCGCTAGCAGAGGCTACTATGCTCTTGGGGTGTAGTCATTGTTCGTTTGCACTACTTATTGTTTTCTTTATTGAACGTGGCAACTTTGGGACAAACGCGCCTGAAGATTTACGACCAGGGGTCGATACAGAGCTCAAGACAGGAGAACCTCCCCATGCGATTGTTGCCCATTGCCGCCCTTGCCCTCAGCGTCCTCGCCGTCACGGGCTGCACCCGTTGGTCGATGAACCATCATTTGAACAACGCCTACAGCGCCTACGACCGGGGCAATTGCGAGCAGGTGATGCTCGAACTGTCCAAGGTCGAACGCGCCAGCCGGGCCCGTCCGTATGTGTGGCCGGAAGTGTCGATGATGCGCGGCCAGTGCCTGGAACGGCAAAAAATGTACATCGACGCTGCGCAGACCTACCAGTTCATCATCGCCTCGTACCCCAACAGCGAATACGCCTTCCGCGCCCGCGCCCGCCTGGAAACCCTGCAGAGCCTGGGACATTACCCGACTCGCAGTGCGGCGGCGGTGCCGAGTGCGCAACGCTTCTGATGCCGGATGTCATACAAACGCTGGCTGACTGTACAGGTTGAGCTATAGTCCAGTGATCCGGTTTAGAGTCTGGCCTCTAAACATGGGGCAACACCTGCGACTGGTCGATGTTGAGGCGATGGCGTATTGGCGACCATGCCACCGGAAGCGGGGAGAGCGTGTCTGTGACACAGGCGTGTTCCGAAGCAAAGGTGCGGCTCTGTGATGGGGCCTTGCGTGGCGTACCTCGCATGTTTACCGACCGACGAATCGAACGGCACCAGTTGCCGTACTTCCTCAGGGTGTTCAACAGCGTCACCGACAAACCCATCGGTTTTCTGGGCAATGTGTCCGAAGACGGGCTGATGCTCATCAGCCAGTTACCGATGATGACCGGTGTCGATTTCAGTCTGCGTCTCAAAATTCCGCTCGGCGATGGCTGCCAGCAGGTCATCGACCTGACGGCGTGCTGCCTGTGGTGCCATGAAGACGCGACCCCGATGCACTACGACGCCGGCTTCAGCCTGCAACGCCCGCCGCCGGAATATGCGCAACTGGTGCAGGCGTTGAAGCAGTACTTCAGTTTTCAGCCCCTGCCGGCGTCTGCCTGATACAGCCAAAACCAAAGATCGCCGCCTGCGGCAGCTCCTACAGTGGAAATGCAATTTTCCTGCAGGAGCTGCCGCAGGCGGCGATCTTTTGATCTTCAAGCCTTCAAGGCAATCGCCCGCTCACTGTCCAGTGTCTTCTCCGCCAGCAACAAACCCATCTCGCTCAACTGATAGATCGCCATCGCCAGATGCCGTGGTTTGTCTTCCAGGCTGTCCGCCAGATCCAGCAGCAGAATGCTCACCGACGAGAAGGTTTCGTAGGTCTGGATGGCGATGGCTTCGGGGTTGAGGTCGGGGGCGACAACGAACATCTGCATGCCGCGATCCACGGAATTGCGTGAGGGCGATTTTGGTTTGAGGTAGTGGTCGAGGGCGCGTTCTGCGGCTTCCTGAAACCTCTCTGAATCAGGGGGGAGACAGCTGGAAGTCGCGTCAGATTCTGGAGGATTTGATGTTGCACTGTTCATGGCTTTATATCCTTTTTGCTTGGCTTCCAGTTCGGGTGAACGTGAACGGAAACTGCTATGAAGAGGTTATTCGGCCGGGGGGAGGTGAGCTGTTCGGCTCACCTAGAGACGTCCTGCTAACAGCTAAAATGTTACTAGCCTGACTGAAGCTACTGTCTCGACATTGCCCCGGACAATTAATTTCGACCGCTGATTCAGCGGCCAAGATCAAGTTACGGAGCCTCACCAATGCGTACAAGACAGAGCATTCTGGTGTGTTCGTAGGCAAAGGCGCCACGTCGTGTAGCCTAAATTCCTAGGTTTGGGGAAAGACTTCATTCGGATGACGGATATGTGTACCCGAACGCATCAATCTGTATCATTTCGATATGAGACGGGGGGATTTTAGGTGGGGTGTTGGAAGGTTTTTGAATCGTCAAATCGCTTCGATAATCACCCTGTGGATAACACCAAAGCGGTCGACAAAATTCATTGAGTTTTTGAGGCCTAGTCCGTTTCCTTTGCTCTGAGTTTCGCCAAGCCCTGCTTGATATAGCCGGCATTTTCTCCAATGACAAAAAGCGCAGAGCGGACGTTTTCTCCGATCTCGGTAAACCCCCTCTCTTCGACCTGGAGTGTTAGCTCCATTAGGGCTGCCTCCAGCCCAAGCTGATTCTGATAAATCCTTTCCAACACATCAGATAATGAATATTTAGTGGGCATTCTTCGACTCCGTTCGAGAGGCTTCGAGCATGGCTGCATGGGAAAATTTAGCGGGCAATCCGATAGCGCGGGATGGGCCGCCTCAAGGAGCGGACTGGTACTCCTTTAAATAAGTGGAGTGAGATACCGATCAATGGAAAAGCCCTTTTAGCAGCGGTATTTCTTATTAAGAAATCTACACCCGCTTGCCAATTTGAAACACCCCGCCGGCGTGAAATCTACAATGTCTATAGGGCTCCAGCTTTCTTCCAGCTTAAGTAAATTGACACTAGTTCAGTGTTTAGCTTACTGGTAGGGACATCCAGCACAGGTGTGCCATGAGCCATCAGGCGCTCATTCAGTTCGGCCCTAGCGTTTAGGTAATCCACTGCGCCGCAATAGGCCAATGCTTCAGGAAGGGTTTGTACCGAGTCTTGGCGCATTTGGTCGAGCGTTTCTTCGCGCAGGCTGACCACTAACACTTGATGCTGGCGGCTCAGGTGTTGGACTGCGTTGGTCAGTTCGCCATGGTCCTCATCCTGCAGGTTGGTCATAAGGATGACCAGTGCCCGTCGTTTCTGACGTGTTAGTAGTTGCCGAATGGCTGCCTGATAGTCCGCCGGACGTTGGCTACTCGCCAGATCGTAGACCGTGTTGAGCAGGACGTTGAGTTGCCCGCTGCCTTTTACCGGAGCTAGATATCGCGGTTGATCGTCTGCAAATGTACTCAATCCCACCGCATCGCCCTGACGCAGCGCGACATGGCTCAGCAGCAGACACGCATTCAGCGCATGGTCGAAATGCGACAGCTCGCCATCCTGGCTGCGCATTTGCCGCCCGCAATCGAGCATGAACATGATCTGTTGATCACGCTCGTCTTCATACTCGCGGGCAATCGGCGTGCGCTGACGGGCGGTGGCTTTCCAGTCGATCTGGCGCAGGCTGTCGCCCTCGCGAAATTCGCGCAACTGATGAAATTCCTGACCCTGCCCGCGACGCTGGCGCTGGCGCACACCGAGCTGGCTGAGCCAGTTGTCCACCGCCAACAACTGCCCACCGTAGAGCTTTGCGAAGTCCGGGTAGACGCGGATCTCGCCGCTCACGGCGAGCAGGCGTTTGCCTGTCCACAGACCGAACGGGCTGGGCAGGTTGATTTCGCAATGCTCGAAGCTGAAGTGCCCGCGCTTGAGCGGGCGCAGACGGTAGCCGACCGCGCTGAATTGCCCGGGTTGCAGTTCAATCGCCAGCGGCAGGTTTTCGAAGCTCAGGCCCTGTGGCACGTGGTCGAAAATCTCCACCGCGACCGGCTCGATGAAGTCATGGATGAGCTGCAGCCGCACCTCGCTCCAACGGCCGAGTGCCAGGCTGCCGGGCATCTGCCGCTGGATGCGCGGCGAGGGCAGGTTGTTCAGGCGCAGCGCATCGATGAGCGCCAGCACCAGCAGAGCCAGGAGCAAGCCCCAGTTGATCGACAACAGCGTGGCGGGCACGTCGATGTCGAGGGCTAGCAGCGTGCCCGTGAGGATACCGATGAGGCACAGGGCGGCGAGCCAGATCAATAACAGGCGCGAAGGTTTCATGGCGCTGCACCGGGTTGTCTGCTGAAAAGATCGCAGCCTGCGGCAGCCCCTATCGGGCATCGCGCTCTGTGTAGGAGCTGCCGAAGGCTGCGATCTTTTGATCTTTCCTGAATGCTCACAAGCGCGGCGCCGGCACTTGGTCGAGCAATTGCTGCAGCACCTGATCGACCTGCAGGCCTTCGATGTCCAGCTCCGGCGCCACCCGCACCCGATGGCGCAGCACCGAGAGCGCGCAGCCCTTGATGTCATCGGGAATCACGAACTCGCCGCCGCGCAGCAACGCGCGGGCGCGGGCGCAACGCACCAGCGCAATCGAGGCACGCGGCCCGGCACCGAGGGTCAGGCCGGGCCAGGAGCGGGTGCTGCGCGCCAGGCGCACGGCGTAATCGAGCACTTGATCGTCAATCGGCAGATCGCTGGCGATGCGTTGCAGGGCTTGCACGTCCTTGGCTTGCAGGACGGTGCGCAGCGGCTGCACATCAAGCATGTCGGCGCGGGTCGAGCGGCTGACCTGACGCACCATGTTCAGCTCTTGCTCGGCCTCGGGGTAATCCATGCGTACCTTGAGCATGAAGCGGTCGAGCTCGGCTTCCGGCAGTGGATAAGTGCCTTCCTGCTCGATCGGGTTCTGGGTGGCGAGCACCATGAACGGCTGGGCGATCGGCAGCGCCCGACCTTCGAGGGTGACCTGGCGCTCCTGCATCGCTTCGAGCAACGCCGCCTGGGTTTTTGCCGGGGCGCGGTTGATCTCGTCGGCCAGCAGCAGGTGGGTGAACAGCGGCCCCTTGCGCAGCTTGAACTGCTCGGTGTGCAGGTCGTACACCGCGTGGCCGGTGACGTCGCTGGGCATCAGGTCCGGGGTGAACTGGATGCGCGCGAACTCGCCGCCGAAGCAGCGCGCCAGCGCCCGTACCAGCAGCGTTTTGCCTAGCCCCGGAACGCCCTCAAGCAGCACGTGGCCGCCGGCGATCAGCGCGGTCAGCACATCGTCGATCACGCTGTTCTGGCCGATCAGGGCCTTCTGCAATTCTCCGCGCAGCGCTTGCGCCAACTGGCTGGCACGCTGGCGTTGCTGGGCGGCGTGGCTGGCGCTGCCGGGCTCGATCTGTTCACTCATAGCGTGTTCCTCAAGGTTTGCAGGTGGGCCACCTGGCGACTGAAATCAGCGCTGCTCATGCGCTGTTTCGGCACCGGGCTGAGGGCCTGACTGATGGCGCGGGTCGGCTGGCGGGTCAGACGCGACAGCACCAGCCATTGCTCGGCCACGTTCAATTGGTCGAAGCCGGGATGACGGCGGCGGGCACGGCGTAGCACGTCCTGCTGCAGGGCCTGCAACAGCGTGTGCTGACCGTTGTGGCGCAGAATGAAATCGGCACTGGCGCGCAGGTGCTCCTGCAGCTGCCGGCGGCCACTCGCGGCGGGCGCCTGCAATGGCCCGTGGCGCACAGCAACGTGCCACAGGCCGAGGCCGATCAGCGCCAGCAGGGCGACGATGGCTTGCGGGAAGTAACGCCAGAGCAAGGTCAGCAGACCATCATGCACCGTGTTGAAAATCAGCGTGACGTCAGTGTCGGCGCTCAGGTACCAGAGCAGCCAGGCGTTGTCGTGCTTGCTGATGGCCGGGGCTTTCCACAGTTCGGCATCGGTGACCACGGTGATCGAGCCGAGGCCGTACGGCAGTTGCATCATGTGCGTGGCCTTGGCGCTGTTGGCCCAGGCCTGGGCGAGATTTTTCGGATCCTCCAGATGAAACGCGGTGTCGAAACCGGCGTAGGCGGGAGCGTCCTCGTCTTCCAGATAGAGTTTGGTCAGGTTCGGGTACGGATCATCCGCCAGCTCCGCCGGCGGCTCCTTGAGATCCTTGCTCAGGGACTGGTGCAACTGCACCCGGTCCAGCAACAGGTCAGCGCTTTGTCTGGCCTGCTTGTCCCACAGCGCTTCGGCCACGAACACCAGGCGCCCACCGGCGCGGGCCCAGTTCAACACCTGATCGACCTGACGCGGGGTCATGCGCGAACGTTCGCCGAACAACAGCAGCGTGTGTCGACGCGGATCGATCTCTGGCAGCACTGCCAGCGTTTCGGCATGGCCGACGTTGAGCCCGCGTTCACGCAAAAACATCTCTGCCGCCAGATAAGGATTGGCCTGCGCCTGGGGCGAAGGGCCGTGATCGATCACTTCCTGATAGGGCCGGGCCTTGAGGTACAGAAAAACGCTCAACGCCGCGAGCAGGGCGACGATCAGCCCGCCGAGCAGCCACGCGCTGCGCCGGTTCAAGTGCGCGCTCCATGGTCGAACAGGGTACGCCAGCCGTCACACAGTTCCTGTTGCAGATGCGCCGCCGGTACGCGGTGCCCGTAGGCCATGTTCTGCCAGTGCTGCGTCAGGCTGCGACTGAACGCCAGCAGTTCAGGGCGCTGCAGTTGCTCGACCCGCAGCAGCACTTGATGCTCGGTGTCAGCGGGTTTCAAGGTCATGGCAAAGTCGTGCAGCAGACGGCTGAGTAATCCGCGATAGAGCAGGCCCAGCGCGGCGCGCGGCTGGGTCTGCCAGAGTTGTTCGGCACTGGCGGCGATGTCGTCGGGCAAGGATTGCGGGTTCAGATCGAGGCCGAATGCCTGCTGCGGTGCAGGTGGCCTGACGCGGGCGGGCAGCTTTGACCGGCGACTGACGAAGGTGCGCAGGAACTCGCGATAACGCCAGATCAGCCAGCCGACAGCGGCGATCAACGCCCCCCACAACAGCACTTCAATCAGGCCGGCCAGCGCATTGAAACGTTGACTGTCCAGCCAGCCGAGCAGGGTTTTCAGCCATTGCGGCGCCTCACCGGGTTTACCCTCGGCCGGGGCTGCCGGGTCGTCGCCAAAGCGATAGCGGGTCACGCTTTCCTTGTTCTTGAACGGTGGTTGTTCGAGCAGCGCCTTGATGCTGTCGTGCGCAGCCTGACTGGTCAGCGGTTGGTGCAGCAGGCGGGGTGCCTCCGGTGGGCTGGCGGGATCGGCCGCCGCCCATACGGGTGGCACCGCCGGCAGCAACAGACAGACCGCCAACAACAAACCCACCGCGCTGCTGTTCAGGCGCTGGCGCAAACGGCGGAATACCAGCTCGATGTCCCACGCTTCCAGTGCGGTGCGCCGGTTCAGATACAGGCTGAAACCGCAGGCGACATAAATCGGTTCCCAGACCACCAGCACCAGCGCGTAGAAGGCGTTGGTCAGGTGTTCCAGCCAACGCCAGTGGTGATCGGTGTCGAGGATCAGCGATTGCCAGTCCCAGTCGGTTTCAATCTGCTGTGGCAGGAGCATGTAGAACAGCACCATCAGGCCGATCCACAGCGCGGTCTCCAGATGCATGCCGATGATCGTCAGCCATTGCGCGGCGCCGGCATTGCGTTGCAGCAACACCTGCAAGCGTTGCTGACGGGCGGTACCGTCGAGGCCTTCGAGTTGCAGCACCGGCAGCAGGAAACTGCGACTCAGGCTCAGGCGACGCCAGGTCAGACTGGCCAGCCATTGCGGCTTGAGCAGCCGTGGAAATTCACGCAGGGCCTGTTTCAGCGTCGGTGTTTCGCCGAACAGGGCCTTGGACAGGATGTACAGCGGCAGGCGTTCGTAGACCGGTTTCAGCCACCAGAAAATCAACACCGCCAGCGACGGCGAATCCCATAGCAACAACGTCAGCACCGCGAACAGCGGCAGGGTGACGATGGCCCAACTGGTCATCAGCAGGCGTCGATGCTGCTGGCTCATGAGCACGCCCAGATCCATGGCTTCCCAGGTGCTGCGCGGGCGGATCGCCACGGTGGCGTCACTCAGGCGCATGGCGTGTCCTTCCGGCGAACAGCAGATAGGCCGCCACTGCGAGCCACAACGCGGCACCGACCGCATATTTGATCGGCGGTGTGACCCCGGTCTTCGACGACCAATACGCTTCGATGAATGCTGCGATCAGCAGGAACAGCATGACCCCACACACCAGCAGCACGCTTTTGCGCGCCGCCTGCACCAGCGCTTCACCACGGGTCAGCCGCCCCGGTGCGATCACTGCCCAGCCGAGCTTTAGCCCCGCCGCGCCCGCCAGGGCAATGGCGCTCAGCTCGAAGGCGCCGTGGCCGATCACGAACGACCAGAACGTCTGGCCAAAACCGATTTCGGTCAGGTGCCCGGCCACCGCGCCGATGATCAATCCGTTGTAGAACAGGAAAAACGCGCTGCCCACGCCCAGCAGCAAACCGCTGGCGAAGGTCTGAAAGGCGATGCCGATGTTGTGCATCACGTAATAACCGAACATCACCCAGTCTTCGCTGGCCGCTCGTTCGGCCGAGCGCCCGAGGTGCCCGGCCACCGGGTCGTACATGCTCTGCATGTCGCGCACCTGTTCGGCGGGGATCAGGTTGTAGACCAATTCGGGAAAGGCATACACCAGCAAGGCAAAGCCGATCAGGCTGCCGAAAAACACCAGACCGGCGGCCAGCACGAACGGCCATTCGGCGCGCACCAGCCGGGGAAAGTCAGCAAGGATGAAACCCAGCAGGTTGGCGCCGAAACGACTGCGGTGCCGATACAGCTGCTGGTGGCCGCGCAACACCAGTTGTTGCAGCGAGTCGATCAGAAAACTGCTGTAGCCGCGCTCCTGTGCCAGCGCCAGATGCTGGCAGAGGCGTCGATAAGCCTTGGGGAAGCTGGCTACCTGCGAGGTGTCCTTGCCATGTTCGAGGCGTTCGAGGGCCAGGGTAAAGCGCTCCCATTCGGCCTTGTGGCGAGTTTCGAAAAGACTCTGCTTCATGTCGGACCCAACAAGCCGCGGGCGATACCATTGAGTTCGCTGACCGCTTTGGGCGCCGAGAGGTGCAGCGGCTGGGCGAGCAGGGCGGCCAGCTCGTTGACCCGCGCCGGCGACAGTTCAGCCTGGCGTTCGGCGAAGGCGAGCAGGGCGCGTTGTTCGCCGAGGTTGAGCGGCACCGGTGAGCGGCGTGGCTGGGCGTCAGGTAATTGCGGGCGGAGCAGGGCGCGTTCGCTGTAGACCACCAGGGTGCCGGCGGCGATGTCGCCGAGGCGTTTGAAGGTGGGATGTTGCAGGCAACTGATGGCGCCGAAGGCATAACCGAACGGCAGCAGATCGACAAAACGCAGCAGGTTGCGCAGCAGCGAGGCCGACCAGCCGATCGGTGTGCCGTCATCGTGGATCACCCGCAGGCCCATCCATTGCTTGCCCGGCGAACGGCCCTGACGCAGCACTTCGAACAGCACCATGTACCACCAGCTGACGGCAAACAGCAGCAACGAACCGAGACCGATGCCGAGCTTGCCGAGAAACGCCAGCAGCAGAAACAGCACGCCGAGGATGGCCCCGCGAATGCCCAGGTCGATGCCGAAGGCGAGGCTGCGCACCATCAGACCGGCCGGGCGCAACGGCAGGTCGATGCCCTCCGGCGTTTCCACTTGAAAGCGGGTATCGAGTGGCGGGTTCAGCGGTGCTTTCCGTGGCAGTGCTGTGTTCTCGAGCATGGGCTACCTGATGGGGCCGGATCGGGATGCGAAGTCCGTCCGATGCTAGCAGCCTCTTGGGGGAAAACGACATCACTATGTATTGCACATCGTGTGATGCGCGGTGGTTGAATGACACAGCGCTGGCCGCGACGGCCGTTCAACGCCTAGACTTTGCCGATCTTCAGTTCAGGAACCGCCCGTGACTTCAATCTTCTGGTACGACTACGAGACCACCGGCATCAATCCGCGCAACGACCGTCCGCTGCAGGTCGCCGGGATTCGCACCGACCACGACCTCAATGAAATCGACGAACCGGTCAACCTCTACTGCCAGCCCAGCGAAGACATCCTGCCGCACCCGGCGGCGTGCGCGATCACCGGTATCACCCCAAGTCGTCTCGCCGAACAGGGTCTGAGCGAAGCCGACTTCATGACCCGCGTGCACGCACAACTGGCGGCGCCCGGCACGTGCGGCGCGGGTTACAACACCTTGCGTTTCGACGACGAGATGACCCGCTACAGTCTCTATCGCAATTTCTTCGATCCGTACGCCCGTGAATGGCAGGGCGGCAACAGTCGCTGGGACCTGATCGATGTGGTGCGTGCCGCGTATGCGTTGCGCCCGGAGGGGCTGGTCTGGCCAACCGATGACCAAGGCAAGGTCACCCTCAAGCTCGAACGCCTCACGGCCGCCAACCACATCGACCATGGGCATGCCCACGAAGCACTCTCGGACGTGCGCGCCACCATCGCGCTGGCGCGGTTGATCCGCGAGAAACAGCCGAAGTTGTATGACTGGCTGTTTCAACTGCGCAGCAAGCAGAAGGTCATGGACCAGATTCGTCTGCTGCAGCCGCTGGTGCATATCTCTGGACGATTTTCGGCGGCGCGGCACTATGTCGGTGTGGTGCTGCCCTTGGCCTGGCATCCGCGCAATCGCAATGCGCTGATCGTCTGTGACCTGCACCTTGATCCGCAAGGCTTGCTGGACCTGGACGCCGAAACCCTGCGCCGGCGCCTGTATACCCGCCGCGACGATCTCGCCGAGGGTGAACTGCCAGTGCCGCTGAAACTGATTCACATCAATCGCTGCCCGGTGGTGGCGCCGTTGTCGGTGTTGCGCGCCGACGATCAGCAGCGCCTGGGCTTGGACATGGCGCTGTATCAGGCGCGTGCACTGCGGCTAAGTGACGCACAACAAGTCTGGAAAGATAAAGTCGCGGCGATTTACGCCAGCGAAGACTTCACGCCGAGCGAAGATCCGGAACAGCAGTTGTACGATGGATTCATCGGTGATCGTGACCGGCGTCTATGCGAGCAAGTGAGGACGGCGGATCCGGCGCAATTAGCGCAAGAACACTGGCCGTTCGATGATGAACGTCTGCCGGAATTACTCTTTCGATATCGCGCACGTAACTTTCCCGATACGTTGAATTCCGAGGAGCAAGAACGCTGGAGAATATTCTGCCAGCAGCGTTTGTCCGAGCCGCAAATGGGCGCGCCTAATACCCTGCAATCTTTTGCCGAGGCCGCACAGCAATGGGCGCTTAGTGCTACGCCGATACAAAATCAAGTGCTCAATGAGTGGCGGAATTATGTCCAGGCATTGCGCAAACGTTTGAATCTTTGAAATCGAACATAGTGTGCCCATGAAATGCCGGGCATAAAAAACGCCAGCATATGCTGGCGTTTTTCATGGGCCGCAGAAGCAGTCTGCGGCAGGCGTTGCGGCTTAGCCCAGCAGGGTAGCCCAGCCTTCAACCACGTCACCGCCCCACTTGGCTTTCCACTCTTTCAGAGTCTTGTGGTTGCCACCTTTGGTTTCGATGACTTCGCCGTTGTGCGGGTTTTTGTATTGTTTAACTTTGCGCGCGCGCTTGGTGCCGGTAGTTTTGACTGCGGCGCCACGGGTGCCTTTGGTTTTCGATTCCGGATCCAGCAGGGCGATGATGTCGCGCAGGGACTTGGAGTATTCGCCCATCAGGGTGCGCAGTTTGCCTTCGAATTCCAGCTCGGCTTGCAATTTGTCGTCTTGCGACAGGTTCTTCAAACGCGCTTGCAGCTCTTTGATTGCTTCTTCGGTGGCGCGATATTCGTTGATCAAGGACATGGTAACTACCTTATGCGGATGTGTTGAATGGCAGGGACAGTGCCGCAATAATAGTCAGGCTGTTTCATCAAGTAAACATTTAACCGGTTTTTTTATTTGAATTAGTTACGTGGAATAACCGTTGAATTGAATGGTCATTTAAATAATGTGATGCAGTCATCACGAGTATTCACAATTATCCGGCCGAACAGCTTCACTGCAGGACTATAGTTTTGCCGCGCGTGACGTCAGACGCCGCGAATCGGGCCTGCTTGCGGGGATGTGGTCATCAATACTGCAGTTTCCGCGCACAGTCGCTAGAATGGCCGCCTTTGCGAAGTTCTGGAGTTTCCCCCCCATGCGCACCTTTCGGTTGGTGATTTCCTGCCCTGACCGCGTTGGCATCGTTGCCAAAGTCAGTAACTTTCTGGCATCCCACAACGGTTGGATCACCGAAGCGAGCCACCATTCGGATAATCAGAATGGCTGGTTCTTCATGCGTCACGAGATCCGCGCCGATTCGCTGCCGTTCGGTATTGAAGTGCTGCGCGAGAAGTTTGCGCCGATCGCCGAAGAGTTTTCGATGGACTGGCGCATCACCGACACCGAGCAGAAGAAACGCGTGGTGTTGATGGCCAGCCGCGAATCCCACTGCCTGGCCGACTTGCTGCACCGCTGGCACAGCGACGAGCTCGATTGCGAAATCTCCTGCGTGATTTCCAACCACAATGACCTGCGCAGCATGGTCGAGTGGCACGGAATTCCTTATTACCATGTCCCGGTCAACCCGCAGGACAAGGAGCCGGCCTTCGCCGAAGTCTCGCGTCTGGTCAAACAGCACGATGCCGAAGTGGTGGTACTGGCGCGCTACATGCAGATCCTGCCGCCGGCGCTGTGCCGCGAATACGCGCACAAGGTGATCAACATTCACCACAGCTTCCTGCCGTCGTTCGTCGGTGCCAAGCCATACCATCAGGCGTCGCTGCGCGGCGTGAAACTGATCGGCGCAACCTGCCACTACGTGACCGAAGAGCTGGATGCCGGTCCGATCATCGAGCAGGACGTGGTGCGTGTCAGCCACAGCGACAGCATCGAAGACATGGTGCGTTTCGGCCGTGACGTCGAGAAGATGGTGTTGGCCCGTGGCCTGCGTTATCACCTTGAAGATCGCGTGCTGGTGCACGGCAACAAGACCGTGGTGTTCTGATCGAACCTGCGCGTACTTGAATAAAGAAGGGCCTGGGCGTTCAATCGTCCCAGGCCCTTTTTCGTTTCAGCCGTTGAGGAACTGCCCGTGAGCGACCCATTGGACAAAGCCACTTCAAAAGCGCCTGCCACCCTGGGGGAGGGCTGTTTGAGCCGCTACGACCCGGATGACCTGAGCCCGGAAGACGGCACCGAGTTTCCCGGCGCCGCCGAGCTGTGGGAGCAGCTCAAGGAGCAGGCGGACGAACCTGAGAAGCCTGCCTGATCTTCAACAGCTTCTTGAGCAGCGGCCGCCCCAGCATCAATAGAAACACCGGGCCGCCCACCACCAGATAGAAATAGAACGTCACCACCCGCCAGATCAGAATCGCTGCCGCCGCAGTGGATTTGCCGACCATCGGCGCCAGCAGCGCCGCTGAGGTCAGTTCTGCCGCCCCAGCGCCACCGGGCAGCAGGCTCATTTGACCAGCCCCCAGCGACAGCATCTGCACCAGAAAACTCCAGGCCCATTGCAGGTCTGCGCCCAGCCCGCGCAAGGCCAGGTACAGCACGCTGTAGCGCAGCAGCCAGTGCACGCAGGTCAGGGCGAAGACTTTGATCAGGGGCTGCCACGGCAACTTGAGCGTATCGATGAACGCGGCGAGAAAATGCAGCAGCTTGCGTGCCCAGCGCCGGCGAGTGGCGGGCCGCACGTTCAGGCGAGCGAGCAGGCGCCCGCTTAAAAGGATCAGGCGGCGGTGGTAGCGCGCCAGCAGCACGCAACTGAACAGGCCACCGAACAGCGACACCGCACTGACCATCAGCAACCATTCGAGGCGGTCACTGAGGTGCTGAAACAAGGCGTAAATCAGGATGCCGCTCAAGGCACAGAGAAAGAACAGCAGATCGCTCAACTGATCCATGGCAAACACCGCACTGCCACGGGCCGGGCGCACACCGCTGCGCGCCAGCAACGCCATGATCGTCAGCGGCCCGCCACTGCCGCCGGGCGTGGCGCAGTAGGCAAACTCGGCGGCCATCACCACGCCGAGGCTTTTCAGCGGCGTGACCCGCTCGCGTTGATCGCCCAGCAACAGGCGCAAGCGCAGGGTGTTGATGCCCCAGCAGAGCAGAATCATGCCGAACATGATCAGCAGCCATTGCAGCGGGAAGTTTTGCAGGCGCGCACCGATCTCGCCGCCGCCGAGCAACACCGGGATCAGTACAGCAGCGAGCAGGCCGATCAACAACACAATGCCGCGACTCATGCGGCGCGCTCCATTCGCCCGCGGTGCTCGCTGAGCCAGTCGATTTTGGTCATGGGCGTGCGTCCTTCTGCCAGCAGCCGTTCAAGGGTTCGTAGCCAGTAATCACGTGCGAAGGCGTGGCGCATGTCTACCGGGTGCAAGCCTAGACGAATCACCGGGGCGTCGCGCCACCGCTGTTCGCGTTGCTCGCTGACAATTTTTGACAGACCCCGGCGCCAGGCACTGCGTGCGCTCCAGACCAGACCGGGGGCGTTGATCGGGGTGAAATCCGGCAATTGATAAAGATGTTGCGGGTCGCTGCAGTAGCGCAATGGTGTTTCGCGAAGCGCCTGGCGCGTGCCCTCGCTCATCAGCCATGCCGGGGCGACGAAGCCGTGCAACGGCCATTCATTGCGCCGGAACAGTTCAATGCCGTCGTGCAGGCGAGCCAGGGCGGCTTCGCGGGACAGGCGATAAAACTCGCCTTCGTGGGTGTAGATCCGGCGCATGAACCAGTCGCGCGGCGTGGTTGGTGCCGGCTCGCGGTCGTCATGGAAAAAACCGTGCAAGGCCAGTTCATCGCCACGGGCCACGCGCTCGCCGAGCATTCGGCAAAACACGGGATGATCCTCAAGTGCGTCGTGACCATGGAAATCCGGAACGACCAGCCAGGTCATCGGCACGCCACCCATTGCGTCGACCGCCTCGACAAACGGCCGATAATCCGCCCACGTCGACGGTGCCACGTCGTGCAGCACCAGCAGCACTGCGCGGTCATTCAAGGAATCAGCCATTGGCCACCCTTGGCAGCGAGTGACCGAGCACCGCGTGGTAATGGCCGAGCAGGCTGTCAACCACGCTGTCCCAGGAATAACGCCGTTCGACGTGTTGCCGGGCTTGTTGGCCGAGTTTCACGCAGCCGCGACTGAACAGCTCGCGCACCGCATTGGCCATGGCTTGCGGGTTGTTCGGCGCACAGAGCAAGCCACAGTCTTCGGCGACGATTTCTTCAAATGCTCCGGCCGCCACGGCGACCACCGGAATCCCGCAGGCCATGGCTTCGAGGATCACCAGACCGAAGGTTTCCTGATCGCCGGCATGCAGCAGCGCGTCGGCGCTGGCCATCAACCTTGCGACGGTGGCGGCGGGACAGAACCCGTCGATCACGCTGACATTGTCCGGGACCACAGCGGGCATCGATGAACCGACCAGCAGCAGGTGGTAGCGCGGGCCGAGACGTTGCATGCATTTGAGCAGTATCGGCAGGTTCTTCTCTTTGGATCCGCGCCCGGCGAAGATCAGCAGGCGGGTGTCTTCGGCAATCCCCAGTTCGGCGCGCAAACCGTTGTCGCGGGCGTCAGGATGGAAGGTCTGCAGATCGACCCCGAGCGGCTGCACGAAGACGTTGCGCACCCCCAGGCCCCGGAGCTTGTCGGCCATCACCTGACTCGGCGCCAGCACCCGGTCGAAGTTGCCATACAGTTTGCTGACGTACGCCTCGACATTCGGCGTGACCCAATGACCCATGCGGTTACCCACCAGCAACGGCAGATCCGAGTGATAAAAGCCGATCACCGGCACGTCCAGTTGCCGTCGTGCATCCAGCGCCGCCCAGGCCGTCAGGTACGGATCGCCGACTTCGATCAGCTCCGGCTGCAAATCCTGCAGGACGTTGCGCCAGGGGGCGAGACGCACGGGGAAGCGGTAACCCTTGCCGAAGGGCAGGGCGGGAGCAGGCACCGTGTAGACGCCATCGTGTTCACTCAAGTGCGCGCCGGGGATCAGCAGGCTGTGGCGAATCCCGGGTTTGACGCCCAGCCGACGATGCTTGGCGTCCAGGTAGGTGCGTACGCCGCCGCTGGCCGGGGCGTAGAACATGGTGATGTCGGCGATATGCACAGTGATCAACCCTCCGCTGCGTTGCACTCCCTTGGTTGACCTTTATCCAGAATAGATGTTCGGTCGGGAATACACGGTGGGGTTTTTTGCGAGGTGTTGTGGTGTTTGACAGGACGCCTTCGCGAGCAAGCTCGCTCCCACAGGGATCTGCAAACGACACAGATAAAATGTGGGAGCGAGCTTGCTCGCGAAGAGGCCAGTCTCAGCGCCCTAGATGCGGAAGCTGCCAACCAATTGCTTCAGGCGCGAAGCCTGCTGCTCCAGATCCGAACAGGCGCGCAGGGTCGCCTGCAGGTTCTCGACACCTTCCTGGTTCAGCGTGTTGATCTCGGTGATGTCGACGTTGATCGACTCGACCACCGCCGTCTGTTCTTCGGTCGCGGTCGCCACCGACTGGTTCATTCCGTCGATTTCGCCGATACGCTGGGTCACGCTGTTCAGGCGTTCGCCGGCGAGGTTGGCGATTTCCACGCTGTCCTGGCTGTGGCGCTGGCTGTCGCTCATGGTGCTCACCGACTCTCGGGCGCCGACTTGCAGCTCCTCGATCATGGTCTGCACCTGCTGCGCCGATTCCTGGGTGCGGTGCGCCAGGTTGCGCACTTCGTCGGCGACCACGGCAAAACCACGTCCGGCCTCACCGGCACGCGCCGCTTCGATGGCGGCGTTGAGTGCCAGCAGGTTGGTCTGCTGGGAGATGCTGGTGATCACTTCGAGGATCTGCCCGATGTTCACGGTTTTGCTGTTCAGCGACTCGATGTTGGTGCTGGAGGCGCTGAGCATGCTCGACAGTTGATTCATCGCCTTGATGCTGCGATCCACCACTTGCTGGCCGTCTTCGGCCAGACCACGGGCGTCACTGGCCTGGTTCGACGCTTGCGCGGCGTTGCGGGCGATTTCCTGGGCGGCGGCGCCCAGTTGATTGATCGCGGCGGCGACGCTGCTGGTGCGTGAGGCTTGCTGGTCGGAGTTGTACATCGACGAGTTGGACGCGGCGACCACGCGCAACGCGACCTCGTTGACCTGCCCGGTGGCCGACGACACTTCACGGATCGAGCCGTGAATACGCTCGACGAAACGGTTGAATGCGGTACCCAGCACGCCAAACTCATCGTTATTGACGATGGTCAGGCGCTTGGTCAGGTCGCCTTCGCCATCGGCGATGTCTTCCATGGCGCGGGTCATGACGTGCAGCGGCTGGATCAGCAGGCGAATCAGCATGCCCAGCAGCGCGATGATGATCACCACCGCAATCACCGTGGCAATCACCGCCGAGGTGCGGAACTCACTGAGCATCGAGAAGGCTTTGTCCTTGTCCACCGACAGACCGATGTACCAGTTGACCGACGGCAGGCCTTTGATCGGGGTGAAGCTGACGATGCGAGTCTTGCCATCGACGCTGATTTCACTGAAGTCGCTGCTGATGCGCGGGGTGTCCTGCGGATAGGCTTCTTTCAGTGACTTCATCACCAACGCCTTGTCCGGGTGCACGAGGATCTTGCCGTCGGCGCTGACCAGGAACGCGTAGCCCATACCGGAAAAGTCCCGCGCGGTGAGGGTGTCGACCAGGGTTTGCAGGCTCAGGTCGCCGCCCACCACGCCGACGCTCTGGCCGGCTTTTTTCGAGGCGGTGGCGATGGAGATGATCAACTGCCCGGTGGCGGCGTCGATGTACGGTTCGGTCAGGGTCGACGCGCTGCTGCTCTCGGCACCTTTATACCAAGGGCGCACCCGTGGATCGAAACCGTCCGGCATCTTCACGTCCGGGCGGATGGTGAAGTGACCGGTGGCATCGCCCAGGTAAGTGGCCATGAACGTCGAGGTCAGGGATTTCTGTTCCAGCAGGCTGGCGACGTTGGCCGGTTCCGGATTGATGGCGATGTTCTGGGCGGCGTTCTCGACCAGCAGAATGCGCCCGTTGAGCCAGGTCTGGATGTTGTCGGCGGTGACTTCGCCCATCTCGTTGAGATAGTTGTTCAGGTCATCGCGGATCGCGTTGCGTTGCAGCCAGTCGTTGTACAGCGTGAACGAGGCGAAAGCGGCGATGACGATGAGGGCGGCGGCAAGCAAAATTTTATGGCTGAAGCGCAGGTTTTTGTTCATGGCTTGGGGTTCCGCTAAGGTCTTAATGTCCTGGGCGTGCTTTTATAAAGACGCGCAAAATAGGCAAGGGTGAAACAAACTGATATTTCCGACTCTCCTTAGGGAAATGTCCGACCGACTTTTCAGTCGGTTCTCGCCCTTAGCTATCGGCCACAGCGGATTAAAGATTAACCATAGGTGACAAAATGCCTGACACATCGCAACTCGTTATCGGCGCCGATCTGGCGGGGCAACCGATTGCTCAGGCCATGCGCCTGGCCAACCGTCACGGGCTGATCGCCGGTGCGACCGGGACCGGCAAGACCGTGACTTTGCAACGTCTTGCCGAAGCATTCAGTGACGCCGGGGTCGCGGTGTTCGCCGCCGACATCAAGGGCGATCTGTGCGGCCTCGGTGCCGCCGGCAATCCGCAGGGCAAGGTCGCCGAGCGTATCGCCGGGATGCCCTGGCTCGATTACAAGCCGCAGGCTTATCCGGTGACGCTGTGGGACATTCACGGTGAATCCGGTCATCCGTTGCGTACCACCTTGAGTGAAATGGGCCCGTTGCTGATCGGCAGCCTGCTGGAACTGACCGACAGCCAGCAGTCGGCGCTGTACGCAGCCTTTAAAGTGGCGGATCGCGAAGGCCTGTTGCTGCTGGATCTGAAAGACCTCAAGGCGCTGCTCAATCACCTCAAGGACAACCCGCAGTTGCTGGGCGAAGACGCGGCGCTGATGACCACCGGTTCCAGTCAGGCACTGTTGCGCCGGCTGGCGACCCTGGAACAGCAGGGCGCTGAAGCCTTGTTCGGCGAACCGGCGCTGCAACTCGAAGACATTCTGCAACCGTCCGCCGATGGCCGTGGACGGATTCATCTGCTCGATGCCAGTCGTCTGGTACACGAGGCGCCGAAGGTCTACGCGACGTTCCTGCTGTGGCTGCTGGCCGAGCTGTTCGAGCAGTTGCCGGAGCGCGGCGACGCCGACAAGCCGCTGCTGGCGTTGTTCTTCGATGAAGCGCATTTGCTCTTCGGTGATACGCCCAAGGCGCTGCAGGAGCGTCTGGAGCAGGTGGTGCGGCTGATTCGCTCGAAAGGTGTCGGCGTGTATTTCGTCACCCAGTCACCGGGGGATTTGCCGGATAACGTGCTGGCGCAACTCGGTCTGCGCATCCAGCACGGTTTGCGTGCGTTCACCGCCAAGGAGCAGAAGTCCCTGCGCGCGGTGGCCGATGGCTTCCGGCCGAATCCGGCATTCGACACCTTGTCGGTGCTGACGGAATTGGGTATCGGCGAAGCACTGGTCGGGACGCTGCAGGAAAAAGGCACGCCGGAGATGGTCCAGCGGGTGCTGGTGGCGCCACCGCAGTCGCGGATCGGGCCGCTGAGCGAGACCGAACGCACCATGCTGATTGCCGGGTCGCCGTTCAAAGGCCGTTATGACAAGCCGATCGATCGTGAGTCGGCGTATGAAATCCTGATGGGCCGCAAGGATCTGGCACCGGATGCGCCAGCGGGTAAGCCGGCAGCCGAAGAGCCGAGCCTGGCCGATCGGGCCGGAGAGTTTCTGGGCACGGCGGCGGGGCAGGCCTTGAAATCGGCGATGCGCCAGGCCGCGAACAATCTGGGCAAGCAACTGGTGCGCGGTTTGATGGGCTCGTTACTTGGCGGCAGTAAACGCCGCTAAAAGCAAAGATCGCAGCCTGCGGCAGCTCCTACAGGGGAACGTATTTCAACTGTAGGAGCTGCCGCAGGCTGCGATCTTTTGCTTTTGCTTCAGGCCTTGTCTTTAGCGTGCGCCGCCAGACGCTCAAGCGCCGCGCGCAGGCCAGGATCGCTGATCCCTTCGGCCGTGGACTGAATGGTCGCCGCCGCATCGCTCGACAGGTCCATCGTGTGCCCGGCAGCCCCAGGCTGGACGATCGGTGGTCGCACGCTGAATTTGATTCGCGTCAGGTTGGCGAACTCTTCGAACAGCTGCAGTTGCCGTTGCAGGCGTTTTTGCTGGTAGCGCAGGCGTGTAGCCCAATGGCCGTCAGTGACCACCAGCGACAGTTCACCTTCACGCCACTTGGCCACATGACAGTGTGCGCGAGCGGCGGGTTGCAGTTGGCTTTCAAGCAGGCGTTGCAGATGAGCGAGGCGTTGGGCATGGCCGAGGATGGCTTTGAGCGGCTTGGCTTCGCGTAGCAGAACGGCGGGCGCTCTGGCTGTAAGGGGGCGAAATGCCATGATCGAACACCTGAAGTAACAGAGGCGCCATGGTAGCAGAAAGCAACGGAACCACTCGCCCATTGCTTTTGTCCCTGCTTTACCCATTAAATCAACAACTAACTTCTTGCCTTGATGGGTTGAAGTTGAGCAAAACGCCCTTATTTTAAGTGAGCCCCGTCAAAGCGCAGTGCCAGCATCGTGGAATATCGCCACTTTCCTCACCACCGTTTCCGGGTAGAATGCTCGTTCGCATGCGGCCATGAGGGCTGCACGG
>Ga0153948_1000543_pt1 | contig 20484 bp, 27 predicted proteins | sample TSNJ032MetaG_FD_104696 | JGI IMG/M metagenome (GOLD analysis project Ga0153948, IMG submission 104696) | Attine ant fungus gardens microbial communities from New Jersey, USA - TSNJ032 MetaG | ecosystem: Host-associated > Fungi > Mycelium > Unclassified | place: USA: New Jersey, Wharton State... | reverse complement strand
GTCTCGGTCTCGGTCTCGGTCTCTGCGGTAGTCTCGTCGGTCTGGTCCTCGACGATCCCGGGGACTGTGCGAGCGACTGGATCTTCTTCGCCTCGGCTCGTCTCTGTGTCTTTCACTGCGAGAATGGCGCTCTCTTGTTCGTTCTCCGCGCCCCCGCTCTTTTTCGTCCCTGCGATACTCTCCGCGAGAGGACATGTCGCCCGTCACAACAGCGTGACATTCATCTTATGCTGGATAGAGGCATGTCGTTGGCTGTTCCTCCCTGGTTAAAACTGACAAATAACAGTGTTGAAGAAATCGGGCCAGATTCTTTTGACAAATGTCCCGAGAACAGCTACTCCCCGCGATATCCTGAAAGGGATCAACAAGGCTGGCGCAAAAGGCGTCGTTGACAGTCAGTCTGCTTGTTTGCGTTTTTGTTGTTCTCATTTTTTGTTCTAGTCGCCGTAGACTACGAGTATTTCAAACCTGCAGAGCGTGCTATCCTCACCCTCAGCTCTCCCGACTACATGCGAGACAACCTCCAAGCACTCAAGGATCTCACCATCTCTGCCATCCCAGTGCGCGCGTCCCCGTATCACCCTCAGACACAGCCCCGCATCCTACTGAGAACCAGAGGTCAACGCGGCCGGTCTGAGGCTGCGCGCAGGGGTGTCTTGGTTGGGTGTGGGCCTAGTGCTGGGGTTACGAACGATGGAAGGACCGTCGTCTTCGGAGGACTGTCTTCACGCAGCTCGTCTGAATCATGGTTGGAAGACCTACTTGCCAATTTCCAGATTGCACGCTCGGACAAGGGGGATCCGCAGATTGTCCGACTTCCTCTGTGAGTTTTTTCCTGATTCACAAGACGTCTCTATGCTTGACGTCGTCTAGACCTCCAAAATCTTTTTCTTTATCGGCCAAGTACTTGGTCACGCTCACTTCAGTCACCGAGGCCCACCGGTTCGTCAGGAAATTGCACGCGTCGTACTTTACCTTTTTGTGGGAAAAGTACCTCGTCACAGCAAAAATCATTCTTTAGTATATATAACTACATACGCTCGTTGTCTATGTCGTCCTCCAATCGTACCCGCTGTGCCTGTGGCATACGCTGAGCAATGCATCTAGATTATCAGAGAACGACCCTCACCAGTCGTGCGCTCTCGTCCTCGTCGTCAGGCGAACGACCACGCTTCCGCGTATTTTCATAGTGAGAACCGCCCTGGTCTTTCCAGTCGTCACCCCCGCCGGCGACAGCCCCAGGTCCATCTTGAACATCTGCATACCGCTCTTCGACTTCTCTTCGTCTCTCGATTTCGAGTCGTTGAGCTTGAGCACCCCAGCCGCCGCGACCAGGGTCGTAATCTTGTCGATGTTCGTCACGAACCTGCCCCCCGCTTTTTCCACGACCGAATTGTCGGCCTTCTTTGTAGCCCAGATCGAGGTCGCAGCGGATGATACGTTCGTCGAGTTTTGTTCCACTGACGAATCTCATGCATGCCAGTGCTTCGGCGTGGGTATAATACTCCACGAAACAAAATCCACACGGTGTCCTGTATCATATCCATAAATTGCTTGTTACGAAAGGGCGGACGCACCGAGAGTTCCTGTCGAGGCCCATGATGACTCGCTTGATACCTCCTCCGTCCTCCGAGTTGGCGCATTTTGAGAATAATTCATAGATCTGTTCTTCAGTAGTATAAAAGCTCAAATTACCAATCTGTTCGCTGTTAGTTCCTGTTTGATTAGAAAAATGAGGACATACGTAGAGAGTGGTTGACTTGGACAATAGTTCGGCCTGTCTTCCTCGGTCGAGACGTGCTTGAGAGTCTTTGTAGTTGGAGGGCTGGTCGAGAGGCGCTATAGTGTGAGCCATGGTGCTAGCTGTGCTGTGCGCTGGAAATTCATTTAGTATACCTTTTCCCACGATCTGACGCGTCATTGCGTACAAAATAATTTACTCTTGTCTCCTCACCATGGACCAGGTTGGCATCGAGATACAGCGCAATGCACGTTTTTCTCGCTGTGGTGTCTATTTTTTATTGACAACACTGTACAGGAACCGACATTCGAGTCGGTCGTGAGCGAGAAAACCGCTCTCTACCAACAACTCCAAGAAGAAGAAGACTACTACATCAAATACCAAAAACTCGCCCGTCACCTCGACATGCTGGACATTCAAGAATCCTACATTAAAGACGAACAAGCCAACCTCAAACGCGAGCTCATCCGCGCACAAGAAGAGGTAAAGCGGATCCAATCCGTACCGCTCGTCATTGGGCAGTTCCTCGAGCCGATCGACCAACACACGGGGATTGTGGGATCGACGACGGGGTCGAACTACGTTGTGCGGATATTGTCGACGCTGGATCGGGAGTTGTTGAAACCGTCCTCGTCGGTGGCGTTGCATCGTCATTCGAATGCGTTGGTGGATATTTTGCCGCCGGAAGCGGATTCGTCGATCGCGATGTTGGGGCAGGAGGAGAAGCCGGATGTGTCGTATTCGGATGTGGGGGGTATGGATTTGCAGAAGCAGGAGATTAGGGAGGCGGTGGAGTTGCCGTTGACTCATTTTGATTTGTATAAGAAGATTGGGATTGATCCGCCGAGAGGTGTTTTGCTGTATGGTCCACCTGGTATGACTCTTCATTATTCTTATGATGCTTGGCGAGTGAACTTGTGTTTTTTTTTTTCTCGAAAAAGGCACGGGAAAAACGATGCTAGTCAAAGCCGTCGCACACCATACGACCGCATCGTTCATCCGCGTCGTCGGCAGTGAATTCGTACAAAAGTATCTAGGTGAAGGGCCTCGTATGGTTCGAGATGTGTTCAGACTGGCGCGAGAGAATGCGCCTGCGATTATTTTCATTGATGAAATTGACGCTATTGCGACGAAGCGGTTTGATGCGCAGACAGGTGCTGATCGTGAAGTTCAGCGTATTCTTTTGGAGTTGTTGAACCAGATGGATGGGTTTGATCAGGGGAGTAATGTCAAAGTTGGTTGTTTTTTTCTTTCGCGTTTTGTTCTCTTTGATCAAATAAACGCAAGGTCATTATGGCGACGAATCGTGCGGATACCCTTGATCCTGCTCTACTCCGACCTGGTCGACTTGATCGAAAGATTGAGTTTCCACTACCGGCTAGACGAGAGAAGCGATTGATTTTCCAAACTGTGACTAGCAAGATGAACCTTGGTCCTGACGTTGATCTCGAAGACTGTGTGTTTTTGTTTCAAGCCTCTCGTTGATTGTATTTTTTGATTTTTCTTTTCAAAAGATGTCTCAAGGCCAGATCGTCTCTCGTCAGCGGAAATTGCATCGATAGCTCAAGCGGCTGGTCTTCAGGGTAAGCGAACGAAACCTTTATTTATTTGAGGATTTTGATAGATGACATGATTTTATTAGCGGTTCGAAAAAATAGATATGTCATTCTTCCGGTTGATTTTGAGGAAGCTTGGAAGGTATGTGTTATGTGTCTTGTTTGGCTGTGATTGGCGCCAGCTTTCCATCACGTTTGAGCTGACGTGTTTTCCTTACTTCCTTCCTTACCTTTTTCCCCCACGATGATAGCAAACGGTCAAGAGGACGGATGAGACACACGAGTTTTGTAAGTTCTGTTATCTTACCCGTTGATCATGTCTGATGGGTGGACTCGTTTCTTTTTGTAGATCGGTGATGTTTTTTTGACTGGTGTGTCCCTTCGTTTTTGTTCGTATTGAACTCTGAGCTGATGTTGATGGATCACCAGGTCCTTCTCCTCTCCCTTTTCGCATGTATTCTATCTATCTGCAATCCCATTCTCTCTCTCTCTCTTGATGTTCCTGCGTGGCCCCCCTCTGATGATATTGATATTCGCTCTTTTCACTTTGGCATCTATCTGCTTTTCTTTTTCCGAAAATTGCCCACAGATGGATGCTCATTTCATATGAGCAAGATGAAAGTGATTGATTGATCTCTGTTTTGACTCGCGATTTGAACTTTTGCTTGGTGTTGCAGTTGACTGCGCCGAGTAGGAAGAGGTTTGAACCCTGCAGAGTTGAATTACATTTTTTTTCCTTTAGATTGTGAAGAGATTATGTACGTGTGTGTGTGAGTACCGATTTTTTTGTGTTCTTGTTGATGGCTCAAGTGGCTGTTTCTTTGTAGATTTGACAATGGATGAGAATTGTGCCTCTGATTGTGATTTCCGTGAAATTCATGTGATGGTACTTTCTCAAGATACTTGGGACGGTATTGTTTTGTTGTTATCACCTGCTTGTCTGTATTTTAAGAGTAGGGAGCCAGAATGATTTTTTAGGTAGGACCTACTTTTGATGCATTGTCGATGACGGCTTATATATCTTGTGTTTTAGAAAAGAAAAAAGAAGATTTCCTCTTTTATTCTCGTTTGTCCATGCCCAACCTATGCTCCTCAACACTCTGAACGACGTTGACAACAACTACGGACGTTCTCATTTTACGGGAGCTAAAGTGACAATTGACTTTCGAGTCCCCTGTACTCTGCTTAACTTCCTTCGTTGGATAAAAGAAGGGGATGGCAAGTCTGAGGGTGACAAGTTTTTTTCTCTCTCTCCAGTGTACAATGGTCTTAACAGATGAATATATATCTCCATACAGATTGAGATGTCACCTTCAATTTGATTTTTCTTTTGTTGTGGGTTGGCCTAGTTGACTAGCGCGCTCTGTAGCGACTTGGATACTACGCGCGATCGTCGATCGAACGCGACCGTCTTCTAGGGCTAAAATTCCAGCAATGGTAGATCCTCCCGGGGCTTCATATTGCAAGATGAATTATTTTTTTTTGGATTTGATATTAGATGAAAGAGAAGAACGTACTGCTGACTGCATCTTTAATTTGTGCCGGGTGGATGTTTCCCTGCAATACCATTCGAGCCGCACCTTGGAACGCTATACATACACACATCACCAAAAAAGAATTTTTCTATTAGGGCATTGTTACTCACTTTGAGCAGCAAGTTCCAAAGCCTCCATTCTGGGCAACCCCATCATCACGCCACCATCCGCCATCGCTTCCAAAAAGGTGCATACAAACGCCGGACCAGAACCCGCCAAAGCCGTACATGCATCAAAGTGTTTTTCATCCAGAAAACGACATCGACCGATGGACGAAAATATGTTGAGGATGATGTTGTTGTCGGTCTCGTGGTGTGGAGAGGGTGGGAGATTTGATATGACGGTCATGCCTTCACGAATCTATGGGATGAATGAAAAATGAAAAAAAGTGAGAATGATCAGGAGGGTGTGGACTTTTTTTTTTGCATATGTGAGAAAGAGGTTAAGATGACATACTTTACATGGGGTATTAGGCATAGCTCGAACGACTCGAGTCGAGGGCAAAACCCAGCTTGTGAGTTGGCGGATGGTAACACCCGCGAGGATACTGATGAGAAGTTTTCCTTCCAGTGCTTCGGTCATTCCCTCCTCGCTTAGAATAGTTTGTGCCAGCTGAGGTTTGCAACTGTAGTAAAGAAGAAGAGAGGATTGTTTTTGATTTAATGTCTCTTCATCAAGCACCTGGATGGGAACTACATTACCAGAGAAGTACAACATCAGAGTGGGTGACAGCTTGAACGTTTTTCGAGGCATAAACTTCGACTTTATCGCTCCCATTCGTCGCAAACACGTTGACAAGCCTTTGTGCAGTTGACTCACGTTTCACACAGGCGAGGAAGCGTGAGGGCATCGAAGGATCTGGTGTGCCGGAAGGTGTAAGAGTACCCGGCGTGTGTACCTCCCATTTTGGAGCACCATTGGAGAGGGACCGTTTGGCAGTATCAAGGGATTCAATCATGCCAGAGATGATGGCGATGCCCATGGTACCACACCCTAACACACGGTGTTTTAGAATCGACATTGCTGAGATTCGGGGAACCTTAAGAGCACACCAAGGACACAGAGAGTATACCCCATAGTTTGCAGTAGTAGGTGGAAGATGGAGAGGTGCTTCTACATTGTATAGATAAAAAATATTGCGTGATGATGACCCTTTTCGGAAAGAGAACTACCGGTGGACTCCGGTATCCAAATGCAACAGTGGGTAATAACTAAGACTGTGTGATATTTAGTGTGATTTCACTTCCACAGTGGAACAAAGTCCTAGCTACATCAGGAATTATAACAAATAGATATGAGATGCACTTAGATTTCATATCTCGCGGTATCATATATAATTTATGAAAAAACTCTCTTGACGACTGCTTTCCAGATTGCGACTGGGTTATTAACTCTGTAACAGGAAGTTAATGTCGACCACATGTCATGGAAATCATCAATTTACATTTCTGTGGTTAGTGGTAAGTTGATGTCGGCTGGACGATCTTGCCACTCTAAAAGAGAACCGTTAGTGATAAACTCAAATTATGTTCCGGTAGACAGTCAACCTTCAGGCTGTGTGGGATCATCGATGCCAAAAGCAAGTCTCCATGTAATTCCTTGTACACCACTAACGAGGCTGCCGGCCAGTCAGCCAACAGAAAAAAATTGAAAAAATATATATTCACAGGTCAAATGGTGCGAGGGGATCGTTCTTGAGCTGTGTCGTCTTGACAGGGTAGACATGAACAAATTTTTCAAACCTGTACTTTGGACTCATGGGTCTTACCTTGATCTCTGTGTCGATGGTTGAGAAGTCTGTGGATTGGCCGCCAACCGTACCGCAGTAATGTTGCTGTACGCCTTTCCTGCCTCCATATACAACAGTCTTGACGCCTTCCTCCTTTGCCATCGTTACCTGAATGTACTCATCCAGAAATTCGCGCGGGCAAGAAAATATGATATACACACACTAAATAACGCACACGAGCTCGCACACCTTCCATTGCTGATGATGACAACCTTCTTAGGGTCGAACAATGCCTCATTCGGAGTAGGTGAGGTAAAGTATTCAGGTTGACATTCCTCGCCTAGCCTACAAGGACATTGAGCACTCGGGTCGGCCCAAACATGGTGGAGACTTACTGCTGACTGAAAGCATCCGGATGACCATTGATCTCCTTTTGGACCGGCGGAAGCAACCAGTTATCATCTGCAGGGAAGAACGTGTTGTTCTCATCTCTCCATTGTTGGGGGTTGTAGAGTAATTGAAGGTCGGGGTCGAGATCTGGGTGGTCGACAAGCTGTTGCACGATCTCTCGAGCGAGGGTTCCATCACGAACTGTGGTGTTGAAACCAGCCTGGGGAACAGTGGTAGCCTTTGACCCTATAATCTAACTCCACTGTGAACAGCTTGGTGGCTGGAGAAATCAACAAGACACACGATACGGTGCAAGTACTATCATGTTTCTGTCAATCTCAGAGAGGGATCGAATAGGAAAAGAATACTCACATAAGCGGCGCAGACAAAACCACCTCCGTTGTTCGACTGGAACGACCCGTAATTCATCATTTTAACTCCAAAGGCACAGGGAAAAACGTACCAAATCCACCACGAGTTGGTTTGCACCCAAAGACTTCAGGGTAATCAAGCCGGTCAGTAAACTATCCAGGAATGAGTCATAATCTGGATCATCGAAACTACCCAATGCCAAAACTCCTGTCTTATTGTCATCCAACAGGAAAAACTGTGCAACATTTCTACTTCCATTGACTGGAGACATAGGTGTTAAGTGTGGAGGAAGGACGACATCACTTAAAGGTGAAGTATCGAGCATGACATTGATTCGTCCCTTAGACGTATCTGGGGAAGAGAAGGCCGGTTTCTGTTGGAATCGAGCCACTGGTTTTTCTTGAGGTGGGACTTCCTGGGAATTCGGAGCATTGAGATCAACTCCATTTGTGCCCAGTTGAGCGAGGCAGTGGCTATCAAAGAAGGTTGTAACATCGGTGAAGTTCCCAGACCCGGAGATTCGAGACCTGTATGGCAGCTTTCCATATGATGAGTTATGTGTTTTGCTATAATCAAATTGGATTTTACAGTGATTGTATCCGTGTGAGAGCTTCCGACTAGTTGAACCTCGAGAGTAACCTGATCACTGAGCGGCAGTGCCTGCTGAGCGAAGTTCCCCAAAATGTAAGTCCACGTAGATCCCGAGGCCAAGTAGCTGGCAAAAAACCTAGAGTATTCTTCAGTTTACCAAAGAGATCATCCACCGCGTAACATACGAGTTTTGGCGGGTACCGATCCCCTGGAAGGTGCCAGTAATGAGAGCATTGGCATCAATCGCGACGTTGGGACTTTTTCCATTGATAGTTAGAACTTTTGCACCGGAGAGCTTGTGGCAAGGTCAAACGGGGACTGGTCAAACAAAAAAAAAGATCACACACAGACTCAAGCTGGCCTTTCAAATCTCCTGGTAGAGCATCTTGCCAGAAATCAATCTGATCAGGAAATTCGGCCGAGGCGACTGCGAATGCTTCAGGTGCAATGTGAACTGCTTGCTCTCCACAAGAGTCGGACAGCAGAACCAAGGGCGTAGGAAGATAATTGATGAAAAAACCTGATTTATTTTCGAGTCAATTTCAAAGTCAGATAGAGTGGTAGACATACTGTCCTATAGTTTAAGATGACGAATGAGCAAATCTCCGAAAAGTGGTTGAGTTGGCACTCACATAGCAACTGTTGACCCAGACGCAGTGCCCATCGTTTAGACTCTTGAGAGTTCGGGAAAGATCAACGTGCAGGTCATAATCACTAGCGTAATCTGTCGCTCTAATCCTATCCAAATCCTTAAAAAGGTCCTCGTGGACGTCGTTGTTAAATGGTGGAGGTGCTTGAATTTGATAGTTCACAGAAGCATGGAAATTCAACGTTCTGCCGACAACGTCGAGAATCTACCAACTAAAGTGTCACTGAAAGCAGGAGGAAACTGATGAAAATGACTAACATTATTTTTTAGAGTCTCATTGACCTTGACCGCACTGTAACAATCTCTAACAGCTCCAGGAGCAACCCACTTCTGTCCGCCTATGGCCGCACAGGGATCGCTAGCTCGAGGCAGAACCGATCCATTCACGATCGCACCTAAGACAACAAGAACTCCCAATAACATCGCGAATCTGTCAATGGATCCTTCCATGCCTTGCACTTTACCAGAGTCGTCGATTTCGGACAGTCTTTAGTCCAAGTATTTGGGTCAGACTGATCGAAAGACAGTGACATTCTTATGTCTAAATACTCTATCATTCTTTGTTCCTGCCTGACAGATAATTGGGTGCTAAAGATACGAGACAACCCACCTAGCATGGCTTCAAATCCAACGCGTTTATTTTAGGACGCTATCTATAGATTCTGAGATCATTTTTCGCTGTTCTCATCATTACTATTGCACTACTATCACTACTCTCTGTTTTGTATATAACTCATCTTTACAATAAAATAATGGAAGTGACTTCGCTTTGCCTTTAACTCACAATATATCACTCAAGGCTTACCTAGGTGAGTTTGCCGGTGCAATTGTGTACTGCGCTATGCTCTTGTACCCTCCTCTCACAAATCCTAAGGGTGTGGGCAGGAAGAGATGGCATGGGAACCATGTTGGAATATCGAACGCTACATTTAAAATAGGTTATGTTTCATCTCTCAGCTACCAAATGTTTCAGTTCAAGATGGTAGATAGAGACAAATACCAGCAAGGGAGATGAGGCTCGCTGTGCATCTGCAGCGAGTTTCCCCCCTCCCCTTCTTTCCTCGTTCTCGACAGTCAGATAGAAATGACGAATACACTATCTGAACCATGTGGAATTTCAACAAATTAAATATTAAATACAGAGAAAACTTTTTGGATGAGGTGCCAAGTTTTTAATGGGGCCCACGAGCCCAACCAGGAGGCGGCGAATATGTAGGATAACTAATTATCCGATAATAAATAATGATTTTACTCTTCAAAGAAAAAACTCACGCCAAGGTCACTCCACTGCCCTTGTCTTTTTCAATTTGCAATGTGAAATGCAATTTGCCGTCGTTACAATCCCAGTCAACGGCACACCAGTTCCTTTTTCCCATGATGTATTTCTGCTTGCGTGAGGAGTTATCAGTATCTGACTCAAAAAGCGGCATCTATGAGAGTAGAACATCACTAGGTTAAATGTACTCGTTTCTGAGGGAAAAGCGCACCATAGTTTCGTCAGTTTCTGCGTGATGAAGAGTCTTGTGTGTCTTGGTGGCAAGCGAATTGACCATGGCTAATACACCACCAGGCCTGACAGTTTTTCGATGCTCAGCATGACTTATTGAGCAATTGGTAGAGCTTACGGAGGTGTGTTAACAATGGCACCTGAAGCGAAAGTAAATAGCATCAACAGGAGACGCGAACGTCGAACAAAGAAGCACAAACTTGTCACAATGTTGAGCATGTACCTATGGTCTAGACCAATAGGTATCTCGGCCTCTTTTTTAGTTCGATGCGTCTTCAGCACACCAACAGCAGCGCAATGAACATCTCCAGACAAGAACGATATTCGCACTCGCTGAGCCAAGGCTAATCTTTGCATTTGCTTAATAAGCCAATTACGCTCATGCTCATAGATTTGCCAAATGTCAGCACGCAAGTGAGCACAATCGACAAGTCCGAATACCTTGTGTGCCCGAGCCGTCCAATGGTCATTCAAGTCATCCAATAGTTCAGCATCAGCATTAAACTTGTTGACAAATCCGGATAGACCGAAGCTCCCATTTCGCCCGAGAGCAACCAACGGATTGAGCTTGGATTCAAGAGCGGACTCTAGGAAAACCATGCGAGGATAGGCAATAGGAATACCAAGCAGGACAATGAGATGCTCCATCGTTGACGGCAAGGTACCTATCCGCTGAAATACCTTCTCATATTCGAACGGGCTACATACTTGGTCTTTACGCCGCTCAGCCCTGTGAGAGTAATAAGTACCGGCACTTATTGCTGAAATTTTTTCACCTGCAATCCAACATCAACAACGCTGTCTGCGGTCCCATATTGACCAAAAACGAATGTGAAGGTACTTTGATATATGGACCCACTTCGCCGAGTATAAGTGACTGATAAACATGCTTTCCAGGTGCATCGCTCAATCCGTCGACATCAGCTGATATCCTAAGTGATAGCGTAAGGATGTATGAATGAACCAAACTCACGATTTAAGAAACACTGGAACAGTAGGAAAAAGAAATAACCACGCGCGCCTATACTACAGGTATTGTCAAAATGTTGCTCTCTCATGTATATACAGCACACCTACTGTTGGAATACTGGTGCTTGCTGCATATCATCAGGATCTACAGTGAGATTGAGTGAGATGAATCAGGATCGTTGATTTATCTCACAGCTGCCAAAACCATCAATCTTGGAGCAACCAATGAATCAGATATATGATTAAATGGCATTTGTAGCATACAAGGTCTGGCGAAAAAGATACGAATCAGTTAAGCAGGATCAGGAGAGAGGCATTCATGGCAACACACCGTGATCATCTAGAAATTCGGCGATAGACCGGAACATTATTATAAGAAGACACAATATATAAAGTTACATACCAAGCATGTTCACCATTGGGCTAGTAACATGAATGAGCATTTTCGACATCAAGGGATTAGAGGACACACATGGAGCTGTTGGCTCGGGCAAAGGCACCTCGCCTGAAAGACTGACAGTAATGATTGAACAAGAACCTGTCGATACAAACCCTAATCTCCTCTGACAGCGGATACTGCTTCCTTTCTTCAGGTCTCATTTTCGACACCCAGTCCTGCATTTCTGGTTCGCGAGTTAATTGATCACAATATAGCTGATCGCCACCCCCGACGAGAGCATGGAATGGCAATCGGGCATGATGGCTCAGAAGATCAACCCAAAGCGGATCATATCCTGTTTGAAATCCAGGACCTCTGAAATTATCAGGATTGACGCCGGCAGAAAAACCATTACACTAAGACAAGTAAGCTATGGAGATAAGAATGCACAATATACGCACAGAATGAGCAGCCCATCTCATGTTCTGTTGTCGGCCGGGTACATAAAAATTCATCGTTAGTCCATTATTGATCCGGTATGTGACTTCCATTTCGTGATCACTTAGCGGGACTCGGATCATAAACCGCCAAAAAGTATAGGTACTGAGAAACTCGTGTTAATTGACAAATGTAGGAACTGAGATAAGGGTGACATACGCTCCAGGACCAGTATAAAACCAGATGTCCTGACCGTATGCGTCTTTTTTCCTGAAATTGGGACCTGGCATGCTGGCCATCATACTGGTGGAGGTAGATACACTTATAGGCGATCCAGGGTGCCCAGTAGAGTGGGGATCTGCGGGGTGAGGTCCCAAATTGAACGAAAGCTGTCCGTTTCCATTTTGAGGGCTGCTAGAGGATGACCGATCTGAGGCAGGATACCCCCGCTCGCCAGAAGATAGAGTCGTAGCCGTCGTTTTGTCAGGGTCCCAATGGTATGAAAGCATGGGAGGAGGCTGATAGATGGACCCAGAATCTGCGGTGACGATGAGTGCCGCGCCAAGCCAGGTTTGTTGAGAGTCGATTGTATCAAATCTAGGAAAAATGTCAAAGAATGCCATTTTTTTTCCACAAGAAAAACCGACTTGAGTAACGGTCCACACATGAACTATATTTCGGATCAATATCGTGGCTAACATGAAACATGTATACAACGTGCCTGTAGATGAGGATCCATTCGGGCAACTTGAAACTTCTGAGACCGTTCGACAGCGGTGCACAGTAAGAGCTGATCGGTCGCAATTGTAAGCTGGGATTGAGGTGGAGATTGAGGGTGATGCGTGGGACCGTGATGATGGAAAGGTCCTACGTCGAGTAACCCGTCAGTAGGTTGTGGGGGCACAAACAAGCCATCTTTCGGCGGGATTGGCGGTGGAACGAGAGAGAGCTGAGGATTGACGAAACCGCCAATGAAGGGCTCCATCGGCCCTACTTGTTCAGCTGGGTCATAATACTGAAATCCCTGGACCACTTGATCAGTAACAGCTTTGTCTGAGCGCTGAGAAGAAAACCTTTGCAGCACGCCTTTGAGCACGCCAGCCAGCATTGTCCATGGTGGAGATGTCTGAAAGACAGCGAGATCCAAAACGGTTGTCTTTATTTCTGGCGTCAGATCTCAGTGCGCCTCTACGATCCTGATCCAGTTCAAAATTCCCACCGGGTAACCCCGATCACAATGAACGCCCTAAACTCTTTTCTGTTTTCTATCTATTTCTACCATGACAGAATATGACTATTCCCCAGAAGCCTACGAGAAATACCTTGCCACACAGTCCCGGATAGCCCGTTGGGTAGATGCCACCCAACAGACAGTTCTCGTAGGACCAGACGTACCCCCAACACCGGTTGGTCCCGATGAGAACATAACGTTACCTCGTAATAGGGAACGCAAGTTTCGCTCTCGGCCTGAGAAATCTACCAAGCCCTCTGGTCAAAAGTCTTCTAGGTCTACAGCCGCTCGGCCACCGACACCATTCGAACACACGAAAGAACTTCCAGTGGCATCTGATGATTTTCCTTCACCTGGTCGTCCAGTGTATCGTCACCCATGGTCTCCCAAGTCTGTAAAAGCATCTACACCTCATCCAGAAACCACTTCTCCAGAACCGTGTCGAATGTCCACTCCACATGAGCGTCGGGATTCTTCTGTTCCTCGTAGTCGTCCCTCGCTTCGTTACAATGTAATTTCTAGGGAGCTTTCAGAACCTGTCCGTCCTAGTTATCTCCCTGGATATGACTCAGATAATACTTATGCTAAAGAGCGAGCGGCTAGAAAGCGTTCCATGTCGTTCTCCGTGGCCGCTAGTCGGCCGCTGAATAATTTGTCACCAGTGGCTCACTACCCCTTCAATACCCCCCATCACTCGTCTCTTCGTAATCACTCTGCTAACAACCCATCTTCACCCTTCCCATCTACAGTGGCCGTCATGCCTCTACCAGGACCAGGACCCGAACTTGGGTCACGTACCTCCACGAACCGTTTCGGCTATCCTCTGCCGTACCAACATTACTCAGACTCTGATGCTGTTCGTCAGCATGAGAAATCTTTATCGCATGCTACACCTTCTCATATGATGCACCAGCCTGTTGATAGCGCTTCATATCCTTACAATATTCCGGGACATTCACACCAGCAGAGTTGGCATCAGCTCCAACCCTCCCAGTCATATTCCCGATCATCCTCTCGACCACCTTCACCGGGCTTCAGTGTGGAGCCACAGCCAGGTTCTATCAGAGTCACTTTCCCTAACGGCAAGATACTGTACATGAACCCTCCAAATGCAGACAGGTCGCGAATTCTACAGGTATGTCCCATTCCTATCTGCACCGCTCTTTGGTGACCTTCTGTGGCTAGCACCCTGAACTGTTCCAAGTGCCTCACGAGTACTATCTGCCGAAGAAGAAACCTCTCCTGCAACGCTTGTTACCCAATTTCGGCAAAAATAGCGGGAAATCGGCGGAGTTGAGAAGTACTCGAACTAGTCCTGTCTCTGGCAAGATTTTACACAAGAGGAGATCAAGTTTCGGTTAAATGTCGACCGGGACCGGTGGCCTGGATTATTCGCCTCACCTGACGTCAAAAGGCCCGATAAAGGCACATACTGACTTCTGATTATGTTTTTCTCATTCTCACTCTTTTTTCACGCGTATTGACACTTGGCAGTGATATCTCATCTAGAAGACCATAAATGTATCATACATTTTTAAATTTCTTTCCCATATGTTTCATCTTCAGTGACCTCTGTGCTACTTTATACTAATGTGTAATATCTATTCCTAGTTAGTTCTCGTGAATGATTCCGCTTACTTTCTTGTCTAAACGTCTATCTGTCAAGTTGCTTAGTATGCTCATCCTCCGTGATCTATCTTGATTGTAACTCTCATGCGAGTTTATGATACATTTAGCGGGTTTCCCGGGACAGAAATTATTCATGAGGATTCACTGAATTGGCATCTAAAAGCATATACACAAATGACTCTCAGATAATCCAGAGCAGTTGGTGAAGGCTCAGGACATAAGGTTTACCAGAGTATAGGTCAGAAACACCTAGTAATCAACTAGTAATTAACCTGAGAGATGAAGAAATCTATTGATTATTACGGAGTATGGGTTATTGAAGGTTATCTCAGAGTCGATCGTAAACCTTACTCATGAGCCCGCAATTAATAAACTCTGTTTTCAGTCTCAGATGTCGATGGATTCCCGGTAATCTGACATCGAAACTACATTATCCTGTAATCGTTGATTGATCCGCAAGATGATGGTATTAATGATCTCTCGATACCTAAATATATTTCTTATGTAAATTTCCTGACTCAACTGTCTCTAGGCCTGTACGAAGGCCCGCGTCAAAGTCGGGCTAGTCAAATTATTAGAGTCATTTGGTTGATGATATAAACACAGCATCCAAAAAGATTCGAATATCCATTGGCTTGGTTAGCATCAGTTATATTGATTGTCAAAGGAAATAGACCCGGCAACCGTACTGGCCGACTCAGTTCGGCTAAGATCAGATCATTGTCAGCACTTATCGGTTCCTAACATAAAGTATGCTAGAAACACAATGTTATATTGGTATCCGAAGAATGGCCGATGTCAGCCGAATAGCCGACCTTTGGATGACTGAACAAAAAATTTTGGCATCTAATAGGACCCCACTCCCGTAGGCAACATAGAACATAGAGATGATGTCATATCACATTTTCCATGAAGGGCATGTATTGAACCTGGTATCGATTAACTTACGGTTGCTGGTGATCTCGTTGAATGTCAAAAATACGGCTGATGTTAGCCGAACCGGTGGGGTTCTTTACTGACTCCAGGTTACTTCTATAATTGGGAGCCGACAATTCGTTTCCGTCTTGAGACAACTTTTCGACATAGGAAGCATCATACGAGATTAGCACCGTCATCACGTTGAATGAGTTTCTCTGCACAATACACATTGTCTATGACGAATACATGGTATCCCTCCCTAAATTGACGATTGCGATCACGACGTAATGGAGTATTATTATAAACACTTCCTGTGATGGAATGAACACCAAAAAACCACCGACATCAGTCGGCTTTGGCAAAGCTTTCTTCTCTGGACGGAAAAGGTCAAGATCGTTCAAAATTCATTCGGAGTTTCTGTCGGCTGCTTTTTTCAACTGTCCATCTGTTGAGTTCAGATAGAAGAAGAGGGGGCAACGGAAACTCGTTCCGCGCACCGAAAACCTTGCAGTTTCGGGGCAGTAAAACGGGTCCTTTCTTTATATCTCCAAACATTACCGAAATATCATCAAATCCATAGAAAACAATTATCTGGCACTCGTTACATCATTGGTGGAAAAGCCATCTCCAAGACGAAAGTTGCTTTTCACACCGGCATTGGAGTTGCAGCGACACCTTCGACGGAACAATGGTCGAGAGCCACATATGTAGAATCTATCAATTATTGACGAGGAGTATTTGATGCACAGATGGTAGTGAGCAAGAGATGAGGGTATACTGCACAGAATTGAAACTTTCCAGACAACAGCACTTCCGGAACATCAGGTAACAGTTATCCAACGTGCTCCACAACAGTCGTAAAAAGCTTGCCATCCTTCACGACAGTCTTCAACATCTCAGGGATAGGGTGTTCATCAAAGACACCCTCCTCTTCTCCTTCAACCGGCAAACTCACATTGATCGCACTGCATTTTGCAGTGGTGATTTCTGCAGTCAGACTTGCCTTGGAGAGATAAATCTGACCGGAATCTGTAGTGTCTACCTGGATCATGGGAACCGTACCAATGACCTGTATAGTGAAGGATGGGGAAGCAGTGATCGAAATCGAGGCTACCACAGAGTTGATAAGTACGGATGTCTTCGTGCATCGGACTAGGGCATAAAAATTGTCATGTGCTCTGTATGTAGCGGAGAAAAACATACTCAGGTTTAAGGCATTAATCTTGCCCTCGACGACGACAGTGGTATTACTGCAGTTGTAGAGATTGACAGATTGGTTCAACGATGTCTCTTCAACCTTAATGGGATTTGCGTTCTCCTGGTTCTCCTGTATCCAAGCGTGTCATCCAACAGAGATTTAGCGGAGCATGCTGATCAACGCACAACCATCCATTTATTGCCCTCCAATGCAAATTTGGGGGGTTTCTTTCCTGCTAGGGCCGCGGGTTTTGTTGGACGGATAGGTTTCTTGTTGGCTAGGACGGTACATCAGCCAAGGTTGAGGTCCGAGATCAACTTTACGCACCAGCAGGACTAGAAGGTCCCGCAGGGACGGTATTGCCCGCTCTTAGAGAGGGATTCTTGTGCGTCATCTCGCTCTTATCAACCTTCCTCAAACCTTTGGTGACCTCTTCACCACGGTTGAGCTCAGCGAATACAGCCGCAACTCCATCGATTGGAGGTACCGCTGGTGACGCGGTAGCGGCCCTGTATTCCTGGACGGTAGGACCCTAATGAATTCCATTTATCAGTCTGAAGGGGAACGACATAATATAGATGATATTATACCGATGCATTCCATGTGAGGGGATTTCCAGCTGAATATTCACCAACGGAGTCGAGAATACCATTTAAGCCACGACACCACTCAACATGTCGAGGATCCCTAGAAGCGGATTGGATATTGACAAGGTGAAGTCTCAAAATCACTTACTTTTCCTTGTAGTCCTTCATAACTCTGTTACCATAGTATTCTGAGGATTCTTTAACGTCCTTAATGAATTGTGACGGATTATCCTAAATGCCATCTGTGAACTGCCCAGTCTCAAAATTTGATGTCAGGTACCTACATTAACTACCCAACCAACAGCAACGGCTGCCTCAGAAGCGAATTGCAGATGTCCAAATGATTCTCGATCGCGTCTATTGGTATCCTTGGCCTTGTTGAATGCTTCAATTGCCTTCTGTAGAGGCAAAAGTAGATCCTGTAAATCCTGTTGATTGGGTTTCTGGCACGACCCAACGACCACCAAGAAGTTGCGAAGTTCTTCGTACTCCTTCGAAACTAGGTTTGCCTTAACAACAAAAAGATCGGTAGATGAAATTTTTCAGATACAATCAGCGCTTACGATCTCGGTAATCAGAGGGACATCTAGACTTTTTGAGAGCTCAACCCAAGGTGTGATCTTGGTCGCTACAACAATCTCATCATACGCAACGACACTTGGTGGGAGTGGGGAGAGTGCAGATGTGGTAGTTACGGGGGCAGAAGGCGGCGGCGGCAGCGGCGGAGGAGGTGGTGGTGGTGGAGGCGGAGGAGGAGGGGCAGCAGTGGCATTGAAGGATGTAGGCTCAGAAATGGATTGAGCGGCTGCAACATCCTCAAGGCGTGAGGCAATAGCTTCCAATCTATGGTCTCTTTAGACTAAGACTTCCATGACCCAAAATTTTGCGACGCACCGCTTGAGACACGTAGCAAATCTATACAAGCCTTCAGAAGAAGACATCTTGCGGTACGATGTGAAATGTATATCTCAAATTAATTTTACCTTATTCCCATAATTTTTATAATTAAACTTTTTAGATATTGTACTAATTACTTTCCGCCCCTCTCAAACTATGGCAAGACTGAGCTTGTTTTCAAAGCGCTTGACTGTTGAAGAGGACCACTAATATACTATCTTCATCAGAACCAATATTTTACCCCAGTAAAGTCTGGGATTTCCATCACTTGACATGCCACCATCACTTGATATGCCAATCCTAGAACTAGTAAGAATTATCACACCAGGGAGGTGATAATGTTTGAGGTACAGATCAAAGATCAAAGATGTAGAAAATATAAGCAAACGGAAAATGAGCGACATTGAGAGCAGTGAGACGTAGTTCAATACAATGTGATGATTGTGGTCATGGCTGTGTCGTGGCCAGCCTGCCAGGCTGGCTCCATCTCCCCTGTCCCTTTCCCTCTCTCGTCAATCTCCTTCTCATGTCCATCTTCATCAACATCCTTTCAATATCCTTTGCACTATACCAAAATCCTTCCCACCATTTTCTACACCTTCTGCACTTCGATTCTCGAGGCTAGGCCTCCCACCGACTGCGCAACACTGAACGAACATGGTTCACAAAGAAATTGACGGAAGGGGGTAATATAGAAAAAGAGAAATAGTGATTTGTTGGCAGAAGATCTTAAGTGCGAGCATGTTGACTTACTACCTGCACACTGCCTGACTCCTCCTCTGAAATCATCCTTTCTACATGCATTCCTCATAACCACGGCAGCCCAATACTGTATCTCAGGCGGTAGCCTAGGCCATACTTCCACACCGGCACTACCATTAGCCAACTCGCTCGACGAAGGCTGACACGTAAATCTCTCCGCAAGACTGGAACACGTTTATCTGCTCACCCCCGAACTCAAGCTCGGAGTCGAAGTGCCAAGGCCAGTGGAGTTGACATTGTTATAGGAGGAATTGGATGCAAAGACGGTAAGTAGTGTGGGATTGAGCAAAACCTTTGCTTTCCCGTTCTTCAGCCCTGACGTAGATGCCGATGAGCCCGACGCCAACAAGCCTCCAATAGTAGGACACCACTCCCATTGAACGTCTTGAAGTAGCTGCTATCCTTTTGTACAGTGAAATCTGACTTTGTCCACAAATTCCCCATACCCATCGCACCCTTGCCTTTGAGGCTACTTCCCGCGGTTCCTCCGGCAACCATATTGCTACAGCTCTCCGCGTCAAGAATATCGCACGATGAAAACTCGGCCGAGTCTTATAAAATGCCTGTCTCACATGTGGATATTTACTCAAATATGCAAGTAGCTGTGGTCCTAACAAAACATGTTCATCGCGATATGGTCCTGGAAACTGCTGCGAGGCAATCACGGAAGTGGGCGTCGTACCAGATGCTGTGGCAGTAGATGGTGTATTGGTCGCACCGGTCCTGGTCCCAGATGTAAAGTTACTATTACTTATAGTGTTGTTGGCGGCTGCGGTAGCATTGCTGGATGTACTGCAAAAGGAAGTGATGGACATTGAAGGACGAGCGTGATGTATCTGTTGATGCAGTTGCAGATGGTTGAAGATGAAGGTCGTCCAGCATGTTGGTCTACAATCGTTGCAATGGATAAATTTGTGGGTCGTTGGCAAGATGAACTATCACAGGTGCAACAGTTTGGTCTTGCTATCCACTGACATCCCAGAAATTTCGCGCAATGACCGTTCCACTGCGTTCCGACTGGCAGGAAGGGATAAGAACGTGACTGTCGTCGTCGTGCTGGGAACACTGGTTCCCAAAAGAGTAACAGCAGCAGAATTGGAGAGATATCAGCATCACTGGCGGATGCAGAAACCGAGATTGAAGTAGTCGATGCAAGAGATGGACGAATGGGAGTGACAAGGAAAGAAGAGTTAGCCGCAGTAGCAGTGGTAGATCCCATGGGAGGGAAACTCCTATCATCTGGGACAGTCGATGAGATATCCATCGGTTCATCCTAACAACTAAATCAATGCCTAGGAGGAGCATAAACAAATGTACTGACCTCGTCGTCTTGTGATCTAGTCGGAAGTTGATTTCCAGGGGGCCATTAGGCGGCACTTTGTAATGCTCTTGTTAGCGTTACTGCG
>Ga0153948_1000537_pt1 | contig 20576 bp, 15 predicted proteins | sample TSNJ032MetaG_FD_104696 | JGI IMG/M metagenome (GOLD analysis project Ga0153948, IMG submission 104696) | Attine ant fungus gardens microbial communities from New Jersey, USA - TSNJ032 MetaG | ecosystem: Host-associated > Fungi > Mycelium > Unclassified | place: USA: New Jersey, Wharton State... | reverse complement strand
TTCGGCCAGCGCCTTGACGCGTTCATCGGCCAGAACCGGCGATGGATCGGGCAGCGGCGGACGGTTGCCGAGCAATTGCGGCGCATGCGCATCGAAGAATGCCGTCAGGCCCTTCAGAAGCACGGGCGTGGTGTATTCGCCGCCCAGTGGCAGCACATCCTTGCCGGACAGTTTTGTCTGGATATCCCGGCGGCGCAGCAGTGTATGCAGCGCCTGCTCGATATATTCCGGCGCGCCCTCCTCCAGCATCACCACGGCTTTCTTGCCGGCAACGAAGTCGATGACTTCATCGTCTATCATCGGATAGGCGACATTCATCACATAGAGTGGAACGCGACTTTCGCCGTAAACATCGGCCAGCCCCATTTGCTGCAAGGCCCGCATGGTGCTGTTGTACAGCCCGCCTTGCAGGATGATGCCGACATCGCCCTCTTGCGGGCCGAAATATTCATTGAGACGATTGGCTTTGACAAACTCGACGGCAGCGGGCCAGCGCTTCTCGAGCTTTTCCTTCTCGTGCAGGAAGGATGCGGGCGGCAGGACGATGCGGTTCACATCGCGCCTTGGATTTTCCAGCGCATCGGCCAGCGTGTGGGCAGGCCGCTTGTTATCCTTCGCTACAAACTGACCATGCACATGGCAGCTGCGAATACCGACCTGCAACATGACCGGCGTGTTGGAGGCTTCCGACAGTTCAAAACCTTTTTCAACGGCTTCCACGATCGAAGGCAGATTGGGCCGCGGCGTCAAAAGCCACATTTGCGATTTCATCGCATAGGCGTGGCTGCGCTCCTGCATGATGGAGGAGCCTTCGCCGTAATCCTCACCGATGATGACCAGCGCGCCACCGGTTACACCGCCGGAAGCGAGATTGGACAAGGCGTCGGAGGCGACATTAGTGCCAGCCGTCGATTTCCAGGTGACTGCACCGCGCACCGGATACATTACGGAAGCGGAAAGCATGGCCGCAGCGGCGGCTTCCGATGCGGACGATTCGAAATGGACGCCCAGATCTTCCATCACGTCCTTCGCATCAGCGAGAACGTCCATGAGATGGGAAATCGGCGAACCCTGATAGCCGCCGACATAGGAAACGCCTGACTGCAACAGCGCCTTGGTGATGGCGAGAATGCCTTCACCGCTGAAAATATCGCCTTCGCCGAGCTTCAGATCCTCGACTTCACGGGCGAATGAGCGCTCCGCCATGACAATTCCCCTTTTCCGTTCTCCGGAATATCAATTCATTTGCATCAGCATATTTTCTAATTCTAAACTGTGTCAATAGCGCTTTTCAGAACGATTATAATTATTGCATTTGCATATTTCTATTTGGAGGCGTTTTCCACGCTCCATGACGGAATGTGAGAAAGGCCGCGATTTTTTCGCTTGACGTGCCAGAGCACCCAATTATATTTTAAGCTTAAAATAATTAACCGGCTCCGTTCGGCAAATATCGCTCGGCAGCATATCGGAAAGGGAACTCAACATGCGTATCGTGTGTATTGGAGGAGGTCCGGCCGGCCTTTATTTCGGCCTTCTGATGAAGAAGCTTCATCCGGAACATGACATTACGGTCGTGGAGCGCAATCGCCCCTATGACACGTTCGGCTGGGGTGTGGTGTTTTCCGACGCGACCATGGAATCCATGAAAGTCTGGGACCCGGAAAGTGCGGCCGAAATTCAGGACGCCTTCAATCACTGGGACGATATCGAGGTGTTGTTCAAGGGCACGCGCCAGCGCACCAGCGGTCATGGCTTTGTCGGCATCGGCCGCAAACGCCTGCTCAACATTCTTCAGCTGCGCTGCGAAGCGCTGGGCGTGAAGCTTCAGTTTGAAACCGACGTGGAAAGCGATCTCGATTTCCCGGACGCCGATCTCATCATCGCTTCGGACGGCCTGAACTCCCGCATCCGCAATCGCTACGAGGATGTGTTCGAGCCCGATCTGATCGTGCGGCCCAATCGCTATATATGGCTCGGCACGGAAAAGCTGTTCGACGCCTTTACCTTCGATTTCCGCAAGACCGACCACGGCTGGTTCCAGGCGCATATCTACAAGTTCGACGACAAGACCTCGACCTTCATCATCGAAACCACCGAGGAAGCCTATCAGGCGCATGGTCTGGACCAGATGGACCAGACAGCCTCCATCGATTTCTGCGAAAAGCTTTTTGCGGAGACGCTGGAAGGCGTACCGCTGATGACCAATGCGCGCCATATGCGCGGCTCGGCCTGGCTGAACTTCAACCGTCTCATTTGTGGAAAATGGAGCCATTTCAACGGCAATTCCCATGTGGTGTTGATGGGCGACGCAGCCCATACCGCGCATTTCGCCATCGGATCGGGCACCAAACTTGCCATCGACGACGCGATTGAACTGGCCAACCAGTTCCAGAAGCTCGGTCACGGCAAGGAAGGCATACCGGAAGTCCTGCATGCCTATGAAGAAATCCGCCGGGTCGATGTCGCACGTATTCAAAACGCTGCACGCAACGCCATGGAATGGTTCGAGGTCGTCGGTCAACGTTATGCCGACACGCTGGAGCCGGAACAGTTCATGTATTCCATGCTGACGCGTTCGCAGCGCATCAGCCACGAAAATCTGCGCCTGCGCGACAAGGATTGGCTGGAAGGCTATGAGCGCTGGTTTGCCCGCAAGCAGGGGCTGAACGTGACGGAAGACGAGCGTTGCCTGCCGCCGATGTTCACGCCCTATACGCTGCGCGGCGTGACGCTGCCAAACCGCATCGTCGTATCGCCAATGGCAATGTATTCCGCAACCGACGGCCTGATTGACGATTTCCATATGGTGCATCTGGGCAGCCGCGCCATGGGCGGTGCGGGACTGGTCTTTGCCGAAATGACCTGCGTGTCGCCTGATGCGCGGATTACCCCCGGCTGTCTCGGCATCTGGAACGATGCGCAGGCCGAAGGCTGGAAGCGCGTCGTCGATTTCGTGCACGGTAACAGCAATGCCAAGGTTGCCATGCAGATCGGCCATGCCGGACGTAAAGGCGCGACCAAGCTTGCATGGGAAGGCATCGACCAGCCGCTGGACGACGGCGCATGGCCGCTGCTGTCTGCCTCAGCCCTCCCCTATCTCAAGCACAGCCAGACGCCGAAGGCGATGGACCGCGCCGACATGGATCGGGTGAAAGCGGACTTCGTCGCCGCCACCAAACGTGCAGCGGAAGCTGGCGTCGATTGGCTCGAACTGCATTGTGCCCACGGCTATCTTCTGTCGAGCTTCCTCTCGCCGCTCACCAACCGGCGCGAGGACGAATATGGCGGCAGTTATGAAAACCGTGCGCGTTATCCGCTGGAAGTCTTCCACGCGGTTCGTGAGGCCTGGCCGCAGGACAAGCCGATCTCGGTTCGTCTTTCCTGCCACGACTGGTTCGAAGGCGGCAACACGCCGGAAGATGCAGCCATCTTTGCCGAGATGTTCAAGGCCGCAGGGGCCGATCTGATCGACTGTTCATCTGGTCAGGTCTGGAAGGAAGAAAAGCCGGTTTATGGCCGTCTGTTCCAGACCCCGTTCTCCGACAAGATCCGCAACGAAATCCACATTCCGACGATTGCCGTCGGTGCGATTTCGGAAGCCGATCACGCGAATTCGATCATCGCCGCTGGACGCGCCGATCTCTGTGCTGTGGCACGCCCGCATCTTGCCGATCCGGCATGGGCGCTTCATGAGGCGGCGAAAATCGGCATCAACTCCATAGCGTGGCCGAAGCAATATCGCTCCAGCAAATATCAGTATGAAGCCAATCTCGCCCGCGCAGCCGCTGCACCGCAAGGCGCGAAATAGAGCGGGTGAGATAACAGGAGAGATTGCGATGAACGATCCGGCAGTTGGCCTTGCCCTTTCCGGCAAACATGCGCTGGTTACCGGTGCCGGTAGCGGCATCGGCGCTGCTATCGCGGTCGGTCTTGCGCGCGCCGGGGCCAATGTGACCCTGGCGGGTCGCCGCCGCGAACCGCTGGAAGCAACTGCCGCCCTGTTGGACTGGCAGCGATGCTTCATTGCCGATGGTTTCGATGTGACAAACCGCGAAGCCATTGAGACCGGCCTGAACGGTGCACGCGCCGCATTCGGGCCTGTCAGCATTCTTGTTAATAATGCCGGGGAAGCGCCGAGCGCACCTTTCGAGAAAACCAGTCTCGATATGTGGAGCCGCGTTCTCGACGTCGATCTCACCGGCGTCTTCAATGTGACGCAGGCGAGCCTTGATGACATCAAGGCGGGCGGCAAAGGCGGGCGCATCATCAATATCGCGTCGACGGCGGGCCTGAGCGGTTATTCCTATGTCTCGGCCTATTGCGCTGCAAAGCACGGGGTCGTCGGGTTGACCAGAGCGCTGGCGCTGGAACTGGCCCGCAAGGGCGTGACGGTCAATGCCGTTTGCCCGGGCTTTACCGATACGCCGATCATTGCCCGCTCGATCCAGGCCATTGTCGCGAAGACCGGACGGTCGGAGGACGATGTTCTGGCAGAATTCGTCAAGGCGAACCCGCAGGGACGCCTGATACAGCCGGAGGAAGTGGCTGAAACCGTGCTGTGGCTCACATCGCCCGGCGCGCAATCGATAACTGGACAGGCGATAGCAATCGCCGGTGGGGAGGTAATGGCAGGATGAACGACGGCACAATTTCGATGGCGAGCAATCTGAAGCCTTTCAAGGATTATCAGGCCGAGCATTTTCTGTGGCAGACGAGCGAAGACGGTCGCGTTGCAACGCTGACCCTGAACCGCCCGGACCGGAAAAATCCGCTGACATTCGAAAGCTATGCCGAGCTTCGTGACCTGTTTCGCAATCTCGTCTATGCCTCCGACGTGCGCACCATCGTGTTGACCGGCGCTGGCGGAAACTTCTCGTCGGGCGGCGATGTGTTCGAGATCATCGAACCGCTGACCAAAATGGCGATGCCCGACCTTCTGGCTTTCACGCGCATGACTGGCGATGTCGTCAAGGCCATGCGCAAATGTCCGCAGCAGATCATTGCCGCCGTTGACGGCATTTGCGCTGGTGCAGGCGCTATTCTGGCCATGGCATCGGATTTGCGCATCGCAACACCGGAAGCAAAGACGGCCTTCCTGTTCACCCGCGTCGGTCTCGCGGGCGCAGATATGGGCGCATGCGGCATTCTCCCGCGACTGATCGGTCAGGGCCGCGCATCGGAACTGCTTTATACCGGCCGTTTCATGAGCGCTGACGAAGGCGAGCGCTGGGGCTTCTTCAACGCGCTGCATCCGCAGGGCGACCTGCTCGGCAAGGCCGAAGCGCTGGCGCGCAACATCGCCGACGGCCCATGGTTCGCGCATGGCATGACCAAAACCATGCTCAATCAGGAATGGGCGATGGGCATTGAAGAGCTGGTGGAATCGGAAGCGCAAGCACAGGCCATCTGCATGGCGACGCAGGATTTCCGCCGCGCCTTCGAGGCTTTCGCAGCCAAGCAGAAGCCCGTTTTCGAGGGGAACTGACGATGGATAGTTCCGCAACAAAACCGCTCACGCGGGAGCATCTCGACTGGCCGTTTTTTGACAAAAACCACACCGACTGGGCCGCAAAACTCGATGCCTTTGCTAAAAGCCCGGCGCTGGCCGATGTCGATCACAGCGACGCGGACAATGCCTGCCGCGCTTTGGTAAAAGCGCTGGGCCAAGCCGGGCTGCTGGAAGCGGCGGTCAGCCTGACAGGCGGCGAAGGGATCGATTCCCGCAAGCTTTGCATTGCCCGCGAGACACTGGCCTATCATGACGGTCTGGCCGACTTCGCCTTTGCCATGCAAGGCCTCGGCACCGGCGCGATCAGCCTGACCGCTTCGGACGAACTCAAGCAGGCTGTGTTACCGAAAGTGGCAAGCGGCGAATGGATTTCGGCCTTCGCTCTTTCGGAAAAACTGGCCGGGTCCGATGTGGCGGCGATGAGCTGTGCCGCCAGAGCCGACGGCGATGACTATGTGCTCGACGGTGAAAAGACCTGGATTTCCAATGGCGGCATCGCCGATGTCTACACCGTCTTTGCCCGCACGGGTGAAGCGCCGGGCACACGCGGCATTTCGGCCTTTGTGGTTTTCGCTACCGATCCCGGCTTTTCCATTGCGGAGCGCATAGATGTGATCGCGCCGCATCCGCTGGCCACGATCCGCTTCGACAATTGCCGTATCCCGGCCTCGCGTCGCCTCGGCTTGCCGGGCGAAGGCTTCAAGATCGCCATGCGCACGCTCGATATTTTCCGCGCATCGGTTGCGGCAGCGGCACTTGGCTTTGCGCGCCGTGCAGCCAGCGAGGCGCTGTCCCATGCGCGGTCGCGCCCGATGTTCGGCGGCGCATTGGCCGACTTGCAGCTGACGCAGGCCACGCTTGGAGACATGGCGACCGATATCGATTCCGCAGCGCTTCTCACCTATCGCGCAGCATGGCGGCGCGACGTTCAGAAGCTGAACACAACCAAGGAAGCCGCAATGGCCAAGATGGTTGCGACGGAAAACGCCCAGCAAACCATCGACAAGGCCGTGCAGATGTTTGGCGGTCGCGGTGTGAAAAGCGGCGAAATCGTCGAGCGGCTTTATCGCGAGATCCGCGCACTTCGCATCTATGAGGGCGCAACGGAAGTGCAGAAACTCATTATCGCGCGCGAACTGCTGAAAGCGAATTAAAGCCTGTTACCGCGCGCATTTTCTGGAGACACAACATGCATAAGACACTTCAGCCGCAAGGCTGGGCCCGCCCCATCGGATATGCCAATGGCGTTGAAGCGCGTGGGCGCACCGTCTACATCGGCGGCCAGATCGGCTGGAACGAACAGCAACAGTTCGAGACCGACGATTTCGTCGAGCAGACCGAGCAGACATTGAAGAACATTGTCGCCATTCTGGCGGAAGCTGGCGGCAGGCCGGAGCATATCGCCTCCATGACCTGGTATTTCACCGACAAGGTTGAATATACCGCCAATCTGAAAGGCATCGGTCGCGCCTATCGCGATGTGATCGGCAAGCACTTCCCCGCAATGGCGGCAGTGCAGGTCGTCGCGCTGGTCGAAGACCGGGCCAAGATTGAAATACAGGCTTTTGCCGTTATACCGGACTGAGGCAACCATGGCCGATAGACGCGAATTCTCCCCCGCTGTGACAGGCACGATTGTTGACGGCATTCTTGTCGTCACGGTCGACAACCCACCGGTCAACGCCACATCCGCTGACGTGCGCAAAGGTTTTGCCGCAGCCATTCGCCATGCTTCTGGAGAAGCGGCGATCCGTGCGACCGTGCTGAGCGGTGCAGGCAAGATCTTCATCGGCGGGGCGGACATTCGTGAATTCGGCAAACCGCCGGTTGAACCGACATTGCCGGATGTGATCGCGATCATCGAAAGCGCCGATAAACCGGTGGTGGCCGCGATCAACGGCCCCGCTTTGGGCGGCGGGCTTGAGGTTGCACTTGCGGCGCATGCCCGTATCGCATCGACCAGCGCCTCCTTTGCCTTGCCGGAAGTCAAGCTTGGGATCGTGCCCGGCGCTGGCGGCACGCAGCGCCTGCCCCGATTGATCGGGCCGCTCGCAGCACTCGACATGATCGCGACGGGACGCCAGATTGCACCAGATGAAGCGCTGCAATTGGGCCTGATCGACCAGATATCGGTCGGCGACCTTGTGGCCGACGCTATCGAGTTAGCCAATGCGCTGATCGACAAGCCGTTCCGCCGGACCGGCGACCTGCCCGTTACCGCGCCCGATGCAGCCGCCTTTGAACAGGCCAAAGCCAAGATTCTGAAAAAGGCGCGCGGCGCGACGGCTCCCGGCGAAGCGGCGCGGCTCGTTCAGCTCTCGACAACGACCGCGATTGCCGAAGGTCTGGCCGAAGAACGGACAACCTTCATTCGCCTGCGCGATAGCGCGGAAGCCGCCGCCTTGCGCCACCTGTTTTTTGCCGAACGCGCCGCTGGAAAAGTAGAAGGTATTGAGGCGAAGCCTCGGGCGCTTTCCACCATCGGCATTGCCGGGACCGGCCTGATGGGGTCGGGCATCGCCGTCGCCTGTCTCGCCGCTGGCTATAAGGTCATTGGCTATGAAACGACTGCAGATGCAGCCGCCAAGGGCCATACGCGGATCAGCGACATGATCCAGAAGGCCGTCGATACGGGCAGACTTTCCACCGAAGCCGCAGACGCGCAACGTGCAAAGCTCACTGTCAGTGCCGATATGGCTGCACTGGCCGATGCCGATCTCGTCATCGAGGCTGTGTTCGATGATTTCACCGTCAAGGCGTCGCTGTTCCGCGAACTCGACGCCTTGCTGCCTGCGGCAACCATTCTCGCGACCAATACAAGCTATCTCAATCCGGATGAGCTGGCCGCCGTCACGAACCGCGCCGACCGGGTGCTGGGTCTGCATTTCTTCTCGCCGGCCAATATCATGCGGCTTTTGGAAGTGGTGCGCTGTGCGGAGACATCCGACGAGACGCTTGCAACCGGCATCGCCTTTGCCCGCAAGATCAAGAAGCTGCCCATCGTTACCGGTGTCTGCGAAGGCTTTATCGGCAACCGGATGTTTTCAGCCTATCGCACCGAAGCCGAGAAAATATTGGCCGAAGGTGCCTATCCCGAAGATATCGACCGTGCCATGGAAGCCTATGGCTTTCCGATGGGTCTCTTCGCGGTTTACGATATGGCCGGGCTGGAAATAGCCTGGGCGCGGCGCAAGAGAGCGGCGGCAAGCCGCGACCCCAACCTCCCATATTTCGATGTTGCAGACAAATTATGCGAAGCCGGGCGCTTTGGGCGTAAGGCCGGTCTCGGCTGGTATAGCTATGCGGACGGTGTTCGCGCCAACGACCCGGACGTTCACGCGCTGATCGACGATTACCGCGCACGCAACGCCATTGTTCCTCGCAGTTTCAGCGATGAAGCGATCATGCAGCGCCTTCTCGCCGCCATGGCGGATGAGGGGCAATCCCTGCTTGAGGAAGGCATCGCGCGACATTCCGACGACATCGACCTCGTTCTGGTCAACGGCTACGGCTTCCCGTCGATCAAGGGCGGCCCCATGTTCGCAGCAATGTTCGCAACAGGCGATCAGGCGAAGTAAAAAACCGGCAGGCGGAAGGCGGCTTACTCGTCTTCCGCTCCGGAAAGATGGTTTCGCACCGACTTCTTCAGCGGATCGAGATCGGCCAGCAATATCTGGATGACGTCGTGATCGACGTCGGCCATCATTTCCCGCAACCAACCTTCATGGGCGCTGGCCATCTGGCTGAAAACCGAAATGCCCTGATCCGTCAGACGGGCAACCGTGACGCGGCGATCAGCACCCGGTGTCTCGCGCTTGACCAGACCTTCGGTCTCCAGTCGCTCCACCAGCCCGGTGACATTGCCATTGGTCACCATCGTGCGGCGTGACAATTCCCCCAGCCGCAAGCCGTCCGGTTCGCGATAAAGCTGCGCCAGCAAATCGAATTGCGGTAGCGTCGCACCGAATTCGTTGCGCAAACGCCGCCTGATTTCCTGCGAGATCAGCTTGGTCGTGGACAACATGCGCAGCCAAAGGCGCAATTCCGGCTTTTCGCTTTCATGATCCTCGCTGACTATGATCTCGAAATCCACCGACACGCCAATTTCCTTTGTTCAACCGCACGCTGGTCAGGCTCAGGAATCGAGCCATAATCCGTTGCTGGAGATTCGCGTTTGCCGGAAAATATTTCAAGCCTTAAATAATTGATCGGACAGCCGATGTGAGGACGGTGAAACGCCCTTCATCCGCACGAGATGCGGCCCGAGCGGCATTTTATTTCTAAATGCATATATTTCTCGCTGCAAACGCGATTTTTGCGATCGAAAAAATGTCCGAATAAGCAAGATTTCAGGCTCGATAAGCCTGTATGGAAAGTCGCTTCGGACCGCTTAATTACTTGCAAAGTCATATGATATTGCATAGCTTTCCTCTCAAGGCTCACAGAAGCCATTACACAAATCCGCAGCTCCACCCACACTGGGTTGAGAGCGGCAAAGACGAGGGAAACTATGAAAGAGACATCCGTTCTCACCGGTCTCGCATCCGCATTGGTGTCGCAATCGATCAAGGTCGTGGATATTACCGCGCCGCTCGGACCCGACACGCCGGTGCTTTATCTTCCGCCGCAATTCGGCAAGAACACTCCGAATGTGAAGATCCACGAGATCAGCAAATATAATCAGGACGGTCCGTTCTGGGCATGGAACTGGATCGAACTGGGTGAACACACGGGAACGCATTTCGACGCGCCGAGCCATTGGGTCACGGGCAAGGATCATTCCAACAACACGACCGACACCATCCCGCCGCAGAACTTCGTTGCGCCGGTCAATGTGATCGACCGCTCTTCGGAAGCAGCCGCTAGTCCGGATTATCTCCTCACGGTGGAAAGCATCCAGGAGTGGGAAGCGGAGCACGGCGAGATTGAAGCAGGTTCGTGGGTGATCCTGCGCACCGACTGGTACAAGCGCAATGGCTCGACTGAGACCTTCCTGAATGCCGACGAGAATGGACCGCATTCGCCCGGACCGACGGCGGAAGCAATCCGCTATCTTCTGTCCAAGGGGATTATCGGTTGGGGTCAGGAAACCATTGGCACCGATGCCGGTTCGGCAGGCGGCATGACTCCGCCCTTCCCGGCGCATCATCTGCTGCATGAAGCCAATCGCTATGGCCTCGCAAGCCTCAGCAATCTCGACCAGCTTCCGGCAAAGGGGGCGATCCTGATCGCCGCACCGTTGAAGTTCGTTGCTGGTACGGGATCGCCTGTGCGCGCGCTGGCGCTGGTTCAGGGCTAAAACATCTTCAAAGCGGTTCCTGTTTCATCGGAACAGGAACCGCTCCAAAGATTAAGAGCCTGAATCAAAAAGCGGCATGTGTGTGCGAAAATGGTGATTTTCGAGTACCGGAGCCGAGCGTACTCAAGGTACGTGAGCACCGGAACGTAGAAAAGCGCCATTTGCAGCCGCACAGGGCGCCTTTTGGAACGGGCTCTAAGACTGCCGCTCGAGATAAGGCAGTTCACGCGGCCGGATCGCGCTGGCCAGCGTATTGATCCGCAGCATAGCGCGTTCATGCGAGATTTGCAGATGATGCACGAGCGCGCGCTGTGCCCCAGCCAGATTGTCAGCCTGAAGACACGTCACGATCTCAATATGCTCCGGCAGAAATGGTTCTGACGCGAAAAGTCCCGACGTCCACTGATACAGGAAATGGTGCGCGACGAGCAGGGTCTGCGGCAGACGCACCGCTTCCAGCAGGGAGGCGCTGTCACAATGGCCGAGAAGCTCGACATGCAGTTCCTGTTCCAGCCGGTCCAGCGTTTCGCCCGCAACCAACGGAGAGGCGACCGCTTCGTCCAGATTCCGGCGAACCCGCTCCAGAAGTCCCTCGGGCAGACGCGGCAGCGCCTTTTCAAGCGCGAGCGGCTCAAGCACCCATCTCAACTCGAACAGGTCGTGGATGTGCTTGTCGGTCAGCGCCGGGGCTAGCCAGCGACCACGCGCATCCTTCTGGATAACGCCGCGCTGTTGCAGCCGTGCCATGACGTCATGCGCCACAGTGCGGCTGACGCCATAATGCTTTGCCAAAGCCAGTTCGTTGACGCGCCAACCATCCAGTGATGTGCGGGCGAATATTTCGCTTTCGATTTCAGTATAGATGAGCTGCCAGCTGGGCATGAACTGCATGCGGCTGTTCTTGCTCTGCCTGACAAGGTGGTCGTCGCTTGAACGACCAGACCCGTTCGTCGCCGCGTCCTCGGCGATCGCATAACCGCGCCCGTCCGCCTTGCGAATGAGGCCGCGCTGTTCCAGTTCCGCCAGCGCCTGCCGCGCCGGTGCCCGGCTGATGCCGAACAGTTCTGCGACCCAGCTTTCCGTCAGCCGCCTGTCCGTCGGGATAGCGCCATTGGCAATATCCGCCGCCAGACTGTCACGCGCGCGCTGATAAAGTTTGGGTGCGATGTTCCGCATAATGACAATTTCCTCCCCTGAATGCGTCCGGCCTTTTGTTATTTTGTCCGGCCAGCCCCGCGATATCCCCCAGATACTCACAGGCATGCTCCCACTTATGTCGGGGCGGATAAGCTCACATACAACCCATTGAGTCCAGTATGGTTTATGGATTGATTGTTCATCTCCGTGAACGATTGCAGGACCCTCCAAATGGCCCCGATCTTGCCAATCCTCCCCCTAGCGCTGCCCGCTAATATATCCCGGATTGCGCCTCCCCATAAATTCGTATAGTGCATGCACAATACATTATGGCTGGAGGAGTTTCATAGTGCAACAGGCAGTTGACCAGGCCACGTTCTCGCTCGCATCGCTAGAACGGTTCTGCCGTGAGGTTTTTTCAGCATGTGGAGCAGATGCCGCGACCGCCGATGCGGCAACGCGCGCCATGATGCACGGCACCCGCTACGGCGTAGACAGCCACGGCGTTCGACTTCTCGCGCATTATGTGACGGCACTCGTTGGCGGTCGCGTCAACAAGACCCCCAATCTCAAGGCCGTCCGCAGCTTCGGCGCTATTGAAACGCTCGATGCCGACGATGCCCATGGCGCTCTGGCGGCCTATACCGCGATGGATCGCGCCATTGCTCTGTCCGATCAGTTCGGCATCGGCGCGGTCGCCATTCGCAACAGCTCGCATTTTGCCGCCGCCGGTGCCTATGCACTGGAAGCCGCGCGGCAGGGCCGGATCGGCGTGGCGGTCTGCAATTCCGACAGTTTCGTGCGCCTTCATGATGGCGCAATGCGGTTTCACGGCACCAATCCGATTTCGGTCGGCGTGCCGACCACCGACGAAAATCCGTGGCTGCTTGATATGGCCACAAGCTCGATCCCCTATAACCGCGTCATGCTCTATCGCAGTCTCGGCGTCGAGCTGCCGCAGGGCGTTGCATCCGACCTCAACGGCGTGGACACGCGCGACGCAGAAGCGGTCGAAATGCTTGCGCCGCTGGGCGGTGAATTCGGCTTCAAGGGCGCAGCGCTTGCCGGTGTTGCGGAAATTCTCAGTGCCGTTCTGACCGGTATGAAGCTCAGCTTCGATATCGCCCCGATGGGCGGCCCGGATTTTGCGACGCCGCGCGGCATGGGCGCTTTCGTTCTGGCGATCAAGCCCGAAGCCTTTATCGAGCGCGATGTCTTCGACGCCGGCATGACCCGCTATCTCGAAACGTTGCGCAACTCACCAGCGCGCGAAGGCTGCACCGTTATGGCTCCGGGCGACCGCGAATGGCGCGTTGCCGAAGAGCGCGAACAGACCGGCGTCACCATCGATCCGGTGACGTGGCAGTCATTCGGTGAAATGGCAGAAAAATACGGCGTGGCCCTGCCCGCCTGACCTTGCAGGTCACATACGCATAAACAACCCGTCAGAGCGGTTACAGCAATGCAGCCGCTCTGATTATCATTCGAACTACGAAGACATATCCCGGGAGGATATTGGGAATGAACACTTCAAACAAGGCGCCTTTCGGCGCCAGCCGCTTCCGGTATTTCATACTTTTCATGTGTTTTATCGGCATCGCGATCAACTACCTCGATCGCGCCAATATGAGCGTTGCACTGCCCTTCATCGATTCCGAACTGGGCCTGAACCTGACGAACACGCAGAAGGGTCTCATCCTTGGCGCGTTTTTCTGGGCCTATGACGGCATGATGCTGTTTGCGGGCTGGATCACCGACAAGCTGGGTGCGCGCAAGAGCTTCTCGCTCGCCGCCATCTGGTGGTCGATATTCACCGCCGTCACCCCGCTCGCCAACAGCTTCTGGTCTTTCTTCACCGTCCGTTTCTTCCTCGGTGCTGGTGAAGCACCTGCCTATCCGGCAGCAACCAAGGCGGCTTCGCGCTGGTTCCCGAGAAGCGAACGCGCCTTCGCAACGGCTGTGATCGATTCCGGCTCGCGCGTCGGCACGGTTCTGGCGCTGCCGATCGTGACCTCGATCATCGCTTTCGCGACCTGGCACTACTCTTTCGTCATTCTGGGTGCTGTCGGCCTCGTCTGGGCATTCTTCTGGTACGTCACCTATCGCGATCCGTCGGAACATCCGCGCGCCAACGATCTGGAGCGTCAGTACATCATCCAGAACGGTGCTCGCACCGACGACAATGACAGCGAAGAAGCACAGAAGATCCGTTGGGCAGACCTGTTCCGCTACCGCACGGTCTGGGGCATGATGCTCGGCTTCTTCTGCCTGAACTTCGTCATCTACTTCTTCCTGACCTGGTTCCCAACCTATCTGAAGACCGCACGCGGCCTGAACCTCGCAGAACTCGGCCTTTATGGCATGCTGCCGGGCATCGCTGCTGTCGTCACCGCCTGGATCGCCGGCCTCCTGGCCGACCGCGCCATCCGCGGCGGCGCGAATGTTACCACCGTGCGTAAGATCGTCATGGTCGGCGGCATGCTGGGCGGCGCAGCTATCCTTCCGGCAGCGCTGGTTGAATCGCTCTATGCAGCTTTGTTCTTCCTGGCGATTTCCTATAGCAGCCTTGCCATCGCAGCGACCGCGATCTGGTCCCTGCCAGCCGACGTTGCACCAAGCTCGCGCCATGTGGCTTCGATTGGCGGCATCCAGAACTTCGCTTCGAACATTGCAGGCATCATCAGCCCGTTCCTGTTCGGCTTCCTGCTGGATCAGTTCAACGGCAGCTATACGCCGTCCTTCCTGATGGCCGCCATCATGGCTGTCGTCGGCGCATTCTCCTACGCGTTCATTGTTGGACGTGCAGAGCCTCTGCCGATCCTTCCTCCCCGCTCGTAAGATCATCAACGGGCGCTGACGAAAAAAAAAACCCATCCGGATCAACCGGATGGGGGTTTTTCTTTTAATCAAAAGTTAGGAGCGCAGCGCCGATGCCGGGCTCATACGCAATGTGAGCAGTGCTGGCACCAGAGACACAATGGCCGCAACGAGAATAAATCCACCAGCGCCGTAAAGATCATCCATCGAAAACTCGACGGGCATTCTCACTGCCGTTGTCGCCGTCAGCCATGCCGTGATGACATGGGCGGCTGCGTAGCCAATGGCGAGGCCCAGCAGGATGCCAAGCACCAGCAGGAAGAACAACTCGCCCCAGACAATTGTCATCACCGCACTGACCGGTGCACCAAAGGCTCTCAAAGCGCCGATCTGGCGTTTACGCGCACCAATATGCATGACGGCAACCAGCAGCAAAGCAAAGACGACAATCACCTGCGTGCCGATGGCGATCCCGAGCAAAAGTTTGCGGGCATCGCCGAGCGTGGAATAGAGCCGTGTCAGCACTTCCGCCGGGAAAATCGACAAGGTCGTTTCAGACCGATATTCCTGTCGCAGCCGATAGGCATCAGCGATGGTCTTCGGCTTGACCAGAACAGCAGGAATTCCGGGGCTGCTGGCATCGAATTGTTCATCAAGCGGCGCATCGACATCGATCCGGGCATTGTGATCATGCGTATCGTTCGGCCCGATTACCGCAAGCGAGCCTTGCGTCTTCGGCGCGTCATCGTGGACATCCGCATCCTCGTGGTCATGGTCATGACCACTCATGCCGTGCAATTGCCAGACCGCACGAATGGGCACAAGGATCGAGCGATCCCACGCGGTTCCCGTCGGGGCCATCTTGCCACTGACATGATAGCTCAGCTCCGTATGCGCATGACCGCCGGTTTCAACGGTGCCATGCATCGGATTGACCCGGCTGCCTATCGGGAGATCCACCGCTGATCCGATAACCGCTTCGCCCAACCGGGCAAAAACTTTGCCTTCCGCCAGTTCCGGCGACAAAGCCACAATCAGTTGGGTCGTTGTGCCGACAATGGGAAAGCCCATCGCACTATCGCCAAAGCCAATGGGCGCGGCGAAGGCCACGCGCGGGTCGGCGGTGAGCTTGCCCAGCATCGCGCCCGACATCAACGGCAGAGGCGACGGCTGCAGAAACACGGAAGACAGCGTGAGTTGCGTATCGCTTCCGGCTGCACCCACCACAAGATCGAATTTCTCCGACGCACGCGCGGTGCCCAGACGCACCGCCCGCTCCTGCAATGTCACCACCGTGCTCAAGGCCACGGACAGCGCCAGCAGGATAATCACCGCAACGGCTCCGCTCCAGAACCGGCGAAGATCGGCAAGAATGAATGTGATCATGTCGCGCCGTGTCCTGTGGTGTCTTTCGTTATGCGTCCGCCTTCCAGAAAAATCTGCCGCCGCAGGCGCTTCATCAATTGCGGATCATGCGTGACGGCAATCAGCGTCGCCCCCTGCGCGCCGGCAAGCTGCACCAGAAGTTCGGCTATTTCCGCGCCGGTTTTCTGATCGAGGCTGGCGGTCGGCTCGTCGGCAATGATCACCCGTGGCGCGGGGAACAGCGCACGCGCAATGGCCACGCGCTGCATCTCTCCACGGGACAGCGTTTCGATATGCTGGTCGGGTCTCGCAATACCCACTGTTTCCAAAAGTTCGAGTGCCCGATCGCGCCGCACCGGCTTCACCACCCGGCTCAGTTTCGCGGGCAGCAGAACATTGGCAATGGCCGAAAGGCCCGGAAAGAGATGAAAGTCCTGCATCACCAGCCCGATATTACGGGCTCGAAACGCATCGCGCCGAAACGCCGACCGGCTGCTGAAGGCCTCGCCATTCCAGGAGACCTGTCCTGTTTTGACACCTTCAAGGCCGGTGATTGCATTGATCAGCGTGCTTTTTCCAGACCCCGACGCACCGGCGACAGCCAGATGTTCGCCCTGCGGCAGATGAAATGTCTCAATGGCGAGTGCAGGCTCTGGAAGGCCAGGAAAGCGAACTTCCAGCGCAGAAATGTCCAGCGACAGGCCGGACCTTTGTTCAGTCAGCATGTCAGACCGTTGTGAATGAAGCATCGCGCATGCGTAGCTGGCTAACAAATCCCGTTTCAGGATCGGTCCACGAACCATATTCAAGTGTGCCGCGCGTGAGGATTGGCGCGTTGAACTGCACGAAAGTCTGCTTCGCCGCGAGATAAACCACAACGATATTGTCCGGCCAGTCGGAATCCGACGAGCAGAACGGGCAGATCGACATTGGTATTTCGGTCAGCACGAAGAAATTGGCTTCCGCTTTCAAGGGCGGCGCCATAAAGCCGCTGATGGCAACCTGCTTTCCAGCGGACTGTTTGACCTGATCGGAAAACTCAAGGCCCAGCACGCCGAATCTCTTATAGAGATTGTTGAAGCCGAGTTGCTCGGCAGCCTGCGCTTGTGGGATACCTGTCGCCAGCGGCAGGGCCAGTGCGCCAAGCATCACCTGTCGGCGGCTAAGATCGTTCCGGTTAGACATCGGACGCTCCATCAATTGCGGGCAAGCGGCGCAAGCCGCCTGCCCTGTTTCAGGATAGACCTTGATTACTCGGACTTCGGGTTACCGAGAGCAAAGGCATCGGCAAGGGCGCGATACACGTCGCTCTGTTCCATATAGCCGCGCAGCCCTTCCGAACCCGGACCGGTTGCCTGAAGAACGATATCGTCTACTGCGTGAACGCCGGTATCCTCATCCTTCGGGATATTGCCATGCACGAATACAGCGCCCGGCACATCCTTATAAGCTTCATTGGCAACATACTCGCCCTTTTCGTTCTTGATAGCCGGAACGAACGGATCATCCAGCTTCGGGCGGAAGGTTTCATAATGATCCGGGCCGTTATTGGCAGCCATGAACAGGCGGCGCGAAACGTCCACGCGATCCGGATAGCCGTCGCCGTCCTTGTCTTCGTAGTTCGGGAAGCCAGCCGCATCGTAGGTGCCAACCTTGGCGCGCATTTCATCGCCCGGCTTGTCGTCATCGACCGTACCGATAATTGCCACGCCATGGGTGTGGTCGCCGGTCACAACGATCAGCGTGTCCGGGTTGTTCTTCGCGAATTCCTGCGCAACGCCGACAGCCTTGTCGAACTCGATCGTGTCGACCAGCGCGCGCTCCCAGTCGAGCGGATGGCTCATCTTGTCAATCGACGCGCCTTCCACCATCAGGAAGAAGCCTTCCGGGTTCTTGGACAGCTTGTCGAGCGCGGCCTTGGTCATGTCGACCAGACCGGGCTGGTTCGGGAACTTGTCGACAGTGCCCTTCTTCAGAAATTCGCGATCCAGCGTCACATCCATATTGCCGGTGTGAAACAGACCGAGCAGGTTCTGCTGGTTGGACTGACCGGAAGCGGCCAGTTCATTCTTGTCGGTGACGATGGCATAACCCGCATCACGGAACAGCCGGATATAATCCTTGTCGTCCTTGCGCTTGGAGCCCGGAATATCCTTGCTCAGGAAATAGGCCGAGCCACCGCCCAGAAGCACATCAGGCTTGACCTCGTAGAACATGCCGACAATGTCCGCCTTGTCGGAACGCTTGCGCGTGTGTGAAACCAGCGCGGCAGGCGTTGCGTCTTCCACTTCCGCCGTGGAAACGATGCCGATAGACTTCTTCGTCTGGCGACGCAGCGCTTCGGCAATGGTTTCGACCTTCGGGTCGTCCTGGCTCGCAGGGGTGCGGTCTGCATAAACGCCAAGCGCATTCACGCGCGCTTTATGGCCCGTCATGTAGGCCGACATGGTGTTGGCGCTGTCGGTCGCGATGGAATGGGTCGACGACGTGCCGATAAAGGCAACCGGCGGAACATCATCCATATTAAGACGACCATTGGCCTTGCCCTCAGTCATGCCCTTGGACATGATGCGTGCACCGGTGCGGTGCGCGACCGAAAGGCCATCAGCCACGAGGAAAATGATATTCTTGGCTTTCGCTTCGGTTGCAGTCGGATAAACATCCCAGGTGACGGTCTTCGTCTCATCGCCTGCCGAAACTTCGACCTTGTAAGCGCCCGGCTCTGCGAGCTTCAAATCGCGCAGGATGAGGGCTGAGCCCAGAACCTTGTCCTCGCTCCCCTTCTCTTCCGCGACGAACTCGGCTTTGGAGCCAAACAAGGCTTCATAGTCCTGGCCGTTCACGGTCACCTTGACCTCTTCCGGCTTCACGACCTTGTCGAGTTCCACTTTGAAATCGAAAGGCGAGCCGACGAGAATAGTCGCCCGGTCGAGCGGATAAATGTCGGCAGCATGGGCAGCGCCGCTCAGAAATGTTGCGGATGCCAGAGTAAGCAAGAGCTTATGCATGGTAGAAACCCCTTCCTAAGAGTATCAGGCCTCCATAAGCAAGCTAGATGACGTGCATATAACGGTTTTGCATTTGTTGATCGCTGCGACCACTTCAGGACCGTTTTGCCCGCTCTCAGCAGTGCCGTCATGTCGATAGTTTATACGCAAGAGGGGCAGATTCGCCTTCAGGCAATGAACTGAATCAGAAAGGCAGGAAGGCATTTCGCAGAACGTCAAACTGAATGAAAAGCGGGTCGTTTCGACTACGGAATGGAAAAATTCAACATCATGAGATCAAACGGTATTTTCGCGCAAACGAAAGCTAAATCGACATTAGGTTTCCCTAGCGCGACTGTGCACAAACCAATCTTTCAGAGGAGATTTTATCGTTCAGGCGAGGCGGAAGCTCATAAAAGGAATCTCTGCAACGATGCTTCTGATGGTAACGTGAAGAAGTTAAAAAATCTACAGCATCGACCCATAAAAGCACAAAAAACGTCGTTCCTTGCCAATCCCTACACGAGCTCAAACTAAGACCCGGATCGTGCACTGCAAGAGTTGAGCAGGTTTTCCGACATAAATCCAACTCCCTTTATACGCAGCAATTAGCCTTGGGGAACGCCGCCCGGATGGCGCTGGTCAATTCACGTCTACACCAGTGCACTGCACCTGACCGCCTGACATCAGCACGACCCGGTCAAGCCGTTATCATCCGCGCCGCAACCAACACCGGAAGCTTCATCGGCTTGAATAGGCATCTTTCGTTCAACCCGGCCATCAGAAGCATGATGAACGATTCGGACAGCCCATCCACCGACTAAAAGCGTGGACGATGACAATAAATGACTCCACCTGCTGTCGTCAGCATGCCGCATGCGATGGTAGACTGCGGTCTAATTTCGATAAAAGCTTTTAAAAACAATTCGATAAAAGAATTCGATTCGGAAAGATAAAATTCTTTGTAATTTTTAATTGCCTGCTAACCCTTTGTTAATCCGGGCAGCACTTGCGATACAAGAAGAATCGGACATAATGACGGTATTTAGGCGGTATTAGTTCCGATGCCGTCACTAGGGATCCCAAGTCAATGAATATCGCAAATTCAACAGCAGGCTTGTCGTTTGACGACATGATATTGACGCAAGGGAGAGAAATCTCTCGCAAGCTCAATCTGCTGCGCCATGAAAACTTCCCTCCGGATGCGCGGAAAAATCTGCGCCAGTTTTCCATGGCTGAAGCTGCATATTTCCTTGGCGTCTCCCCCAGCAATCTGAAGAAGCTACATCTCGAAGGCAAAGGCGTCGAGCCGACCATTCTGACAGGTGGACGCCGCGCCTATAGCGTGGACCAATTGCATGAACTGCGTTTGTGGCTCGACCAGAACGGCCGTGCCGAAGTGAAGCGCTATGTTCCACATCGCCGTGCCCATGAGAAGCTTCAGGTTATCGGCGTTGTG
>Ga0153948_1000535_pt1 | contig 20628 bp, 17 predicted proteins | sample TSNJ032MetaG_FD_104696 | JGI IMG/M metagenome (GOLD analysis project Ga0153948, IMG submission 104696) | Attine ant fungus gardens microbial communities from New Jersey, USA - TSNJ032 MetaG | ecosystem: Host-associated > Fungi > Mycelium > Unclassified | place: USA: New Jersey, Wharton State... | reverse complement strand
CCCAACGGTTGTCGAGACGGCGCAGGGTTTCTTCACGGGCAAGCGTGTGAACAGTGCGGTTCAGTTCATCGAACTGACGGCGCAGAGCCTGCGCATTGGCCTCGCTGCTGCGCTCTGCGAGCAGGTGGACGCTTTCGCTGAGGCGATCGAAATCGTCGCTCATACGCTGCGAGAAACCTTCTTCGCTGGCGGCGCGCTGCATACGCGACATCTCGCGGCTGGCGTCGCTGATTTCGGTGCTTGATGCGAAACGTGGCTGGGCCTGTTCCTGGCGCTGGCTGTCACGGCGACGGCGCAGATTATCGGCGATCTCTGCGAGACCGGCTGCGGTTTCGTCCGTATAACGCGCGGCGGCAGGCTGATGAGCGGCAAAGGAAGGGGCGTTGGGATGCGGCGCTGCGGGTGCGTCCTGTTCCAGCTCCATCAGGCGGCGCTCAAGACCGGCAAGGGTGCGGTCGAGCTCCTGCATGGCTGCGGACGCGGGACGGCGCTCGCGATGCGCGTTCAAATCATCAATTCTGGAACGCGAACCGGAAGCTAGCTCTGGATTTGCCATGAGAAATTCACTTTTCCAAATGATAAGGGTCGCCGGACGCAAATTCAGGAACGCAGAACCGCAGAAACTTGCTGCACCTACATTTGTACAAACGTAGTAAACAAGTCGTTAATATGCGGGTTTTCAGCTTGTTTTTGAACGCAATTTGTCCGGTCTGATGGCCTGAGCAGGTGTGGTAGGCACCAAATTGCCCGGGTTCGGAAGTGGCCGGGTCTGTCATGACAGTATGGACAACCAGAATCGGCGGGCTGGCCCGGTCATTTTGTGACCGAAGCTTTGTCCTGAGTCGGTTCTCAACGAGGTTCCATCGCGCTCCGGTGCGGTGGACGGGCGTTTCCGGGGGCGGAAACAGGGATACATATGAGTGAAACGGCCATTGAGCCTGTGACGATAGCGGAGCTCCTGACAGGGGGCAGCTTGAAGGTCAGAGAAGAAAACCAGCAACGCAGCCAATTGTTCAGAATTGGCGATCTTGCGCACGAATTCGGGCTTTCGTTGCGCGCGTTACGTTTCTACGAGGATAAGGGACTGTTGAGCCCAAGGCGGGCCGGGGTCACGCGTCTTTATGACCGTGAGGACCACACTCGCCTGCGTCTCATTTTGTTCGGTCGCCAGATCGGTTTTACGCTCGCAGAGACAAAACAGCTTATCGATCTCTGGAAAGAAGGCGCAAGCGATCTGAGCCAGCTCGACGACTTGCGCGCGACGCTTTCCGGAAAACTGGGTGAACTTGAGAAGAAAAAGCTCGAAATCGATCGTTCGATAGAAGAGCTGAAAGCGCTTCTGAGAAGGCTGGTCGCGTCATCCACGTAAGTAATAAATGACAAGCCGCCCTTTCGCGGGGGCGAAAAGGCGGCCTTTGTCTTTATGCGACGTCTTCGACCTGATCGAGATAATCGCCATAACCTGCGGCTTCCATCTCTGCCTTCGGAACGAAGCGCAGGGAGGCGGAGTTGATGCAGTAACGCAGACCGCCGCGGTCAACCGGGCCGTCCGGGAAGACGTGGCCGAGATGGCTGTCGCCATGGGCGGAACGCACTTCGGTGCGAACCATGCCGTGCGAAATATCATTCAGCTCGCTGACATTGGCGGGTTCAATCGGCTTGGTGAAGCTTGGCCAGCCGCAATGGGATTCGTATTTGTCGCTGGAAGCAAATAACGGCTCGCCGGAAACGATATCGACGTAAATGCCGGCTTCCTTGTTATAGAGATATTCGCCCGTTCCCGGGCGTTCCGTGCCGCTTTCCTGCGTAACGCGATACTGTTCCGGGGACAGCTTGGCGATGGCCTCCGGATTCTTGCTGTAGCTCATGGGTATACTCCCTGTCATTCGGCTTGAATCTAGGCTGTCTGAGGTAACTATTCCAGAGGGCGGCACAGGAATTTGATGTGCTTCAGCTGTCCTGCGGAACCAGAGCGAATTCGGCTGTACGCGTGACTTCCTGCAGCACAAAAAGCGCATTTTCCAGCGACTGCCGGTCGATCTTTTCGAGCAGCTCGGCGCGAATGTGATGGGTCACATCCTGAAGTTCGCGAACCTGCTCCTGCCCTTCCGTGGTCAGCTCGATGCGCTTGGCGCGGCGGTCGCCTTCCACAGGAACACGGCGGATAAGTTCCTGTTTTTCAAGCCCATCCAGCAAGCGAACAACGGAGGGATGCTCGATTTCCAATGCATCGGCCAGTTCGCGCTGGTTCCAGTCGCGGTCCTGCGCAAGCAACAGCATCACACGGGCGCGTGACAGTGTCAGGCCAAGCGCGCGGACGCGGGAATCAAAAAGGTTGCGCATTTTTCGGGCCGCAGTGGATAAGCCCATGGTGAACGCAGCGTGCAGTTCCTGTTTTGGGTCGTACATTACTTAGCAATCTAAAATATGGGTGTGCTATACATATAGCGATCGCTCGCGTGATCGCAAGGGCGCGGCTGGTTCATTGCAGGTTTCGGTAAATCTGAAATGACAACGTTTGTACAATTTTGCTTTACGTACCTCAAAACGAAAGTTAAGCTCCCAATTGTGAGGCTTTGGGAGGAGTTCACGTGCGATCTGATTATCAGGAGCAATGGCTGGGAGGCTTTGGCTGCAAGCGTGGCGTATCGAACGGTGCGCGCTTATGATTTCGGCTGCAAAAACCGATAAAGCGGCGCTTCTTGAAGCCCGATCCTTGTCGAAATCTTTCGGCCCTGTACAGGTGCTGAAGAATATCAATCTGCAGATTTACGGCGGCGAAGTTCACGCGATTATCGGCGAAAATGGCGCCGGAAAATCGACTTTGATGAAGCTTCTCGCAGGGAATGAACGCCCGACGGCGGGTGAAATCCACATTGACGGCAAGCCGATTGCCTTTGCCAATCCTGTTGAGGCGGAAGCACAGGGCATCGTGCTTGTGCATCAGGAAATATTGCTCGCGCCCGATCTGACGGTTGCGCAGAACATTTACCTCGGCCGAGAGCTGACGAACGGCATTACGGTCAATGACCGCACCATGCGCGAGGGTGCGCGCAAGGCAATCCGGGATCTCGGTGCCGATATCGATCCTGATGCGGTGGTCGGCAGCCTGTCGATAGCACAGCGCCAGCTGGTACAGATTGCGCGTGTTCTGCTGGTGCCGCACCGCGTGGTGATCTTCGACGAGCCGACAGCATCGCTGACGCCGGTTGAAACGGAAGCCTTGTTGAAGGTTATTCGTGATATACGCGCCAAGGGCGTTGCCATCCTCTACATTTCGCATCGTTTGCCGGAAGTGAAGGAAATTTCCGACCGGGTAACGGTGCTGCGTGACGGAACGCTCGTTGCCGCGCATCTGGCGTCGGAGCTTCAACCCGCTGATATGGCGCGGCTGATGGTCGGGCGCGATGTGGCGAAGCTTTATCCCGACCGTGCAACGCAGCATGACGGCGAAGCTGTTCTGGAAGTCAGCGGCTTTTCCGTGCCTGGCCATGTGAAGGAAGCGAGTTTCCGTCTTAATAGAGGCGAAATACTGGGTTTCGCGGGGCTGGTCGGTGCAGGGCGCACTGAGCTGATGGAAGGTGTCGTGGGTCTGCGTCCCGGTAAGGGCGATGTACGCCACAACGGTAGACCCACGCATTTCCGCGATGCCCATGACAGTCTGACGGCAGGCATCGCCTATCTGAGCGAAGACCGTAAGGGTAAGGGTCTGTTGCTGACCAAGGATCTGGGTATCAACCTGACGTTGGCCTCGCTGAAGAAATTTGTCAGCCGCTTCCAGATCGATCGCAACAAGGAGCGGGTGGCGCTGGACGATGCGATCCGCGAGTTCGACATTCGCACCGGGAGCAAGGATATTTTGGCCGGGCAATTGTCTGGCGGTAACCAGCAGAAGCTGCTTCTGGCCAAGATGATGATGCTCGATCCCTCCATCGTCATCATCGACGAGCCGACCCGCGGCATCGATGTCGGGACCAAGGAACAGATTTATCAGTTCATCGCCAATCTGGCGGATGAGGGCCGTTCGATCATTGTCGTGTCATCGGAAATGCCGGAACTGATCGGTATCTGCGACCGTATCGTCGTGATGCGCGAAGGGCGGATTGCCGGAGAGGTCACAGGCGAGCGGATGACGGAGCACAATATTGTGGTTCTGGCGACCGGCGTTGATGCGGCAGAAGCAGCCTGAACGGCAATAAACAGAAAAAGACATGAGTGGGAATTCAATGACACAGGTTGCGACTGACAAGAGCCGGGCACCGAAAACGTCCAAGGACTGGGACCTGAGAGCCATCGCGCCGTTCATCGCGCTCGCTCTGCTGCTCGTTCTGGGAACAGTCGCCAATCCCAATTTCATCAGCATCGACAATTTGCTGAATGTCGCCACGCGCAGCGCGTTCATTGCCATCATCGCGCTTGGCGCGACCTATGTGATCTCGTCTGGAGGGCTTGATCTTTCCGTTGGCGCGATGGTCGCCTTTGTGGCCAGCATCATGATCCTGTTCATGAATAGCGGCGTCATTGCCGATCCGGTGTTGATGCTGATCGCCGCCGTCATGCTGGCGGTTGTGGTCGGCGCGGCCTGTGGTCTCCTGAACGGGCTGATCACGACGGTTGGCGGAATCGAACCCTTCATCGCAACGCTTGGTACGATGGGCATCTATCGCGGCCTCACGACGTGGTTGTCGCAAGGCGGCGCAATTACGCTCCGAAACCCGGAGATACAGTCGCTCTATCGCCCGGCCTATTTCGGTACGGTTCTGGGCGTTCCGGTGCCGGTGATCGCCATTTTCGTCACGGCGGCGATTGCTGCCTTTGTTCTCTATCGCACGCGTTATGGACGTCATGTGATTGCGGTCGGCTCCAGCGAGGATGTTGCCCGTTATTCCGGCATTTCGGTCAAGCGCGTGCGCACGATAGCCTATGTGGTTCAGGGGATTTGCGTGGCGGTTGCCGTGCTGCTTTACGTGCCGCGTCTGGGGTCTACATCGGCCACGACCGGCATCCTTTGGGAATTGCAGGCCATCACGGCTGTTGTGGTTGGCGGAACGGCGCTGCGCGGGGGGGTCGCCCGGGTTTGGGGGACGATCTGCGGCGCATTCATTCTGGAGATCGTCGGCAACATCATGCTGCTGTCGAACTTCGTCAGCGAATATCTGATCGGGGCCATTCAAGGCGCGATCATCATCATCGCCATGCTGGTGCAACGGTCACTGTCACGACGATGACATGCAGGAATTGGCGGGATTGCAGGGGCGATTCCGGCAAAAGGGGTATGTCTCCCGAAACCGGATACGGTGCTGGGAACAAGGCATGCGTCCATTGAAAGAGACAAGCCCCGTTTTTTGGGAGGAAAACATGCGAAGGAAATTTTTGGGCGTTGCTTTCGCCGCTTTGGCTGCAAGCGCCATGGCGTTTACCAGTGTCGCAAGTGCACAAGATAAGAAAGTCACCATCGGCGTTTCGATTCCGGCTGCCGACCACGGCTGGACAGCGGGCGTCGTCTATCACGCCGAGCGCGTCGCAAAGCTTTTGATGCAGGAGCATCCGGGCCTGAACGTTATCGTCAAGACCTCGCCGGATGCGGCCAATCAGGCCAATGCGCTGCAGGATCTGGCGGTACAGGGCCTCGATGCGCTGGTTGTGCTGCCGTCTGATCCAGATCCGCTGGTCAATGCGATCAAGGAAATCAAGGACAAGGGCACATTCGTTGCGCTGGTCGATCGTGCACCGAGCAGCAATGACAACTCGATCCGCGATCTTTATGTCGCTGGTAACAATCCGGCCCTTGGTCAGGTTGCAGGCGAATATATCAAGAAGACCACCCCGGATGCGCAGGTTGTCGTTATTCGCGGCATGCCGATCCCGATTGACCAGCAGCGTCAGGATGGTTTCGACAAGGGCATTGAAGGCTCCAACGTCAAGATTCTTGACCGTCAATACGGCAACTGGAACCGCGACGACGCTTTCCGCGTGATGCAGGACTTCCTGACCAAGTATCCCAAGATCGATGTGGTCTGGTGTCAGGATGACGACATGGCTGTCGGCGTACTCGAAGCCATCAAGCAGGCCAACCGCAGCGACATTCAGTACATCGTTGCCGGTGCCGGTTCCAAGGACATGATCAAGAAGGTCATGGACGGCGACAAGCTTGTGCCGGTCGACGTGCTCTATCCGCCAGCGATGGTGGGCACCGCCATGCAGCTCACGGCCGGTCATTTCTATGACCAGACCCCGGTCAGCGGCACTTACATCCTCGATGCAACGCTCGTCACGAAAGACAATGCCGAGCAGTTCTACTTCCCGGATTCGCCATTCTGATCCGTTGCATGCGCCCGCCATCCAGGTGGGCGCATTCTATTCTGGAGCCCGATTCGATCTGACTACATCAGATCGGCGCTCTAACTGTTTGTTTTGAAGCACATTTTACTCGACACCACTTCACACTTTCGGGATGTGCTTTTCTGGAGGAGTTTCGATGAAGACGATCAAGGGGCCGGGGATTTTCCTTGGGCAGTTCGCGGGCGATGCAGCGCCGTTCAACACATGGGACGGCATCACCAAATGGGCCGCCGAAAAAGGTTATCTCGGCGTACAGGTGCCCACCTGGGCCAGCCAGCTGATCGATCTTAGACAAGCTTCTCAATCCAAGGACTATTGCGACGAATTCGCTGGTGTGGCCAACGAAAACGGCGTGGTTGTCACCGAGCTTTCCACTCATCTGCAGGGCCAACTTGTTGCTGTTCATCCGGCCTATGATGAAGCCTTTGACGGCTTTGCCGTGCCGGAAGTGCGCGGCAATCCCAAGGCTCGACAGGCCTGGGCTGTCGAGCAGGTCAAGATGGCAATCAAAGCATCGCGCAATCTCGGCATTGGCGCACATGCGACCTTTTCCGGCGCACTCGCTTGGCCGTTTGTTTATCCCTGGCCACAGCGGCCTGCTGGTCTCGTGGAGACGGCGTTTGATGAACTCGCGCGTCGCTGGACGCCGATCCTCGACCATGCGGAGGAGCATGGCGTTGATATCTGCTACGAAATTCACCCGGGCGAAGACCTGCATGACGGCGTGACATTCGAGATGTTTCTGGAGCGTGTGAAGAACCATCCGCGTGCCAACATGCTCTACGATCCGTCGCATTATGTGCTGCAATGTCTCGATTATCTCGACAATATCGACATCTACAAAGACCGGATCAGGATGTTCCACGTCAAGGATGCGGAATTCAATCCGACCGGGCGGCAGGGCGTCTATGGCGGTTATCAGGGCTGGGTCAACCGCGCGGGTCGTTTCCGCTCGCTGGGCGATGGGCAGGTTGATTTCGGCGCTGTCTTCTCCAAAATGGCCGCGAACGATTTCGACGGCTGGGCCGTGGTCGAATGGGAATGCGCGTTGAAGCACCCGGAAGACGGCGCACGCGAAGGCGCAGAATTCGTAAAGGCGCATATCATACGCGTCACCGACAAGGCATTCGACGATTTCGCAGCGGGCGGTACCGATGACGCCGCCAATCGCCGTATGCTGGGTCTTTGAGACGAAATGAGGAATCCATGACGATTGAAGCCAAAACCAAGGAAACTGCAACGCCGCGCATTCGTCTCGGCATGGTTGGCGGCGGAGCAGGGGCCTTCATTGGTGGCGTGCACCGTATGGCGTCGCGGCTCGACAACCGTTTCGAGCTGGTTGCTGGCGCGCTGTCCTCCTCGCCAGAAAAGGCGCAAGCGTCCGGACGTGAACTGGGACTTGCTGCAGACCGTATTTATTCGGATTTCCGGGAGATGGCGATCCGCGAAGCGCGGTTGAAAAATGGCGTTGAAGCCGTTTCCATCGTGACACCCAACCATGTTCATTACGAAGCCGCGAAAGAGTTCCTGAAGCGCGGCATTCATGTCATTTGCGACAAGCCCCTTACTTCCACGCTGGCCGATGCCAAAAAGCTGAAAAAGGCTGCGGATGAGAGTGGCGCACTGTTTGTGCTGACCCACAACTATACGGGCTACCCGATGGTGCGGCAGGCCCGTGCCATGGTGGAGAGCGGCGAATTGGGCGATCTGCGCGTCGTGCAGGTAGAATATGCGCAGGACTGGCTGACGGAAGCTGTTGAGGCCACCGGCGCGAAGGGTGCTGTCTGGCGAACCGATCCTGCCCAATCCGGCCTTGGTGGCGCCACGGGCGACATTGGCACCCATGCCTTCAATCTGGCCTCCTTCGTGACGGGACTGACACTCGATAGTCTGGCCGCCGATCTCGACAGTTTCGTCGCGGGGCGTCGTCTTGATGACAATGCGCATGTGATGCTGCGTTTTGCGGGCGGCGCGAAAGGCATGCTCTGGTGCAGCCAGGTGGCACCCGGTAACGAAAATGCGCTTCGCCTTCGTGTTTATGGCACTAAGGGCGGCATTGAATGGGCGCAGGAAGATCCAAACCGGCTGTGGTTTACGCCATTCGGCGGTGAGAAGCGGCTCATCACGCGCGGCGGTGCGGGGGCCGGGCCGGAGGCGGCACGGGTGACGCGTGTGCCTGCCGGTCATCCGGAAGGCTATCTCGAAGCTTTTGCGACGATCTATACCGAAGCGGCCAATGCTATTGAGGCGCATCGCGAAGGCAAAAAACCTGACAGTGCAGTGATTTATCCAACCGTTGACGACGGGCTGCTGGGCGTGAGCTTTATCGACGCCTGCGTGCGGTCGGCAAAGAGAAATGGCGCCTGGGTTAATCTCTGATCGACATGAAAAATTAAGTGGAGCGGCCGCGTTGCGGCCGCCTCTGCCGTGAAAAAACCATTTTAATTGCATGTTTCTAAGTAAACGCTTGCGAAGGCGTGTTGGTCATATTGATCTGCCCGCTTTGCGGCAGGTCTCGCACAGAGTCGCTTGAGACATACGCCATGCAAAAATTCCGTCCTACAATCGCCAGCGGCCCATTGTGCCTTCTGACGGTGCTTTATGTTTTCATCTTCACCAATGCTTCATTCTGGCACGCAATTGGTGCCTATTACGCCGATGCGCCGTGGAAACTGGCTGGCATAGCGGTCGCACTTCTGCTGCTGCATACCGCGCTGCTTCTGATCTTTTCGGCAAAATATGTCATCAAGCCGATCCTGATCCTGTTTGTCCTGATCGCTGCCGGCGGTTCCTATTTTACTGATACATTCGGGACGATCATCGACAAATATGTGGTCGAGGCCGCGCTGACGACCACGCAGGCCGAGTCCGGTGCGTTGCTGACGCCGAGCTTCGCCTGGCACATGTTGCTGTTCGGCGTCGTGCCGTCCTTGCTGATTATCTGGGTGCGGATCAGACATCGTCCTTTGCTGGGCAAGGTGGCGGTGAATACCGGCATAATCTTCGCCTGCCTCGCGGTGTCGATTGCCATATTGGGCGCGAACTATGCAGCCTATTCGTCGATGTTTCGCGAACATGATGCCGACATCATGCAGAAACTGATGCCGGGAACGCCGATAACCAGCACGGTTCAATATGTGGCGCATACGATCAAGAACCGGGACATACCGATGGAGCCGCTTGGACTGGACGCCAAGCAAGAGGTTACGCAGCTGCCAGCCGGCAAAAAGCTGCTGACGGTTGTGGTCGTCGGCGAAACTGCGCGCGCCCAGAATTTCAGCCTCAACGGTTATTCGCGGGAAACCAATCCGGAGTTGAAGCAGCGCAATGTCGTTGCGTTCACCGACACGACGAGTTGCGGGACGGAGACCTCGGTTTCGGTGCCCTGCATGTTCTCGCCTTTTACGCGGGAAGAGTTTTCCAACACCAAGTTCCGTGGTTCTGAAAATCTGATGGACGTGCTGCAACATGCGGGCGTGCAGGTGTCATGGTATGAAAACAATACCGGCAGCAAAGGCGTTGCCGAACGTATCAAGCTGATCGACCTGCAAAACGCCAAGGACATCCGCTATTGCGATGGCGGCGAATGTATCGACCAGATTCTGGTCGATAGTCTGGGCAAGGAATTGAACGACCTTACCGGCAACGCCACCATTGTCCTGCATATGACGGGCAGCCATGGCCCGGCTTATTACCGCCGCTATCCGGAAGAATTTGCGAAGTTCAAGCCTGATTGCCGCTCAAACGACTTTGCCAAGTGCTCGCATGAAGAGATCGTCAATGCCTATGACAATTCGATCCTCTATACGGATCACATCCTGTCGGAAGTCATCGATCTGCTGAAAGCGCATGAAGACAAGTTCGCTTCGTCGATGATCTACATGTCCGACCATGGCGAGTCTCTTGGCGAGGATGGCCTCTATCTCCATGCCGCGCCCTACTTCATTGCGCCATCGCAGCAGACCCATGTGCCATTCATCACGTGGTTTGCGCCGGAATATGCGTCGGATACGGGGCTCGACCTCGATTGCCTGAAGAAGACGGTTGCTGAACCATCGTCGCATGACAATCTGTTTCATACCGTGCTTGGTATGATGCAAATAAAGACAACGGTTTACGATCAAAAGCTCGACCGCTTTGCTGCCTGCCGCACGCCGCATAGCGTGGCGTTGAACTAGACCCAAAACCCCGCCGGAAAGGCGGGGTTTTGTTTGGTTCTATCGGGTCAGACGTATCGATTGACCACGTTTTCCAGATATTCCTGACGACCGGATTTCGGATGCGGATTGATATCTTGCGCTTCAACGGCGGCTGTTATCTGTTCCAGAGACATGTCGTCGAGCAGCTTCTTGCCGAAGTCGCCGTTCCAACCGGCGTAGCGTTCTTCCAGCGGCGTTGAAAGCGCGCCGTCTTCAAGCATGTGCGCAGCTGCCTTCAGTCCGCGCGCGCAACAATCCATGCCGCCAATATGTCCGATCAGCAAGTCTTGCGGGTCCAGCGACTGGCGGCGCAGCTTGGCGTCGAAATTGGTGCCGCCTGATTTGAAGCCGCCGCCCAGAAGCACCTGATAGTAGGCCAGCGCCATTTCCGGCACATTGTTGGGAAACTGGTCGGTGTCCCAGCCCGACTGGTAATCATTGCGGTTCATGTCGATTGAGCCAAGAATACCGAGAGTGCGCGCCAGCGCCAGCTCATGCTCGAACGAGTGTCCGGCAAGAATAGCGTGACCCTGTTCGATGTTCAGCTTCACTTCGTTTTCGAGACCATAGCGTTTCAGAAAACCGTAAACAGTCGCCACATCGTAATCATACTGATGCTTGGTCGGTTCCTGCGGCTTCGGCTCGATCAGTATCGTACCCTTGAAGCCGATCTTGTGCTTGTACTCGACAACCAGATTGAGGAAACGTCCCATATGGTCGAGTTCGCGTGACAGATCGGTATTGAGCAGGGTTTCATACCCTTCACGACCGCCCCAGAGCACATAGTTCTGGCCGCCAAGTCTCATTGTGGCGTCGATGCACGCCTTGACCGTAGCTGCGGCAAAGGCAAAAGCTTCCGGGTCGGGATTGGTCGCCGCGCCTGCCATATAGCGGCGATGCGAAAAGAGATTGGCAGTTCCCCAGAGTAGACTTATGCCGGTCTCGGCCTGCTTTTTCTCAAAAATATCAACGATTTGGTTGAGATTTCTGGTGTTTTCCGCGAAGTTCTTGCCTTCAGGGCGCACATCGGCGTCGTGAAAGCAGTAGAACGGCGCGCCAAGCAGGGAGAAGAACTCGAAGGCCACATCCGCCTTGAGCTTTGCCGCCTTCATATCGTTCGAATACCAGGGCCGTTCAAAGGTGCGCCCGCCAAAGGGGTCTCCGCCTTCCCAGGCGAATGTGTGCCAATAGGCAACCGCGAAACGCAGGTGATCTTCCATGCGTTTTCCAAGCACAATTTCGTCAGGATTATAGTGACGAAATGCCAGCGGATTGTCGCTGTCTGGACCTTCAAAACGCACTTTCTCAACGTCACCGAAAAATCCGGTTCCCATATTCATCCTCCCATTTTGTCTCGATATAGAGTTCTAGCCAGCCAGTGAATGCAGGGCCGGGTAGAGCGCGCGATAGCGCTGATAGGCTTCGTCATAAGCGGAGAGAAGCGCCTGTTCGGGCTCGATAGTGCGCGCTGTGCGCGGTGGCGTGCAAATCATAAACGGATCGGCCCCGCTGGCCGCGATCAGCCCCAGACGCGCCGCGCCGAAGGCCGCGCCAAAGTCGCCTTCTTCCGGCAGGGAAATTGGCGTGTTCAGCGCTGTTGCAATGGATTTCAGCCAGTAGGCGGAGCGGGAACCGCCGCCGACCGCGATCAGCGAATGGATTTCGGTGCCGGCCGATTGGAGCGCAACGAGACAGTCGCGAATGGCGAAGGACACACCTTCCAGAACGGCCTGTGTCATGGCATTTCGGTCGGTTTCATGTTCCAGCCCGTTAAAGCTACCGCGAATTTTCGCATCATTGTAAGGCGTGCGCTCGCCCGACAGATAGGGCAGGAAGGTCACGCTACCGGGTGCCTTGACTATGTCGCCCAGTTCCTGATCAAGAACATGTGGTGTCGCGCCGACAACGCGCGCGAACCAGTCAAGCGCACTTGCTGCCGAGAGGATGACCCCCATCTGGTGCCATGTGCCGGGCAGCGCGTGGCAAAAGGCATGGACAGCGCTTTCCGGCTTCGGCTGATAAGCGCCATTGGCGGCAAACAAGACGCCGGACGTGCCAAGCGAGACGAAGGCATGGCCGGGCTTCACCGTTCCCATGCCGCAAGCAGAAGCGGCATTGTCTCCCGCACCGCCAGCGACGACGGGGCGACCGTCGATCCCCCAGCGCGCCGCCAGTTCGGCACGCAGTTGCCCGGTGGCGTCGCTGCCTTCCGCAAGCCGCGGCATGTGGCTTTCGGTCAGTCCGGTCTTTGCAAGCAATTCGGACGACCAATGACGGCCACCGGTGTCTAGCCAACTCGTTCCGGCTGAATCCGACATGTCTGATACATGTTCGCCAGTTAGCCAGAGGCGCAAATAATCCTTTGGCAACAGGATCTTGCGCGTCTTGGCGAAAGTTTCTGGTTCGTTGCGGGCAACCCAGACCAGTTTTGGCGCGGTGAAGCCCGGAAAGACGATATTGCCAGTGATCGCGCGGAAGGCCGGATCGGCATCAAGTTCGGCGGCCTCATGATAGCTCCGCGTGTCGTTCCAGAGTATGCAGGGGCGCAGCACCTGATCAGTCTCGTCCAGCAATGTTGCGCCATGCATCTGGCCTGAAAGGCCGATGCCTTTGATGGCTGCGAATTCTTTCGGATATGCGCGCCGTAAGGCATCGATGGCGGTTTCAGTGGCGCTGAACCATTGGGAGGGATTCTGTTCGCTCCAGCCTGCATGCGGGCGAGATACGTCCAGTTCGCCATGCGTCGAGCCGACAACCCGCTGGCTGTCGTCGATCAGAAGCGCCTTTACGCCGGATGTTCCAAGATCGAGGCCGAGATACATGGGAGCTCCTGTCGGAAATTCATAATGGCCGGCGGTTCAGCAGAACTGCGGCAGGTTATCTTTGAGAAAGATTTCGATACGAATATGTTCCTGCCCCGCAATGATCGGCAGCCGGTCTGCTGAGGCTTTCAGGATACGAATGGCGCTGCGGATTTCATGTCCGGCATCCTGTGCCAGAACGCCATGCACCAGCCCTTGTTCAAGCGCCTGCGAGGTCGCGTCGTCGCGCTCATGGGCGATCACCAGAGGACGCTTTCCGACATGGGTGGCAAGCGCACGTAGCAATCCGCCATTGCCAGCGCCGAGGCTGTAAATGCCCGCAATATCGTTGCGTTCGCGAAGCAGGGTGCGTACCAGTTTCTCCACCCGCGCATCTTCATCGAGGCCTTCAAGGGCGGGGAGGATGGCGCGCCCGGGAAAGTCGCCTCGCATGGCGGAGGTGAAACCATCGAAACGTTCGAGGTGATCGCGCACTTTCAACGAGCCGGTCAAGATAGCAATCACGCCCTCGGTACCATTTGCAAAGAGACCGAGAAGACGGGCCGCAGTGCGCCCCGCGGCTGCATTATCCACGCCGATATAATGTTCACGCGTTGAGTGGCCGAGATCGGAAACCAGCGTCACAGCATGCACACCGCTTGCGCGCAGCCGGTCGCAGGCAGCCCGAACCGGATCGGTGTCGAGCGCGACGAAAGCCACGCCATCCGGCTTGCGAAGGGCGCTGCCATCAAGAGCGGCGACCAGCGCAATCTCATCAAATGCGGGGACCAGTATGAGATTGATCGAAACACGCTCAGCCAGAGCGCGTTCGGTCGCAATGACGATCTCTTCGCGAAGGCTCAGCATGAAAGTGTTGTCATTGTCGGGCACAATGAACTCGAACTGATAAAGTCGGCTGCGCGCCAGATTGGCGGCTCCCACATCGCGGACATAGCCAAGCGTATTCATGGCGTCCGTCACCCGCTCGCGGGTTTTGGACCGGACGCCTGGACGGTCGTTCAAAACGCGATCAACCGTGGCAAGGCTGACGCCCGCAGTGCGCGCTATATCATGAACGGTGGGTTTCATTCCTGCTCCTCTACACAAACCATAGGAGCAAAAATGAGGTACGTAAATCAAAAAATTTCAATCACGATTTTCGCTGCGATATCAATGGGGTTTGGCGGTGAACTCATACGGCGTGCAGCAGAATCGGCGAAGCGTTGACAAAGGAAAGGGCGGCCTTGGCCGCCCGATCCAATAGCTTGAAATCAGTCCCAGTAAGGGCGCGGTCTGTGACGCGGTGGACGGTCCCGATATTCGTCGCGCCAATGATGACGACGCCAGTCTCTCGGCGGCGGACCCCAGCCCCAGCGTGGTGGAGGCGGCGGTCCCCAACCCCAACCCGGAGGAGGCGGTGGTGGGCGGCGATAACCGGGAACGCAAACGCCGTCATAGGTCATGCGCCAGCCGCGACCGCAGCGGTAATCGGCCTTTTGCACCAGTCCTGATTGTACTGTTGCTTGCAGATTGCCAACGGGGTTGGCTTCGGCATTAAAGGCGAACGCGGCCAGTGCCGCAGCTAAAGAAAGTACCGACACTCTCATGCCGTTTCTCCATATCGTTTAACGGCCTGAGTCTGATCTTGCATTGGGGACTATTCGCGGCAGCTGAAATCAATTTGCCTGTACGGCGGATATAATCGCGCTACCAGTCAGCCATATCACTATTGGCCGCCCAATCGCTTCATCGTCTTTTTCAGAGTGGAAACGCTCTGATAACCCGCTTCAACGCTGGCAATAGCAAGCGGCATGCCTTCTGCGCGTTTGCGCATCACATGGGATACGCGCAGACGCTGCCGCCATTCGACAAAGCTCATACCTGTCTGGAGACGGAACTTGCGCGTCATGGTGCGACGGCTCATACCGACTTCATCCGCCCAATCATCGATGGTGAGGTCGAGACCCGGATTGTCGAGAAGGCTGCGGCAAAGCTTGCGCAATTGCTTGTCGGTCGGGAGCGAGACGACATAGGGCTGCTCTTGCGCAGAGCGAACCTCATCCAGAATAAGTGCTGTGAGATGCTGACCGCGTCCGTTTTCATCATAAAGCACCGGTTCCTCGGCCAACGCCTGCACGCTGGCATCCAACAGGGGAGAAACTTTCAGAACGCGCGTCGGCTCCCAGTGCTCTCGCAATACCGATTCTTCGATAAAGACGGCGTGCATTTCCACTTCGCCATAAATGTCGACAGTGTGCGGCACATCGGGCGGCAGAAGCACGGCATAGCCGCTGGGCAGCATGAAAGCGCCATCTTCTGTCTGCGCCGTCATATAGCCACTATTGCTATAGAGAAGTTCGCCGCGCCGGTGACTATGCCAACCGGACGAAGCGCTTTTCTTATAGTCGCGCCGCATCACCGCCAACGGGCGTGCAATGTCCTGATAGTCGATGGCGTGTTTCGGTCGCGCGCGGATTTCCATTTTGGCCCAATTTGACTGAAATTGTCATATTTAAATGGAATTGCAGAATTTTGACCCGAATGCAACTCAGATTGGCCTGACTCACCAAACAGTCCCGAATATATTCGCTCGCGCAACGCATTGATATGTGTGAGTAAATTAGAATTATTCTGAATTCTGGACTTGCGCAACAATAAAAAATAATCGCTATAGCCGCTGCTTTGACGGGCCGCGGGCAGTATCCGTTTTGCAGGAAACGGCAGGAGAACAGAGTTGAAGACGAGCAGGGACACCGTGCGCAACACAGATCGCATTCACAACAGCAGGCACGCCGGATCGCTGCTCAAAACCGTGCTTCTCGGAAGCGTGGCGCTAGGCGCCGTCGCTGTTCCGGCGTTGGCGCAGGATACGGGCGTCATCCAGCTTAACACCATCGAAGTGCAAACTTCCGGTGACAAAGGGCCTCGCGTCCCGGTCAAGGGCTACATTGCCGAATATAGCCGCGCAGCCACAAAGAGCGACACGCCAATCCGTGAAACACCACAGTCGATCTCCGTCGTCACGCGCGACAACATGAATGATCGCGCTGTTTCGTCGGTGAGTGAAGCGCTGCTTTACAGCGCCAATGTGAACGGCCAGCGTTATGGCGCGGATGTGCGCTCGGATTACTATACCATTCGCGGCTTCCCGGCTGATCTCTATCTCGACGGCATCCGTATCCCGCAGATCGCCAACCAGACCGGTGGCTATTCAGGCTTTGTGGTGGAGCCCTATTCGCTCGAAAGCGTGGAAGTTCTGCGCGGTCCGAGTTCAGCGCTGTTCGGTCAGAGCAATGTTGGCGGCATCGTCAACATGGTCAGCAAGCAGCCACAGGCCGAAGCATCCAATGAAGCCTATCTGCGTGGCGGCAGTTTTCAGCGCAAGGAATTCGGCTTCGATCTGACCGGCCCGATCAACAACGATCCGCGTTTCACCTATCGCCTGAACGGCATGATCCGCGATGCCGATACGTCCTATGATCTGGGCAAGAACAACCGTATTTCCATCAATCCGAGCTTCGCCTGGCGTCCGGATGCGGATACCAGCCTTGTCGTTTCCGGCGGCTATCTGAAGGATGATCTGGGGCAGGCGGGTGTGATTGTTCCGGCCTATGGCAGCGTACTGCCGAATCCGACCGGACAGAGCATTCCGCGCGATTTCACCGACGGTGATCCGCGCAGCGCGACCTATAAGAAGGAAATCGGCTATATCGGCTATCAGTTCGAGCATCGTTTCAACGATACGTTCACGCTGCGCCAGAACTTCCGCTATTCGCATCTGAAGACCGATTATCGTAATCTGTTTGCAGGCGTGCTGCCGACCAGTGGCTGGAATGGCACAACGCTGCCGCGCACCAATTATCTGGCCCGGCCGGAACTTGATGCCATCGCCTTCGACACGCAGCTTGAATCGCGCTTCGATACGGGTCCGCTGGAGCACACTTTGCTCGTCGGCGTCGATCAGCAGTGGCAGCGTCTCGACAATTATACCGGCTCGGCGACCGGTCCGTCGCAGGACTTGTTCAACCCGACCTTCAATCAGCCGCTGACGCCCGTTAAGGCCACGACGCGCCTTCTCCAAAACCAGTATCAGACCGGCATTTACGTGCAGGATCAGATCGAGGCTGGCAATCTGCGCGTGACGCTTGGCGGTCGCAAAGACTTTGTGAAGGTTGATTCCGAGCAGACGACGCTCTCGTCGGGCCGCACTGTCGACTACGAGCAGGACCCGGAAAAGTTCACGGGCCGTGCGGGCGTAGCCTATGTGTTCGACAGTGGCTTTGTACCTTACGCGCTTTACTCGACGTCCTTCCTGCCGACGCTGACGCTGGCGGATACGCCGCTCAAGCCGACCACTGGCACGTTGAAGGAAGTGGGCATTAAATACGCCCCGGAAGGCGCGAATTACAGCGTAACGCTTTCGGCTTTCGAAGCTGAACAGCAGAATGTCGTCAATCGTATTTCCGGCGTCTATTACCAGACGGACGAAGTGCGGGTGCGCGGCGTCGAGCTGGAAGGCACCGCGCAATTGTGGGATCGCCTGAACCTGACGGCTGCCATGAGCTTCCAGGACCCGGAAGTCAGCGAAAGCCAGACCCCGGCACAGGTTGGCAAACAGCCTTACACGGTACCGAAGGATCAGCAGTCACTGTTCGTCAGCTATAACGTGCCGTTGCCGGACAGCCTCAAGGGCGATCTCGTCCTCGGCGGTGGTGTGCGTCGCATCGGCAAGACCGCTGGCGATACGCTGAATACGTTCTTCGTGCCGTCCTACACACTGGTTGATGCCTTCCTGCGCTATGATCTTGGCAACTATCGCCTTCAGGTGAATGCCTATAATCTCGGCGACAAGAAATATGTGGCAGGCTGTAATTCGACCAGCCAGTGCTATTACGGGCAGGGCCGCTCCATCGTGGCGACAACGAGTGTGAAATGGTAGTGAGTTTCTCACGACGTGAATTTCTTGTGGGGGCGGCTTTGGCCGCCCTTACGTCTTCCGTGCGGGCTGAAGCGTCGCGCAAGATCGTAACCCTTGAATGGGCGGAAACTGAAATTGCGCTTTCACTCGGCATTCGCCCGCTGGGCGTCGCCGATCTGGCGGGCTATCGCCAGTGGGTCAATATCCAGAATGATGGGCTTGCCGATGCGACCGATGTTGGTGGGCGGCAACAGCCGAGCCTCGAAGCGCTGACGCGGCTGAAGCCGGACCTGATCCTGACATCCGCGCTGCGCCACAAGGCGATCGCCGAGCGCCTCAAGGCCATTGCGCCGACTGTGCTGCTGGACGGCGCGTCCGATAGCGCCGATCTCTTTCAGGATATGAAATCAAATCTCGCCGCTGCCGCGACCGCTCTGGGGCGCGAGGCGGATGGCAAGGCCGAATGGCAGTCTTTCCAGGATGGTTTGTCCGCGGCGCGAACGAAACTATCCAGCCCGCTGCCCGTGGTGATTGCACAGCCTTTGCCCGGGGTCGCGCGCCTGAGAATATTCACGACTAACTCCGTGGTGATGAAGACGCTGGTGCAGGCTGGTTTCTCGGAAGCGGTTGATGGTGGCGTGCAGCCGTTTGGCTTTACGACCTTTGGGCTGGAAGAGCTTGCCGCCCTCGGTCCGGAAACGCGGCTTTGCCTGTTGGATGAAGCGACGCCAAAGGAATTGACGGAAAGCGCTATCTGGCCAGTCTTGCCGGTGGTCAGCGCTGGCCATATTCATCATCTCGGAGGTGATATCTGGCCTTTCGGCTCGACGCGCTCCATGGCGCGGCTGGTCGAGCGGGCCTTATCGGCGCTCACCGCCTGATGCATAAAAAAAGCCCCGGTTAAACCGGGGCTTTGTTGTTTCAGGCAACGGCGCGGGCGCACTCAGCGAGAATGCGCAGCACTTCGGTGCGTTCCTCGATTTGCGGCATATGTCCGCAACGCTGGAAGATATGCACGCCGACTTTTCCGGGCAGGCCATGGGCATGGCTGACGGGAATGACCCGATCTTCCGCACCGAAGATAAGCCGCACAGGGATCGGCAATCCGGCGATAGCCGACCGGACGTCGAAGGTCTGGGTGCTGTCCGTGAAGAACCGTTCCGCGATGGCGCTTTGTGCGGCACGCAATTCAGTATCCGCGGCTTGAGCAACCGTGGCATTGATGAACGGCCGCGTAAGCAGGCTTTCATCGCTGACAAGAAGCTTCAGCCATGGCGTAATGCTCGTCTCGCTTTTGGCGGCGATCAGGCCCTTGGTGAAGGCGCCGTTGATCTCGGGGCCAAGACCGGCAGACGAAATCAGCACCAGCGAGCGTACATCGACGATGCCGCGTGCGGCAACAGTTGCGGCAACGCCGCCACCGAAGGAATGGCCACCGAGCAGGCAGGCATTCACGCCAAAGGCGGCAAGTGTGGCTTCAACAGCTTCAGCAATCGCATCAATGCTGTCCGGCACGCTGCGCGTGGACGCTCCATGACCGGGAAGGTCAAGCGCCAGAACCGGATGGCCGAGCGTCGCCCCTGCAAGCAGGCCGCGCCACGAATTGAGATCGGCGGCGAAGCCGTGGATCAGGACAATCGGCAGTTTTCCGGCTTCGCCTTCGCGCAGCCAGACGGCACTGAGCGGAGCTGCTGCACCTGTTGAGAAAGTCGCCACAGGCTTGGAAAGCGGAGCCGATACCGGGGCCGCAGGCTGTGCCGTTGCGACAGCAGCCGGGGCAGAGCCGATCTTCGCCTCGACATCCTTTTTCTGCACGCGTCCCTTGGGGCCGGAACCCGCAATCGCTTCCAGATCAATACCGGCTTCGCGAGCCAACCGACGTGCAAGCGGCGTTGCACGCACGGCTGTTTCCTGGGCGGTAGCGCCTTGGGAGGCAGAAACGACCGGTTCGACAGGTTGGAGGGCATCCTCCCGAACCGGTACAGGCGCGCTCTGCGGGGGCGCAGGCTGCGCATCGGCGGAGAGCCCAACTGATGGTGGTGCTTTGCGCTCTTCGCCTTCTTCATAAATCCAGGCAACGGCCTGACCTACTGGCACAACAGTGCCTTCGGCAGCGGCCACATCACCGAGGATGCCGCTGGCCGGGGCGTCCACTTCCATGGCCGCCTTGTCCGTTTCGATCTCGAACAGGAGCTGGCCCTTCGTGACGGTATCGCCATCCTTGGCGTACCAGCGCGAAATCTGGCCGGTCTCCATATCCATGTCGACTTTCGGCAGGATGACTTCCACTGCCATGGTCAGCGCACTCCCTTGGCAAGGTCGCGGGCGCTCTTGAGGATGTCAGGCACCTGCGGCACGGTCGCGCGTT
>Ga0153948_1000534_pt1 | contig 20651 bp, 16 predicted proteins | sample TSNJ032MetaG_FD_104696 | JGI IMG/M metagenome (GOLD analysis project Ga0153948, IMG submission 104696) | Attine ant fungus gardens microbial communities from New Jersey, USA - TSNJ032 MetaG | ecosystem: Host-associated > Fungi > Mycelium > Unclassified | place: USA: New Jersey, Wharton State... | reverse complement strand
CCAACTATCCACGCGAAACTCAGGGACAATATCGTTATAAGCAACATCATTTTCATCTTCGGCGCAACATTTTAATGCACCTTTAGTTGCTCCTATAACCTCTCCTTCAATGATGTATTGGTAACCCCTTGCAAGCCCCGCAGTCCAAAATTCTGCGCTATCAAAATGTAAATATGGCTCGTCGCTATCTTCGGTAAAGCGGACTTCATCTGTGGCAACATTTGGATATTCCGCTTTCAGCAAGGTTACCATATCTTCTCCACCTTGAATTACTCGAATGACAAGGCTACCACAACCATAGATTTCGTATTCTATCAATATTCTGTTCTCTGAATATTTTTGATTTATTCCTTTTATTAAGGCTATTGGTCTAAAAATAAGAACAAGAAAAAATATTAGCCCAACGCTAAATATTATTAGACGCTTCATCTCAATCTACTCCAAATATAAATACTACTGGTTCACCTTATCGACATCATGAGTCACATGGGAAGACGATAGGAGCCACGAATAGGCAATGCCGGTTGCTCCGGTCCCGTATATTAAGAATTTCACTTCATATCACCAACCTTTATACATGAAATCGTAGTGTCCTATCGTGCCAAAGGTGCTAATTATCCATTATTATACCATGCCATTATCTCAAAAAGCTATAAATAAGCTAAATATTAGTCTGTTTATGCATTGTATTTTCGATTTAAGTTGAAATCTCATCCGCAGCTTGTTATAATTTCCATGTATTAGAGAAAAGAATCAGGAGGAATTTTATTTGGATACAGCAACGCTCACAGATGCGCTTCGGGCTTTGAACCCCGAAGAATACACATGGAAATTCGCGCTTTATTCCACACAGAAAAGCCGCGACGGATTGGAATTAGAGTTTAATTTATGTAATATGCGGGATATTCCCGCACAAATTGAACTCATGCGTGAGTATTTATTAAAAAAGCCGGTTGCTGATAAACCGGTAGCGCCATATTCACCTTTTTTATCCGACAAAGAGAACATCGGCGCATTGGACAAGTCTGACGATCTAATCCGCGATCAATTGGCAGACGCCTTTATAAACATGCGAAACGGGCAGGACTACCCGCCAAATGATTATGTATCCGGCAAAATGCCGAAAATTACGGGTTATGCTTTTTACGGGGAGTATGCGGAAAATGAAGGGGAAGCCCGTGAGGCAGGCTGCATGAGCGAGCAGCAAGCGACGCTTGCGACCGGCCCGGTGTTTATAATGCGCCGCGGCAATCCATTCCTTACAGGCGCGAAGCTTTATGCGGGGGCGGCTGATGAGATAGTTCTAAACAGCACGCCGATTCTTAAATTTACTACTGCCGTAGATTTTTTAGTAATTGGCGGCATATGTTATTTTTTTTCCTCATCCATAGAAAAAGATTTTGCTTTTGAAAACCGGCATTTTGCCATTGCTCAAAAATGGCTTGACAAGATGGCGGAAGTGGAAATCATCAGCAATTATGAAAGCTTTGAGAGAGTTGTAATGACATCTAAAAACGCCCGCAAATTCTTGGATTTCGATAATGAGGTGTTGGAATATATCGTAAAGCTGCCGATAGTTGAGCGCACAGAATTCCTTGAAAAATATAACGTTGAAATTGACCGCAATGGACGCATGGATACATATGAATCTGAACAATGTGAGTTTGTGATAGACCTATTATGCTGCCGTAGTGTTTTGGATCCACTTGGGCGCTTGGCCATAGGAAACAATATTACACCGAGAGAATAAGATACAATCGTGCATAAAATACTGCTCGTTATATATAGTCATATTCATAACACGTAATGTGTATTTATCAAGCATATAACGCCGCTCAGACGCGGCATTATATGCTTTCTTCAATTGTTACCAGCCTGCACCGCTATTGTTGCTTGTTCCGCTTGATGAATCGCTATTGTTGTCTCCGCTATTACCTGCTGTGTCCTGAGTGCTTTTCTTTAAATCAGCCGCAGGTATAGATGATTTCCATGAAGAACCGTCGGAGCTTACCGCTACACTAGATTCCCCAATGCTTGCGCTTGATACACCTGTGGATATTGAAATACTGGTTATATCTGAAGACCGGTATTTCATATTCTTTATGGCGTCACTGGAATAGGAACTTGAAAGTGTTTTTCCTTCCTGCACTTTAAGGACGACGCAGGAGTAATTATTGCTGCCCATTACTTCCGATTTCGCCGATGATGACGCCGCCGACAACTGAACATCGTCCAGGTATGCAGTGCTTGAGCCGCCTGTTCCTTCCGGAAGGATAAGATAAGTTCCCTTATTTGAGCCGTTGCCAATGCTTACGGTTGCCGCTTTGATTTGTACGTCAACATAACCGGACGCCGCCCTCAATTCTTTATGGTTGAATGTTACGACTAACCGGATGTAAGAACTATCGTAGGCTTCCGTTATTTTTGTGGATTTATGCCCGAAAGCATTTATCTGCTGGCTGAACAATACCCTGTGATATTTTCCGTTATCTGTTTGCTGCGCTGTCAACTCTGACGGCTGTGACGGAACAACGTCCACTTGGAAAGACATGCTAAATTCCGGCTGCGCCAGCAGGTCGTATACCGATGTGGTTCCGCCGACAGCCTCCACGCTTTTGCCATTTAAGGCCGTTGATACCCAGTTTTCTATGTTCTGCCCCAACTCGGAGCGGTTTTCTTTGGTTCTTACGTCTCCGTAATATTGCTTGGTTTTATTATAAACCTCTGTAGCAATCCTATTTAACGCCTTGCCCTGCTGTGTGGAGGTATCGTACGAAAACACATAATCCGCGCCGGTTTCCATTGTATCGTCGATTATTTTGTTAAAATCTTTATCTAAAATATACGACGACAGCACATGCGCTCCGGCATCGGCGGATTTCCCGATTATGTCGCGGTAAAGACCGTTGTAAATGATTGTACCTATCATTACGGTCAATATGCCTGTAGCCATTGATTTTAGCAGATATGTCTTTATGTTGTACTTAAGCCCTTGATCGTCGTCCGCAAAGTCTGTTAGAGCTTTTACATCCGGGATAAATAAAGAAAGCACCCAAAACAATACACCTCCGGCGCCTTGCCCTTTCTTTGAGCTTAAGTTTTGTTTATATGACGCAAGCCTGTCGAAGAAGGTAGGGAAGGCGCAGTAAGCGCCTGCCAGAATGTTCTTCAAGAACGCCAATGAAATGATGAAAAAACCTACTATGGATACTATTTGAACAAAGAAGTTATCAAAGAGCTTCACAAGCCATTCTATCGACTCGATATTTCCCTGATATCGCTCGCTGCTTATAATATCCTTGAAAGCGTCAGCTCCCATTGCCTCACACTCCTATTTTCTTATTTGTCTGGAGTGGACGGCTAGAATCTAAAGAAAATTAGTATAGCCTCTAAAGCTTTGGCCACAAGCATTGTTGCATACTCGCGGCTTACAAGTATAATGAAAACCATCCCCAAGGAGCAGCATATAAAGAACCTCCACGGACGGATCTCGTCTATGTTTGTGCGCCCAAATGACGCTGCCTTGAATGGGTCGAAGACCTTTTTAGAGAACCATATAACAGGCCGGTATTTAGATACCAGCGCAAGAATCTCAACCAAAAACAACGAAAGTATCAGAAACCTTGGAATAACAACAATGACAAAAAGGTATATAATCGAAATGATTCCTTCCGCATCTTCCAGTTTTCGTGAAAGTTTTTTCTCATTCTCAAATATCGTACTTAACACATCTTTCAGCCCATCGCCGATTGTAGCGTCAAGGCTGACGATTCTGTCCGCCAGGTTTGTTGATTTTTTCGATCTGCTATCGGAGGAGAGGGTATTCAGCGCCGGGAGTATTATAGACTTAGAATCGAATTCCAACACGTAGACAGGCGATTCTTTTGAAATATCATCCTTCAAGTCGCCATAAATAAGGTTAGCCCATGAAGGAAGACCCTGCTTGTCAATGTTTTGATTCAGGTTGAATCTTAGGCGCTGCGAGTTTCCTCCTGACATTTCCGTTAATTGATATGGGCCGACGACAAAAATTTTATTCCAGTTCCCGCTTAATTTGAAAATGCTCTCAAATAACCCGTAACCAAAAGATTTCAAACCGAAAAAATCGCTTTTGAACCAAGGCTGGTCCGCTTCTTGTATGAAAAGCTCGGATAGCGGCGCTACAGGAAACCATTGTCTCTCGCCAAAGTTTTCTTCGTCAGCGGCGGCGTCAAGGGCAAGCTCTGCAATCTCGCTTATACCCGCATCCAAAATTGCCATTTCAACGTCAGATTTTAAAAACTTTATCTCCCCGTCATTGTCTTTAAGAAACGGCAGATTTACAAAAACAACCTGCTTGAGTTTATTATCGTAAGCGTATGGCAGCCGCCAATAACCGGCTTCGTCCGCGAGTATTGACTGCAAATCATTAGAATTTGGAAGCTTGTACAAAAGCGTGAATGTCGCGGGGTCGTAGCGCAGGTATTCCGTCAGTATCCAGCCGTTTGTCCTGATTTGCGAATTGCCGTAGTCCGGCAGAACCGTACCCCATTGGGACGCCTGCATATATCTGTAGTTAAACGAGGTTGACTGGCCTATTACGATATCAGACCGCGAGATAGCATTTTTCAGCGTAGTAGGGTCGTTTGAGGCCTTAAACGTATGATTCGGAACAAGCGATATTACGCCTGCTGTTATTTGTCCTGTCCCTGAAATGTTCCACATCGTAATCGCGTTAGTCAGATTTGGCGGCACAGCCCGCAAGTCTAGGTACTTCTCTCCGGTGTTCACATCTTCATATAGCGGCTTAAAGCTGTCGGACATATCGGTCAGCGTTGGGCTTAAAAGGTTATATACCTTAGAATTATTGACGATTTTTAAGTCAATGTTTAAATCCTCTTTTTCAATCGTTAAATCCGCAAAATCAGAAGACGACCGGTTATCATCCGCCAACGACGTAATATGCAGCACGCCGTCCGTTCCGATAAACGTTGACCATCCTTTATTGTAGTTGGCGCGCATATAATGCTCAACTACATAACCGTGAACCAGATAATTGTCAAAACTGTTTTCAATTGTCTGGTTATTGGCGTTTACACGCTTTTTGACGGCGGGTATGTTTGACATGAACCGTATTATGCTGTTCGTGCCGTAAACCAGCCATCCCGCGTCGGTTTTCTTTACAAGTATCTTTTCAGCCGGAAATGACAGCACATAGGTTTCATTATCAAACTCCAACAGGCTGCATCCCAATTCTTTTTCTAAAAAGCCGATGGAATAGTAAATATCGTTCGTTGACGCCCGCCTTACATAAGCGACGCTGTCGCCGATGGGTTTTTCCGTTACAATCTGTGAGGCCACTATAGCCAATACATCGTCCGGCGTCGCGGTTTCCACGGTCATATTCAATATGTATCCCGTGTTGTCCTCCGACAACAGCCTGACAGGGCAGTCCATATCATTTTTCCAATCGGTGTATGTTGTGCCGGCAATCGTGAGCTTGGAAAGGTCAACGTTCTTTTTCAATTTGAACGTAACCTCAACATTCGTCAGAACCTTTTCATCGTCAGCAGCGGTCAGATATGCCCGGATACCATCGCCGAACACCCTTGAAACCCTAGTGTCCATGGTTGATTTTTGTGAGCTTAGTTGTAACCCGTTTGCTTCGTATTTGGGAAACACGGACGCTGTTAAAGCTTCATCTTTGACTAGCATCTGCGTTTTTTGGTCATATATATAAACGCCGCCCGGCGCCATGTTCGTACTGTCGTCTTCAAACTGAAGGGTAAGCTTTTTATCAGAATTGTCAGCATATAAGTAATAACGGTAATATGTTTTCCCGCCTACGGTGAACTGTTTAGCCGAAACAGCGGGCCTTGGATAATCGGTATAAATGCGGAAGTGATAATATAAATCCTTTGGGACCGCGCTTGTTAAAACTTTTCCGTAGGCCGGATCCCCATAGTCTTGCTGCCTTGAAATGTAGGGTTTTTCCTCTTTCCCGCTTTTGTTCAGGAATAATGTGTTATCGTCTTTTTTTACTAAAATATCGTAGTAGCCGCTATTGGATATTTCGATTTCCAAATCTGTAATGCTCAGGTTGGATATGGATGGGGTAAGGGGCATGAAGCCTTCCTCCGCCATCGACAAATCAAAAGGTATGGTAACATATTTGAACGTGAGCCTTGACGCCGGGTCAGCGACCCTTGACAGGAGAACATACATATTACGGTAAGTTAGCGGCTCATAAAAAGAGGCAACAGGTATATCGTCTCCAACGATACCTCTTGCCACTAAATAAAGGATTGTCTTGTAATAATCTTCGCTCATTGCTATCGGCAGCCTGTTACCGTATGCCGCTACAAGCATCTGCTGCTCCGCCGCGGTTAATACAGGCTCGCCCTGTAAGTGCATTACCTGCGCCAAATATACGCAGAAGTCAATTAATGTCATGTTTTCATTTTTCAATGCGTTTGGGTTAACGACTGTGCGTACGACAAGCCTGTTGGCCGTGCCGCCGTTTGCGTTGGCCGCATCCGTGACTCCGATTCGCTGCCCAAGAAGATAGGATTTACCGTCCGCCATTTGCGCGGATAGGGAAGGGATACCAAGCTTATCAATGTTAAAACTTGATATTGGCTGGGCGTATTTACCCGAAGCGAAGTTACTTAAATGCGTTCTGCCTTTCTCGGTTAATTCCTCAACGGAGATAATACCGTCCTGCAGCGCCGCCCACAAATATCCCTCAACCAACGTGGGGGCTTGATAAATGTAGTGCATTGCATCCCTCACGAGAACCGAATAATACGAAAACCTTGAGGCGTCCGGTAATGAAAACAATGACGTTTTTTTCATATCTTTTATTGACGCCGTTATATCCCCGTCAGGAAGCTTCTGGCCGTCTAAATTATTATGAGATATTATCGGCGGCAAGAAGTATTCCTTACCCATAGCCATATACATCGACATAATGGCGTATGTGCGCGGTACGGTATCTTCGGCTCCGGTAAGTGAGTTCCATACTTGAAAATTGTCCATTGATACGTTTTCAGGCACGAACGCCTTATTTTTCAGAATCTCGAAGGCGCGTTTCACTTCCGCATCTGCGGTAAGCGTGGTGTGGCTTCCGGTATCGGAACCTTTACGGATATCGCCCGTGCCGAAAACGTAAGTAGCGTCGCCCACAAGGTTAGTGGATAAAAATTGCCGCCAATCAACCAAAGTATAGGATTTATACATTGCCTGCGCCCACGATTTTTTTTGTGTTTCCTCTGTACTGAATCTATAGTAGGACTGACCGATTTCGTTGAAGGAAACAGGCTGCACGGCGGATATTACTGCTTCCTGCACCACCATTTCAGGGTTAATATAATTAATGTCCGGGTGTATGATATCCGGCAGCAAATTGACGTATGTACCTGCATAGGGATAATCTGCTATAGTTCTTTGGTCATCCTGTGAGTATGCAATATTTGGCGTAAGCATTAAAAAAATCAATATACAACTAAGGCTGGTCGCGCGGAAAGAGCGCCCGCGCTGCTCGCCTATGCGTCCTAGGAGCCGCTTCACGCTTTATTTCGCCTCCATTCTGATTATGATTTTGTACTTAATTTTAAAGTCTGACTTGGGCCAGCTTAAAATCTTGATATGGTAATAATTCTTGTATTCAGGGTTATTTATTACATCCTTCAAAACGACGCCGAACTCGCTGGCTATTTCAAGCAGCACAATACGGCGCCTTCCCTGCTTAATAGGTTTTAGGCTCCTGTCAATGAAAATGACAAGGTCGGTCTGGAGTGTCAAGATGTCTTCCGTAACCATATCCTGAAGGGCCTGCCGTTCCATATCCTCCCGGCCGGATTCCTTGAACCATTGAAAAATAACAGCTAAAACCTTATCCTTAAAGGACAGGTTTTCGATAGAGCTGTTATCGTTTGTTACAACGTATGTGTAAAGCTTTTTTGCTAATCGAACCACATCCTATCTTCGAAGTTTCAATTATATAAATTTACGGTATTTCGGCGGAATCCTAAGTAAAGGTATCGTTAACGTCCCCTTGATTCTGACCTTACGAACACAGCCGTCTTCAACTATATTCACGTAAGACGAGGACACGGCCGGGATAGTTTGAATGCCCGTGGTCTGCTGATATATGTATATCACCTTGCCGCCTCGCTCATAGTATGTAAACTCGCCTTTGATACAATTTAATGACTTCGAGTTGATTTTTATAATCGGCGTATCAATAGCGCCGAAAACTTGAGCCGCAGCGAATTCCCTCAGTTCATCCATGTTTAAAGTCCATTGCCCCTCATCAGAAGCGAGGGTCAGGCCGGTCACATCCTTAGGGCTTATTACCGGGTGAAAGGGGTATAGCGGCTTTTTGTGCGCGATAAGCTCCATCAGCCTGTAATAATCGTCCTCGTCTTTATCGGTTGCGAATTTGCCCAGACAGGCTTTTCTAAAGTCTCGCTCGGCGGTCGCCGGAATGCTCATGGAGTTATTTTTATAAAGCTCCGCAGGTATAGACGAAAGGTATAGCTCCGTCACATCGTATGATTTGCTTTTCTTAATCCGTTCCGCGAATTCAACTAATGACATGCTCATATTGTTCATATTAACACCACCTGTTATGTGATTTGGTATATCAGATATAGCTAATTAATTCCTTTCCTCACCGACACCCTTTCTTTATAATTATTCCTGCTGTACATAAAAAGCTGGTTCAGTCCTGCCAAAATCAATATCCCGCGCGGTATATCGCTTGAATATAGTAACATTTGGAACCGGCTTAAAAAAAAGACAATAACAACAGCCAATATACCCGCAGCAATATCCACAATAATCATATTCTGCAACATAACCTGCTTGTTTAACAGATTATGCGCGCTTGATATAACCAGGAAAAACATTATCACGTTATACACTGGGTAGAATGCGCCGAAGATAAAATGAGCTGCGGCCAAAAGAGGCAGGAAAACCAGCAAAGGATATAAGCACCACAAATAATATTTGATTTTAAACATAAGGATCGACCTCGATTACTGCTCTTATATTTTTGCTTCTTTTACGCTCCGCCAGTATCCTCTGTGAATTAAGCGCCTGGCTTTTCGTATTTTTATTAAGCCTGTCGAATTTTTTTACGGTCCTCTCAAAATTTATATCCTTCATTTCGCAAAATTCGGCTATCAGGCTGAAAATAAAGTCAGATATATCGCCTGTCCCGAAATCCTGCATCATCAGCATACAGAAAGGCACTGTGCATTGATAATCAGGCACTTTACATTTTTTGCTGAATTCAACAAAATCTCTGTAGCAATGAAAATCGCTTAAAAGGTAGTTCAGATAATCTTTATCAAAAATCGAACGCTTAATTAATTCCTCTCTGAGCAAATCAAGAAAGATATCAAGCCTAAGCTCTTTCACGATTTCCGGCGGGTCAAGGTATTCCAGCATTTCTATGAAAGTGACAAGGGAATATTTGACATCGGCCGTGGCTGAGCAAGTAAAGGACAGCGCGTTTGTGAGCGTAAAAACGCTTCCTGCGCTTACAACCGTATATAACGCCGACAGTCCTACGCCCATGCCTGCCGCCGTGCTTTCAAGCATCAGTTTTATATTGATAATCTCTCCAAAGGTCGTTTCAATGAACTTCGTACCGAGCGTGGCTATCGTTACGCTTTGCAGGCCCTTTGCGGCGAGGGTGCTGTTTACCCCGCGTATAATGCTTGTTTTGGTTCTATTAATCAATGTCGTCTGCAAGTCGCCTGAACGCTCGCCCCAAACATTAATAAGCGTCCCGTCTTTATATTTCATCGTGAAATAAAGCTTAGAAAAATCGCCGCACTTAAACTCAAGCAAAACCCGCCTGAAAATATATTGTAGATAAAGGGGTATATAACCTAAATCGACAAGACATATTTTCATAAGAGCTTCAGTCTGTTTTAATATTTCTTGCTTCTTGTTTCTATGTGGTTCCAATTCAAGTAAGATAAAATCAATGTCCTTACTTCTTTCAAAGGCGTTAATAAGAACCCTCCGGGATTCAATTACGCTTAGCCCCGTATTTTCCATCGAAGCACACCCCTTGACTTTATATCCGTAAACTATCGTAGGCACGCGCTGTACGCGCGTGCCTACGATAAATAAACCTAAGCTATGTTTTCGGTTGCCGCGTTAAACTCAGGCGGTTTGCTGTTCTGTTCAATGCTTGAAACAAGATTGCTCAACCCTATAGCGCTGGCGAATTCATGCCTCAGATGATCAGAATTAACCGCGGCAGAGAAAAGCAAGGCAACATTTTTCTTGTCGGCGTCGGTAAGCGCTTCTACGCGGTTTGCGGCGGCAATCGGCCCAAACTCCGTTAAGAAATCGTCCTTTCTTGTAAAGTACGGCACCTGTATCTTACCCCTTACGCGCACAACATGCTTTTTGCGGTCCTTGTCTAAATATACGAAGCTGTCAGTGGATGAAACGGAATACTCCTTCGTAGCCGAGCCGTATTCCTTTATAGCGGCCTCGTCCTTAATCGGTTCCGATGTGTAACGCAGGTATTTTGTCGGGTCGGCCTTTATCGCAACAGCCTTGCCTTTGTGCTTGATTGCGATTGACTGCTTTTCTTGCGTGTCAACCGTGCCATTTTTTGTTTTCGCCGAAGTCCGCGAAGATATTCCGGTTACGATAATACCGGGCTGGCCGGGTATTTTCCCGCCGCAGTCGGTCAGAACGTATATCGGTACATCCTTCATCGCTAACGGCTTTTCATCTTGCGCCGTGCCATTTTTCTGCAAAAGCAATACGCCAATAACCTTTTGATTTTGAACTTCCGGTACGCGCACATCAAATTCCGCGCCGCTTTCAATCTTACTAAGGATTGCCTTGAACTTCGCAATGTTTTCGCTTTCCTTGATAAGCTGAGGCGTGCCGCCGTCCGTAGGCGTGCTGTATTCGCCGTCGTCGTACACGTTCTCCAAAATATATTTTTCTTTGAACGCTTTCTTATATTCCTCGCTTGTTATTCTGAACTTCTTGTTTTCCAAGTAATCCCTTACAGGCGTGTCCACGCAATAAGCGGCGACAGACGTTCCGTTGGCCCTTGACATAATATCAGGCCAATTGGTGTCCAGCATACCGGAAATCTCTTTCCTTGCCGTTGACGGCAAAGCGCCCGCGAGTTCGGTCGTAATGTCCTTAACTTTCGAGGTCTGTTTACCGGAATTGCTTGCGGTAGTTATAGATGTACCGGTGCCGGTTACGCTTGATCCTGTTCCTGTACCCGTATTGCTAGGCGAGTCATAAGCTCCGGAGCTCATTCTGATATTTTCCGCGCCGCTGCCGCTTTCTGCGTTTTTCTGGATATAACCGATAGCAGCCTCCAAAATGTCCTCTCTGGAAGCGTCGCCCTTAAGCAAAAAATCATGGCTGTCGGGGTCAGCGGTTGCGAAATAGTTAACTATTTCCGTGTTGATTTCGTCTTCGGTTCCGCCGGTCTTGATGATTCCAGCTTTTGCGAGTAACGCAATTTTTTCGTTCAATTCCATTTTAGTTCCTCCTTAAAAATAATTTATTCAGTCATCCATGTTCCAGGATGGTAAAGCTTGATCTAAGGCAAGCTCGCTGTAAGCGTAAGACGCGAAACAAAACCGCATCCTCGCCTCGCATAATTTCCCTACTGTCAGTGGCCTCATTATCCCTCGTGCCGCTAATTCTGTCGCCATCAGGCTTTTGCCGAGTTCAATGAATCTTTTAGGTATAGAGCAGACACGAAACACGACTGCGCTGCTATCCGGTGATGTATAGACTATTTCTGTAGGTCGCAGGTTAAGGGCGTCCGCTCGCAGAATCTCCATCGCCTGCGCGAGAACCACATCCCGCGTATAGTACGGGTAAATTTTTGCCAGGGTTTCAGGTTTTTCAGACGAGCGATAGGCTTGCAAGGCGCTTAAGTCCTTTATTGTGAAATGCTTATACAGATCAGCCTCACTCAAAAGAAAGCGCACGTAACGGTCTATCAACACCTCAATCCGCAAATCCTCTTTATAACGCCAGATGTCCTCAAAAGCTGAAAACTTGGTATTAACAATCAGCACTGAAGCCAAGCAATCGGAATCCGGCCTTATAACCCTCACTAATTCATCACCGCCTCGGTGGCATAGGCGAGCAGTAAGCGCGAAGCATTTATAACCAGCCTTGCCGTAGTTTTCTTGAGGTTGCTACCCTCAATCAGAAGCTCAAGAAACCTTAAGCGCCTGAGTCAAGGTATTTACCCAATTTCTTTTGCTTTACGGACTTGTGAAATTTTTCTTGTTCGCAAATTCACGCGACACCTTTTTTTGTAACGCATCATTGTACATTTTATTTTTAAATAAGATGATACAGCGCTTGACATAATGCGCGTTTTAAGCGCTGTATCAGTATTTCCGCGGCTAAAGCAACAGACTTTACCGCAGATAAGATATATGTAAACGGGCGATGGGGGAGACCGCCCGGTTCTGTAGTGGTAAAAGCCGTAAATGTTAGTTGCCCGGCCTTTTTTCCGTGTCGCCCTCCATGATATATTCATGGGTAATAACCGCTTCCATGATGTCAGCATAGTATGAATGTGTCGGAGCCAAATCTTCGAAGGGATTTCTGTAATCCGCTGCCTGGAATGGTTTTCTGTCCATAGCCACATTCAAGGCGAAAATGGTCTCGCCCCTTGTCATTGGCGCGTTTGGCTTAAACTCGCCTTCTGTGTACCTAAAATACCCAAGCGACGCCGAATCCGCAACGTAGCGGTTGAACCAAGCATCGTCAGGGATATCGTTGTATTGCGCTTTCACGTATTGCGGCTTGATATTCCGTATCCTGCTTAACAAAGTCGCCGCCTCCGCACGGGTGATGGGCTGGTCAGGCTTGAAAACATGTACTGTTTGGCCGTTAACCTGTTCCTCATACCCGTTAATGATATAGAGCTGCCGCATTGATTCCACGGCTTGAAAATACCATGCGTCAGTCTTAACGTCGTCAAAAGAGGAAGTTGTGTAGGTTCCGCCTTTAAACGGAGAGATAAAATTAGTGTACAGCAGCATTGAAAACTCCGCCCTTGTAAGCGCCCTGTCCGGCCTGAACTCACGCCTCCCGTCTATTTCATACCCGGATATATAGCAGGTATGCGTCCCTTTTTCAGAAGTGGAGAGATATATATACCCGTCTGTGATATCAACTTTTATCGAACTGCCTAACGGGTTTTGTTCGTTATCCCCAGTTGATACAATGCCTTCATCAACGATGTAATACACCGCGTTATTTTTCATATCCTCGACTTTTTCTAAAACGCTTGTATATTGTGATGTATTCGCTCCATCGCTGCTCTTATATGTTTGGAGAGTCTTAAAATTATTTGATTTTCCGGGAACAGTTATATCGCCGTATTCGTTAGTGTTTGTCTGACGGACAATGTAAACTGATACCGAACCCTGCTTAACCGCTACCTCTATCTTTTCAGCTTTCGGATATGAGATCTTAGTTGAGTCTGCGAGGGAATAGCCGCTCGGAATAATCATTACCGATACGGAAACCGTATTGCCGTTGTAATTGTTTAACGTCTGCGTTCCAACGCTTTTAGTCCCATCAACGTAATTGATTGTCACATCCGAAGCAGATGTTTTCTTTACCCTGACGGTCAGCGTATTATCCGCAATAACCCTGTACCTGTTAAAAGCCGCTTGCAGCTCATAGCCCGACGGAAGTTTCAAATCCGCGGATTCGATATACTGTCCGTAATCGGCGTAAATTTCCTGAGTATCAATGACTGTGTTTGTATTCTCCGCGTTGACGTATTTGATTTTGATTAAAAATTCACCGGATTCTTGTCCTTCTCTTTTTTCTACGCCGATATCCAGAGTATCGTCCCTTGTAACATTATGAGTAAAGTTGCCGCTCACGAGCTTATATCCTGATGGCACGTTTAAATCGCCTTTCGTAATCGTTGAGTTCCTGTCCCTAGTCAGAGTTTCCGTCTTAACAACCCGGTCCGTTTCGTTGTCTATATAGCGTATCCTGACGGAGAATTGCTCCAATCTCACCATAACCTTAATACCGTTATCCGCGTCGTCTTGGGTAAGCTGTTTTGACCAGTTATTGTCGGCGATTTTATATCCGGAAGGTATCGTAAGGTCTGACGCGTCGATGGTTCTGCCTAGATTTGCGGTTATAGTTGTGTTGCCGCCAACAGACGAGCCGATTGCCTGATCAATATACTTAATTGTGAATGTTTGCCGGATTGACGTATCCTCGCCCTCAACCGTTATCGTTGCGCTGATTGGATCTGAAACATTTCCCGCCGCGTCTTTCAGCAGCACAATGGCGGTCTTTGTTCCAGCCGTGCTTGTGTCCGGCGCCGGGTCTGAAAAATATGCTGTCAGCGCTTCAATTCCCGCGTTATCGAATATAGAAGCCAGGCATTGCATCGGGTCAATTTTGGCGCCTTTCTTAACTTTTATATCAGTCCGCGCCGCGCCGATTGGTTTTGTCGTGTCTAAATAAAACGCCTTGCAGACAAAGCTTGTGTCTGTGAGGTTTGTTAGAGTGATTCTGCCGGATTTTAAATCGATGGCTGCTTTGTTTTGGTTTATACCCAAGTCAACCTCCATCAACGTAAAACCGTTGTGATTCACCGGAAGGACAATGGCTACACTGTCCTTTGTGTTGAACTGGACCGGCTCGCCCCGCGGCATTAAATCCTGATTGTTCAGCTTGTTTACGTATTGCACGGTATATGTATTTGTCCCATAGACCGTATAATTAAAATTAATCGTTGTATAATTGCCTGTGGTATCCCTCGCGGTGATAGGCGTATTGAATGTACCAACCTTGCTCGTGTTGACTGTTCCGGTTAAGGTAACAGGCTCGTCAGAATTATCCGAGACTAAGAGCAGTTGATCCAATTCCACGTTGTCGCCTTTCTGGAATGAAGATGGCCCAATCACTTTGATTTCCGGAGGCGCGATATCTTTAAAATTGAAAATGATGTTATAGTTCCGGTTTTCTGCGTCCGTAATCTGAACTGTTCCTGATTTTTGTTCGTTACCGTCCACGGATACCGATGTAAGCTCATAACCCGGCGGAAATGAAAACTGCAGGCTTTTATTCTCGCCGGCCGTTAACGGCGCAACCACTCTTTCCCTTACATGTTTTCCCGATACGCCGTCTATGAATGTAGCTGTGTAGCGCGCCGCGCCTACTACAGCGACTTCGCCTTTCAGCGTTGTTTTGTTCCCTGAACGGTCTGATAACTCAATCTCCACGTTTTGCGTTCCGACGATTGCGGTATTGACAGGCGTTCCCACATACCGCATTGATATGTTGGAAACCCCGCTGTTGTCGTACAGATTAGATAGAATATCGGGGATGTTGTCGTCTCCGCCCTGTTCAAAATGCGCGTATGGCTTAATTGAAGCTTTCGGCGCTTCTTTGTCGGCGTAGAAATAAACTATACTGTTACTGACTGCTGTGGAGCTTGGGACTGTAACAGCGCCGTTTACGTGTGTGGCCGACTGCCCGTTCACCTGTACGGAGTCAAGCTGATACCCGTTGTAGTTTACCTGCCCGTTTACCGTAAATGGCGCCGCAGGGTCAAACCCGCCGATTACAGGCGGTACAATTGCTTGATTCGTAACCTTGTCTAAATACTGAACCGAATAAATATTTGCCGCTGACGCTGATACATTGAAACTGAACGAGCTTAACAGCAGCGAAAAGATAAGCGTAAAAACATATAGCTTTTTAGCCTTCATAATTAATGAACCCTTCTTTCTTTGCCCAATCTTTGAGATTTAATAAGGTTATCTTGTTATTGTCGTTTCGGACGTAAGGAAAGCAAACTGATAGTATTAAGCCGTTATCCAAACGGCCGTCAGTTGTGAAGAAACTGTATCCGGTCAACTCCAGCATTTCATCATCTGAAACCGGAAGAAAATCCGGACGCGCCGAAGGCGCGGCTTTTCGCAAAGCGTAAAGTTCTGAGCCAATATCAATAAGATCAACATCCGCCGCCACTCCCGCAAGATAGATTAAGTCCGCGATTGTCAGCGTAAACTCCTGTCTTTCAATTGATATTGTGTCAATCCCCCGCCCAAACGCGGCGTGAAACATTCCTATCATCTCCTTTTCCGAATCGGTTACAAATCCCCAGTTGTCCGAATCATAAACACTGTAATCCTCGATTATAGCCGGTTTAATCTGTAGAGCCGTAAGCAGGCTTTGAATATCCGCCCAATTTACGCGCAGTAAGTGATTGGCTTTGCCGTTCTGCGAGAGATATCCGGCTTCCATAGCCCATATGGTGTAATCCTTCATATTTGACTCAAATCTTTTGTCGTTGTATTTTTCATAACCGTATTTTACCTTCTGTTCCGCAGTCGCGGCAGGCGGCAGCGTATCGTTCGGGTTCATCAGTTTGTACAAGACGCAGGAAAAAGTGCCTCTGTCCGCGGCAATCGCCGATAAATCAACTTGATTGCCGGCGATACTCTGGTTGCTTGGACCGGCAAGCGAAGCTTGCGGCAGGCCCGAATATGTCGATAATATATAAGGCAGCGGCACATACACTTTATTAGAAGCCGCTGACATATCAGCATAAACGGCAGTCTGACTCATAATCAGCGCCGATATTAAAAATACTAAAAAGATTAATTTACGCATTACTTTTCTCCTCTGTTTTCAAATATTCATAAAGTTTTTTATACGGGGTTCCATACAGGAGAACGCTTGTCAGCAGCCCGGAAAATTCCGGCCTATGGATAAGCGAAACGTCATCCGTTACGAGCCGCCTTACATATAGGCTGAATTTTATGTCGTCAGCGATACTCTCCATGTTCCTGTAATATGCCCTGCATCCTTTGCCCCCATATACCGCTTCAGCGGCGTAGATTGCCGATATGACGGTATATCTTGTGTGTATATCAATGAAATGGTCGATGTAACCGTTCATATCCCCGATTCTGATTGTGCCGGAGAATGTTTTCGGTAAATTGTCTTCAGTCGGAACGACCTTGTATATCACGTTTTCGTCGGCCTTTTCCAGCTTATACGCGCATTGCATGGGATAACAGTAAATATCCTGATCAACGGCGGAATGCTGAAATAAGACGCTTTCGTTTTTTGCCGACGCGCCTGCGCCTGCCGCCTCAATCAGATTGGCGTAACCGATACTCATACCGGACGGCATTTCTACGCGCTTTCGGCTTTTATCAATCCGTGTGGCCTGCCGGTTCCGGCAGACCTCAATGCCCATATGTGAAGCAATCCGATAAAACATCTGCACGAAATCCAGATAATTTACGACGGCAGTGTCTACCGTTTCGATTATAATGTCCCGCTCGATATCCGCGATTTTGAAAATGAGAAATCGGCCTTCATTGAATTTGTAGTTGTTTAGCGGCGTAATACGCCTTAATAACTGCCGGGCTAATGGCGGTAAAATCATTACCGCGTTGTTTTGCGGCGGGTAATCGCCTTGCTCCAGGACGGTCACACTTCGCTCACAGTCAAGCTCCTTAAGGTGGATGGCCGCCAGCAGCCCCGAAAACCCGCCGCCGATTATAATTGTGTCAACACACGGCGGCTTTGCCGTCTCCTTCATGTCATTCATCGCGGCCCTCCCTGAGATTGATTCTCTGTATTTTGCCGTCGTTAATCGTCATGTCCATACGCACAAGATCGTCATCGCAGCGCAGAAGCGCTCCGGTTTCGTCGCAAGTCTCAATTGAGATGCTGTCGTATGAATCTTTAAGCAGATTGATTAAAAACAAGTTTGTGGAAAATGTGTTATCCAGGTATTTTTCAATAAATTCGCCCGCTTCGCCGTATTCATAGTCAAAGGCGATGTAGTTAACGAAATTTTCGATTGTCGGCTCAATAACAAGGCTTTCCTTTTGCTTTGAGCAAGCGCACAGTAATAGAGTTAAACTGAAGAAAAACAAAACCTTTTTCATAATCACTCTCCCATCTGTTTTTCTGATAAAATTAATACCTACGGAAGATTCAAAGACGTCTTTTAATATCTTTCACCCCCCTATAACGAAAAAAGGACCTATGTTTTACAAAGGCCCTTTGAAAAAAATTTTTATAGAAATGCTCTGCCGTTTTCCCGCGACACCCCTTTATCCTTCAGATACAGTTGGTATTTCAACCCGTTTTCTACCTGCGCCAGCTTACCCATTTTTTGCGCTATGCCTAAAAACCCAGTACCGCGCCTTGATTCCCCCGGAACATAAAACATCAATTTATTACTGGCTATATCGCGTAAGAAGTGGGGGTTTCTCGGGATGTTAAGCTCTTCGGATAACAGCTCCGCACTTACGCATAGCGCTCGCATCAATTCGTAAAAATCGTCATAATCGACTTTTCGCCTGGGCGTGTATTCTGTAGGTATGATGTTGCCGCTTTTATTTATGGTTTGGAGCAGCGTGATGATTTCCATGATAGTTTCACGGGGCGAATAAACGTAATTTAAGGTTTCCTGATCCATTTCCAAGCGGAACAACAGCTCAAGATAGGTTAATGTCGAGCCGCTCAGCTTCGTTGCTTTTAGATCCTCAATCAGCCTAATCGGATAAACAATCGGGTGCAGGAATTGTTCGAACTGCTGAAATGTCCGGGCGCATTTATGGCTTACTTTAGCCTCGGCGTATTCCGCGCTGTTAAATAAATCAAGTAATCTTTTGGCGATCTTATCGTCCATCACTTTCTTCAGCGCCAGCGCCGCCACTGGGTTCATGGCGGCCAGCTCCGCCTCGTAAAACATTAGGAATTTCATTATCGCATCACCTCTAAATATTCAGTTGTGTATGAGTTTCTTGTGAAAACCCGAATTCTCTGTTAATAATTATGACAGTTATTTCAGCGGGTTAATAACCCATCCGTCCAATTTGGATAGATCCTTGTATTCGGAATCAACCAAAACGCAAATCTGCCCTCTGTATAACTGTGAAAACGCTGAACGGCCGTCCTTAAGCGTTACAATACGCCCAAGCGCAAGTTTCTTTTTGTTTATATCCCGCAGGTCTGTCAGCTGGTTAACCCGCTTTAAAAGCAGGCATGACGAATGCTTCCTATTGATAATGATATATGGGTCTTTCGTTCCCAAAATATCCTGTATTCCAAAAATCTCCTCGCCGTATTGAAAAAGCAGTATTGACTCAATATCCTTGACATTGGCGTTTCCCACAATCGTCGGCGCGCGAAGTTCACGGAGCGCCATAGCTTCATTGTTATTATCTATAACGATAAAGCCGTTGTTAAAAACAACCGTATACAGCTTTTTTGAATAGTCCGATTTTAAGACATCGCCTTCGGCAATGTTTTTACCGTCTATTGTATATACATTTGAACATCGCCTGATGGAATTATATGAAATGATAGGCGAGCCGGGCATATTCCGAAGAATGACCGATGTGCTGTCAAGCTGGTTCGGCGAATCCTTAAGGCTGAACAAAATAATCCTGTTTCCTTTTTTTGATCTGCCTTTTAAAGTAAAATGCATTCGTCTGGCACCTCCTTAAAGCATAACGCTTCCAAATCAACAGGAATTACCGCTTCCAGGCTTTGCTTAACCTTTCGCAGCTTGTAATCGGAAAGATTATGGATGCCAAGATATTTTTCAACCACAGCGCCGTTTATTGATATCAGTTTCACGGTGTTTTTGAAAACATAATTCCCGGCTCTTGTATTTGGTATAACCTTAGGTTTAATCCCTTTACTTCTGTCCGGCAGCGGATCATTATATGATAAAAGCCTGTAATCGCTTAACATAGTATCACCTCCAGCTATAGGTCTTCTCGGAAATGATACCTTGCGCCATCATGCCGCTTAACATCTCCTTGCCTATAGTTGCTTCGTCGATTTTTATATAAACTTCTTCAAGAGTCTTTCCCAAAAGGCTTTTTTTCAGGTCTTCATCGAAGTGCAGATAGTTAAATACAGGAATCATGCCCGCTTTATAACAGTCCGCGCAGCCTTCGTCACCGCATTTCGGGCATTTGACCGGGAGCAGCTTCTGATATATAACGGTATCAAGAATCATAACGACCCGCGCCAAAGACAGCCCTGTTAAATCAATGATCCTTGATATAACGTCCGCCACAGAGTTGCAGTGCAGCGTAGAAAAAACCGGCTTCCCTGTATTGGCGACTTTAATTGCCGTCATAGCTGTCCGGTCAGTCATTTCCGCTATATATACTACATCCGGGTTCTGACGGAGCAAGGACCCGGCGGATTCGTTATATTCTTCGTCTGTCTGCGTGTTTATCTGTTTTATAAAGTCGGTAACAATCTCCACAGGCTGCTCAACCGATATGATTTCCATAGGCTGCGATTTGTGAAGCTCCAGCAATGTTGTCATAATAGTTGTGTTTTTACCGGACGCCGTTTCTCCGCAGAATAATTTTAAGCCCGGCCTGAGGTTTATACATGAATCCTGTATGAAATCAACAACCTTGTCCGGAATATTCAACGATTTAAAGGTACGGCTGTATATTTCATTAGACAATATCCTTATGACAATGGCGCTGCCGAAGTAAGTGTAATTATTAACAACGCGGCCGCGATGCCGCTCATCCAGATTGATGTCCATATACGCAGGTTTGCGTGCGGCTACGGATGTTGCGGCCTTGGCCTGAGTTGTGATTAAT
>Ga0153948_1000531_pt1 | contig 20804 bp, 21 predicted proteins | sample TSNJ032MetaG_FD_104696 | JGI IMG/M metagenome (GOLD analysis project Ga0153948, IMG submission 104696) | Attine ant fungus gardens microbial communities from New Jersey, USA - TSNJ032 MetaG | ecosystem: Host-associated > Fungi > Mycelium > Unclassified | place: USA: New Jersey, Wharton State... | reverse complement strand
CTTTGCCTTCGAGTACTGGAACTGTCTTTTGGAGTGTTGTTCGCAAGACATCTACTGGCCAACTCATCATCAAGGTCATCATTTTCTAAAAACTAATTTTCATGTTCACTGACAATTGTGTTGGGTAGATTTCCAACACGGGCAGCAGCACAGCTAGCCTCACTTTTAATTTGGCGTTCAATAATGTAGCAACAAGTGGAACTGCACAAGTTCTTACTGGAAATCCCACCAGTAGCAACACTCCACAGAACCCCAATCTTATCACGCCTCAAACGAGCAACATCAGCACTGGGAAATCGTTCACATACAATGCACCAGCTGTCAGTGTCAACATTTTGACCTTCAATGCCTCCTAAAGTTCTTCGATGTTTCTGATTTCCTCATTCTGAATTTGATCTCTTGTAAATATATTTTGAGAAGAATGGAATGACTATTTGAGCTTTGTGATATGATAACGACAAGCGTTGCACTATCCCACTCTGAGTTCTAAACAGCTTCAGTTATTATATCATTCTAGTCCGACATCATATTTAGTACATAAACTTTGCACCTACTATTCACGTCGAAGAGATTCATCAGCTAGATACGAGAAATCATCAGCAAAAATTACATGTCTGGCACCACAGCAATGAATGTGCGTGAAGTCTGAGGTAGAAGGGCGAGAGAGCAAACATAGCAAACATGTAGAGCACATATACACAGGTGGTGTTCACAACTCTTAGCAAACTCTTAGCAAACTCTTAGCAAACTCTTAGCAGATAGGTCCAGGCCTATAGGTGGATGGTGTTATGCTTGAGGCGACGCACAGCATTTCCCCGCTTATGACATCCCTCTACCAGCCATGATCTTCTCTCGTGCCAGTCGCATTGTTTCCCTCAGTTCAGGACTCTCCCACGCATTCTCGTCTTCCCTTATAATTGAATGCGTTCGTTTCGGGGTTGTAGGTGAGTGGTTCCAGAAGCCATAAAAGGGATTCTGAGACCGGGCACGTTTTGTCACGCGGCGAGGGGAACCTAATCTTCTTGTTGATGATACGGATTGGTGATGGTGGTGGTAATCGTTTTCTTCTTCCCAAGCACTACTGCCATCGTCCACCTCATCTTCTTTTGCATCACTCATGACTACCACTTCTCTGCTCAGCGCTCGCTTTCCCTCCTCGATCAGCTGCGCCAGCCTATCCTGAATCCGATTCATCTATGAATTTCGTCAGTCTCAGTGATAAAGAGAGCATTCGAAACATACTTGATCATCGCCATCATTTTCGCTATCTTGTCCAAAATCAGGCCCAGCATGTGCGTAGCTACTGAATACAACACGTTCGGGACTGAGGGCAGGTTGAGGCAGAGGGGCGCGACTTCTCTGTATTCTCTTCCCACTACGATAGACAATCTTTCTACGTGGCGTTGTCGGTGTTGTTGTTGCTGCTGCTATGGTACCACTGCCAGCAGAGGCAAGCAACAGTGGGGATGCAGATTCAACGGGGTGCGAAACAAGTGACCATTCACGTTCCTGATAGGGTGGTGGAGGTGGAAGGGATGATCCCTTTTCAGAATCAGAACTGCCGGGATCTACCACTTCGATTGTGTGATTCTCTTTGCCACGGCCTCGCCAACTTGAGAAAGCGAATACAGTATCAATTCTCTGACATGAATAAATCAGGGGATGACAGAAAGAAGGGACTCACAGCCGGTAAACAGTAAGCCCGACCGCCGTTCCGATAAGTGCAGCATTGACCGCAGTTGAGACGATGGAACCGGCTAAGCCACGACGCTTCTTGCAAGGAGGGTAAAAATCTATAAGATAGATAATGTCTTCGATCAGCATAATTATTCAGGGGGATGATGATATCGATAAGTGATTGGTTGTGGTAGGATGAAAGAGTTGGAAGTGGATATCAAATACACTGAAAATGACGAACAAGAAGGCAAAAAAAAATACAGAAAATACAGGAACAAGGTAAACAGAAGTACTTTCCAGAAATCAGCCTGCGGCCGTTTAAAAGACCCCAGGACTACGCCTGCAACACGTGTGTGGAGCATGGAAACCACCAGCCCTGCTTAAAGCGCATGGCAGGATGAAGGATCAAGTCCATAGCTCAAGAAAAACTTAGCAAGCGAAATACCGCACACCTTCGTCATGCACATCCGACACACCCACAAATCCTTTTGAAGGAGGACCATGATAGTCGCTCGTAGAGACCAGAGTTGTGGACGATTGGCTGTCATCAGTGGTTTCAACAAGCTCAGAGTCCCAGCCACGCTTTAAATACTTCGGTCTGGACGAGGGAGAGGAAAATGAGGATGTCGGCATGGCCGTTGATCTATCCCCCAATGCCTTGCCATTCTGATATTCACGGGATACTTGGAAAGCCTGCGAGCAAGATGACGGTCTGAAATGGCGTGAATAACCTGAAGAAAATGGATTTGGAAGGCCGGGAACAGAAAAAGTAAAGGTAAAAGGGAAGGAAACTATCATGATATGGATTGACACTGAGTAGCAGTCGCATGTCGACAGTATGTGTCAATGTCACGTGCCAGATCTGCCTTTGCCACTTAGATTGTTCTTTTACTCTCACCTGAAACTTCTCACATGCGTCGAGATATAAATCCATGAGAGCTCACAAAATCTTTCTTTCACACCCCATTTATCATAGTCTCTTCTTTTAGTCATCGCTTTCTCACCTGGGACTTCTCACGTGCGCCAAGATATAAATCCATGAGAGCTCACAAACCCTTTCCATCACATCCCATTCATCATGGTCATGAAACTCTACGGCTCCCCTTTCTCTACCTGCACGAAACGTGTTGCCATGGTGCTTCACGAAAAGAAGATCCCTTTTGAGTTCCAGGAGGTGGCTCTTGCCAAGAGTGAACACAAATCTCCCGAGTTTATGGCTAAGCAGCCATTTGGACAAGTACCTTACATCGTAAGTGGTTTGAGCACCATCCATCACGAAATTGACCATATCAGGACGACAATGGAATGATTTTGTATGAAAGTCGTGCTATCTGTCGATATCTGGATGCCAAAGAACCTCATTCGGGGACAAGCCTTATCCCACAAGGTTTGATGAAGCAGGCGGCTTTTGAACAAGCAGCTTCCATTGAACAATCGAACTTTGACGCATTTGCTGCACCTCTCGTCTATGAGCGTGTTATCAAGAAGTAAGCCATCATCAACCTTCCTATCTGGTTAGGAGCTGATGAGCTGATGAGCTTAGACGTTACAACATGCCGGCTGATGAAGCAAGGGCCAAACAACTCCAGGATAAGCTAGCAGAAAAATTAAACGTCTATGAGGAGATTTTGTCGAGGCAGCCGTACCTTGCGGGTGATGTAAGTTTCTTCTGCCATCAACGAACAAACTTACCAAATGATTCATAGGAGATGACTTTAGCAGATGTCTTTCATCTTCCCTATGGTGCTCTCCTCCCGGCTGCTGGAGTTCATTACATTCAAGAGCGACCTAATGTCAATGCGTGGTTCACTAAAATATCAGACCGTGAGAGTTGGCAGGCCGTCAAAGATGGGGTGAAGAGTGTCGCTCAGTTTTAAACAAGACAGAATTAGTATTCGTTTGTACCACAGAGGAAAAGAAAGAATATGACCGATAAAGTGACTCGTCCAAATGATTCAAGAACCTTGGAAGTGTCTGATCAGTACTGCGATTTCTGAGTATCCTCGTGGGAAGCATTGCAATTAGCACAGCGTGAAATTAGAGGTATTGGCTACGCTGTTCTACTCAACCGCTGAGTGGGCATGATGTTCATAGAACCCCGGATCTGGTCCTGACCACCTCTAAGTCAAATTGAGTTTATCTCAATCTTTTGACTCATAAAGCTAGATCCAATCGATTTCTAGTTCCTTTTGATGATTCAGGTCCACTATCACGGATTTTGAGTAAAGAAATTTGTCTCAGGAAACGAGCCAAGAATGGTTTGATGCATCAGCGGATTTTTGTATAGATCACAAAAATCAAACTAAATTGTGTCTTCTCCCAGTTGAAAAAAATCAAGAAATCGAGAGAAAGAAGAATGATTCCAAAGAATTTATACTGCTATAACTGAAACTGTTTTTCCATCAAACCGAGTCCGCAAAGTGGGACTGGGATTGTGCGACCACGAATATCAGACAACCTGCCTTGATCTCCTCGATTTATGAATAGTTCCAGACCTCTCCAGCGAATTTTTCAAGCTCTTTATCGTTTGAACAATATCTGCTGCCATCTTGGAATTCTCTGCCTCAAAATCATATCGTTTAGTTGTACCTCCGCCACGCGTGAGAACCAATTTGAATACAGAGGAAGACTTGGATGATTGTTGACAATCTACAATGGTTTTGATATGATAAGAGGATGTGCGACCACTATCAAAAACGTTTTTTGCTTTGTTGCTCGAGGGCATAATCTGTATGTGGAAAAAAAGGTTATGGAGATTCCCTCAAAAATAGCAGGTAGGACATACATGTACCCATTCGCCATCAACAGCGAGCGTTCGCGGCTGTCGAGCAACAAGCATCGGTATCTTACGGTAGACGGTGAATTTCTATGTGGTTCTGAGTATCAGTCACGAAAGAACAGAGAAATCTGACCTTATATGCAGCCGTGTAATCTACAGTCGTTGTATATTGTGTCTCTGGCATATCAGCATTCTTAAAAATAGAAGCTGAGGTTGTTCTCAGTTGGCAAGCCAGAACTCTCTATGATGAAAGCACACCATTCGGATCTGTAGTCCTGCCAACACCCCTCACAATATTCCCTCCCAGCGAAGGTAGAATACTTCTCTTGACTAGTAGCAATTCCCTCTTGCCCTGCAAACTGGCAACAGTCCGATCAAGGGGAATAAGAATACTTCTATCAGCCAAGAGCAGCGCGTATTCCTTCGGGTCAGCCAGTTTTCGTTTACGACAAACCATTTCCAGGGCCTCTTGCATATACATTCCTGCGGACCTATAATATCCAGGATCATGCAACACAGACAAAAATAGAAGGAAAAGCGAGCTCACACTGGAATGGTTGTCGATACATGTCCAGCGTCAGCCATGTCAACACGAACTCGCAAGAAAATCTGTGGGCCGTGACTACTTGATGGACCAAGGGATGTTGAGATAGGTGCAGATGCACTGGGTCCCCAACTTGCAGTCAAGATGCTGGATGTGCCGATGGCAGAGGGAGCTACTGCATTCAGAGGGACAAGCTTGTTTTCGGGCTGTTTCTTGACGGTTTTGGTCGATCGTTGGATCTTAGTTTCATACTCACGGTTCAATTGAACTGTGATATACAGGTCAGACTGACGGCCATTTTAACTAGAGTAATTAGCGTACTTTGAGCAGGCGAGGCAGCAAGAACAACATATGCGTCTGCATTGAATTTGATAATTTTACCGAGCCGATCGGGTGCTAGATGAAAAATCCATTCAATGATAAAACAGCACCTTGTAGCGGAAAAAAACACACGGGGAAAATCATCGTCTACTTCTCCATCATCTTCCGCAAGTCTAAGGATCCATCCACAGGCAGACACCTTATCATCCCATCTGGGATCAGAAGGTCCACTCAAACCTTCGTCCAACTTGGGCAACCATCCCTCTTCCCAATATGTCCACAAAGCAAACCCGATGACCTCTTCAACCGTAGCATCTCTGGAAATGGTGAGATCCATAGGCTTTCCAGCAGGCCGTTTTGCGTGAGGGAAATAGACAGACACGACAGTTGATGCTGGTGCACTTCGTCCAGAGACAGAAGCATATGTTTCTGTGAAGGGATTGGATGATTTACCACCATTAAGCATTCTTGACAAGGCAGATTGTTGAGACTTGATAGGAAGAACTTTCTTATGGATGAAAAGATCGTCAGGAGCGAGTTGTTTGCTGGGACCACGTAAAGCAGGGAGACCACCACGGGAGATTTTGTGTGCGGGCTCGTCATTGTCGCTAGTACTGATAACAGGCGTTAACATTTCGTGATTCTTATCAGTTGAAAGTAGATCGTTGCGGGGTTGAGGGACGGCATGATCGGCTTCGGAGACAGGGCTTAAGCGGGGTCGCAGACCGATATTGGCAGTGAGGGATAAAGGCACGGAAGAGATTGACATAGAGTTGGTACCTGCTGAGAGGACAGAAATGTCGTCAGAAAGGTCAGAGTTCATGGCTGTACGAGAAGCAGCAAAGTCACTGTATAAGAGTTAGATAATTTAGACAGAGGCCAAGACCAGACCTACGGATCAAATTCATCTGCCTCGTCGACTGTATCGTGCGCTCTTTGACTGCCAAAATCACTATCATCCAAGGACTCACGGCTCGAATGAGGCTGGAGCTCGTCCTCGGAGGAAGATAAGGTGAATGGTTGGGGCGGCAACGGGGGTACAAGAGCAGCGTCGAGTTCAAGACGTGCAGCCATCCGTACTCTTCGTCTTCTCTCCATTTCAGCAGCACCTTTGAACTTGGGGACAAATTGCACGACCTTCTGTACTGGGGCTTCCTCATTTGCAGATGGAGCCTCAACCGTGACCTCGAGCTTCGACGATGAGGTCTCTGTCACGATCTTTGTAAGAGGCGAAGGTGCGTTTGCCTCTTCTGTTTTGGACCGGTCCACTGCAGCGGTGATCTCCTTGGTGGTGATGGATGAGGACGAGGCAGGGTCCCGAGCAAGTGATGAAGGCGAGATAGAATCCTGCAAGACAGCCGCTCGGACGCCAGACTTTGATAACCGGTTAGAAGTGGAAGCTCGCTTTCCATGAACGCGGAGTCCTAGACCGCCGGATTTGCCTGCCATGACGGTTTGGGTATATTTCAGCTTGGCACCTGGAAAACCGGTAGGGCGTTCGGGCTCATCAGGACTGACTATGGGGCTTTGAGGCATGTTGAGCTCAGGCCATCTATCAGAGTCTGCGAGGGTTGCATGGGTGATGTAGGGATTAGAGGTGTAGGAAGAGTCAAAGGCGATAATTCTGGGTCCGTAAAGGTCGTCAACCTCCCTGAGGTATGATAGACGAATGTTGTGTATGAGATAGCTGCAAGAATCAGTGAATATGTTTGGAACAGAGGCTATGGAGAACTTGCTCGGTGTCGCTGACGATAGACATTGTCAACAAACCACTTATTAACTGAGATTATCACTTCGCTCGAATTCTCACGCGGAGTCTGCTTAAGCATGATATCGTGTTCTTTGAATCCCGGAGAAAACGAAGCTGTCATTGCGAAGGCACTCAAACTCAATCCTTAGTTGCATGTAATGCCCAATGTCTTTGATATCGCCTTACAATGCTTTTACTCAGCCCCTGCCTCCACCTCAGCTGAAATAATTGCTCAACCAAACACAGAGTAATTCTCGCCACAAGGGACAAATTTCCCTCACATTCTTCTGTACAATGGAAAAAGCGTAGCCATGAAGAACGATGTCTTTGACAGAACGCTAAGATGGCTGCTCCGTCCATAGGCGAAAGACCGGAAAATGGATTATTTCCAGACGAGTAAATCTATCCTAGGACCTGATTATTGTGATCTCACTCATTTCGACGGTGATTGACATGGAGGCAGTAGTTTCTAATACTTGTCTTATATTTTTGTCTTTGTCTACATATTAGCATGATTATGAGGTATCCATCGCATCGCTAACAGTAATCTCCTCTTCTACAACAAATTTCCTTACATCTTCCTTGGTCCATGCTGTCGTTCCTCTCCTAAACCTGTACTCACGCTCCTTTGGAGGTCGCACAGTGCTTCTGTCTACTTGTAGGTTGATGTTACGAAGCATCTCCGTGTTCTCAGCGGTGATGATGCATGCATCGACATTGGATCCGGAGCCAAGATCATTGAAAATACCTGCCGAGATGGCATTGAAGACAAGATCCAGGGCCTCTTGTCGCTGTGAATGTCTGCATGAGAACAGTCATGCGATAAACATTGGTCGCTGACGTACACTCATGTTGGTCTTCCATCCGCTTTCAAAAACAGCCATTGCAGCCAAGCTACCGGAACCCATCGTCACGTAAGGAAGTTTGTCCGTTGAGCCATGGGGATGTATGGTGAAAAGATGAGGTCCTGTTGGATCAACACCTCCAAGAACCAGCGCAGCTCCAATGTGACCTTGGTATCTGAAAAGCATCTGTTTGAGCATAGTCATTGCCGTGACGACGCGCGGCTTCCGGCCAGAAGAAAGAGCATGAAGCTCCATGTTGGATGAAATCAAAGCAGTTGTGAATTCGGTGTCTGCAGCTGTTCCTGCGCCACAGCAGCGAATGGATTCTGTGATGTAATGGATCTAACGCTCAAATGGTCAGTCGACTGTAACGAAGAGTGTTGAGAGAAGGAACCTTCTCGCAGTTTTTGTCGGCAACAATATCCCCTTCTGTAGCTCGTGTATCTGCACCGAGGATGATACCATCTCTGAAAAGGCATCCAACAATAGTGGTTCCTGTACTGGTGGCCTTGGGCAGCGGTAGACCCTTATCGGCTAGGAAGTTATTTCTGGGCTGTGATTCAGAATTTTACTGGGAGTATTGCATGTACTTTCAAACCTGATCTGGTTTGAGAAATCAAAGCCAGGGGAACGGTAGACAGTCGATTCAAGCATTGTGGATGGGGCAAGGACGACTTGACCGAGGACGCGTATTCTGCAGTCATGTGATGCATGTCCTGATAAGATCAGAGTCTAATTAAAGCTTTCCCTGCTATGTCTCTCCAGACTACCATATCGCCTCACAATCAGCAACCCCTGGTGTCCAGGTCATATCCAGCACAGAATGAGCTCGATGTACTTATCACCAAAGCTCGTGAGGCGCAAAAGACATGGAGCAATCTGCCCCTGAAGGAGCGCGTGGCAACCGGTTATCGCTTCATGGTTGGAGCCAACATTTCGATATGAAGTCATTGTATTCATGCCGTGTACAGGAAGAGTTCCAAAAAATGTCTAGCGAAATCACCCAAGAACTCACCTCTCAGATGGGTCGGTACGCATCCTCTTATCTCACACCTATGATGAGATGTTAAACTAGTGAATGCAGACCGATATCTCAAGTTGCAGGCGAGATCCGCGGAACGCTCGAAAGAGCAAATTATATGCTTTCAATCGCGGAATCGCAGCTTGCGGATGTATCATTGCAAGATACGGATAACCCTGGTTTCAGGCGGTACATTAAGCGTGTCCCCCTTGGTGTTGTGTTGGTAATTGTGCCATGGAAGTAAGTCATAGACAATTCTCAAGATCTCCAAGCTCACATAACATAGCTTTCCGTATCTCGTCACTGTAAACTCCGTTCTCCCCGCTATCATAGCCGGAAATGCTGTACTCCTAAAGCCCTCTCCCCAAACGCCACTAACAGGGGAAAGATTTGCGTTGGCACTTACGAGGGCTGGTGTTCCAGAAGATATCATACAGATTGTCCACTTGCCGCCCAATCTGACGACATACGTGGTTCAACACCCATTTGTAGACTTTGTGTCTTTTACTGGAAGCGTTTCCGGAGGAAGGTCTGTGGCCGAGTCCGCGGCTACGGCAACTGGGTTCACTGGAGTTGCGCTAGAGGTAAGATTTTATTACTTGAAAGAGATGCCATAAACTTTATAATGGTCTTTGTTCAGCTTGGAGGAAAGGATCCAGCGTATGTTCGATCGGATGCAGATATCACTTACACTGTAGCTGAGCTTGTAGATGGTGGGTAAGATGTGCCATCAGATCCAAGGTCTGATCATGCCCTAGGTGCCTATTTCAACTCTGGTCAGAGTTGTTGTGCAGTAGAGGTGTGTTTAGTATACTCTTGAGGGTTGCTTGTGGTTGACATAGATTTGAAATCTCTAGCGAATATACGCTCATGAAACAGTATACGATGAATTTGTTTCCCGTTTCATTGATCTGGTCAAGGTTTGCCTGCATGACAGCCACTGAAGGCAATAGATTGCTCTAACATCAGCTCGTTAGCGCTATAAACTTGGGGACCCAACACTGAAAGAGACAACTTTAGGCCCCGTTGTGAGCTTGGCAAGTGCAGAAAGAATTCGTAAACAGGTGGCCGATGCCAGTAAATCACGAATCTGCTACTCTTTGTGTGTTGCATCTAAAATCGACGTCCAGTTCAGGCAGGGGCAAAAGCATTGATCCCGGAAGATCTGCATCCCATTGCACAAGCGTATGTTCCCACCACGCTATATTGCCTGTCTCTGACACTTCAATAAGTGGGACAACCTATGTAGCGCCTCAAGTCCTGGTCAATGTTAATCACGGTGAGTGCAATCCAAAAGCTGGCCAAGTTCCCTTTGACAGTAGCTCCTTTGCTAGAAATGGACGTTATGATGGTACGAATTCCAGTCAACAAAGCATGAATCTTGATTTGACTCGATTCCAGGAAGAAACGTTTGGACCTGTCGTTGGTATACAGAAGGTTACTTCGGATGAGGAGGCTATTAAATTAATGAATGACTCTGCCTATGGATTGACTGCATCTGTCTGGACGAACGCAGAGAAAAATCCTCACTCAGAAAAAGCTTTCTTGCGCATTGCAGAGGAATTGGACACAGGGACAGTGTTCTTGAACAGGTGAACTTCATCTACAGTGATATTCATAATTTACTGAGACATAATAGATGTGATTATCTCGACCCCGCTCTAGCTTGGACTGGTGTCAAAAATAGTGGAAGAGGTGTAAGTTTGAGCAAGTTTGGTAAGCATCGTTCTAGCCTGGGTGTAAGTTGTCATTGATGTGTGTTTAGGCTATGATCAATTGACGAGAGCCAAGTCTTTCCACATGAAAATCAAGACCACATAGTAGCACAAAGTTACTGATAAACAGTCCTGCAATATAAGTAAGTACCTGGTAGGAGATGACCGTAGAACGACATAGGAAAAATATCAGTATATTGACAGGAAAATGGCCCACTGATCAACGAATCCAACATGATTTGAGTAGGGTGTCATATAAATGAACAGTCTATCCTTGAACCGACGTCTTTTCACCATTTGTCCTCTCCCAATCAGCGACCTCTTCTTTGATTTTCGTCACAATCTGCTCAACTTCGACGGTCTGACCAAATGCCTCGACAAATTGCCCTTCAGGATCCATCAGGTACACAAAGATTGAATGGTCGACGAGGTAATCTCCTTTGGGATCGGCATTTGGTGGTGTCGAGAAGTAAACGCGGTAGGCCTTGCAAGCAGCCTTCGTGACATCGTAGGGACCAACTAGGCCGACAAAGGATGGATGAAAATCGGCTAGGTAGCGGCTAATGCGCTCTGGCGTATCGCGTGCTGGATCGACTGAGATGAATATTGGAAGGAAATTTTCGCCGAGCTCAGTTTCTGGGTGAACATGAATTGTGAGAGCAGTAGATGTCTGAATTACGCACCGACTTTGTTCAGAACGGAACCTACTTTGTCTAGTTCTGCAGGGCAGATATCGGGACAATTGGTAAACCCGAAGTATACCAGTGACCATTTTCCGAGCATGTTTTTCTCGGTAAAGGGCTCACCGTTCGATGAGGTTAGTGAGAAAGGTCCGCCGACGTTTGGTCGCCCATACTGTCTACTGCTGCGCTCTTTTTCTGTAAAAAAGAGTAATTTATCAAAGGGGCATGAAATTTCAATCAATTACAGACCTCGTTCTTCTAGTAACTTTTGCTTTTCATGTCGGAAGTAAAAGAAGAGACCAACACCTGTAGCTATGAAGAGCGCAGCAGATGTGGGTGTGAAAACCTATCATAAAGGCATTTTAATGATAAATGAGTTGATGACTATCGCGCACTCGCGAGTAAAATTCACCTGCTCACCCCAACGGCATTCCTCTCTCGCTGCGACTGGGATTGTCTCCGCAAAGATTGAGATATACTCCGTTGCCCGAGGCGAGAAATGTTTGACCCATTTAGAAGGGGCTGCCTACCCAATTGTATCCGTCCTTGGAGGAGACTTGTTGTAGCACGCCGGCAGAACATGCCAAAATGACGACGAATCCAGACGAAATTGTCACGTTTTTGTGATATTGTTCGAAGTTGCACTGCCACTGATTTCGTCTGATCGTTCTCAAAAAACAATGGGCAGAAATAAGGTGGGTATCATCATCCTGTCTCATTTGTGACCCCCTTTTGATATTGTCAATAGAAGGGTGGACGCCGTCCTCCTCCCGTAGATGATCGGACAGACCTCATCGAGAAGATTGACATGGTTAACGAGCGGTTCTTCTCGTATTACAGGGCGCAAAACCTCATCCCCGAAGAGGAGTGGCAGGCATTTCTGGAAACTATACGCAGTCATCTGCCAACAACGTTCCGCGTATCCGGTAGTCGACAGTGCGTATATGTAATGTTGACTTGTTGGTGACAGAGCTTACCGCAGACAGAACGGCCAATACCCTCAACACTACCATTTGTGACGTACATGTTCCCGCATTGAGTGATGTAGAATTTGAAGGGCAAAAAATATCACCCCCGATGTCTCTCTCGTGGTATGTCGCTTCTAAATCAAGTGGTCTTTGTACACTCAGTGCGAAAAGGTACCCAGATGGACTGGCATGGCAGTTTAATGTTCCGAAAAAAGTTTTGCGAAAACAGCCCGAATTTAAGAAGTTTCATTCATTCCTTGTTTTTGAAACAGAGACTGTATGCCCCAATTAGAGAGTTCTTTCGAGAGGCTCATTCAATTTGTTCAGGGGAATATCTCGAGACAGGAGGCTGTGAGTATGTTGCCTCCCTTATTTTTGGACGTTCAACCGCATCACCGAGTGAGCTGTCTTTGTTCTCCAAGAAATTTCGAAGCTGATAAAGTCAAGGTAATGGATATGTGTGCTGCACCCGGCTCTAAGGTAGCTATCTCCTAACTTAGCTCCAAATTTTCAGTTTCGTGATAACGAATAGACGGCACAATTGCTAGAAGCTTTGCACGCTCAAGATACAACCACCTCTTCCTTGATACCTTCTGGCCTACTTATCGCTAATGACAGCGACCAAAAACGCACACATCTCCTCATTCATCAGTCTGCTCGCTTGCCCAGCCCTGCCCTCATGGTTACGAATCTCGACGCTTCGAATTATCCGGTCATCAGAATAGCCCAACCAACGAAAACAGATGGTTCCAATTCGGCTCCGTTGTATTTCGACCGTATACTTTGCGACGTTCCCTGTAGCGGAGATGGGACCATAAGGAAGAATATTGGCATCTGGAAAACCTGGCAGCCCGGGGATGGGAATGGCTTGCATAGGTATGTGGTTACCTCTTTTTTTCGTTTGAAAACGCTGATTTTATCTTAGCCTGCAGGTACGCATTCTTCAGCGGGCGATGAGTCTGCTGAAGCATAATGGTCGTATCGTGTATTCGACGTGTTCTTTGAATCCCGTAGAGAACGAAGCCGTCATTGCGGAGGCATTGAAACTCAATCCGGGTATGTCAAGACTTGCAAAATCGAGCATGAGAACAGTTTTACATTATTTGCCTCATAGCATTTCAGCTTGTGGATGTTTCGTCGATGTTGCCTGAATTGAAACGGCGACCTGGGCTCACAAAATGGCGACCATGTGTTGACAAGAGTTCAATGAAAACATACGAGACTTATCAGGAATACCAGAATTCTGACCTTGACACTCATCTCAAAACGAAACTGACTGAGGGACATTTTCCTCCCCAAGATGTCGAATCTCTAAATTTGCCCTTTTGGTATTTGCAAATAATACTTGATGGCTTCTTGAACTGCTGACCTCTCAAGCCTGCGCATACATCCTCACTTACAGGATTCAGGTGGCTTCTTTGTCGCCGTTTTGGAGAAGACAGATCAGACACCTGCTCAAGATCTGCAGCAAAGGTTTGTTTGTTTTCATTTTGAAATTGGGGTACTGAGTTTTGAGTAGAAAACGTAACGCAAAGAATCCAAGTGAAGCTACCCAGTCGAAGCGGCCTCGATTGGAAGGAGTAACAGTCAAGGATCTAGTCGTGACGCCGACCAACTCTTTTGAAGTAGACAAACCAATACACAATATTACGATGGGACCTCAATCGGGACAAGACTCGGCGAAGATTCCGGCTTCTGGTGAAGCAAATAACGGAGAAAAAGCTCAGGTCGTCAAACCATCCGGGACAGAATCGTTTAAGGAGAATCCCTATACTTTCCTGTCCTCAACTGACCAAATTCTGGTGTCGTGCATGTGCGTCCTTTCCTCGTTGAGCTCTGGCATCAGCTGATGCTTGTTTGCAGAGAGCGATTGAAACTGAGTTCCAACTTTCCTGCTTCGAATATCCTCGTTCGTAACCCTGAGGGAGAGCCCTCACGGTCACTCTATCTCACTAACGATCTGGTCAAGAATATCATCCAACATAATGATTACGCTCGCATCCGGCTTACGTTCGCGGGAACAAAGCTACTCACAAAGCAGGAGGGTGGCAAGGGAATCGATGCCCAATTCCGTGTTCTGGGCGAGGGTTTACCTATCGTTCTACCCTATATAGATCCCGAGTTGATAATCACAGGAGACTTGGGAGCATTGAGGATTCTAATTGAATCTTATTACCCGCTGTGTACAAGTTTTGGTGACCCATTCAAATCTGCTATTGAAGCAAAAGGTCAGTTGATTCTTGACCTCCCTACATACATTTCTCATCAGTTAAATTTTTAGTGAATGGCACGGTTATTGTCAAGTTTCCTCCAGGGAAGCTCAAAGATGGATTATTGTCAGTGAACTTCTTTTTTGTTTCAATCATTTAGTCATTTGGTATGTTCTAGGTTGACTCATGAGCTAGTTCTTCCGCTCTGGAAGTCCAATGTTTCAGTTTGCCTGATGATCGATAAAAAAGCTAAAAGGTAAAATCTTCCCCCGCCGACAACTGATTGAAGTTCTTAACCCCACGTTTTCAGTGCCATGAGCCTGAGGTTATTTGGCGAGGATCTTTCTGTCGCCGGGAAGAAGAAAGGTGGTTGTGCAAGTGAGGAGAATGGAACAGGTGCTGACTAAGGAATTTCATCAATACCATTGCAATGACAATAGTTCGCAGAAGTATCATCGTCTATCGTCTATGGATGTTTTGGCATCTGATAATACAACAGTCAAAAGTTTGAGCGTCAAGTAATTATTCATCATGTGATCAAAGCCATGTACTTTACAGCTTCGACTCGGTTTCCACTCTAACTTTCGACTACTGACTGAAAAAATGTATGACAAAGAAAGTGCAACGAGCAATAGTGCAGGTGTGATTCAGACCTTAACTAAATTTTGCTATTTGTGATGCCTGACAGACCAGACCATTGATATTGGTTTTCTCGACTTTTTCAATCGACTGCCGAAAAAATCGCCGGCCACAGGAACCCTGAGATTATTTCAACGCGTTAATGCTGGAGATACATTTTACGCTGCATACGGACCAGATGCTCTCTTTGTTGCGCAACATGTTTTTCATACGAAATCTGTAGTCAAGTACCTCGGCGCTGGAGCGCGAAGATTGGAGAGTGTAACATTGAAAGTGTCGGTCGCTCAGACTCTTTTGCGAGAGGCTCTTACGTCAAAACAATTACGTGTCGAAATCTATGAGCCAGAAGGTGGTCAAGGAAAGAAATCCCCAAACTTTGAGCTGACCAAACAGGTACGGGTGGCTGCTCTATTTGGGCCATTGTACTATAATAATGACTTATTCTCTCTCTCTTTCTAAGGCTTCACCTGGCAATCTACAAGCTGTTGAGGACTTACTCTTCGTGGATTCTGACATTCTTTCTGCTCCTATCGTCATGTCTATCCAAATTGCGAGCCTTCCTGTTTCAAACACTGGGACAAAATCAAAGAACAAAGCCATCGGAGTCGCCTTCGCAGATACGAGTGTTCGCGAACTGGGTGTTGCTGACTTTATTGACAACGACATTTTTTCCAATACGGAAGTGCGTCTTTGAACACGAAAAATGGGTCAAACTGAGTGCCGTCCTAGTCACTGATCATCCAACTTTCTGTCAAAGAAGCCATAATTTCCACAAGTACAGTATCTGGAATGACGGACCGTGATATCGACTTGAACAAACTCAAAGGAGTATTAGACCGCTGTGGGGTGGTCGTCACCGAACGCAGGCCGAGTAAGTCCCTTTGCTCTAGATTGATTCTCACAACATCAATGCATTGCTTGAAGGCGAATTCAGGTCCAAAAATATTGCTGAAGACCTTCCTCGGTTGTTGCAGTCTATTTCTCCGTCATCTACTGTTGATTCATCAATTGCAATTCGTGAGAGCTTTTTGGACGCGTGTCGTCTTTGATAGTCATTGATCTGTCTCATAGCACAACTTTCATTGCCGGTGGCACCAGCTGCGCTGTCAGCTCTGATTCAATATCTTCAACTTCTCGCGGATGAGTCTAATTATGGGGCCTACAAGCTACGGACGCATGATCTTTCACAGTACATGAAACTTGATGCAAGTGCGCTGAAAGCTCTGAATTTGACGGAAAATAGTACCAGTAGTGTATGTGGCATTCACATTTGAGTACTTACGCTCAGACTCGAAAAGGGGTCTGCAACCAAAGATACAACTTTACTTGGTCTCCTCAACAAATGTAAGACGTCTCAGGGAACCCGGTTGTTGGGAGCTTGGCTTAAGCAGCCTCTAGTAAACCTACACGAAATTCGTATGTTTTTTTCCCTCTACTGTAATAGACTACTGACCTCTACTTCAGGCAAACGACAAGGTCTTGTCGAAATTTTCGTTGAAGATACCAATGCTCGCCGTATCCTTCAGGTTTGTCCCTGACCGCCGACCATGGGCAATGAGTATTGACATACGATAGGATGACTATCTCAAGTTCATGCCGGATCTTCACCGTCTGAACAAACGGTTCAAGAAGAGCAATGCAACTCTTCAGGATGTTGTTCGGGTCTATCAGGTCGTTGTGAAGGTATGTTCTTCGTCTCCCGTCTACGCTCGGGAACCAGTTATAGAAATTTGAAGCTCCCGGATATGGTTCAATCGCTCGAGAACGTGCAACCAGCCGATGAAGAGGGAATAGAACTGATTCAAGACGCGTATCTCACCGCTTTAAGGGTGAGCACCGATTTTATAAAATGAATCTTTACCGATTCTCGATAGGAACATGTTTCGCACCTGGATAAATATAGCGAAATGGTTGAGGCGACGCTTGACCTCGAGGAGTTGGATAGACATAATTATGTCATTAAGCCTGACTACGATGATCAGCTTTCGGAGTTGGCGAAAAGCTTGCGTAAAATGAGGGACGGTCTGGACAATGAACATACATCAGTAGGAGAAGAGCTTAGTATGGAGTTGGATAAGAAATTACATCTGGAAAACCATCAAGTTTATGGCTATTGTTTCAGAGTGACGAAGTCGGTGAGTAATTGCCATGTCGACTCTTCTCCACATAGTTGATACTCTAAATACCAGGATGCAAAAAATTTATCCAAGCAGTACATCGAACTGGGGACCAACAAGGGTGGCGTCTACTTCGTTACCAAAACACTGAAACGCCTAGCAGAAGACTACAAAGACTTGAATCAAAGCTATTTTCGAACACAGGAGAAACTAGAGAAAGAAGTAATCGCTATTGCAGGTAATCAGAGTATCTCCCGAAATGGATTTTTCTAACATCTGTTAATCAATAGCAACATACGCCCCCGTTCTTGAAACCCTGGATAATATCATCGCGCATTTGGACGTGGTATTGAGGTGTGTATCTAAAATGCCAGCATTTCGGCTGCTCTAATATGGTCAATCAGTTTTGCTCATGTTTCCGCAAATGCGCTGATTCCATATGTCAAACCCAATCTATTTGAGAAGGGTACGCCTTGTTCATTGACTTATCAGACATCCTTGCTCATGTGACCCACAAGGGTCGGGAAATCTCGTCTTACGTGAAGCGCGACACCCGTGCCTTGAGGTTCAAGACGAGGTCAACTTCATTCCTAATGATGTTAAGATGATCAAAAGTGAGTGATCTTCCCTCGTCGAGCTGCTGGCGCTTACAACATTAAGGCCAAAGTGAATTTCAGATCATCAGTATGCACACTATCGTTTCATTCGGATTCTAGGATCCTCTGACCATTGTATCAGCGGGGCCTAACATGGGTGGGAAGTCAACGTATATCCGACAGGTGTGTCCTGATGTCATATCGTCCCCCGATCTTATTGAGTATGCATTTCAGGTTGGAGTAATTGCATTAATGGCTCAAATTGGATGCTTTGTTCCCTGTGCAACTGCTGAACTCCCCATTTTCGACTCAATCTTGTGCAGAGTTGGAGCCGGTGATAGTCAGCTCAAAGGCGTCTCGACGTTCATGGCGGAGATGCTTGAAACAGCCACTATATTACGTGTAGGTTCAGTTTATTGTCACCTGTCCATATGCTAATTGTTTGTAGTCTGCGACACAAGAATCCTTGATCATCATTGATGAACTTGGTCGAGGTATACCTTTGTGCTTCGTGCTGCTTGAAAATGTCTCAACCATGTTCAAGGGACCTCTACGTACGACGGCTTTGGTTTAGCTTGGGCTATATCAGAGTAAGCTTATCATTGGCTGGCCCCATTCCGTTCTCATTCCTATCAGACACATTGCAACCCGAATCCGTGCATTCTGCCTGTTTGCAACACATTTTCACGAACTCACTGCCCTGGATCAGCAAGTTCAACATGTGAAGAATTTACATGTTGTTGCTCATATTTCAGGTAGTGAGACAAATTCTCATGACCGGGATATCGCCTTGTTGTACAAGGTTGAACATGGTATGATCTTAGCAAATGATATGAAATCAGGCTGAATAAACATAAGGGGTCTCTGATCAGAGTTTCGGTATACATGTTGCAAAACTTGCTAATTTCCCATCACATGTAGTACAGGTATGTTTATCATTACACGAAGTATATTACCGCTTAAGTAATTGAATAGCTGGCAAAGCGAAAAGCTGACCAGCTGGAAGATTTTGGTAGAGGTACAACCTTAGATTTACTGGCCAAGATTGCAGCTTTCTAACCAGGTTTTCTAGATAAACAAAATGCTCTAAATATTTCTCAAGATGTTGTTGATGATGGAATCAAGATTATAGAAGAAATGTTACATGATTGGGCTAATAGGGAAGATACATCTATACTAGATGTAAATGAAGAACAGCCTGCAACATTGGTTCAGCAACTTGAAATTTATAGTTCTCAAATTCAAAATAATATATGGCTTAGTTCCTTGATAGACTCACTATAATCTGCTGATAGTCATATTTCCAAACCCTTATTGTTCAACTTTCCTCCCAACCATTGTTTTAAGCTTCTATTTGTTACAATCTAAGACAACCTAGTTTGCAACCTCAGACTTGAGGATATGTCAGAGAGTAGAAAAGGAAAAGTACAATAGATCAAGCATAAGAAACTACAGAGTAGCAACTGAAGCTTATATACTTCTTGTGCTACTAATTACTAGTTATACACTATAAGTCAAAAAACAAGAAAATTGTCATGATAGGGTTGCAATAAGTCAAAAAGATATGGCCTACATAAGACACTAATTGATACTATGATGTTGTTGCAGAGCTCAAGGTTAGTGGTTACTAAAAAAGGATTAATGAAAGAAACATAAGGTATATATATAAAAAAACAAAATACAGAATAGAACCAAAACACTAGAATAAAGCTAAGGGCATAATACTATTTCTTGTCTAATTCTACCTGTTTTTAGTTCTGTTTCCTGATCTTTATTATTATCTATCCTGTTCTGTTCCTAGTCTAGTTTCTTTGTCTTATCCAGTACTTGTTTATGTCTTCTACTTCTGAGTTTTTATTATTTCTGTTTCTACAACTCCTCTAACTACAATAGCTCAAAAAACTGTCCCAATGTTTTGCACTTTTGTAATATTTGGTTTATAGTAGCTTTGTTATAAGCCATCTTGGCTATAATAACTTTAATTTCTTTATTTCTTTTATCTTTTACTTTTCTGTTCAGATGGTTAGATAATAGAAGAGTAATATAATCAGAATCATATAATTTGTCACATTTGTCACAATATCAGTCATGTTATACAGTCACATAACTAGAGAATATTCTAGTAGATTCTATTAAATCATTAGTAGGTTAGAATTAGTAGTATAGTATCAGGTAGGTGGAGATAGCAGCATAGAAAGACTAGAAATATACTGTGAATTACTGTGAATTACTGTAAATATACACACTTTGGGTTTCAGGAGGTGATACAAAGAGTAGAGTCAGAGAGTAAAACATACTACTAGGTAAAATAAAAGACATTGCTTTCTAGTCCCATGGTTTTACAGCTGGTCTGGAGGGAACACAATAACAATACAGAAGTGGAACAACCTTGGCCTCAGCTTATGTACTGTGCCTCAATCTTCTATTGTATGTGTGGTCACTTATTCCAAAGAAGAGGTAAATTCAGAAGTAAGGTATTATAAACTTTATTTGAACCATAACTCTGGGAATACTCAACCAATTTCAACAATCTAAATGACCACTAAAAGCCCTTAAGAAGACCTTTCAAACAGTACCAAAAACATCTCAAGGCAATCAGTATTTACTGAGTTATCAGCAGATCAGTCTGCAATCACCAAGTCACCAAACACTAAATTGCTAATATCTCAAGAACTGCTTGACATAATTATTTGCTTCAACAACCATCATGAAGCTCTCTTTAATGTGCTTCTTTTGGCCATAAAATAGACCCCAAGGCAATAAGATCCTATGGAGATACAAGGTCCTCAATGTTTGCACATAATACTGATCTTTATCCATAGATTATCATCTGTTCTTGAATAGAACAAAGGACTGCCCTAGAATAGTTAGGCTATCTCTATTTCAAGAACAATAGCACTCCTATATGTAGAACAATAGGTAGTGATCATATAGTAGGT
>Ga0153948_1000529_pt1 | contig 20873 bp, 19 predicted proteins | sample TSNJ032MetaG_FD_104696 | JGI IMG/M metagenome (GOLD analysis project Ga0153948, IMG submission 104696) | Attine ant fungus gardens microbial communities from New Jersey, USA - TSNJ032 MetaG | ecosystem: Host-associated > Fungi > Mycelium > Unclassified | place: USA: New Jersey, Wharton State... | reverse complement strand
TCAATGAGCAATAGTTCAATATGGTAATCCACTTTACTTTGAATATCCAGCGAGATTCCTCCCAGACTTTTATTAAGGATATTCAACAATATTTAATTAATTATCCTTACCTTTATTTGCATTGCATTCAATATTGCTTTTGTTTAGCTCACACTTTCTATTTCTTATGAGCACGTTTTTGAGCAAACGCCGCCCCTCTCTCGCATAATGCTGAATAATCACTCAACTGTTAAGCATAACTAAACAAGAAACCGATCAGAACAATTCACCACAAAACAGGCGAAAATAGAACATTAATAACACGTCGCGACGTTTTTACCCGTTCGGAAGTTGAGTCTGCTGAGACGATAATTTTCTCGAATACATCTTATTGCTCACATCCACTCATTTAATTGATTTACAAGCATATTTACAAGATAAAAACAGAAAGCACCGCCGAAGAGAAAATGCGGGATGTTTTAGAGCATTTCGTGGACAAAAGGCCATTAAATAAATATTTTTCACTAATTGTGACTTTTAAAGCAGAGAGATACTCTATACACGTTCAACAAACCAACCTAAAGCACCATGCGCTGCAGGTAAAATCTCTGTTTTGTGTTCTTCTCAAGGAGTTCGGACATGTTCTCACCGCAGTCTCGCCTGCGCCATGCAGTTGCAGACACTTTCGCGATGGTCGTCTACTGTTCCGTAGTGAACATGCTGATCGAGATATTCCTCTCCGGAATGTCTTTTGAGCAGTCCCTTTCTTCCAGACTGGTGGCCATTCCGGTCAACATTCTTATTGCATGGCCGTATGGTTTTTACCGTGACGCCGTTATGCGCCTGGCGCGCCGTTTTAGCCCGTCGGGCTGGCTCAAAAACCTGGCAGACGTGCTGGCTTACGTCACCTTCCAGTCACCGGTGTATGTGGCGATTTTGCTGACCGTTGGCGCAGACTGGCATCAGATTGCGGCTGCCGTCAGCTCGAATATTGTGGTGTCGATGTTGATGGGTGCGGCCTATGGCTACTTCCTGGACTACTGTCGCCGCCTGTTTAAAGTCAGCCAGTATCATCAGTCTCAGGCGTAAAATGCTGCGACTGGCCGCTGCCAGTCGCACGTTTATTGCGGTTCGCCAAACAGACCTGTCAGAAATCGCTCCAGCGCCATGCGGGAGCTAAAACCATGCGGAATACCGTAATGCTGGTGCCGTTCTCCGGCTAAATACAGCGGAAATTCCTGATAATGATCGCAGGTTTTGATATCCGTGGCAGGTTCAGCAAACGACAAACTACGGTCTTTTAGGGTGGGGTGAATAATCAGCGCAGTGCGTCCCATTCGGGCTTCGCGGTTAACATAGACATAATTATCGCCACGGCGATATCCGTATGTTTTTTGAGTCACTGCATCCATGATGAAACCCGCTTTTTCAAGAACGCGCGCCACCTCATCGGGTCGTAAATACATATTTTATCCTCGTTATCTTTTCCTGCGGGCCAACCTTACAATAATCATCGTTGGCAACGCTTTCAGATAAATCCATAAAGGCCACGATAAGTCGTGACTCGCTTCAGATATTAAAAACCTGGACTAAACTGTGTGTGAACGCAAAATTATGGAGGATCGTATGTTTAACAGACCGAACCGAAACGATATTAATGACGACGCTCAGGATATTCGTAACGATGTCAGCCAATTAGCCGACACACTGGAGGATGTATTGAAATCCTGGGGCTCTGATGCAAAGGATGAGGCGGATGTCGCCAGACGTAAGGCTCAGTCTCTGCTGCGTGAAACCCGCGCCCGGATGCATGGCCGCTCACGCACCACGCAGGCCGCCTGCGATGCGATTGGCTGTGCCAATACCTTTATCCGTGAAAAACCGTTGTACGCTGTGGGGACCGTTGCCGCAGTAGGGATTTTTATCGGCGCCTTGCTGACGCTGCGTAAATAACCTTAAAACGCGTCATTTGCTGACCCTCGTTCGCCTCTGCGATCGGGGGTTTTTATTTTTACGGTCAAAAAAACGCCAGAGGCCGCGTGCAGCCTGCCCCTCCTCGCATCGCTCATCATCAAGGCAAAATCAATTGATAAATCCCATATCTTGTATGGTTGAAACTTACATTAACTACATCTAGTATTCCCTCTAACAAGACACACACAACCCGACGCACTCATTCGCGCCGCTCCTTCATTCTAAATGGAAATACGAATCATGAGCATTACTATTTACACTCGTAACGACTGTGTTCAGTGCCACGCCACGAAACGTGCAATGGAAAACCGTGGCGTCGCGTTTGAGATGGTGAATGTGGACTTGCAGCCCGATGCGGCAAACGCCCTGCGCGCGCAAGGATTTCGTCAGCTTCCGGTGGTGATCGCCGGGGAAACCAGCTGGTCAGGCTTTCGCCCGGACATGATTAATCGCCTGCAAACGCAGGCCGTCAGCGCATGAGCCTGCTCGTCTACTTCTCCAGCAGCTCGGAAAATACGCTGCGCTTTATCGAGCGTCTCGGGCTGCCCGCCGTGCGTATTCCGCTTAACGAGCGCGAGCGCATTCAGGTAGACGAGCCTTATATTCTGGTGGTCCCCAGCTATGGCGGCGGTGGAACGGCGGGCGCGGTGCCCCGTCAGGCAATCCGCTTTCTTAATGATCCCCACAACCGGGCGCTGATTCGCGGTGTGATCGCCGCAGGCAATCGCAATTTTGGCGACGCGTTCTGCCGTGCCGGGGATGTTATCTCTCAAAAGTGCGGCGTGCCGTATCTCTATCGTTTTGAACTGATGGGGACACAGCAGGACGTAGAGAACGTGCGTAAAGGAGTGAACGAATTTTGGCAACGACAACCGCAGAACGCGTAGTGCAAGGCTCAACGGATTACCATGCCCTGAACGCTATGCTGAACCTCTACGATCGCGAGGGGAATATTCAGTTTGGCAAAGACCACGAGGCGGTGGAGGCCTTTTTTGCCGCCCACGTCCGCCCGAACACGCTCTCTTTTGCCAGCCAGCAGGCGCGCCTCGACTATCTGGTCAACGAAGGTTATTACGAAGCGCGGGTGCAGACGCGCTACGATCGCGACTTTGTGGTGAAACTGTTTGAACGCGCCCACGCCAGCGGTTTCCGTTTCCAGACGTTCCTCGGCGCCTGGAAGTATTACACCAGCTACACGCTCAAAACCTTCGACGGCAAACGCTATCTGGAAAGTTTTGAAGATCGCGTCTGTATGGTGGCCTTAACCCTCGCGCAGGGCGATGAAGCGCTGGCACAACAGCTGACGGACGAGATCCTCTCGGGCCGCTTCCAGCCCGCCACGCCGACATTCCTCAACTGCGGGAAAGCCCAGCGCGGTGAGCTGGTCTCCTGCTTCCTGCTGCGTATTGAAGACAATATGGAGTCGATTGGCCGGGCGGTGAACTCGGCCCTGCAGCTCTCCAAACGCGGGGGTGGCGTCGCGTTTCTGCTGTCGAATCTGCGGGAGTCCGGCGCGCCGATCAAGCGCATCGAAAACCAGTCTTCTGGCGTGATCCCGGTGATGAAAATGCTGGAAGATGCGTTTTCCTACGCTAACCAGCTGGGTGCGCGTCAGGGCGCGGGCGCGGTGTATCTCCACGCCCATCACCCGGATATCCTGCGGTTTCTCGATACCAAACGCGAAAACGCTGACGAAAAAATCCGCATCAAAACGCTGTCCCTCGGGGTGGTGATCCCGGATATCACCTTCCAGCTGGCGAAAGAGAATGCCGAGATGGCCCTCTTCTCGCCTTATGACATTGAGCGCATCTACGGCAAGCCGTTCGGCGATGTGGCCATAAGCGAGCTGTACGACGAACTGGTCGCTGACGATCGCATTCGCAAAAAAACCATTAATGCCCGCGACTTCTTCCAGACTCTGGCCGAGATCCAGTTCGAGTCCGGTTACCCGTACATCATGTATGAAGATACGGTGAACCGCGCTAACCCGATTGCCGGGCGCATCAACATGAGTAATCTGTGCTCGGAAATTTTGCAGGTCAACAGCGCGTCGACTTACGACGAGAATCTGGATTACGCCGAAACAGGCAAAGATATCTCCTGCAACCTTGGCTCACTGAATATTGCCCACACCATGGATTCCCCGAATTTTGGCCGCACTGTGGAAACCGCGATTCGTGGCCTGACGGCGGTATCTGACATGAGCCACATCCGCAGCGTGCCGTCGATCGAAGCCGGGAATGCCGCGTCTCACGCCATCGGGCTGGGTCAGATGAATTTGCACGGCTATCTGGCGCGCGAAGGCATTCCTTACGGCAGTGCCGAAGGGCTGGATTTCACGAATATCTATTTCTACACCATCACCTGGCATGCCCTGCATACCTCGATGATGCTGGCCCGCGAGCGTAACCAGCGCTTCGCCGGGTTTGAGCAGTCGCGCTACGCCAGCGGAGAGTATTTTAATCAGTATCTGGAAAGTGACTGGCAGCCGAAAACCGAGAAAGTGCGGGCGTTGTTCGCCCGGGCCGGGGTCCCGATTCCGACGCGCGAGATGTGGCAGCAGCTGCGTGCCGACGTCATGCAGTACGGCATCTACAACCAGAACCTGCAGGCGGTGCCGCCAACCGGATCGATTTCCTATATCAACCACGCGACGTCGAGCATTCACCCTATCGTCTCAAAGATTGAGATCCGCAAGGAAGGCAAAACCGGACGCGTCTACTATCCCGCGCCGTTTATGACCAACGAGAACCTGGCGCTGTATCAGGATGCCTATGAAATCGGCCCGGAGAAGATTATTGATACTTACGCCGAGGCGACCCGCCATGTGGATCAGGGGCTGTCGCTGACGTTGTTCTTCCCCGATACCGCCACCACGCGCGATATCAACAAGGCGCAGATTTACGCCTGGAAGAAAGGCATCAAAACCCTGTACTACATTCGCCTGCGTCAGCTTGCGCTGGAAGGCACTGAAATTGAAGGCTGCGTGTCCTGCGCGCTGTAAGGAGAAAGGATGAAACTGTCACGCGTAAGCGCCGTTAACTGGAACAAAATTCAGGACGATAAAGATCTGGAGGTGTGGAACCGCCTGACCAGCAACTTCTGGCTGCCGGAAAAAGTGCCGCTCTCCAACGATATTCCGGCGTGGGCCACCCTCAGCCACGCCGAACAGCAGCTGACCATCCGCGTGTTTACCGGGCTGACGCTGCTGGACACTATTCAGAACACCGTCGGTGCCCCGGCGCTGATGGCGGATTCACTGACGCCCCACGAAGAGGCGGTGATGTCGAATATCAGCTTTATGGAGGCGGTCCACGCCCGTTCCTACAGCTCGATTTTCTCGACGCTGTGCCAGACCAAAGATGTGGATGCGGCCTATACCTGGAGCGAAGAGAGCGCCCCGCTCCAGCGCAAAGCCCAGCTGGTGCTGGAGTATTACCAGGCCGATGAGCCGCTGAAGAAGAAAATCGCCAGCGTGTTCCTGGAATCTTTCCTCTTCTATTCTGGCTTCTGGCTGCCGATGTACTGGTCGAGTCGCGGCAAGCTGACCAACACCGCCGATTTGATTCGCCTGATCATCCGCGACGAAGCGGTTCACGGGTATTACATCGGCTATAAATATCAGAAAGGGCTGGAGAAGATTAGCGACGCAAAACGCGAGGAGCTGAAAGGTTTTGCGCTGGATTTGCTGATGGATCTTTATGACAACGAGCTGAGTTACACGGAAGAGCTGTATGCGGGAACCGGCTGGGAGGAGGATGTCAAAGCGTTCCTCTGCTACAACGCCAACAAAGCGCTGATGAATCTCGGCTACGAGGCGCTGTTCCCGCCGGAGATGGCGGAGGTGAATCCGGCGATTCTGGCGGCGCTCTCGCCGAATGCCGACGAAAACCACGACTTCTTCTCCGGGTCCGGCTCATCCTACGTGATGGGTAAAGCGGTGGAAACGGAGGATGAGGACTGGGATTTTTAGCGCGGTATTTTCCCCTTCATTTTAACCCTCTCCCTTTCGGGAGAGGGGATCGTCAAATCGCCAGACCTAACGCTCGTTAATTTAATATAAATCCCATTTTCTCCCCACAAATATTCCCTGTAATCTATACTGTAATTCCAGCGTCATATTCTCCTGAATCATTCCGATCCAGAAGAAATTCCCCGACCGCGCGGCAAAAATCTCAGAAAAATTCGACACCCGCTCAGCCCTTACCTCATGGGAAATTCAGCCATTTCACCACCGGCAAAATTCGTGCCACACGCGGCACAAGGGTTGTCTCAGATTCTCAGTATGTTAGGGTATGGCCAGTTCATTATTTTTAATGGTATTGATATCGACGCTAATAAATAACGGGAATTACTCTATTGCATGGCAATTAAATTAGAAGTTAAAAATCTCTATAAAGTATTTGGCGAGCATCCACAGCGCGCGTTCAAATATATTGAAAAAGGACTTTCAAAAGAACAAATCCTGGAGAAGACAGGATTATCCCTTGGCGTTAAAGACGCCAGTCTGGCAATTGAAGAAGGCGAGATTTTCGTCATCATGGGGTTATCCGGTTCGGGTAAATCCACTATGGTTCGCCTTCTCAATCGCCTGATTGAACCCACCCGCGGACAGGTGCTGATTGATGGCGTTGATATCGCCAGAATATCTGACGCCGAGCTTCGTGAGGTGCGCAGGAAAAAGATTGCGATGGTCTTCCAGTCATTCGCGCTAATGCCACATATGACGGTACTGGATAATACCGCTTTCGGTATGGAATTAGCGGGAATCCCTGCGGCGATTCGCCAGGAAAAAGCGCTGGATGCATTACGCCAGGTGGGACTGGAAAATTATGCCCACGGCTATCCGGATGAACTTTCTGGCGGTATGCGTCAGCGCGTCGGTTTAGCCCGCGCATTAGCCATCAATCCCGATATTTTATTAATGGATGAAGCCTTCTCGGCCCTCGACCCATTAATTCGTACCGAGATGCAGGATGAGCTGGTAAAACTGCAGGCAAAACATCAGCGAACCGTGGTCTTTATTTCCCACGATCTCGATGAAGCGATGCGTATTGGCGATCGTATTGCCATTATGCAAAATGGCGAAGTGGTGCAGGTCGGCACGCCGGACGAAATTCTGAATAATCCGGCCAATGATTATGTGCGCACCTTCTTCCGGGGCGTGGATATTAGCCAGGTGTTTAGCGCGAAAGATATTTCCCGCCGCGCACTGGATGGCATTATTCGCCGCACACCAGGTTTTGGCCCGCGCTCAGCGCTGAAACTGCTGCAGGACGAAGACCGAGAATATGGCTATGTCATTGAGCGCGGTAATAAATTTGTAGGCATTGTCTCTATCGACTCTCTGAAAAAAGCGCTTAGCGAAAACCAGGGAATCGATGCGGCGTTACTCGACGCTCCGCTTGCCGTGGACGCCGAAACGCCGCTCAGCGAGTTGCTCTCTCACGTCGGCCAGGCACCCTGCGCGGTTCCGGTCATTGGAGAAGAACAACAGTACGTCGGCATCATCTCAAAACGCATGTTGCTGCAGGCTTTAGATCGCGAGGGGGCAAACAATGGCTGATCAATCTAATCCGTGGGGAACCACAGAAGCGGCAGATAGCGCCGCACAATCGGCAGACGCATGGGGAACTTCTGCGCCTGCGCCCGCTGACGGCGGTAGCACCGCCGACTGGCTCAACAGCGCTCCGGCGCCCGCACCAGAACATTTCAATATTATGGACCCGTTCCATAAAACCCTGATCCCGCTGGACAGCTGGGTGACCGAAGGCATCGACTGGGTGGTGACCCACTTCCGTCCGGTGTTCCAGGGCATTCGCGTTCCGGTGGATTACATCCTCAACGGCTTCCAGCAGATGATGCTCGGAATGCCCGCGCCTGTTGCCATTGCGCTGTTCGCGCTCATTGCGTGGCAGTTCGGCAGTGCAGGTATGGGGATCGCCACGCTCATTTCACTGATTTTGATTGGTGCTATCGGTGCCTGGTCTCAGGCGATGATTACTCTGGCGCTGGTGCTCACCGCCCTGCTGTTCTGCGTAGTGATCGGTTTGCCGATGGGCATATGGCTGGCACGCAGCCCGAGGGCGGCGAAAATTATTCGTCCGCTGCTGGATGCGATGCAGACCACGCCGGCGTTTGTCTACCTGGTGCCTATCGTGATGCTGTTCGGGATCGGTAACGTACCGGGCGTGGTAGTGACCATTATCTTCGCCCTGCCGCCGATTATCCGTCTGACCATTCTGGGGATTAACCAGGTGCCAGCCGATCTGATCGAAGCGTCACGCTCGTTCGGTGCCAGCCCGCGTCAGATGCTGTTTAAAGTGCAGCTCCCGCTGGCGATGCCCACCATTATGGCAGGCGTGAACCAGACGCTGATGCTCGCCCTCTCGATGGTGGTGATTGCCTCAATGATTGCCGTGGGTGGCCTCGGCCAGATGGTACTGCGCGGTATCGGTCGTCTCGATATGGGACTGGCCACCGTGGGCGGCGTCGGGATCGTGATCCTCGCCATTATTCTTGACCGCCTGACTCAGGCAGTCGGTCGCGATTCACGCAGTCGCGGCAACCGTCGCTGGTACAGCACCGGCCCGGTCGGGTTGATTACCGGTCCATTCATTAAATAAGGAACAACGATGCGACATAACATCCTTTTTGCCACAGCGTTTGCCACCCTTGTCTCTACCAGCGCATTCGCCGCTGACCTGCCGGGTAAAGGCATTACCGTTCAACCGGTACAGAGCACCATTTCGGAAGAGTCCTTCCAGACCATGATCGTCAGCCGCGCCCTGGAAAAATTGGGTTATACGGTCAATAAGCCGAGCGAAGTGGATTACAACGTCGGCTACACCTCGATTGCCTCTGGCGATGCGACCTTTACCGCCGTGAACTGGCAGCCGCTGCATGATGATATGTATGCCGCCGCCGGCGGGAGTAAGAAGTTTTACCGCGAAGGCACCTTCGTGACCGGCGCTGCGCAGGGCTATTTGGTCGACAAGAAAACCGCCGATAAATACCACATCACCAATGTTGAGCAGCTTAAAGATCCGAAGATCGCCAAACTGTTCGACACCAACGGTGACGGCAAAGCCGACATGATGGGCTGCTCGCCGGGCTGGGGCTGTGAGGCGGTGATTAACCACCAGAACAAAGCCTTCGATCTGGAAAAGACCGTCGACGTGAGCCACGGTAACTACTCCGCAATGATGGCAGATACCATCGCCCGCTTTAAAGAGGGTAAACCGGTGATCTACTACACCTGGACGCCGTACTGGGTGAGCGACGTGCTGAAGCCAGGTAAAGACGTGGTGTGGCTGCAGGTGCCGTTCTCTTCTCTGCCAGGTGAGCAGAAAGATATCGACACCAAGCTGCCAAACGGCATGAACTACGGTTTCCCGGTGAACACCATGCATATCGTCGCGAACAAAGCCTGGGCTGAGAAAAACCCGGCGGCGGCGAAGCTGTTCTCGGTGATGAAACTGCCGCTGGCTGATATCAACGCGCAGAACGCGATGATGCATGAAGGCAAATCATCTGAAGCCGATGTCCAGGGTCACGTTGACGGCTGGATCAAAGCCCACCAGCAGCAGTTTGACGGCTGGGTGAACGAGGCGCTGGCAGCGCAGAAGTAACGCTTTTCCCTTACCTCGCCCTCTCCCGTCGGGAGGGGGTTAGGGTAAGGGCATCAAACTCCCCCCAGGCCTAAACCGCACAAACCACCACGCAACAAATCCCCAACATTCACATTCATCCGTTATGATGGTTTCTGAAAAAATAATCACTTAACTCACGATTCCTGACTCTCATGACGAAAACTTCTCAAGGGCTTAGCCCGGCACTTATTCTGCTCATGTCTGTGGCTACCGGCCTTGCGGTGGCCAGTAACTACTATGCGCAACCTTTGCTCGACACCATCGCCCGCGCCTTTTCGCTCTCCGCCAGTTCCGCCGGTTTTATTGTGACAGCCGCCCAGCTCGGCTACGCCGCGGGCCTGCTGTTCCTCGTGCCGCTCGGCGATATGTTTGAACGCCGCAGACTGATCGTCTCCATGACGCTGCTGGCAGCGGGCGGGATGTTAATTACCGCCTCCAGCCAGTCGCTGGGGATGATGATCCTCGGTACGGCGCTGACCGGATTGTTCTCGGTCGTGGCCCAGATCCTCGTGCCGCTGGCCGCCACGCTCGCGGCGCCAGAAAAGCGCGGCAAAGTGGTAGGAACGATCATGAGCGGCCTGCTGCTGGGGATTTTGCTGGCGCGAACCGTTGCCGGGCTGCTGGCAAGTCTTGGCGGCTGGCGTACGGTCTACTGGGTCGCCAGCGTGTTGATGGTCGTGATGGCCTTTGCCCTGTGGCGCGGCCTGCCAAAAGTGAAGCAGGAGAACCATCTTAACTACCCTCAGCTTCTCGGCTCTGTGTTCAGCCTGTTCACCCAGGATAAACTTCTGAGAACGCGCGCGCTGTTGGGGTGTTTCACCTTTGCCAACTTCAGCATTCTGTGGACCTCAATGGCCTTCCTGCTGGCCTCGCCGCCGTTCAACTATTCCGAAGGGGTGATTGGCCTGTTTGGTCTGGCGGGTGCGGCCGGTGCGCTGGGTGCTCGCCCTGCCGGTGGTCTGGCGGATAAAGGTAAATCCCATCTGACTACTTCCGCCGGGCTGGTGATGCTGCTCCTCTCCTGGGCGGCGATCTGGTACGGGCATATCTCGGTGCTGTCGCTGATTGTCGGGATTCTGGTCCTCGACCTGACCGTACAGGGCGTGCATATCACTAACCAGACGGTGATCTATCGCGTGAAGCCCGAGGCACGTAACCGCCTGACTGCCGGTTACATGACCAGCTACTTTATCGGCGGTGCGGCAGGCTCCCTGATCTCGGCGTCCGCGTGGCAGCATTACGGCTGGACCGGCGTGTGCGTGGTCGGTACCCTTGTTGCAGCCGTTAACCTGCTCATCTGGTGGCGCGGCTATCACCTTCAGGAAGCCATTATCTAAGCTTTACATCGGTTTGGGGCTTCTTAGGGTGTTAAGCAGCCCCGCACTCTGTTAAGGTGAGCGTAATTATTTATCCCAGAAATTTTACTGTGGGTGACATATTAGAATACCACATGAATAGTTCAGACCTACTGGCTGCTCCCGGCCCCATCAGATTGCCGACATTTCCGTTCTGTTTGAAACCTCATGCTGTTTCTCATCACCCGACCCCGTCTTTCGTGGGCGTTAGCCCTTTCATTTCTGTGCTTACCGGGTCACGGATTCGCCCGGCACTTTCTGACAGTGATATCAGTTTGGCGGATATAACCGCACAAATAATTCATTTACATTATTTGTCACTGTCGTTACTATATCGACTGTAATTAATGAGGTCATGCCCAAATGGATAGTTCGTTTACCCCAATTGAACAAATGCTTAAATTTCGCGCCAGTCGCTACGAGGACTTCCCATACCAGGAGATCCTGTTAACCCGTCTTTGCATGCACATGCAGGGTAAGCTGCTGGATAACCGCAATAAAATGCTGAAAGCTCAAGGGATTAACGAGACGTTGTTTATGGCGTTAATTACCCTGGAATCTCAGGAAGATCACAGCATTCAGCCCTCTGAATTGAGCTGCGCCCTGGGTTCTTCTCGCACTAACGCGACCCGCATCGCGGATGAGCTGGAAAAACGCGGCTGGATTGAACGCCGTGAAAGCGACAACGACCGCCGTTGCCTGCATCTGCAACTGACCGATAAAGGTCATGAATTCCTGCGTGGGGTGCTTCCACCTCAGCACAACTGTCTGCATCAGCTCTGGTCTGCCCTGAGCACGACCGAGCGCGACCAGCTAGAGCACATCACTCGCAAGCTCCTCACCCGTCTGGATCAGATGGACGAAGAGGGCGCCATTCTCGAGGCGCTAAGCTAACGCGACGACACGCTCAACCATCCAGATTACATAAGAAATACTGATAGGCCAGCACGTTACACTGCTGGCCTTTCTGACAACAGGTCGGCCCAGCCGATGTGAAAATAAGAAGATCGTGGAGAACTACAATGAGCGCAAATGCGGAGAACACTCCCCCGCAGCAACCGGTCAACACTAAGAAAGGCAAACGCAAAAGCGCCCTTCTGCTGCTGACTTTGCTCTTTATTATTATTGCCGTGGCATATGGGATCTATTGGTTTTTAGTACTGCGTCATATTGAAGAGACCGATGACGCATACGTGGCAGGGAACCAGGTTCAGATTATGGCGCAGGTGTCGGGCAGCGTGACGAAAGTCTGGGCTGACAATACCGACTTTGTGCAAAAAGGAGATGTGCTGGTCACGCTCGATCCGACCGATGCGCAGCAGGCGTTTGAAAAAGCGCAGACGCAGCTGGCCTCAAGCGTGCGTCAAACCCGTCAGTCGATGATCAACAGCAAGCAGTTGCAGGCGAGCATCGACGTGCAGAAAACCGCCCTGGCGCAGGCGCAGAGCGACCTGAATCGTCGTGTACCGCTTGGCACCGCCAACCTGATTGGCCGTGAAGAGCTGCAACACGCGCGTGACGCCGTGGCCAGCGCGCAGGCGCAGCTTGACGTGGCAATCCAGCAGTACAACGCCAACCAGGCGATGATTCTGGGTACCCATCTTGAAGAGCAGCCTGCCGTTAAACAGGCGGCAACCGAAGTGCGTAACGCCTGGCTTGCCCTGCAACGTACTAAAATTGTCAGCCCGATGACCGGTTACGTCTCCCGTCGTTCCGTTCAGCCTGGCGCACAGATTAGCACCACCACGCCGCTGATGGCGGTGGTTCCAGCGAACAATCTGTGGGTAGATGCCAACTTCAAAGAGACGCAGCTGGCCCACATGCGTATCGGCCAGACCGCGACTATCGTCAGTGATATTTACGGCGACGACGTGAAGTACACCGGTAAAGTGGTCGGTCTGGATATGGGTACCGGCAGCGCGTTCTCCCTGCTGCCTGCGCAGAACGCCACCGGTAACTGGATCAAAGTGGTTCAGCGTCTGCCGGTTCGTATTGAACTGGACGCTAAACAGCTGACGGATCACCCGCTGCGTATCGGTCTGTCAACCCTGGTAACGGTAGATACCGCTGACCGCGAAGGTCAGATGCTGGCGAATCAGGTCCGAAACCATCCGGCCTATGAAAGCAACGCCCGTGAAATCAGCCTTGATCCGGTCAACAAGCTGATTGACGACATCGTGAAAGCGAACGCCGGTTAATCCGAAGGTGAGCGGTATGCAACAGCAAAAACCGCTGGAGGGGGCGCAGCTGGTCATTATGACCATTGCGCTGTCGCTGGCGACATTCATGCAGGTGCTGGACTCCACCATCGCAAACGTGGCGATCCCGACCATCGCCGGTAACCTTGGCTCATCCCTGAGCCAGGGGACCTGGGTGATCACCTCGTTTGGGGTCGCGAATGCGATCTCCATTCCGATTACAGGGTGGCTTGCGAAACGCGTCGGGGAAGTTCGACTGTTCCTGTGGTCAACGGTGTTGTTCGTCATCGCCTCCTGGGCGTGCGGCATGTCCAACAGCCTGACGATGCTGATCTTCTTCCGTGTGATTCAGGGGATTGTCGCCGGGCCGTTAATCCCGCTCTCCCAGAGCTTACTGCTGAATAACTACCCGCCCGCCAAGCGCTCAATCGCTCTGGCGCTGTGGTCGATGACCGTTATCGTCGCGCCGATCTGTGGCCCGATCCTCGGTGGGTATATCAGTGACAACTACCACTGGGGCTGGATCTTCTTCATCAACGTGCCAATCGGTGCGCTAGTGGTGCTGATGACGCTGCAATCCCTGCGCGGTCGGGAAACTAAAACCGAACAGCGGCGCATTGACGGCGTGGGCCTGGCACTGCTGGTGTTAGGGATCGGCAGCCTGCAGATCATGCTGGACCGGGGTAAAGAGCTGGACTGGTTTGCGTCGCAGGAGATCATCGTCCTTACCGTGGTCGCCGTGGTGGCAATCAGCTTCCTGATTGTCTGGGAGCTGACGGACGATAACCCGATAGTCGATCTGTCGCTCTTTAAGTCGCGAAACTTCACCATCGGCTGCCTGTGTATCAGTCTCGCCTATATGCTCTATTTCGGCGCGATTGTTCTGCTGCCGCAGCTGTTGCAGGAGGTATACGGCTACACGGCAACCTGGGCGGGTCTCGCTTCGGCACCGGTCGGTTTGATTCCTGTCCTGCTGTCGCCGATTATTGGCCGCTTTGCCCATAAGCTCGACATGCGTCGACTGGTGACCTTCAGCTTTATTATGTATGCGGTGTGTTTCTACTGGCGTGCGTACACCTTCGAACCGGGAATGGACTTTGGCGCGTCCGCGTGGCCGCAGTTTATTCAGGGCTTCGCCGTGGCGTGCTTCTTTATGCCACTGACCACCATCACGCTCTCTGGCTTACCGCCGGAACGGATGGCGGCGGCATCGAGCCTGTCGAACTTCACCCGTACGCTGGCAGGCTCCATCGGGACGTCTATCACCACGACTTTGTGGACTAACCGCGAGTCGCTGCACCATGCGCAGCTGACGGAATCGGTGAATCCGTTTAACCCGAACGCCCAGCAGATGTACTCTGAGCTTCAAAGTATGGGGATGACGGAGCAGCAGGCGTCTGGCTGGATTGCCCAGCAGATCACCAACCAGGGATTGATTATCTCCGCCAACGAAATCTTCTGGATTTCTGCGGGTATTTTCATTCTGTTGCTGGGGTTGATCTGGTTTGCCAAACCGCCGTTCGGCGCGGGCGGCGGTGGTGGTGGCGCGCACTAACGCGCCGCTTCGCCGGGAAAGTTGTCCATTTCTCTACAGCTTCTGTCAGTCCTGATAAAGCAGCGCTCCTGAAATCGCTTCACGATAGTGAAAAGACAACAGGAGCGCATCATGCTGAAAAACCCCGCACAAAAATACCAACCCTATACGCCTGTCTCCCTGCCCGACCGTCGCTGGCCGGAAAACCGCATCACCCAGGCACCGCGCTGGCTCTCCACCGATTTACGCGATGGCAATCAGGCGCTGGCTGAACCGATGGACAGCGCGCGTAAGCTGCAGTTCTGGAATTTGCTCCTCGGCTGTGGTTTTAAAGAGATTGAAGTCGCCTTCCCCTCCGCCTCGCAGACCGATTTCAATTTTGTCCGCCAGCTGATTGAAGAGAACCGCATCCCTGATGATGTCACGGTTCAGGTGCTCACCCAGGCGCGAGAAGAGTTGATAACCCGCACTTTCGAATCCTTACGCGGGGCAAAACAGGCAACGATTCATCTGTATAACGCCACCGCGCCCCTGTTCCGCCGCCTGGTGTTTGGCATGGATAAAGCTCAGATTATTGCGCTGGCCGTGCGCTCAACGCGCCAGATCCGCACCTTGTGCGAGGAAAACCCGCAGACACACTGGCAATACGAATACTCCCCGGAGACCTTCTGCTTTACCGAGCCAGAATTTGCGCTGGAGATTTGTGAAGCCGTTGCGGAGATTTGGCAGCCGTGCGCGCAAAGGCCGATGATCATTAACCTGCCTGCGACCGTGGAAGTCAGCACGCCGAACGTTTACGCCGATCAGATTGAGTATTTTTGCCGCCACTTCAGCCGCCGCCGCGATGTGTGCATTAGCGTTCACCCGCATAACGATCGCGGCACGGGCGTGGCAAGCGCAGAACTGGCGGTGATGGCAGGGGCCGATCGCGTGGAGGGCTGTCTGTTTGGCAACGGCGAACGCACGGGGAATGTCTGTCTGGTCACGCTGGCGATGAATTTATACAGCCAGGGTATCAGCCCTCACCTCGATTTCAGCAACATGACTCAGGTCGTTGAGGTGGTGGAGAGCTGCAATCAGCTGCCCGTTCATCCGCGCCATCCGTGGGCCGGGCGTCTGGCGTATACCGCCTTTTCCGGCTCCCATCAGGATGCGATCAAAAAAGGCTTCGATGCCCGTAAACCGGATGAACGCTGGGAGATGCCCTATCTGCCGGTCGATCCGCAGGATATCGGCTGTTCCTACGAGGCGGTTATTCGCGTCAACAGCCAGTCGGGGAAAAGCGGCAGCGCATGGCTGATTGAGCAAAATCACGGACTCAAACTGCCCCGCGCCCTGCAGCAAGATTTCAGCCAGCACGTACAGCAGGAAACAGACAGCCACGGCAAAGAGATGACGCAAAACGCGCTGTGGCAGCTTTTTCGGGCGCGTCACGGCCTGGTGGCAACGCCGCATTTTGCCCTGCAAAGCTACCGCAGTGAGAGTCAGCAGGACGGGCAGCTGCGCTTAACCGCCACTGTCGCCGTCGATGGCGGTTCACGCCAGCTTGAGGGCCAGGGAAATGGTCTGTTATCGGCGGCGGCCAGCGGGATGCGTCTCTGGCTGAGTACGCCGTTTGTGATTAAGGATTATCACGAACACTCGCTGGGCGAGCGCAGCGACAGCCGCTCGGTGGCCTATATTCGCTGTCTGTTTCAGGATGGAACTAGCCGCTGGGGTGTGGGCATCGATAACGACGTGGCGCGCGCTTCGCTTCAGGCGCTGTTAAACGCGGTCGGTTAAGCGTCTTTGAAATAGTCGCTGGGTGAGATCCCCATCACCCGGCGGAACATCGCCGTGAAGGCGCTGTGGCTGCCGTAGCCCAGATCGAGCGCCACGCGCAGCACCGGCTGGCCCTGCGCCAGACGCACCAGCGCTTCCAGCAGGCGCGCCCGTCGCGTCCATTCCCCGTAGCTCAACCCGGTCTGCTGCTGAAAATGGCGGTTCAGGGTACGTTCGCTCATGCTGGTGAGGCTGGCGGCCTGCGCGCTGCTCCAGTTATTCTCTGGCGCGCGGCGGATTTGCTGACAGAGCTGGCGCAGCGTGTCCGTCTCCGGTTCAGGCAAACAGAATGGCAGCACTGGCATCAGGCGGATTTCATCGAGGATCAGCTCATAAACGCGCTCGTCGCGGCTGCCGGGAGAATACGATTCAGGCAGATCGAATGCGCTGACGATCAGTTCACGCAGCAACGGGGAGATCTGTACGATCTGGCACGAGGCGGGAAGATCGGCTCGGGCCAGGGGATCGATAAACAGCGTGCGCGCCGCCACCTTGCCGGTAATACGAATGGCGTGCTGTGTTCCGGCGGGCAGCCAGACGCCACGCCCCGGCGGGACCACCCAGCAGCCTGCCTTGGTATCGACCCGCACTACCCCACTCAGGCTGTGCAACAGCTGGGCACAGTCGTGCTGATGCCACGGCTCGCTGTCGCCGTGCTGATAGTCATGGGCGAAAGGAACCAGCGGGCGATGGGTAAAGGAGAAGGTTGAGGTTGTCGTCATAGGGTTTTGCCGGATGGCGGCTGCGCCGTATCCGGCCTACCTGTCGATATTTCGGTAGGCCCGGTAGACGCAGCGCCACCGGGCATCTGCGGGCATCATGCTAGATGTGCAGTTCCTGCAGGGTTTCTTTCGGCAGCGCCAGCTCTTCATTGCTGTTCACGCGAACGTCGCGATCGATGATGTGACGCGCGATTTCCTGCGCTTCTTCCAGAGAGTGCATCTGATAAGTACCGCACTGGTAGATGTTCAGCTCAGGGATCTGGTTCTGCTCTTTCACTTTCAGCACGTCGGCCATCGCCGCTTTCCAGGCATCCGCCACGCGCGTTTCATCTGGCTGGCCAATCAGGCTCATGTAGAAACCGGTACGACAGCCCATTGGGGAGATGTCGATGATTTCCACGCCGTTGCCGTTCAGGTGATCGCGCATGAAACCGGCGAACAGGTGCTCCAGAGTGTGAATGCCTTTTTCTGGCATCACTTCTTTGTTCGGCACGCAGAAACGCAGGTCGAATACGGTGATTGTGTCGCCGTGCGGGGTATGCATGGTTTTCGCAACACGTACTGCAGGTGCTTCCATACGGGTATGGTCGACAGTGAAGCTATCTAATAACGGCATACGTCACCTCCGATAGTGATTATTTTTAAAATAAAATGAACTCTTTCTTCCACTGCGCGTCTGAGTATATGAAAGACGCGCATTTGTTATCATCATCCCTGATTTCAGAGATGTATATTTTGGCCACAGCGATGTGGCCTTTTTCTTTTCTGTCAGGCGTTCTTCGCCAGAAACGCTTCAAACGACTCGGTATCCGCAGCTTCGATTTCACGCTGACGCACCACCGATGCCTCACGCTCCGCCACGAAATCCTCTTCGCTTAAAACTTCCAGCGGCTCCTGCTGCAGCATGTCGCGATACTGTGCGGCAAGCGAACGGCCGGTTCCACCGATACCTTGATCAATCATAGAACGCAGAATGCGCGCTGAGAACGTCAGTTCCGGGTTATCAAACGATTCGACCAGCTGATCGCACACCTTTTGATACTCCTCGCCGCCGTAAACGCTGTCCATCGTCTGTGCCACACGTTTGAGATCGCGGAACAGATCTTTGCCGACTTTCGCCAGCGGGAACTGCGCCGTTTCACAGCCGATACCCAGCGTCAGGCCAGGCTTGCGCCCTTCCAGAATCACACGATTCCAGTTGGTGCGCGTACAGAGCAGTTCGTCAGAACTCATCTCTGGCGCATCCGCGAGTACGCACCAGACCATAAACAGATCCAGGAAACGCACCTGCTGCTCGTCGACGCCAATAGGCGAGAACGGGTTGATGTCCAGCGAGCGCACTTCAATGTACTCAATGCCGCCGCGCTCCAGCGCATCTGACGGCGCTTCGCCGCTACGCGTAACGCGTTTCGGGCGGATCGGTGCGTACAGCTCGTTTTCAATCTGCAGCACATTGCTGTTGATCTGCAGGCGCCTACCGTCTTTCTCAAGGCCGATTTTCTCGTACTCTTCCGACGGTGTTTTGATCGCTCGCTTCAAGCCTGCCACATATTCGTGCAATTCGTTAAACGTAATTCCGAGATTGCTTTGCGACTTATTGGTATAACCAAGGTCACTCAGGCGCAGAGAGGTGGCGTACGGCAGGTAATACATGCCGCAATCGGTCTTCTCAAACGGCAGTGTGGTCGGTTTGCCCTGCAGGAACGAGGAGCAAATCGCCGGTGAGGCACCGAACAGGTACGGAATCACCCAGCCAAAGCGGTAGTAGTTGCGGATCAGACGGAAATACCCCGCCGAGATCGCCTCTTTATCCGTTTCGCCGCACTTCGCCTGCCAGAATGCCATCGGCAGTGAGAAGTTGTAATGCACGCCGGAGATGGTCTGCATTAACGCGCCGTAGCGGTTTTTCAGACCTTCGCGATAGAGCGTTTTCAGACGGCCAATGTTCGAGGTGCCGTATTGCGCCAGCTCGATATCCTGCCCCTGCTCGATATAACACGGCATGCTCAGCGGCCACATGCGCTCATCGCCCAATTGACGGGCAGTAAAGCGGTGAACGTCACGCATCAGAGTCAGCATGTGGTCAATGTCGCCATCGACGGGCGTAATGAACTCCAGCAGCGCTTCGGCGAAGTCGGTGGTGATCCATTTATGTGTCAGTGCAGAGCCTAGCTCTTTCGGATGGCCGGTTGTTGCCAGACTGCCATCTTCATTCACGCGCAGTGTTTCGCGCTCAAGCCCACGCTGAATCCCCTTCAGGGCCTGAGGGTGTTTTTCCAGCCAGGCCAGCGCCTGTGATACGTCCGGGATCAAATTGACCTCCCGCCTGTCAAAATAAGAGTTATCCAGCATAAATTGTAATGGTTGACGATTGAAGGTCGCTTTTTCATTCCACCAATTAGTGCCACCACGTCATGCCCTGCAGGGTTGCCAGTGCCACGAGGACATAGCGCAACGCCTTGCCAAGGCATAAAAAAAAGAGCACTGGTCCCCAGGAGATGCGCATCCATCCCGCCAGCAGACACAGTAAATCGCCCATAACAGGCATCCAGCTTAGTAAAAGCGTGGCAGCACCATAGCGTTTAAGCCAGCCTGCTGCCTTTTCCTGCCAGCGTGATGTTTTACGCAGCGGAAAGAAACGCCCAAGAATAACGTTAGTCAGCCCTCCAAGGCTATTACCCATTGTTGCTATTACTACCAACAGCCAGGGCTGACTCACACCAGATAACAGCATCGCGACCAGCACAACTTCCGAATTACCCGGTAAGAGTGTGGCACTTAAAAAACTGCTGGCAAATAAAGAGGCGAGTGACAGCAGGTCACTCACAGCAGGCGAACATCCACAGCGTCCATTCCGGCGTCACGCGCGGCCTGAATGCCAAAGTCTGCATCCTCAAACACCACGCACTTATGCGCCGGAACGCCCATCAGTTCCGCGCAAAGCAGAAAGGTGTCCGGAGCGGGTTTGTGGTTTTGAACATGATCGGCGGCGACAACCGCAGAGAAATAGTGACGCAAGCCCAGATGATTGAGTAGCGCTTCCGCAACAGCACTTTCACTTCCCGTGCCAACGGACATCGGACGACGACCGTGCCACTCTTTGACAACGTCAATCAGCGGAAGCGGACGAACGGTGTCTAAAAGCATGGCTTTGACGGCATCGGTTTTTTCACGGGCCAGCAGATGAGGGTCGAGATCGGCATGGTTTAGCTCAATCACGGCCTGAGCGATTCGCCAGGTGGGTGAGCCATTCAGCGCAACCATCGCCTGTAAGTCGAACGTCATGCCATAACGACCCAGAACGTCATTCCAGGCTTTACGATGTGTGGGTTCGGTATCCAGGATGGTGCCATCCATGTCGAAGATCAGACCGTCATACTGTGCGTACATCGTGCTCTCGCCAAACGATTAACAAGACATTACTTTATCGTAAACGAGGATTTTTGTCGCTGATTCTGGTTGTAATACAAAGGGGATGGTGAGTAATTGAACTGTGAGGGAGATACTGAAGAGAAATGGTGCATCCGGGAGGATTCGAACCTCCGACCGCTCGGTTCGTAGCCGAGTACTCTATCCAGCTGAGCTACGGATGCATCGGGATTTACTATTTTACTGCTTGATACGTCATATCACTTCTA
>Ga0153948_1000527_pt1 | contig 20984 bp, 13 predicted proteins | sample TSNJ032MetaG_FD_104696 | JGI IMG/M metagenome (GOLD analysis project Ga0153948, IMG submission 104696) | Attine ant fungus gardens microbial communities from New Jersey, USA - TSNJ032 MetaG | ecosystem: Host-associated > Fungi > Mycelium > Unclassified | place: USA: New Jersey, Wharton State... | reverse complement strand
TTTTTTTTAACATTTTTAAGGTGGACGGATAGGGATTTTGGGAAAGGAGGGAAGAAGGTGACGGTTGATGCCCCGTTGGATGAGATTCCTGTGTTTTATTTGGGAGCGAAAGATGATATTCTGAATGGACGTGTTTGATTGGATGTAGGGTAAGTGGGTTTGTTGATCTTTGGTTTTTTTGTATGGTGTAGTTTCTTCTCCTCGTTTGAATGCTGTTCTACAGGGTCACTTGGTACGGTTCGGCGAGAAAGGACTTGATGAAAGCAAAAGTGACTTGGTACTGTGTTGCTTACGCTTATGTGACGATACCTCTCGATTGTCCCATCGTGATTGAGATAAAGATAAAATGAGGAAAAACAAGATAGGGAATTGTATGGAGCTCTAGTCGATCCGTTATTGTCATCCCAACTACTTTCCCGATGAAAATCCATGATACGGCGCTTTATTTCATAGTTCTACGCTGGCTTTGACCACCCGCTGATTGCTGGACGATTACCCTTTTTTTTCTTGGTGATGAAGTGTCCTAGCACAATTTAGGATCCCATTTCTGAGAGATGAATAAACTAAGAGGAACAAACAAAGCAAGTTCCCTTACATGTCAAAGACGTCTCTTTTTTTTTTTTCAAGTTACGGGAACGGGCATGGTGTGAGTATCGTACTTGAGTTTTGTTTTTCCTGTTTGGAATCATGACTTTTTGCTCAAAAAGAAAAGACGGCACCCCAGACGGGAGAAACCAGCTAACTATCTCTACGATTGATTCGACAACTGAAGAAAAAAAGGGCTGTGTAGAGCCACGAAATTGAAAAAAAGACAAGCGTCATGGTGGACTTTTGGAAATGAAGGGATCCCAAACGCTGATCTTGTATCGACAATGAGTGATTCGTAATTGGAACATTGTTGCAACGAGTTTCCGCTCCCTCCTTTTTTGCTATATCTGAACTCGACAAAGGTATGGAACAAACAAAGGTTTCTGGACAGTCTAAAGAACACATCGAATTGGAGAGATGAGATGCAGCCTGGACAGTGCAGCCAAGAAACCTAGATAGAAGAGGCGATGTATAGAATACCAAATTCCCACAGTCATTGGGGCTTGGTTATTTGCAAATCATACAATGTATTCGGCTGTGATCGAGTCGAGTCGAGGCAACACGTCATCCGAGATACACGGTCCACCGTGAGTATATGGTGGCACTGCAAGCTGTCTTCACTCACGCACTTCGATGAGGGCATCTCTTGCAGCTCAATCCCCTTCCTTCAGGCCTTCCTGTTAGCCAACAGACATCTCATAACAAATCCTCGCTCTTTTGACTAGCCGGCGTGCAGGGTCGTCTGACGCAACGTGTTGATCCATCTGATATCATCTTCCACGTGAACGGCAAGGACCCAGATCAATGAATGGGACTATGGAGGATTTTGTGACTCCATTGATGTGAGTCTGCTAGCAGATTTCTCAATGCCTGAGACAGAGCCCATATTAAACCAGTGCAGAAAGCGTCATATCTTTTGAGATCTTCTGACCCAACCCCTCCTGGGTAGTCAAACTTTTCTGGCAGGTTCCTCCCACCCACTTATTCGCTGCATCATATGCCCTGTGGTTCATATATCGCTAGCAATGATATTTCGGTTGTCGAAGAAGGTATAGGAAAAAAAACCTCCAGCTGGGGAAGACATGATCTGTGTAGAAGGCGAGCGAGCGTGGTTCACCTTGGCTAGTGTAGGTTGTGCATTCCCACTCGATGTCGGTAACTAATCATCTGTTGCAGATTTTTTGATCCAGTTTGGTAGCTTTGGATGCGTATTTTTTCTTTCATAAAGGATTATCGATTGATGAGAATGGATTTCCTTTGGGGAATATCAAGGGTGAGCGAATGATCATTTTCCCATGTAGACTCGAACGACTGGTGGCTCGGTAGCAATGACTATATTTTAAGGAGGCTCGGTTCGTATTATTGCATCGGTGTGAACGAAGCACGCGCTGTTTATCCCTGCGCTGCCGTGAACGCCATCATGAAAGCCGATGTGAGAGTGAAAAAGGTGATTGAGGATGTATGGTCAGGTATGATCGGGTGGAATGTATACATGATCTAGAAGAACTAACCTGTAGCTGTTCCAGCTGCAACTATGCCCATGGCAAGAGCACAATGATGTTTGAAATGATGAGGAACCACCGTCAAAGCTGAATGGTTGAATAAGATGGTCTAGCATTTTCAGGAGACCCACAGAACATAGACAATTCCAGAAACAAATCCTGAACCGACCCCGCATGCAAGGGAGACCTAGGAACAGAGTCAGTAATGCTGTAGTCATTCGGAACAATCTTCTTCATCCAGTTGAATGCTGAGTTGCAAGGCAATGATAGGGGAGCAGCCTTCTATTATATGAGTTTGATCTCTTCAATGGTTGCTCTGAACTTCCATGTGTCGTAGATTTCTATATTGAACGCAACTTCCGTTGTGGAGCCGACGTTCATCCCGCTTCTGTGCTCAGTAGTGGGAGTGATTAACCTCAGCGTCATTCGCGTTTTTGGGATGGCCATCAGCATTTTTTGTTATTCATTTGTTAAGTCTTCGACGGGGTATATCTTACCTGCTGTTGCTTTCGATTTTATTTGCGGTGAAAGTATGTGTAGCTTCTCCACTCGCGAAAATGGTGCTTGTTCTGGTTGGATGTCGCCTTGGTAGCCCCAGCGATCGGTGAGATGCCCTCATGAATATGTTGGTTTCATGTTTATTGAACTCATTCCACCTAAATAAAGCTTCATACGGTCGAGGAAATTGGCGCTCGGATGGGTATCACATTTGCATTTTCAGGTACGCCTAAGTTAATCTCGGACCACAACTTATGATCAACGTATCTCAGGAGTCGCCTCGCTTTTCTGTATGAGATGGTCTGTATCCTCGGATATTGTGGTTCTAGTCTAAATGATTTAACAACGTCAATAGCTGGCGCTCTTCTCACAACAGACTGTCAGGAGGAGTGGGCATAATTTGCCCTGTTTCACTGGTAACAAATTACCTCTTCACGTTATCCTTATCGGAGTCAGTTCCATCATTATTTTCGCGACGCTCACGGGCCTTGTCCAGCGCTGTTTTCCAGATTCTTCGTGGTCAGAGTAGTTGGCTCATGCCAGATGTAATTCACACTAAAAATCATGTATGCAGGGCTCATCTAGCAAAATCGTATCATACATACAAACTATTTTTGTGAGGCCAGTCTCCTGTCTCGAATTATCGGGCAAGAAAAGTGGAGGATCTTCCACCGCCGCCCATCGAAGAGAATGCTTCTGTGTCTGTCATTGCATTATGATCGCAAGCTTCTCATTACCTGCGAAGGAAGTCAATACAAATGAGTTTCGCATCTGTATATGTGACAGATTGTTTCTTGTTTGAATTAAACTCGATGTTTGATAGATTGGTGCGCAGACCAGTCCGGTACTCTGTGCATCGCTTTGTGATAGCAAAAATTTCTTCATCTGTATTCCCAAGATCAATATGACCCCTCACACCCTAGATGTGTTCTCTCTGTGATTAAGTTCCGCGGATTATCAGAATCAAGAGTGATCCATAGGATGACTCTTCATGGGAGATTAATCGCCCACACCGGGTGTATCCCAGCCCTAGAAACAGCTGAAGGTGATTTATTATCATCTCGCCATACGTTGCTGTCAATCCTGCAAACACAGATAGTCCAATCTCAGCAAGCGTCTATGAACTCGTGAGGCAAACAGGTAGTAGATAAAATCACACTACTCAGTAAAGCCAAAGATATCACCATCATTGCACAGACTTGCGTGGTGGTAAAATTCCAACAACTGCCTTGTTAAAAGCGCTACATGTCCAAGTTGAATATTTTGTATCCTTGTCAATTTTATCTTTCCTGACATTATTGTCGATTACCACTTCCCAATTCGCCCGGCATGGGTGTATTGGCGCATTGAGCAACTACGAACGGTCGATAGAATCCCATGACATTCTTGAACAAATATCAATATATCACTGATCCCATTAGAATGAGCGGGTGCAAAAGCTCATCGATGTTGACAACTGGAGTCACTTACAGACCTACATAGGTGAAGACGCCAGCTGATGCTACGTATCTTCCGTATCTGGACGATTATCCAGTAATGGATCGCTGAATGCATGGTCGCATTTTGTGCATACAAAGAATAGGATCATTCTTGTCTCTTTGCGTTTCGATTGGTCTTGATAAAGCACGGCACTGAAAGCAAAATTTAAACCTCTGAATTTAAACAGTGGTATGAAAAGATTTCACTCGTCGTTGCCGCATCTCGGACACAAGATATTAGAGTGTGCCTTAAATGATTCAGCTTCAAATCGGGTAGAACGTGGGGGGGAACACACAAGGGTGGGATCTGCGCCGAGGTCGGCGGTGACCCCAACTTGTTCTCTACGAAGGTCTTGATTAATGACATCAACTATTGTGATGGACAAGGATTACTTGGTGACTGTCAAAAGGTCGTTCTTGTAGACACATTTGTTTTCTCCTATCTCGTCGTAATCACAGATCCGGCAAGCGTAGACCATAATCCTGCGTTGCTGGTCGGCCTTGGGGTAGAGCAAATTGTTACATTCCGAACAGAAGTGCAACGATGCCTAAAATGAACACTTTAAGCGATAGAAATAAGCCTGCAACAATTCAGAGTACCATGTCCTTCGATGAGCAATGGTCACAGGTGAAAAACACTAGTTACCAGATGACAAATCTGGCATGTGACCTCGAATGAATGGCACCGTTGGTTCGCGAGCTTGCCGATCAAGAAGACCGTGACGTCAGGCTGACCCCTCAGATTCCATTGACCCATTAGTCTTGCCCGGTCTATTTTCATAACACATCCGCCATGGATCCTCTAGCTTGCGGATGTCTCATAATCAGTTCAAACATTCACCTTTTCAAAATTTCTTCCGGCAGTTCCGCTTAGAGATCGCGATTTCGTGGATAAAGTGATGCCGTGTGGGGTTAGTGCCTCCACCAGTGTCCGCAGACTCATAAAACATAGGACTTGCTTACTGACCTATCTCGTCATGGAATGTAGGCCCGCTTCTTAGTCTCGTCAATACTCTTATCATCCTAGCTCATGCATAAGGCCGCCAACAAGCAGCACGACTTCGCCGTGCTATATCGTCGCCGCCAGTCGCACAAAGAGAGAAACTTCATTCCTGGCCATTCAGGTCCAAATCCAGCAATAACATTCAGATTTGATCACAAGGGCCGATTAATCGGTCTTTCTTCTTAGTACAAATCAGAGTTCAAACCCAGGGTTCATTACTTAGGATTCGGTCTGCAACGCCGATTATGTGCGGAAGACGCCTATCAAGCTTATCCTATGGTCTATTTTGTCCGTCAAACGTGTTTAATCGTTGTCTTGTCCTCTCTCATTTAAACTAGCTGTGAGTCTCAGAGTATATTGCTAAGTCAGCCCATCGTCATCTAATGCACATATACAGATCATTTTCATTAAAAAGAACATAATAATAGCAATCTACATATGTGTATCTAGATGTTGATGGGCGAGTTCAATACAATTAGTTACATTTAAATTAAACAAGTGTGCTTGTGGTATCACTGAAGAATAGCTGAGCTGGAAACTGCATTCAGCAATTGACCAGTCAAGGATGATTTGTTGTGAACTGTGAACAGTAGCAGACATTTTTCTTGAATTGGACTGATCAAATTCTGCTGAACAGGCAATTTAGTATCTAGTCTAATATAGATATGCAGGTTGTCAGGGATAATCAGAATGTAAGGGACAGTCAGGATCATCCAGATGGAACCCTCAAAGTGGACCGATTGACTATAGGGAATATTGTACCCATGCTTCCATTAGTAGAAGAGTTTCAGTAGATTGATTCAAGCATCAGGTCACTAGTAACCGATCATTTCAAACATGATTAATAGATTTCCCGCCGCGACAGGAGTCCAAGTTTGATACCAAGTTCAAAGGATGTCAAGATGAGCCATGACTCGATATTCCGACATGTACGACTTAATATCCTCGCCTTCCTATCTCCAGGCACTATAAATGTGTTTCATCAATAGTTATTTCTGTGGCATCTTCTCTGACTCTTTCTAAGCAACTTAATCGCCATGCTTTGTCTGTTTCTCGGCCAAAGGGAATGCCGAAACCTAGTCCGAGACCGTGGAATTTAGGTCTTTGATGGCTGCCATCAACCCATCAAGTTTAGCTTGGCAGGATCTCTTACAAGAGTTGAAAGAGTTGAATGGGTTCTGATTGCTTTTCCTCACGGTCTCTTTCAGATTTCTTCCCTTCGCGGTTGTCAATAACCAACTCTTGCCACCGTCGTTACCGTCGTTGAAACAATGCAGCTCTCAGTCGTCTTCCCTGTCCTTGCTTGCATTGTCGCAACTGTCCACGCTATGCATTACCCAGAAACTAACGCTGTTCGTCTTGCTCGTGGTCTCCCGCCCAATCCTCCCGTCCGACGCAGTAGGAGTAGTAAGTTCTAACTTCAGGAGTCGTGCATATCTGATTAATTTCACTCTCAGCGGTCCCAAACAGCAGGCCCTCCAGCATCCCTGGACCGTGCAACAGCGGATCCGTTCAATGCTGCAACAAAGTCACCTCCGCCGAGGATCCGGTTGCTAGTTCCGTGACTGGTCTTCTGGGCCTTTTACTTTCTCCGGATACTAGTGTTGGATTGGAATGTCATCCCATGACATTTGCTGGAAACAGTGGTGTCAACTGGTGAGTCGAACCAAGTTTTGTTCAGAGACGTTCAAGTGTTTAGCGCATGCTTGCAGCAACGCTCAGACTGTGTGCTGTAACAATAGCGAATTCGATGGTGTGATCGCCATTGATTGCAATGCCAGTAAGTGATTATAGTGCCTTTGATATGTTTCAGAACGTTAAGGTCATCTGTTCCAGTCAACTTCTAAGAGCATCCGATGGAGAATAGCGAAGATTTTGTTATAGACCTTCCTTTTAATGCTGTTCCCTCAATGACCTGTATCTATTGTGTATAATGCATTCTCGTTGTATACCCCAATGCATGTACTCAATGTCATTGTCATCTACCGTACTCTGCTGTCAGCAGACTTGGAACATGACAACCTTCTGGTATGGTCAATGTTGCTTCTCTTTTGCATAAATTATGCCTGTCATATTTTCGATGAATAACTTGTGAATCAACGTTTATTACCTAAAGTTCAACGATTGAAGAGAGGATTAAGAGGGGATCCAACGTGAACTACGGCCAGTGTTTGATACTAACTCAGGGGAGTGCAATTACATCAGGTATTGGAATAAACATCCAAGAAATAAATAACCAACAGATTGTTTGTATTGCAGGTTTATTCCACCTACTATATTCACATTTAGTTTAGAACGAGCTCGGCAGACCATTCCAGAAGCCCAGATGTCGTCATTAGCTATCTCGCTTGCCGCGTCTTAGCACCCGTTGTGGTATACAATACACTCTGTATGTTGTCGGACCCCAGATAATTAGTGAAGAGGCTAGTCCTGAAAGTCTGGGACTAGACCCATTTGGACCTGAACTTGCCAGCCTAATTTTCCAGATACTGGTAGTTCTAGTGTTAAAGTTCTTTAGCATGTCACTGACACTCCAACTGGTGTAAGTGTCATTTAGCTTTGCTAGAGCAATCCCAAGACTCAATAATCTCCAAGTTAGTTGTTTGATATATCTTGTTGCGGAATGACGCCATTGTCATGGTTTTGTTGGAGCGTTGTCTCGAATATTTATCTGTGTAGGTACAATGAGATTAAGTCTTTCTGTCTTTCCCTCTCTTCCCCTGCGCGCAATTCATTTTGCTGCGGCATATATGCATTGTGATACTGAAACATATTTTCTCTTGAGAAGATATGAAGGTTGTTCGCATGAATCGTCTAACCCTTTGACTGGCCTAATTGATCATGCGCATCAACACACGGTACTCATCGACCAGGACATGCCTTAATGTTTGTCCGAATTACCTTTGGTGCTCAGAAGCCATGACACTAAAGGGATTGAGCATTCAAAAAGCAGGATTTACAGCGAGACACAAGCTGGATTTATGTCTTATAACATACAAAGTGAATTCAGAAAATTACATTGAGAGCAGCGGTTACGAGAAATGTTAGCGTCTTCAGATCAACCAAAGGATGAGAAAATTCATTATTAGCGCAGATCGCGGTCCACTGTTTAGCTTCTGGCGCAGACTTCGACACGCTCCATGCCTCAGAAGCGTTGAGAAGATGAGATTGATGAGATTGATGAATTCATAAAGATATCACTCAATCTAAATTTCTGACCGGGCCACTTATCGTCTTGTCGTTGTTGATTTAATGCATGCTTGTGAGTTATTGGATCCGTTTCATTTACAAGTCCTTCTTGACGGATTTTCCCATTAGTCCAGATTTCAAATAGTTCTGAGAACCCTCGTTAGTTACGAATACATCGGAGAAGCAAAAGTATCATTGGTCTCAGATATGGTCTCGGATGTGGTCTTGGATACTTCGGGAATCCGGGGGCAGCTACAGACTTCATGCATATTCAAAATGCCATCACTGGGATGGATTTTTTCGGAGCCACTGTTTCTTTTCTTATTTTCTTGTGGAGCAGTTCGGTCCGATAGTTTGACTCTTCAAGTCCGTTGATGTCCCCGAGGAGTGAGGAGTGAGGGATAAATGGACATTGCCGAGCTAAATTGACCTTTGGATAGGAACTGTGGCCCAGTGCTTGTGCGCATCCTGTTCAGGTAGTATTGGTACTCAATATGCTCGTTCCACTACAGAGGTAGATGGGCTCACCCACTGACATCAGCTCATCATGGAAGGTCTCTTTCATTCCATTGAGATTGAGACTTGGTTTCAGATTGTCTGTCAATCCCCAAATGTTGCCGCTTCTACCATGGCCTTCTTACAATGGATGTTTCGCATCTTCGTTGAATCTCTTGAGTGGATTTTTTGGATATGGTGTACACCTTGGCGTGCCCTTCTTGGCTGATCTGCTGGAGATACAATTTTCGTCGAGACGAATGTCCTTGATAGAGTAAGACAACCACCTATAATCACCTAGTGTTGCCGTGATTGTCGCTACGTAGGGACAAAAGCGGAGTTGGGAAGGAAGTGGGCTCGAAGAAGATGAGGGTTCGGGTGCATCGGTTTTTGTGGCCGACGGAGATAGCCTCTATAAGGGCGAAACGTGGACATGCACAGGTATGTGAAATGTATCCTGCCGCTGATGACGATTTATTGTTTATGACAGATTGAGGTTTGTTATGGGTTCGAATCGAACGAGATCATCCTGATTATCTCACGTTGTACTGTTTTTAGCAAAAGTTAGCTTTCGGAAACATCAAGCGCTCTCTTACACAAAAGTAAAGGGCTGAGAAGAACTTAGCTCACTGTTCTAACGAAAGCGATAAGGAGGAAGGGGAAGACACAGAAGAGCATTTCTCTTGTAATTTGGCCGTAGACTCTTACTTTTATGAAGAGGACACATTTTGGGGCAGTGTGATACCTTGAAATAAAGAAATAAAAGAGAGGTAGTGGTACTGGAAGGAAGCAGAAGCTTGAAGAGGAGCTCGAGGATGATATCCGGTCAAAAGACGAATATCAAGCCTCAGAAAAGGGAGAAGGAAGAAGAATCGAAAGAAGATGTAGCAATGACTCCGCGAACATCAAGCAAGAAATATGCTCGTCGGTTTGACTACAGCAACTCCACGCAAGCGCTCTACAGTTGTGAAACCCCTTGCACAACCAACACTTCATTCCAGCTGCCGCTCGAGGGAGAAAATTGGGGGTTCAGCTCTCTCCTTCCGACAAATTTACCATTCGACCACGGGCTTTTCCTTGTACCAACTAGATTAGTTCGCAATCAAACCTGGGATCAAAAGATCCTTGGTTACGTGCAATGCATGTTGGGAATCGACCTGATTCGTCGTCCTGTAGAGATACGCAATTTGACAACGTGTTGAGGTGCTTTGGTGAGTTGTCGGAGGAAGGGAGTGGAGACAGCGTACTTGATAACTGGTGGTGCAGAACAAGGCTGATGCTCTATGCCGGATAGATATCCATAGCAGCGTACTGTCTGCTCTGAGAAGCTGTGTCTGGCCATAACGTCCCAAGAGATGGCCATCTCGCGTAAGGCCCTTTTTACTCGATATCTCATTGGTGGTTTAGGACGAGGCTCTCTGTAGGCCATGCATGGTAAGTACGGCCCCCTTAAACCCAACAAAATCATTCATGAAGTATTATGTTAATGGACGACCTGGACCAGTTAATCAGGATGTTGTTTATAATTGGTTTCGAAAGAAACTATTAATTCAAAGTCCCTTTTGAACTGGCCGACACTTGCCGGGAGCAAGCTTGTTGTATTACCGCTGTCGCTAACACGATGGATTTTCCAGAAAGAGTGATGACAGGATGAGTAAGAAGTCGATTGGGTTCGTCCGAATTAAAACTGAGTTAGTCAAAGACTAAACTTTTCATCGGTGATACGGATCAACTTTCAGCCAAATACCCGACTGCAACTGGAGGCCATTGATCGTGCACGGCTGACATCTGCGAAAGAGAATCGGGATGGGGAGAATATGATTGAGGACAAGGCTATTGCGATGGCGCTCATAATGGTATCAGTGGAGACGTCTGAAGAGCATTGGATATATGTGGGTAAGAATAGGGTCTTCTTCATAGACAGTTTAAGGCTGATTTGAAATGGAAGACGGACAATTGGGTTTACTCAGCTAGATAAAAGGTCGGCAACGATAAAAGCTTAAACACTTCATGTTTATGGAATGCATGAAACGTGAGGGTATTAAAGAAATCACCTACATTTGATATGCGTGGATGTTATATAATCCGATCCAGAACGCACGACAAGAAGACACTCTGAAGGTATCATCAGGCTGGATTTGATGCTCCGGGGCGCAGGTTGGGGTTTTCCACGTGAGGCAACTCGTTAATACAAACGGTCCTCCTGTAAAAATAACGAACTAGTGACAATGAGCGAATCACAGTAAAGAAATCAATTTTGCCTACCCACTTGATCATCAAAGTAAACAGGATCAAACTGGGCGGCATCATGGAGGAGTAAGATCTTGCCTACCTGGGGTTTACAATCTACACTCGCAGGCAAAACCTAGCAGTGGATATACAAATTAGGAACTGCCATCAGTCAGTTCACAATACAACAAGGATGAAGCATCAGGAAAGAAATAACCATGCCATAAGGTCATTTCCATGGCAGGAGCGTGCTTTAAAATCGACCACGATGCGGAATGACAAGGTCGTAGATCTTCCTGGTTAGCTGCATCATACGAGGTGGTGAGGTTAACAAGGCTGTCATGCACACTGCTTTTCCGTGGATTCGGAAATGCGACCGTTGTGTCGATGAATAGATGATTCCGAAGTATGACAAGATCATATCGGTGCACTCATGCGCTGAGTAAGCTATGAAGATGAGATGACTGGCAAAGATTCTGTGAAAATAGCGGCTATGCGAGAAGATAGGCGACAAAGCATGGAGCGGCCAGGAGGTCGGCACAATGTGGGTTTAACCAATCGTGATTCTTGAGTAACCGTCGCCGGGCTGGCCAGAGCTTGGTCGACATTTTGAAGAATAAACTTGGATGGTATTGCACATAACCTGGAGAAATTTCCGTGATGAGAGCAAAAGTCAACATGTGGCCCGATCCTGGGGTTGCTTGAAATCCAGCTCGATAATGGAGCAGCATAACTTTGCAGAAAACTTCGATTCCAGCCACCTTGAATGTGGTCTGAAGGTGAATAGACTGTTCGGATTGGGCTCTCTATAATTGAATGGAAGCCGCGCTTTGACAGCACTGTCTAATGTCTGCGACAAGCTCATCAACTGCAATTTGAAGCGAACGGATCTCTTGGAAGCACGATGGACATGGCCAAAGTCAGGGAATCAGAGGATCAGACCTGGACTCCATTGAGCATACTCGTCATATCGGCGGCACCTTTGATGTCAGAAGTCATTTCGAAGTGAGGCCTATAGGAGTTTCATCCTTACTAAAGTTTGTTTATTTCTTGCAATTCATTAGCATGAATGGGGCGATAATAGCACCAGATATATAATCATTGAAGGTACAATGGATGCAGCATCGTGTTCGACACCTGAACTGTTCTCACCAGACTCTGTCATTTATTATGGAATTCTTGTTAGGATTTCAGATGCAATGTACTCACCAATTTCAGTCAATGCCTGCTTTTGAGCTACAAGTCCCCATTGTTTCAAGAACTCGTGAGTTGATCTGATTGAATAAGAGTCTGAGAAGTTTCTGACACGCGTTCTGATGTCAAGTCGCCGCCCAAATCACCTAGATAGTGTGTTTTCATTTTTAATTTCACAGCTGAAAATACAAAAAATAGAATAGAAAAGTTCGTGATTGATTTTCATAATCTGCCGATTATAATTATGGGGACCTGCGGCGGGCACTGTCAAGTTGTCTGAGTCACAACACCCAGTGGCTTGCGTCACATATGTCACACCTCTTCGTGTTTACGACTTGACTGACGACTTGACATGACATGACACTATCTAGGTGATTTAGGCGCGTGACTTGACATCAATGCCTGCCGTGTGATGCTGAGTACTGGCTGAATATATGTTTATATGATAGTACGAAGAGTCACATGCACCTTAACACCCACAAAGGTCAAAACCTTCGTAGAGTTACTGTACAAATTCAATGCCTACACTGGATCAGGAATAGGCCCCCCATTCTACAGAAATTGACCATAGATGATAGAGTACTAGAGAGCACCCCATAGCATCACCCGACCCAGTACATACTTTTCTTTCTCACCACCTTCGAACATACAGCTACCTACTAGCAAACTTCGCCCACACCCTAGTCTCTCGACTACATGCCCCCTGTAGACATAACATTTCCCATTCAGGTCCTTGGATCTCGCCAGCTTGTTTCGGGATAGAAATGCAATAGAAATGCTGGATCCAAAAAAAGTCACATGCACGTGATGTCATAATTTATAGCCTTGCACACGCATCCATAGTATGCAAAAGTTATCACAGTAGTGAGTCTTATGTGATTGATCGCATGAAATGACCTTGACTAGAATAATACAGTGAGCTTGAACGCCAGGCTAACATTGCGCGTAATCGTGCTCTTATGGAAGGACTCGAGGTCAACCAAATTTCCTCTGCCATCGGGATAGCGAAGGCCAAGCGAACTGCGAAACCTAGGCAACTCGTGAAACGCGAACAAAAAGAGAAGGCTCCAAGGCGACGGTCTGTACGGTTGAGGAATGTTTCCATTGTCACCCCTGCACGAAAAAAGAAGCGAGAGGTATCCTATTTTTATTGTTTCCCGAACTTCTGAAACTGTGACTTGCAAAAGGCGAATGTCATGCTACACAAATTGGTTGAACAGTATTCTGAAGATATCCCAACACTGAATATGACATTGAAGGCCATTGTCAGTCGTCCTCATACCAGTTGTGTCAACGATTACGACACTCAATACAACAATGGTAAGAGATATGAGCGCGAAGTGAAGAACTTGAGGAACCGTCTGCGGTCGATGAAAATTGTTTCTCGAGCAAAAGTTAACCGAAACCGTATATATAGTTGCGCGTATCACCCTGACATATCAAAAGACTTGATTTTCTTTGGTGGTATGCTCTAGTCTACTGAAAAAGAAAGTGTTTCATTTCAGAACCTAGATACATATGGGGAATTAGGCATTTGGGATGCCACAGCACCAGCAGATGAAGTCACCGACGAAGATGGCAGTCCTGAGGCTGATAACCGGCAAGGAGGAAAGTACTGGCGGTTTCAGCTGCACTCTTGGATGTCGTCAATATCCAGCATCAAATTTAATCCAGTGAATGCACATAGTGTGAGCTGTCAAATGTATTACTCTACTGCCTGCTGATCTATCCTGTAGGTCTACACAACGTCTTACGATTGCACGATACGCAATCTCTGTTTCGTGACGCAAGTCACTCGAGAAATCTATGCGAGCGAGGATGGCGTTCTCATCACCCATGTCGATTTGACCCCTTCAGGAAATGAAATGTGGATCTCTGATGGATCCGGGAGAGCAACACATCTTGATTTAAGAGAGAAAAAATTCAAAGCTCGTCGTTTCAGACTTTCTGACACTAAGATTGGGTGCATCAGCATAAATCCTAGCTATCCAAACCTGATTCTGACAGCGAGTGATAATTGCACGCTTAAGTAGAGCCCTAACGCCAGCCTCATCACTCTGATTTGCTCATCATGTTTCCTAGGATTTGGGATCTACGAAAATTGCAAACCCTCGCTGACCAACTTTCTAAGCCTGCAAGACCTAGAAGAGGTCAGGCTGAAGAGCCGACGCTAGTTGAATGTGACTACAATGCCGTGACTGACTTCAACAAATCGAAGAAAGGTTTGGGCTTGCTTCGGGGCGGATGGCTTCATGACAAATCATGTAGTTCTGCATACTGGGACCCTCGCGGAGAGCAGATTGTCAGTACGAGCCTTGATAACACCGTGCGATGTGAGTATAATCAGGTGTAGCCCTGCACGTCTTGCTAAGTGATTTGGTAGTGTGGAGTGTGGACTCCTCAGCCCTAAACGACTCTAACCCGTTCAAGAGCTTCAAGCCTTTCAAGCTCATCCACCATGATTGTTGGACAGTAAGATCGACTTCAGCCACCACTAAACTAATCATTTTTAATGGAGAGCTCAGATGTCTCGGGTGACACCACTGCGGGCGCAATGGAGTCTCAATCCAGACGTTTATCCTCATTTCACAGTGAGTGCTAGCTCATTCCCTGTCATCGGTGTTTCATATCGCCATAGATTGGCAATAGGAAGCGTTCTTTGGATATCTTTTCTGGTAAAGGCGACCTTTTGGCACGTTTGTCAGACCCTTCGCGGTAAGCTCAATATGATGATGACTGCCCTACCCTCGCTGACCTCTTAACTAGGGTACCCTCTATACAAGCAGTCACGTGCTCCCATCCCAAGATAGTAGAGCGTGCAGTAAGCGGCAATGGAAGGGGTTATTGTGTACTCTGGGCGCCACTTCACGATTCATAATGTCTCATTTTTTTACCTGATATCTTGTATAAAAAGGCAATTGAACTTGACCTAATAAAGTCGTATAATAATGCCTTTTGATTCGTACTTGATGGAAATCTCAACACCATCAACTGACTTTCGACATGGTCTCCAGATTAGGCTGGGAAACAGACGGCTAGCTTATTGAGCATTGTTCACCATCTCTAGAAGCCCAAAACCCAATGTCATGGAGGAAATCTCTGGGTCGTTTTCCAATTGCGAGGATTGATTCACCTGGAAAACATGTTTTGAGATGTCATCGGTTGGTATCGTACAGAAGGACGGGATAAGGTACATGATCTGTGCTCAAGCTACGAAGGTCAAATGAGTACTGTAAAAGATTAGTACGACTAGAGCCCAGGATTCTCGGACAATTGGAAATGGGAAGTTGGAGAGAGAGAGTATCTATCGAAGAGAACTCGCACGAAGGCTATTTGTAGAGCTGACAAGATTATTGACAACCTCATGACCTGATTGTGCGCTGTGTCTCTTTGTGCCCAGTATAATATTAACGTCCTTCAGAATTCTCTGAAGAATCTTGGTCAAGTGTGATAAACCGTTTTGTTGTTCAGATAGGATCTGTAATTGATAATGATATGTGAGATCATTGTCAAACTGAATGGTATTGTTTGGCTGAGAACATAAATGAGGAAAAAAGAATAAAAAATATGATGTAGAACTCGAACAAGAGATAGGATATGAAAGAATGCACGTACTTTAGTCAGCTGTGCAAATCCATCTTCATCTACCACTGCCCATTCTCCGGTTTCTGTTCCCGCACATCCCTGAACGGTGCTGAGGTGCGCCCAGAGCTCATTTATCTTTCCCTTCATCCTACCCTTCCTCAGCTCGTCCTCAATTTCTTCTAGTGCAGCTCCCAGTCGTTCTTCCTCGGGACTAATCGGGGAACTCCGTACACTTGGAAGCAAGAGATATATATTCTGAACAATCTTCGACAATTTCTGTGATGACTGTGTTTGTGCGGCTATTGCGCGCAGAAACCGAGGAGAGTTAGAATTAATATGCTGAGTTGCGAGGGATTCAGTACGACTTTTGATATCTTTCAGGAGTTGTCGATGCTGTTCGGATTTTTTGTTTTGAGCTTCCACACGAGTGCGCAGATCGTCGAATCCAACTGCTAGAACAGGTACATGGCAAGTCGGGTCAGGGTTTTCGCGCAAAGCTTTTTCCCAGAGCGCGTCATTCGTAGCATTGGTTGGGCGACCGTAAAAATTGACTTGATTAGGGTTCACGAGGTTATAAAAATAATACTAAATATAACGTCAGTTTTTCTGCTCAGCCTTGTCTGGCCGCTACAAACCTGGAATTTACATTGAGGTGAATTAGGATTCCATGCATTGTAGATCGCCTCAATCTTCTGTTGCAGCTGTACAGCCTGTGCCTGAGCGATGGCTTGTTGCTGCGCCGGTGTTTTAGATCCCAGAAAACTGCTTGACAGTGTGGACGCGTTGAAAGGATTGCTTGACCTTGCAGTATTCCCGAACAGAATGCTCTCAGACCTATCACCAAAATTATTCTGAGTGTTCCCAAACAGACTGCCTGGTTGTGTAACATTCATACTGCCGAAAAGGCTGGATTGATTTGGTTGCTGAGGTTGTTGAGTGCTAGGAAATGACGACTGTTGTTGTTGGGTGTTGCCCGTGTTGCCAAATAGACTCATTGGCTGAGCCGCGTTTGAAGCAGTCAGCTGATTAGATGTTGACGTATTGCCAAACAGGCTGTTAGCCGGCTGATTTGTTGCTGGCGCGTTACCAAACAGACTGTTCGTCTGCTGATTTGTTGTAGACGAACTACCAGATGGCTGTGTGGACATATTGCCAAACATGTTACCTCCAACTGCAGCTTGTGGGATTGTATTTGAAGTATTTCCAGTCAAACCTGCCCCTGTCACTGGTTGGTTCATCGTGGTGTTACCGAATAGATTCCCACCTGTAGCAGGTTGGAGTGTATTGGTATTGCCAAGTAAGCCTGTGTTAGGCTGGGCATTCGTGTTCCCAAAAGGCGAGGTACCGGCAGATTGGTTTTGCGCGTTTCCAAAAATGCTTACGCCTGTAGCTGAGGACTGGTTCGTGTTGCCAGGTAAAATTGGCACAAATCCTGTTTGTGTATTATCGGTCGATCCCATGTCAACGTTCATCCCAGAGGACTGAGTGGCGTTGTTGGTGTTGGTATCACCGAAAAGACTGTTTCCAGTCGTAGGACCTGTGTTCGTAGTCCCGAAGAGAGGGTTGGTCTGTTGGTTTTGTTGTGCGTTCCCGAAAAGTGATGTCTGCCCCGCTGGCTGAGTGTTGCCAAGAGTATTTCCAGCGGGATTCTGCTGCTGCATATTGCCGAAACTGCTCTGTTGTGTATTCCCAAAGGCGCTTGTACCAGCAGCATTTGGAAGATTGTCGAGAGCACCGAGCTGAGACATGCTCTGTGGGTCGTCGCGATCAGCGAACTCCACCTCGATATGTGCTGTTTCCATTCGCAAATATTACTTACAGAGCCGTGCGTGAGATGACACACGATTCGGACCACCAAGCCTACAGAATTTGAATGCCAACTCGGCACAAACGCGTCAGGAAGATAAGAACAGTCGAAAGACAAGACGGACACCAGACGGACAAAGTACGCTTTCACGTGATCTCACAAAAAGAAAAGAAAAGAACTTGTCCCAATTTGAACATAAAAACTTAGATATCTCGCTTGCTTTCTATTATAGGATCCGCATTAAACAAAGCAAAAGGACAAGGCATTTAAAGATTCATGTGCAAGTCAAGTGGTATGCATAGTCCTATTACATACAACGTTTGAATAAGGCATGGATATGAAAAGAACTCAAAACTGAAATCAATCAGTTAGCTTCACATGGAATCAACAAGGAAAACGGCACGTACTCTGAGAGGCTGGAAAAACCACTTGTTCTTGCCATTTGTGTAACGATCTTCAAACAGTTTCTTAATGTTCTTCTTGGTATCCTCCCGTTGTGAAGGTTCCTTGAACGTATCCGCGGACACAGAATTCTTGAGACCTTCCAGCTCGACAGCATATCGTGTGGGGAAAAGATGGGAGTAATTGATAGCCTTTAGATATGATATCTGAGCTACGAGCCATGACACAATGGATGGCGAACGCACCTTAATAAAAGGCTTGACTTTGCTCCTCGCAGCCAACTTCTTCCGACCCATTCGCCGTGTTACCTTGCGGGGGTAGCGCTCGATACCAGCAACAATAGCATGGGGGTACGGTTTCTCTTTTGTACCCTCATCAGACTGTTTGATGATGACAACCTTTTTGCCTGCCTGACGACCTCGGAGAACAATTGCTACCTGAACTTCAATGAACACAAAGTTCAGATTATACTCCCCACGGTGCGTACCTTACCAGCCTTATAAACTAGGAAAAATAGATTCAGTCATTAACTCACAAATTGACATAGAACTATACCTTTGACCATCTTGACGTTCAACGACCAGCCTTTGATTTGAGTCTTACGAGGTAGGCTCTGAGTGGGTATCTCCGAGTGGCTTTGCAGCTTATAGAATAAGGTTTGATGTCAGACTATAACCCCGAATGTTTCCGGAAGCCGGCCTAGGCACTCCGGCACAAACTGACATTGTAGTTACCAATCTTACCAAGTCGCGATTGACTATACAGGAGCGAATTTTGTGGCAGTATCAAGATCGTGATCCTACACTGCAGTCCAGATGCCCCGTTTACCAATTTATCGGCAAGTTATATTGTTATCTCGAGTTACACAATCGAATTAGGTCCCCGATGTCTCGAACTTGGTATCATGACTAAGTATAATAGACATCGCATATGTATGAAGCCATTTATTTTTTCCCGGGAAGGACCCATACGTTTTTTATATATCAAACGTCAAAGTCCTGTGTATTTGTCACAGTACAATGGATTCGCTAGATGACACTTATCACATTACTCGTCGTTTTCTAAATGACCATCAGTAATTCTGCGAGCGCCTCAAAAAATAGAAGGAGGCTACGCTTTTAACTTCAATGAAATTGTCACGCCCCCCTCTTACTGGCCTTACTATGAGATGACACAGTGCTTGATCCTGTACGCGTTTATTTTTTCACTATAATAATATTGGCTGCTCAGCGCTTCAAAGAAGTTTAGCTGTTCCTGAAAGTCATCCACCTTGTGCTGACATTTCTTAGCTCAATTTCAGGATTGTCGAGAACGGATCATTACAGGATGTATCTCAAATGTAGATGTGGGCCGATAATCAAAGTGTCCTACTGGAGGAGGTTGACAGTGCTGCTATTTGATCAGTCATTATTACCTAGTACTTTACCGTGAATTACAAGATGAAGAGGAACACAGTCCATGTCCCCACAGACAGGCAAAACAAGACTATCATAGCATTTAAGTTAGTAAATTCATGCAGGGAAGCGATGCCGAACAATGACTTGAAATGTTGTCCCACATTATCTTCCTACCAGTGTCATGGAGCGAGATATGTGAAGATTAACAAAATGGCATACAGTAAAAGGCGTGCAAAGGGTGATGATAGTATAAATACAGAGGATAGAGAAAGAAAAGCACAAGACTCATAGAATGAAGTAAAAGAGTATGGCAAAATCAAGACTAAATGACATCACTTATGATCAAACGCGAGCTACTGCGTCCAAAAATCCAGCTCCGTTTCTCTTAATCGCAGACAATTCATTGCCACAAGAAAATGAAAATCGAAAAAAAAAGTTCGCTCGTGGAAATTTTCAGCGTCAGCTATGCATGAACGACCTAAGAGGCGGCATCATGAATCCAGATCACCCACGCGTGTAAGCACCACACGTCTTCTTTTCTTGGGTGGCTGTTCAGGTTGGACCTCCTCACGATCCTTCTCTTTTATTGCTGCAAGATTTTCCACTTGCTGTCCTTGTCCCTCAGCTCCCCTCATATCGCTGGTTCCGCCATTTCTCGTACTAGTGTTCTCTGTGCCAGGTACATGCCGTTTTTCCTTCCTTGACATTGATACCGCGAAAGTATTCTTCTTGATATGGCCAGAAGCACTCCCAGAAGCCAAGGCATAAGAGGTCGCTGTACCACCAGCGGGAACAGTAACAGATGACGAATGGCCCAAGACACATGCATCGCCACCATCCGTACTTGCGGCAGGTGTCAAAGGAGGCTCACTCCTCTTCTTCGTGGATGCCGGCGCAATCACATGGGCAAGCGCGCCACCGGCATTATTTGTAGCAGCGACGGCAGTAGTGGCGACGGTGAAAGGCCCTGACAGAGGTGGAAGTCCGATAGATGACACCACGGGTGTGGTCGTAGCTGAATTAGACGAGACAAGTGGCACAGAATTCTGATGAGCGATCGATTGGAGCTGAAGAACGTGCTGTTGAGTATGTGATACCGGAAGAATCTCGTCAAAGATGATGATAGTGCAATAGCCGTCCCGTGAGGAAAGTAAGAGACATTGTCCATCTGGTGACCTAACGAAACGCCAAATCAGATCAACCGAATGACATCAAGGGAGAATGACTCACCAAGTCATGTCAGTGAACTCATCATAATGCAATTTCGTCAACAAACATATAGGTCCAGCTTGTTGTGTATCATAGATAGCTACACTATCCATTGTCACTATAGCATACAGCATCCTATACGGCAATGCAAACATCGAGGCTGTATGCGCAGAAGCCCCAGCGGAAGTCGTCGAACCCTGGGCGGAGACACAAGGCTGTGTTTGGGTCATTTGACTTTGAATATGGGATGGCAGCTGTGCATGAACACTCGGAGTTGAGGGTTTAGAAGCAGGGGTGGAAGGTCGCAGATCCATCGGTGACAATCGAGGCGATGGCAATGTCAGGCCCCTACCCCCAGCCTCCAGCTGGAATGTTGATAGTGCCAGTTTTGGAGCTGGGGATGCGATG
>Ga0153948_1000523_pt1 | contig 21046 bp, 16 predicted proteins | sample TSNJ032MetaG_FD_104696 | JGI IMG/M metagenome (GOLD analysis project Ga0153948, IMG submission 104696) | Attine ant fungus gardens microbial communities from New Jersey, USA - TSNJ032 MetaG | ecosystem: Host-associated > Fungi > Mycelium > Unclassified | place: USA: New Jersey, Wharton State... | reverse complement strand
CCGCTTGAAGCCATGGCATCGAAGACTGCCGTGGTGGCAAGTGATGCTGGCGCTTATTCCGAAATGATCGTGGACGGAACCGGCAGTTTCGTGCCGGCCGGAGATGGCGAAGCCTTGCGCAAGGCCATAGAGCCTTATCTCGCAGACCCGGCAATGGCCGAGCGCGACGGCGAAATCGCTCTTGCCCATGTGCGCGCCAATTTCCCGCTCGAAAAGGAAGCCGCTGCGATCAGCGGTGTCTATGAGCGCGTATTCGCCGGGCGTGTCTGATCCAAAAGTCGCCATGCCGGTCTGCAAATGGCGATTTCTGCGCTTCCGGTGCTCACGTACCCAAATGTACGCTGCGCTCCGGTTCTCGAAATCACCATTTTCGCCGCCGCCTGACGATTTTTGATTCAGACACTAAAGGCCGCGGTGTTCAGAGAATCATCAAAGGTTCGTCCTTGACCGGACGAATGGTCAGCGCGGTGCGGACGGAGTCCACATTCGGCGCGGCGGTCAGCTCTTCGATAACGAAGGTCTGGAACGTGTTCAGATCGCGCGCAACGCAATGAAGCAGGAAGTCGGATTCGCCCGAAACCATCCATGCACGGCGTACCAGCGGCCATTGTTTGGTTTTCTCAGCAAAAGCTTTCAGATCAGCATCAGCCTGACGGTGCAGACCGACCGAGCAGAACGCGACCAGATCCTGTCCAAGCGCATTGCCGTTGAGAATGGCGCGATAGCCCCGAATGACGCCGCTTTCCTCGAGTTTACGGACCCGGCGAAGGCATGGAGGAGCCGAAATGCCAACCCGTTCGGCCAGCTCGACATTGGTGATGCGCCCGTTGTTCTGGAGCTCCCGCAGGATTTTCCAATCGATTTCGTCCAGATCGGCCTTGATCGGCATGCATGACTCCGCGCGCAAGGAAATTTCATTCAGAGGTAATTATAGAATATTCAGCGCCGTCACAGCGCAATCTAATCATGCTAATATCAAATGAATCCGTGGCGTGTAAACCGTCTAAAGCTCTGTCAACGCACCCAAAAAGCGCGTGTGAACAGGATATATACGGTCACAAGCTCCAGTCGTCCCGCCAGCATGAGGAAGGACAGCACCCAGAGAGCCGGGTCATGGATGGTGGAAAAATTCCCAACCGGACCGATTGTTTCGCCAAGGCCGGGGCCGACATTGGAGAGCGCAGTCAGCGCGCCGGTGAAAGCCGACACAAAGTCGAGGCCGAGTGACGCGAGAAGTACTGCGCCGATGACCAGCGATGAACAATAGAGGAAGAGATACAGGAGCACGTTCTGGGCGATTTCACCCGAAATCTCCGATGAGCCATAGCGCATCTTGGTGACTGCATGCGGCACGATGAGGCGGGAAAGGCTCGCTTGTGTCAGGCTCCACAGGATGATCAGGCGGTTCATCTTGATACCGCCCGAGGTGGAACCTGCGCAGCTTCCGAGAAACGAGGCGAGGAAGAAAATGCCAAGGGCGGGCGGGCCCCAGAGCGAATAGTCTTCCGTCGCATAGCCGGTGGTCGTGATGACAGACACGAAGTGGAACGACGCCGAAATCAGCGCATCGCCAAAAGGTACGTCCAGGCCAAGCCGCAAGACGACAGCAAGGATGAAGCTAAAACCGATGACGATGGTGAAGAACAGTTTGACCTGCGGATCGGCCAGCGATTCCAGCCGCTTGGGCATGAAAGCCTTGATATAGAGCACGAAGGGCAGGGCCGAGAGAATCATGAACACGGTCGCGACGACCAGCAGCAGGCGGTTGCCGTGGTAGAAACCGAGCGAGTTGTCATGCGTGGAGAAGCCAGCCGTGGCCACAGTCGTCAGCCCGTGATTGATGGCGTCGAAAACGCTCATTCCAACCATAAAATAGCTGATGATGCAGGCAGCCGTCAGGCTTAGATAGGCCAGAATGATGCCAAGCGCGATCTGGTTCATGCGCGGAAGGATCTTTTCCGACTTGTCGGAATTTTCCATATGAAAGAGCGCGAGACCGCCAGCGCGCAGCGACGGCAGCATCAGAAGCGCCAAGCCGATGAAGCCGATGCCCCCGATCCAGCAGAGAAGGGAGCGCCAGAGCAGAATGCCGCGCTGCATATTGTCGAGGCCGGTCAGCGCGGTCGCGCCGGTGGATGTCACGCCGGACATCGCTTCGAAAAAGGCGGTGGCGTAGCTGATCGGCAGATGAGAGAAATAAAGCGGTATCGAGCCGAGGAAGCTCGCGGTCAGCCAGATGCAGACCGTGAGCAGAAAACCGAGGCGCGGCGTGAAGCGCGTCGACGGGCTTTGTGTCGCGAAAAGGATCAGCGCGGAAAGCGCGCCGGTGGCTGCGGCCGAACGCACGAAGATCAGCCAGTCGTCACTGCCGTCGCGCAGGTCGATTGCGGCAGGCAGGAGCATGGCGGCCGCCATGATGAGGCCGAAGCGCGCGCAGATATTGGCGACTGTCTTATAGATGGCGGTCGTCTCCGGCCGTTTGTGGGTCGATTTGCGGACAGTTGGGCGTTGTTTTTCCTGTCTGTTTAACGTGAGATCGACCCGGTCGCAATGCGGGGAGGCGCTTCCTATTACCTAAGTGTCACAAGCTGTGGCTAAAGCGCAGCAAATGCCCGTCAAACCTTGCAAACAGAAGAGGGCAGACCTACCTTGGCCATAATATCAGGGCACAGATATGCCGGGTGCGAAAGCGATTCCGGTCAGTCATGCGCCCCTCGCTTTAAATCGATTTTAGGACCGGAGAGGAACCTCATGTCTCAGCGTCATGCGCCCGTCATTGTCATTGGCTCAGGTCCTGCTGGTTATACCGCCGCGATTTACGCAGCGCGCGCCATGTTGAGGCCCATTGTCATTGCCGGTCTGCAGCAGGGTGGTCAGTTGATGATCACCACCGACGTGGAAAATTATCCGGGCTATGCCGAACCTGTGCAAGGCCCATGGATGATGGAACAGATGGCCAAGCAGGCAGAACATGTCGGCGCGGAAATCGTTCATGACATCATCACCGAGGTTGACACCAAGGTGCGCCCGTTCCGCCTGACGGCAGATTCCGGCACGGTCTATACGTGTGACGCGCTGATCATCGCGACTGGCGCGCAGGCAAAATGGCTCGGCCTCGACAGCGAACAGACCTTCATGGGCGGCGGCGTTTCGGCTTGCGCTACCTGCGACGGCTTCTTCTATCGCGGCAAGGATGTGGTTGTGGTCGGCGGTGGCAACACGGCTGTCGAAGAAGCGCTTTACCTGTCGCACATCGCCAAGAGCGTGACTGTGGTCCATCGCCGCGAGGGTTTCCGCGCGGAAAAGATCATGCAGGATCGTCTCCTGTCGCGGGCCAATGTCAGTGTGGTCTGGAACAGTGTGATCGATGAAATTCTTGGCACTGAGGCCAAGCCGCCGATGGGCGCGACCGTTACCGGCGTGCGCCTGAAGAATGTCGTGACGGGTGAGACCACGGAAGTCGATACGCATGGCGTCTTTGTCGCCATCGGTCATGCGCCTGCCGTGTCGCTGTTCGAAGGCAAACTGAAGCAGAAGCCGAACGGTTATCTGTGGACGGCGCCCGATTCCACCGCCACCGATGTTCCGGGCATTTATGCCGCTGGCGACGTCACCGACGATATCTACCGGCAGGCCGTGACCGCCGCCGGTATGGGCTGCATGGCAGCGCTCGAAGCCGAGCGCTGGCTGGCCGCACAGGAACCGCTGCACGAAGCGGCGGAGTAACGAGGGGGAAATCGTGGTCGCACCGCTCGACTGGGATAAACTGCGCATTTTTCATGCTGCGGCGGAAGCAGGGTCGTTCACCCATGCCGCGCAGACATTGCATTTGTCGCAATCGGCTATTTCGCGTCAGGTCAGTGCGCTGGAACAGGATGTCGGCGTGCCGCTGTTCCATCGCCACGCGCGCGGGCTGATTTTGACCGAACAGGGCGAAACACTTTATCGCACGGCGCATGACGTGTTGATGAAGCTGGAAAATGTTCGCTCCAAACTGGCCGAGAGCAAGGAAAAGCCGACGGGACGCCTGCGCGTTACCACGACGGTGGGCCTTGGCTCCGGCTGGCTGATCGAACGCATCCAGGAATTCGTCGAGCTTTATCCGGATATCCACCTTCAGCTGATCCTCGATAATGAGGAGCTGGATCTGACCATGCGTCACGCGGACTGCGCCTTGCGCCTCCGCCAGCCGCAGCAGCCGGACCTGATCCAGCGCCGCCTGTTCACAGTGCATATGCATCTTTACGCATCGGCGGGCTATGTCTCGAAATATGGCAAGCTGAATTCGATCGACGAACTCGACCAGCACCGTATCGTGACGTTCGGCGAGCCGGCACCAAGCTATCTGACCGGTTTGAACTGGCTGGAAGTTGCAGGCCGTGCCGATGGCAGCACGCGCATCCCGGCCTTGCAGGTCAACAATCTTCTGTCGGTGCGCCGCGCCGTGCAGCGGGGCGTCGGCATCGCCGTGCTGCCGGATTATATGGCCGACAAGGAATCCGGTCTGGTGCAGCTTGTGCCGGAGCTGGAGGAAATCCCGTCCTTCGATACTTTCTTCTGCTATCCTGAAGCATTGAAGAATTCCGCCAAGCTGCATGCATTCCGAGACTTCCTGTTCTCCAAGGCGCGCAACTGGACCTATTGATTCCATCTATGTGAATGCAAAAAGGCCGCGTTGGAAAACCCAACGCGGCCTTTTGTTTTTGGTGTGTCTGGGCGAGGTGCTTGCCAGACATTAGGGCAGGGTAGTCGCCCGCGCTCCCTCATCCTGAGGAGCCGCCGAAGGCGGCGTCTCGAAGGGCGAGGGAGCCTATTTGAACCCTCGCCCTTCGATCCTTCGACGCGCTCAGGATGATGCTTCGCTGCGCTCCGCACCTCAGGGTGAGGGCGTAGCAGACCGGTTCATGGGATAACCCCGCTGTCGCTGTTACTTGCGTGGCAGGAGACGCTGCACGTCCTTGGCGGTGTCGGCGAGGACGTCTTCCGGGGTGGCGGACTGTTCGACCAGACGGGAGAGACCGTCAACGATGGTCTGCGTCACCTTCACGCCGTTGGAGCCGGGGAAGGCATACCAAGGCACCATGATCGACATCTGGCTGAGACCAGCCTTGAAGAGCGGGTTTTCTTCGTAGAACTTGCCGAGATATTCATCCGACTTGGCGGCCAGATCGTTGTTCGGCACGTAACCGGTGCCCGGAACCACAACCGAAGCGCCGTAAGGACCAGCGGCAAACTTCGCGAATTTCCAGGCAGCATCGACCTTGGACTGATCTTCGGTGAGGATTACAACCGCATTGCCGCCGGTTGGCAGACGACCCTTTTCCGGGTTGATGAGCGGGATTTTTGCAGTGCGCATATCAAACTTGTCGCCGACATTCTTGATCGTGTTGCGCAATGCGCCCGTGGTCTGGAAGGCAAAGCCCACCTTGCCAGCAGCAAAGGCCTGTTCGCCAGCAGCCTTGGTCAGAACCGGCAAGCCGCCTTCTTTGACCATGCGGTCAACGAGTTTCAGCGCGGCAAGGCCTTCCGGTCCGTCGAAGGCGACCTTCTTCTCGTCTTCGGTCAGCATAGTGCCGCCTGCGCCGAACAGAAGTGCGGAGAACATCCAGTCGTCGCCCTGCCAGCGGAAGTCGATGCCTTCATTGCCGTTGCCGAGCGCCTTGATCTTGCCGCCGAGCGCGATCACTTCGTCCCAGGTGGTGGGCGGCGTGTCGGGGTTGCCACCGGCTGCGCGCACGAGATCGGCATTATAGTACATGATCGGGTTGGAGGTTGCGAAAGCAAGGCCAACCTGACGGTCGCCGACGCGGGCAAGACTGAGGATATGATCGGAGAAGCCCTGCGCTTCCATATCCTTTTCTTTTTCGACCAGCGGCTTCATGTCGACGCCGATATTGCGTTCGGCAAGAACGCGCAGACGGTTGAGGCCGGTGAAGGTGATGTCCGGCATTTCCGACGTGCCAGCCTGACGCATGATCGTCTGGATGCCTTCCTCATAGGTGGCGGAAGGGCTGACGAAGTTGATCTTGATGTCCGGATTTTCTTCCATGAACTTCTTGGAGATGTCGGCCATGACATCCTTGAAGAAGCCGGGCATTGGATAATGCACGTTGAGCGTGGTGTCGGCAAAGGCTGGCGAGCCGAGGCCGATGGTCAGGGTAGCGAGGGCACCAAGTGCACTTGCAAGGCGTTTCATGATCAACTCCTGTGAGTGGGATAGGCGTAAGAGGTCAGCCTTTGAGGCCGGTAAGGGTGATGCCCTCGATGAAGCGGCGCTGGGCGGCAAGGAATGCCAGCAGCAGGGGCAAGGTGATGATGAGCGTCGCGGCCATCAGTGCGCCGTAGTCGTCACCGGCTTCGGCAGCGCGGAAGTAGAGCAGACCGAGCGGCGGCGTGGCGCGTTCCATCCCGTTGACGACGATCAGCGGCCAGAACAGGTCGTTCCAGTGCGCAACGACGGAAAAGATGGAAAAGGCGGTGATAGCGGGCCAGGCATTCGGCACGATCACACGCATGACGATGCCTGCTTCCGACATGCCGTCGAGGCGGGCGGCGCTGATAAGATCGTCGGGCATGGCGCGGAAGAATTGCAGGAACAGGAATATGCCGAACACCGAGATGAAGAACGGTGCGCTCAGTGCAAAATAGCTGTTCAGCACGCCCATCTGATTGAAGCCGACATAGAAGGGCAGCGCGGTGGCGTGGATCGGAACCAGCAGCCCCAGCATGACGAGAACCATCATGGCGCGCTGGCCGCGAAAGTTGAGTTTCGCCATGGCATAGGCGCATGGAATGGCGATCACCACCTGCACCACCAGCACCAGTCCACAGACGATGACACCGTTGAACAACAGCAGCCCCATAGGCACGCGGGTGAGGGCTTTGGCGACATTGTCCCAGAGCGCCCAGTTATGCGGGATCAGCGACAGCGACGACGAGAAAATGTCCTGCTGCGACTTGGCTGCGGTGGACAGCATGAAGATATAGGGCGCCAGAAAAAGCAGCGCACCAAAGGAGAGAAGACCGAGGCGAAACGAACGGGCAAGTGACATGGAAGGTCCCCTCAATAATGCGTGCGGCGGTCCAGCACACGGAACTGGAGCAGCATCAGAACGATCAGCACGGCGAGGAAAATCACGGTCATGGCCGAGGCGTAACCGACGCGGAGGAAGACAAAACCTTCCTGATAGATGCTCCAGAGCAGAACTTCGGTGGCCTTGTTAGGGCCGCCTTCGGTGAGCGTCTTCACGGTTTCGAAAACCTTGACCGCATTGATGATGCTGATGGTCGTGACAAACAGCGTCGTCGGTCCGAGCAAGGGCCAGGTGACGAGGCGAAAGCGCTCCCAGCTGCTTTTTACGCCATCCACTTCGGCGGCGGAATAAAGCTCGCGCGGAATGGCGGTGAGGCCCGCCAGAAACAGCACCATGTTGAAGCCGACGCTTTGCCAGACGCCAATCAGCGCAAGGCTGAACAAAGCCGTATCGCTGGAGCCAAGCCAGTTCGGACCGGTAATGCCGATCATGCCGAGCAGCGCATTGACGGGGCCAAGCGTGGGATGGAGCAGATATTGCCAGACGGTCGCCATGGCAACGAGCAGCGAGGCAACCGGCAGAAAATACACGGTACGGAAGAATGACTTTCCGCGCACTTCGCCTTCAATGAGGATCGCGACGCCAAGGCCGAGAAACACTGAAGCCGGTGCGACAATGGCCGTGTAGATTGCTGTGTTCTTCAAGGAGATGAGAAAGGTGCGGTCGCTGAACAGCTCGACATAATTGTCGAGGCCGATGAATTCGAAACCGGCATAGCCAAGCTCGAAATTGGTGAAGCTCCAGAAGACAACAGCCGCAGTCGGCAAAAGGATCAGGAGCACTGTCAGGAGAATGGCTGGTGAGGCGAGTTTCCAGGCCAGTCGCTCCTCGCGCCGCCGCGCGTTTTCGGCGGCTGTGCGGGCGCTGACTGCACCGGGCCGGGCAAGGGCAATGTCAGACATGAGCCACAGCCTTTTCCACCGGTGCGATAGTCACCACATTCCCGGCGGGCTGGCGCAGGCGCGCGCCGTCATCGCCGAAGAGATAGGCGTTATCCGCATCGAAATGCAGGCCAACCGGCAGACCGGGTGCGATATGGTCGGCTTTGACGGGGTCCAGCTTGACGATCAGTTCCTGCGCCGAGCCCGGCGCTTTTACATAGACGAGCACCTCGGAGCCGAGAAATTCGATGCGCGACACTGTCCCGGTGATGCCGGTCTTGTCATGCGGCAGAAGGCGGAAATGTTCCGGACGGATGCCGACGCGGATCGTCGTGCCCGCATAGGCGGCAACATTCTGCAGGATCGGACGGCCCGCGAAATGAACGCTGCCCTGATCGCTGACCAAAGCGTCCAGAATGTTGATGCGCGGGGTGCCGATGAACTGGGCCACTTCGATATGGCGCGGATCGTTATAGATCGCGGTCGGCGTATCGATTTGCAGCAGCTTGCCGCCCATCATGACGGCCACGCGGTCGGCCATGCTGAGCGCTTCAGCCTGATCATGCGTTACATAGATCGTCGGAACACCGGCGCGGCGATGCAGATCGACAATCTCGGCGCGGGTATGAACGCGCAAATTGGCATCAAGGTTGGACAGCGGTTCGTCCATGAGGAAAACGCCGGGCTGGCGCACGAGCGCACGGGCAAGCGCGACGCGCTGGCGCTGACCGCCCGACATCTGACCGGGCTTGCGGTCGAGAAGATGATCGATTTTCAGGCTGGCGGCAGTGGTTTTCACCTGCTTCTGGATCGCGGCGCGCTTGGCGCGCTGGCCGGGAACCAGCGGTCCAACGAAGGGCAGGCGTTCAGCCGTGGTCATGTCGCGCATGGCCAGCGGCACGGCGATGTTCTGGGCCGCGGTCAGATGCGGGTACAAGGCATAAGACTGGAAGACCATCGCGATATTGCGGTCGGCTGGATGCGCGCCAGTGATGTCGCGGCCTGCAAGAGAAACATCGCCTTCGTCGGCATGATCAAGGCCGGCAAGAATGCGCAAAAGCGTACTCTTTCCGCAGCCCGACGGGCCGACGAGGGCGATGAATTCGCCCTCCGCCACGTCGATGCTGATGCCGTCCAGAATGCGGTTGCCGCCATAGGACTTCCCGATATCGCGAATGGCCAGCGTGCTCATTGGCTTGCCTCTTCGCTGACCTTCTCGCCGTCGCCGCTATGATGCGGATAGACTTCATGCACCACGTCGTCGATCACATAAGGCGTCAGTTCTTCGATGCGGACGATGGTGCTTGCCGCCGTTTCGCCAAGTTCGTGAACGACCGCGCCGAGAATACGTTCACCCGGCAGATCGCGCTCCATTGCACCGACGATGAAGGCCGCCGCCGGTCCCCAGATATAGCTGGTGCCGAAAGCTTCACCCGCCCATGCGCGGTGCAGGTGGCCACTGGCATGTAGCTGCACGTTATATTGTGCGAAGAGGTCATAGAGACGCTGGCGCGCAACCGGGCGGATGCCCCAATAGCCGCTGTCGCCTTCTTCCGGATCATCGACAAAGAGCGGCTTATGCGCGAAGACGGCGACGGGCTTGCCGTCAGCGTTTTCCAGCACGTTTTCCAGCCACTGGAATTGTTCTTCCTCTTCCTCACTGCCGGTTCCGATGATCAGGCTGTTGAGGCCGATGACCAGCCATTCACCGAGGTCCTTTGCCCAGCGGTCGGGACCAATATGGCGCTGCCAGCGCGCTAGGCGCTCGGCATTGACCGGCTGGTGGCTCTCCGGCAGATGGCCGATGTCGTGGTTGCCCGGCACGCTGAGAACAGGGGCGGAGAGCTGTTCGAAACAGCTGCGGCAGAATTCGAGATCGGCTTCGACATCTGCGCCGTCAACGGCAAGATCGCCCGTATGAATGATCAGGTCGGGCTTCTGCTGCTCGACCCATGCCACGAGCGGTTCCCAATTCGGGTTGAAATGCGTCTTGATCGGGCTGAGATGGGTGTCGGTGATTTGAACGATCCGCATGGGTGCGCTCCCTCGTGGCTTGTGGGACGATCGCAGCGGTGCCGTTCAGAGCATTCCTTAGACAAATAAGTATATTTGGCGTCGAGATAGTGGCTCTTAACAGCACCTTAGAGCACGGTTTGATGTCATCGATCCGAAATGCACTCTAAAGGCCGCGTTTGCCGCTGCTGACTTGCTTATGCAGCGGCTTCTGCGGGGGCTTGTATGCCTCTTGTGTGACAGTCCTGATGCGCCAGGATGACAGTTGGGTGACATCTTCTGTGGGGAATCAGCCATAGGTGATTTGCTGATTTTGCAGGCAATCCGGTTGTATTGATGCCTGTTCCATAGGCGCTCTTATTTGAGCTTGCGGCGTCTCGTGACGGGCAATTTATCGGTAACTATTTGTTTTTACATCATATAATTGCGCGTCTGAGCTATGCAGTAAACGCATGGCAGCATTGCGCTAAAGTTGCATTGCAAAAATCATGAGCAGGGAGCATATAACAATCATCTCAGCGCCGCGTTTCCTCCTCCCATTTGCGCGGGCTGAGTGTTCCCCTCTGGAGGTTTGCCTCAAAGGCACCTTCAAAACTCAAAGCCAGACATTTGTCTGGCTTTTTTTTTGGCTTTTCGCCTGTTATTGGCCGCGACGGCTGACCAGAACAAACTACAAATAGCGGTTACGTGCCAGCTGTCTGTTCTGACAGGGGCCTCCGCGATTTGCATTCAAAGCGCAGATACGAAAAAGGGGCCGTGAGGCCCCTTTGTCATTCATCGTTTCGAAGTGATTAGCGCAAGCTGGCGCAGAAGCGCTGGATGCGGTTGCAGGCTTCTTCGAGCAGCTCATCGGACGTTGCATAGGAAATGCGGAAGTTCGGTCCGAGGCCGAAAGCCGAACCGTGAACCACGGCAACGCCTTCTGCTTCAAGCAGTTCGGTGACGAAATCTTCGTCGGTTTCGATAACCTTGCCAGCTTCGGTCTTCTTGCCGATCAGGCCAGCGCAGGACGGGTAGACGTAGAATGCGCCTTCTGGCGTTGGGCACTGGATGCCCTTGGCCTGATTGAGCATCGATACGACCAGATCGCGACGAGCCTGGAAGATTTCCTTGTTCTTCGGGATAAAGTCCTGCGTGCCGTTGAGTGCTTCAACCGCAGCCCACTGGGCAATCGAGCAGGCGCCGGAGGTCTGCTGACCCTGCACCATGTCCATGGCCTTGATAAGCTGCAGCGGGCCAGCGGCGTAACCGATGCGCCAGCCGGTCATTGCATAGGCCTTGGAAACGCCGTTCATGGTCAGCGTGCGCTCATAGAGCGACGGCTCGACCTGGGCAGGCGTCGTGAAGACGAAATCGCCATAGACCAGATGCTCATACATGTCGTCGGTCAGGATCCAGACCTGCGGGTGACGAACGAGAACGTCCGTCAGCGCCTTCAGCTCGGCTTCCGTATAGGCAGCGCCCGTCGGGTTCGACGGCGAGTTGAAGATCAGCCACTTGGTCTTCGGCGTGATGGCCTTTTCCAGATCGGCGGCGGTCAGTTTGAAATTGTCTTCGATCTTGGTGTTGATGAACACCGGCGTACCGCCGTTGATCGCGACCATTTCCGGATAGCTGACCCAGTAAGGCGCAGGCACGATGACTTCATCGCCGGGGTTCAGCGTGGCCATGAAGGCGTTGAACAGGATCTGCTTGCCGCCCGTGCCGACGATCACCTGATCCGGCGTGTAGTCGAGACCGTTTTCACGCTTGAACTTGGCGACGATGGCCTTGCGCAGTTCAGGGATACCGGCAACCGGCGTGTACTTCGTTTCGCCGCGATTGATCGCGTCGATGGCGGCCTGCTTGATATTGTCCGGCGTGTCGAAATCGGGTTCGCCCGCACCGAGACCGATCACGTCCTTGCCTTTGGCTTTCAGTTCGCGTGCTTTCTGGCTGACCGCGATGGTCGCAGATGGCTTTACGCGGGAAAGGGCGTCGGCGAGAAATGCCATGATAGATCTCCATAGATGGCAGGCTCTGTTAACCGCACTGGGAACGGCGCGGTTTTGCGAATTTTCTATGTCGCATCGGCAAAGGAATCGCAACAGATGGATTGGCATTTGGCCGGTATTTCGGGGTTTTCTCGAAAATGTGTTGCGAAAAGTGCCGGATAGATCAGTCTTGCTGACATAATATCTCAATGAAACTGATTGGACAGGCCGTGACGCAGGCAGAGATAGTGCTACGAAACAGGAGACATCGATGCTGACCATTTACGGACAACCCGATTCAGGAAATTGTTACAAGCCCCGCCTGCTGCTTGCCCTGCTTGGCAAGCCTTTTCGCCATGTGACCGTTTCGTCGCGGGACGGTTCCACACGCAAGCCGGATTATCTCGCCAAGAATCCCAATGGCAAGGTGCCTTTGCTTGAGCTCGATGATGGACGCATGCTGGCGGAATCAAACGCCATGCTTCTCTATCTGGCTGAGGGGACACCGTTTTTGCCCGCTGACGCCTATGAGCGCGGGCTGGTCTATCAGTGGTTGTTTTTCGAACAATATAGCCACGAGCCCTTCGTGGCGGTGAGCCGCGCGTTGCGGCTTTATCCGGAACGGGCGCAGCTGGCGACGCCGGAACGTCTGGCCGCGTTACAGGACGGCGGAAACAAGGCGCTTGGCGTCATGGAAACGCAGCTCGAAAAGACGCCCTATCTGGCGGGCGAAGCTTATACGGTCGCCGATATCGCGCTCTATGCCTATACGCATGAGGCGCATCTGGGCGGCTTTGATATGCAGCAATATCCGGCGATTCAGGCCTGGCTTAAACGCGTTGCTGCGCATTCGGGCCATGTGTCGCTTGACTGGCTGCCCTGAAAGCCTGTTCTAAAAGTCGTCCTGTGTGGCTGCAAATTGCAATTTTCTCCATTCCGGTGCTCACGTACCTAAAAGTACGCTCCGCTCCGGTATTCGAAAATCACCATTTTCGCACACACATGCCGCTTTTTGATTCAGGCTCTGAGAATTTTCAAACGGTACAAATAATTAGAGCGCCGATCAGATCGGCGCTCCAATATTTTGAGCCACATTCAGGCAATGCCGGATGGAACATCCAGCCGCTAAATGTATTAGGCTGCGACGAGGTTGTCTGCAGACGAACGGCCCGAACGGCGATCCTGCACGATCTCGTAAGAGACCTTCTGACCTTCGTTGAGCGTGGCAAGGCCAGCGCGCTGAACGGCAGAGATGTGAACGAAAATGTCCGTGCCGCCCTGGTCAGGCTGAATGAAGCCGAAACCCTTGGTCGTGTTGAACCATTTAACTGTTCCCGTAGCCATGGGAATGTCCTTTGTAACGATAGTAATTTTTAGTCCGTATGCTCCGCACACGTCCCTGTGGATCGAATTTATGGACAGGAGATCGTTAGGAAGCACGGCAGGCCGCACGGGTCTCAAAGTCACTCGACCGAAAAATCGATTGCCGGACTATATGCGACAAATTTGACCAGCACAAGAGAGCTAGAATGCGTGAAGGGCGGTTGATTTGCTAAAAAAATCGCGGCTTTAACGATAATGGAAGGTAATTTTTATCTGAAGCGCAGTCTTTTGGGCGATTGCACGCCCGGACCGGACTTAGCAGAAAGGTTCTCGACATAATATTGCGGGCTAATATTAAGACGTAAACGGATCGACCATGTCGGAAAAGTCAGGCATCGCGTTTCTTTGACTTTTGCGTGATATGCATAACGCGCATGTTGTGAATTGCCCGCGAGTTCGTCACAGGGATTAGCGATTGGGCGCGTGGTGAGGCAAAGTATGACGTCTGAACCGGAACAGAAGCAGCCGAAGCGCAGTGCGCCAAAGAAAAGCCGCAGGCGCGGGAAGTCCCAGCGTACGGGCATCAAAGGCTTGCTTACACGTCAGCCGGTCCGCGACGGCAACGATCTGTTCTCGCAACTCTCCATGATGACCGGCGCTTTCTGGAATTCGCCGGTGCGTACTGCGCTGATTGCGCTTGGAACCGGCATTTTTGTGCTGATCGTGCTGATTGCGATCGGACAGGTCGCGATCAATCGCTGGAACGAGCCCTTTTACGATGCGCTGGCACGCAAGGATTTGCAGGCTTTCTTTCACCAACTGATGGTCTTTTTCGGGATTGCCGGCAGCTTGCTGGTGCTCAATGTCGCGCAGACATGGCTGAACCAGATGTTCAAGCTGAAGATGCGCGAAGGTCTCGCGGGCGATCTGGTCGGTCAATGGCTGGCACCGGGGCGAGCGTTCCGGCTGGCCAATGCGGGCGAGATTGGCATCAATCCAGATCAGCGTCTGCATGAAGATGCCCGGCATCTGGCCGAAACCTCCTGCGATCTCGGTATCAACCTGCTGCAATCGACAGTGATTCTGGTGAGCTTCGTCGGCGTGCTCTGGTCGCTGTCGAGCGGCTTCATTTTCCATGTTGGCGGCTACAGCTTCCCGATCCCCGGCTATATGGTCTGGGCGGTGGTCATCTATGCCGCCTCCGCATCGTGGCTGACATGGATCGTCGGGCGCAACCTCGTCAATATCAACGCCAACCGCTATGCCCGTGAGGCGGATTTCCGCGCCTCGCTGATGCGGGTCAACGAACATCTTGATGCCGTTACCCTTTCACGCGGGGAGGCGGACGAGCGGCGTCGTCTCGATCTGGATATCGACGCCGTACTGGCCGCGATTCGCAAGATCGTTTATGCGACCACGCGATTGACCTGGGTCACCGCCGGGTATGGCTGGCTCACCATTGTCGCGCCGATTCTCGTTGCCGCGCCGGTCTATTTTTCTGGCGGACTGACCTTCGGCGGGCTGATGATGGCGGTCGGCGCCTTTACGCAGGTGCATAATTCGCTGCGCTGGTTCGTGGATAATTTTGGCGCCATCGCCGACTGGCGCGCGACGCTGCTTCGTGTCGCCACGTTCCGGCAGGCAATTCTGCGCATGGACGAGTTGGGTCGTCTCGACCGTCAGGTCGATCTGGCCGTCAACGAGGACGACAGAATCAGTCTCGACGATGTGTCGATTGCAGCACCTGATATCTGTCTGCGATTGTCGAAGAGCGCCTTTGCGGTCAAGCCGGGCGAGCGGGTGCTCGTGACCGGTGGAACCGAGACGCAACGCACATTGCTGTTCCGGGCGCTGGGCGGCTTGTGGCCATGGGGTGAGGGGCGTATCAGCATGCCGGCCAATGACGGCGTCGCCTTCATGCCGCGCGCGCCCTATTTGCCGCCGGGCACGCTGAAAAGCGTGATCGTCTATCCGTTCGATCTGAAGAAGTTCTCGCCCGAAGCACTGGAAGGTGTGTTGCAGCGCGCCGGGCTTGCGCGGCTTATCGGCAGTCTCGATCATGTTACCCGCTGGGAGCGGGTGCTGACCGATGACGAGCGGCAATGTCTCGCCTTCGCCCGGCTCATTTTGCAGGAGCCGCAATGGATCATCATCGACGGCGCGCTGGATGGGCTCGACGCCGAGGCTTATGATCGCATTCGGGACATCTTGAACAATGAACTGAAGCAAGCCGCGGTAATCCATCTGGGCAAGCCGCACCTGCATAACGGGCTTTTCTCGCGGCAGGTCAATCTGGAAGAGGACCCCGATGGCAAGCCGTTGGAAATTCCTGCTTTGAAGAGCGCATAAAAAAGCCGCCGGATCACTCCGGCGGCTTTTTTGCTTATCTATAGAGCGGATTATGCCCGGAAGTAGTCCTGCAGCGGGCGCACTTCCAGCGAACCGGCCTTCAACGCCGCGATGGCTTCTGCGGCCGATTCGGCACCTGCCATGGTGGTGTAGTAAGGCAGCTTCTGCATCAGTGTTGCGCGACGGATCGACTTGGAGTCGGACACGGCGCTGGCGCTGTCGGTGGTGTTGAAGACCAGATGGATCTGACGATTGCGGATCGCATCTTCCACATGCGGACGGCCTTCGATGACCTTATTGATCTTGATCGCTTCGACGCCGTTGTCTGCGAGGAAACGCTGCGTGCCGCCGGTTGCCATGACGCGGAAGCCGAGGCTTGCGAGCTTGCGCACAGGCGCCAGAACGCGTTCCTTGTCTTCGTCGCGTACCGACACGAACACGGTGCCTTCACGCGGCAGTTCCACGCCAGCACCAAGCTGCGCCTTGGCGAAAGCCAGTGCGTAGTCGTAGTCGAGGCCCATGACTTCGCCGGTCGAGCGCATTTCCGGTCCGAGCAGCGTATCGACGCCCGGGAAGCGGGCGAACGGGAACACGGCTTCTTTGACCGCGATATGCGGACGCGATGGTGCCTGCGGCTTGCCGCCATAAGCGCCGAGCGCGTCTTCAAGGCTTTCGCCAGCCATGATGCGGGCTGCAACCTTGGCAATCGGTGTGCCGATGGTCTTGGCCACGAACGGAACCGTACGCGAAGCGCGCGGGTTGACTTCGAGGATGAAGATTTCGCCATCCTTGATCGCGAACTGGACGTTCATCAGGCCGCCGACATTGAGCGCCTTGGCCAATGCTTCGGTCTGACGTTCAAGTTCGGCGACCGTTTTAGCCGAGAGCGAGTGAACCGGCAGCGAGCAGGCGCTGTCGCCCGAGTGAATACCGGCTTCCTCGATATGCTCCATGATGCCCGAGACAAAGCTGTCCTTGCCATCGCAAAGGCAGTCGACGTCCACTTCGATAGCCTGGGTCAGGTAGGTGTCGAACAGAAGCGGGTTCTTGCCGAGCAGCGTGTTGATCTGGCCGGTCTTGTCGTTCGGATACTTCGCCTTGATGTCTTCCGGGACCAGTTCCGGCACGGTGTCGAGCAGGTAGGCCTGCAGCGTGCGCTCGTCATGGATGATCTGCATGGCGCGGCCACCCAGGACATAAGACGGGCGAACGACCAGCGGGAAACCGAGGTCGGCAGCGACGAGGCGAGCCTGCTCGACCGAATAGGCAATGCCGTTCTTCGGCTGGTTCAGGTCGAGCTTGACCAGAAGCTTCTGGAAGCGGTCGCGATCTTCCGCAAGGTCGATGGCGTCCGGCGAGGTGCCGAGGATCGGGATGCCCGCCTTTTCCAGTGCCGTTGCAAGCTTGAGCGGGGTCTGGCCGCCGAACTGGACGATAACGCCGTGCAGCGTACCTTTTTCCTTTTCGACGCGCAGGATTTCCAGCACGTCTTCCGCCGTCAGCGGTTCGAAATAAAGACGATCCGAGGTGTCGTAATCGGTCGAAACCGTTTCCGGGTTGCAGTTGATCATGATGGCTTCGTAATCGGCATCGCCGAGCGCGAAGGCCGCATGGCAGCAGCAATAATCGAACTCGATGCCCTGACCGATACGGTTCGGGCCGCCGCCGAGAATGACGACCTTCTTGCGATCCGAAACTTCGGCTTCCGAACGTGGCTGGCCGACGAAAGGCGTTTCATAGGTCGAGTACATGTAAGCGGTCGGCGAAGCGAATTCGGCAGCGCAGGTGTCGATGCGCTTGTAGACCGGATGCACGTCGAGATCGGCGCGCAGCTTGGCCACGTCCGTCGCTTCCTTGTTCGTCAGGCTGGCAAGGCGGGCGTCGGAGAAGCCCATTGCCTTCAGCATGCGCAGGTTTTCTGCGTCCTGCGGCAGGCCGTGTTCGCGGATGCGCGCTTCGGTCGAAACGATGGCTTCGATCTGTTCAAGGAACCACGGGTCGATCTTGGAGGCGTCATGCACCTGCTCGACGGTCAGGCCGAGGCGCATGGCTTGTGCAACCATGCGCAGACGATCTGGCGTTGGCGTGCCGATGGCGGCGCGGATAGCGTTCTTCTCGTCGCCTTCTTCAATGTTCGGAATGGCGATTTCGTCGAGGCCGGTCAGGCCGGTTTCAAGGCCGCGAAGCGCCTTCTGCAAGCTTTCCTGGAAGGTACGGCCGATGGCCATCACTTCACCGACCGACTTCATGGCAGTGGTCAGGATCGGCGATGAGCCGGGGAACTTTTCGAATGCAAAACGCGGGATCTTGGTGACGACATAGTCGATCGACGGTTCGAACGAGGCTGGCGTTGCGCCGCCGGTGATGTCGTTGTCGAGTTCATCCAGCGTGTAGCCGACGGCGAGCTTGGCCGCGACCTTGGCAATCGGGAAACCGGTTGCCTTGGAAGCCAGAGCCGAAGAGCGCGAGACGCGCGGGTTCATTTCGATGACGATCATGCGGCCATTGGCCGGGTTGATCGCGAATTGCACGTTGGAGCCGCCGGTTTCAACGCCGATCTCGCGCAGCACCGCAATCGAGGCGTTACGCATGATCTGGTATTCTTTGTCGGTCAGCGTCAGCGCGGGCGCGACGGTGATCGAGTCGCCGGTGTGAACGCCCATCGGATCGAGGTTTTCGATCGAGCAGATGATGATGCAGTTGTCCGCCTTGTCGCGGACGACTTCCATTTCATATTCTTTCCAGCCCAGAACCGACTCTTCGATCAGAACTTCGGTCGTCGGCGATGCGTCCAGACCGCGCTCGATGATTTCGAAGAATTCCTGACGGTTATAGGCAATGCCGCCGCCGGTGCCGCCGAGCGTGAAGCTCGGGCGGATGATGGCCGGAAGGCCAACAAAGTCGAGCGCCTGCGCTGCCTTGGCAAGGGCATGCGTCATGTAGCGCTGCTTGCGGTCAACTTCGCCGAGCTGCCATTCGGTTTCAAGCTTGTCGAGCGCCTTGTCGAGATCGCTACCGGTGTACTGGGTCTTGACTTCCGCACGCTTGGCTTCGTGACGCTTGCGGTCTTCGTCCTTGATTTCCGTCGCATTGGCGAGCATGGAATCGGGCGTATCGAGGCCGATCTTTTCCATCGCTTCACGGAACAGCGCGCGATCTTCCGCCTTGTCGATGGCTTCGGCATTGGCGCCGATCATCTCGACATTGTAGCGCTCCAGCACGCCCATGCGGCGCAGCGACAATGCGGTGTTCAGCGCGGTCTGGCCGCCCATGGTTGGCAAAAGCGCGTCCGGGCGCTCTTTGGCGATGATCTTGGCGACAACTTCCGGCGTGATCGGCTCGATATAGGTCGCGTCGGCCAGATCGGGATCGGTCATGATCGTGGCCGGGTTGGAGTTGACGAGGATGATGCGGTAGCCTTCCTCTTTCAACGCCTTACAGGCCTGGGTGCCCGAATAGTCGAACTCGCAAGCCTGGCCGATGACAATGGGGCCCGCGCCGATAATCAGGATCGATTTGATATCTGTACGTTTCGGCATGGGCGCTCATCCTATCTTCTTCGCGCGCATGATCTTATCCGAAAACCGGTTCCCATTTTCGGGATCATGCTCTTGTTTTACGCATGCCTTTGTCTCGAAACCGGTTCCCACTTTCGAGTGACATGCTGCTTAGCCTGCCAGAAAAGCCCGCACGGTTTTCCGGCGGGTTGGCAGCGTATGAATTCTGTGGGCTAAGCGGGCCTTATAGGCAATGATGACCCAAAGCGGAACCCCACAAATGCGCTTATTTCAAAGAAAATGCGGGCATTCACGAAAAATCGTGGCCGAGCGCTGTTTTCTTGTTCGCTGACGCGCCGGTGCGGTAACGCTCCAGCGCTGCTTTCTGGCTTGATCGGCTGACGGGAAGCAGCGTCCCGTCGCGAGTTTTGACGTTAAGCGCGCCGTTGACGCGCTGCAATTCTGCGACATGGGTGTCCGCCACCCAATGCGAGCGGTGGATTTGCAAACCCGGCGTTTCGCCGATTTCTTTTACTGCATCGGAAAAGCGGATCAGGATGAGTTCCTTGCCCCGGCTGGTGACGACCTGCGTGTAATGATCATCCGCCGACAGACGCAGCAGCGGGCCGCGATTGCCCGGTTGCAGGCGATTGAGAAGGGCAGGGGCTTCGGGGCTCGTGCTTGAAACGGTTTCGATGTCTTTGCGAACTGTCAGATAGGCGAGGACGCAGAAGAGCGCGCTGAGCGGCAGCGAGACCGCCATGTTACCGACAAGTGTTCTGAACGTCGGAATTCTGGTCAAAAAACCATAATCGACGAGGCCGACCCAAAGGCCAATGGGAATCGCCGCCAGAAGCGCGCCTGTCATCATGCGCGCAAAGGTGCTGGCGACCCATGGCTTCAGCAGGGAATCCGCCAGAACAGCGAATAAAATGGCGATGGACCAGCCGCCAAACTGGACCAGCAGCCAGTAGAAGAAGCGGATGGCGACGGGCATCGAACCCGTGCCCAGTGCAGCCGTTATCGTGAAGATCAGCACCACCACAAGAAACGTCATCCAGAGGCGGAGCGCGCGCAAAATGACCGTCATTTCACGAAGCGCGAATTGCACAATACCGCCAGCCACGAAGTTTTCCTGCATTCCACGTCATTCCAATTGAGCCGAGCGCAGTGTTGTCGAAGGAAGGTCGAAATTCAACCGGAGCCTTGCCATGAATTTCGAGCCGCTTCTCCACGCACCGCTTGCTGTCCAGCTGCACGTCGCCACCGTCATACCCGCAGCCTTGCTGGGCGCATTCATTCTTCTGCGCCGCAAGGGTACGCGACTGCACAAATATCTTGGGCGCATCTGGATGGTGTTGATGGTTGTCACCGCGATGACGAGCTTTTTCATACACCAGATCAACCTGTTCTGGGGTTTCAGCCCGATACATATCCTGTCTGTGCTGGTCATCGCCGGATGCATCCGGTCAGTGATCGCTGCGCGTCAGGGCGAGATCGGCCTGCATCGCAAAATCGTGCGACAGGTTTATTTTCTGGGCATTGTCGGGGCCGGGCTTTTTGCCTTCCTGCCGGGACGCATCATGCATGCCGTGGCGTTTCCGGATGCTGGCGTCTCGCAGCTTGCGACGGGTGCGGCGGTGGTCGTGGCTGTCTTGCTTGGAAGCTCATTTCTAAGGCACAGGTTTCGCGCCATTCGGTAAGAAAATCCCTCAAAGCAAATATTGCGGGCGAGTCTCCGTTTGTGATGAGGCTTGCCATTTACTTTTTATATTGCGGTGGCAACTCTTTATGCGACAATTATACGAGATTGATTGATGCGCCGCGCAGGTTTGCTGCGGCCGGTGTTGAGGGAGTGGGCGTATGCGCTGGCAAGGTCGTAGGCAGAGTGACAATGTGGAAGACCAGCGTGGCGG
>Ga0153948_1000520_pt1 | contig 21101 bp, 19 predicted proteins | sample TSNJ032MetaG_FD_104696 | JGI IMG/M metagenome (GOLD analysis project Ga0153948, IMG submission 104696) | Attine ant fungus gardens microbial communities from New Jersey, USA - TSNJ032 MetaG | ecosystem: Host-associated > Fungi > Mycelium > Unclassified | place: USA: New Jersey, Wharton State... | reverse complement strand
TCGTCCGGCAACTGGACATCATGCTCCATTGCGTACTCCCACCTGCAGACGCCTCTTTCAGAATTGGAGATCGGGACGGAATGGAGGAAGTGTATACCATAAGTCAAATCCTTTTGGAGGATCTCGTTTATATCGCCGTTGATATTCACCAACGGCGTCAACGAGCGACTTGCTTGCCCGCTGCAACTTCTCTGTCCATAATTTCTCTGCCTCACGCACCAACTCGAAGATTGGGTGGGGTCCATCGTAGTTGACTTCCAGTAATCCATCCGAGCGGTAAGAGTGCTTCTCAGGCTTGGGTTTTACGGGTGGACAAATCGAAGGCATAGGCATGTCAGTGGCTGTAATGGTGTGCGTCACTATCTTCGTTACAGTGCGGGAGAATGCTGGTATGAATTTAGGCGTCTCTGCAACGTTATCACGAAGGTGATAGAACAATATGAGTGATAAACCGATCCCAACAGCGGATATTTTAGTGGAACGCCTGCAATTGCGAGGGCCTGCCATGATGGTGGCTTCAGCTCGGTAGTCTGCTATGACACGAACGATGGGCGCTGCTCGTTTGAGCGACCGAAGAATATAATGTTGCCCTGGTGCACACAATCAGCCAAGGACAGTCTGTGTGAACATGATTATTGGGCAGATTAAGCGATCAGCTGAGTGGAAAGCCGGAAGTAAGCTGGAGAGAAGCCTTGATTAGGCAGGCACTCGACTGTACTCAAGCACTTCTAGGCCGTCGATGTTAGACTGTTGACCTCCCGAGCGTAACACATGTCTTCACAGCCCACTGCTTTCCTTCTTCCCATTCCTTCGTATCTATGCCCAGTCTCTTCTCGTAGTACAGAACCCGGCCCAATAGTATTAGTCAAGGCCCATTGCCTTAGTCAGTAGCGTGGGGTGTGTTCGTACACCGCTTGATAGATTGTTGAGTTAAAAAAAAGAGATTATGCTTACCTCAGGCGTCACCCGGTGCGGCTTACCTGGTTCTATAATTACACTGTCTCAGATAAAAAAAGAAAAGGTGGTGCATCACACAAAAGTCTTTATGTCACAACAGAGTATACTAGTCTGCTTCAAGAGGTACACACCAAGGAGAAGGTGTCGAAGTCATAATAAATTATTTACCTCAGCCCGATGGATACAGAACTGAGGAGTAAAACACCTAGAGAATCATTAGAAATCAAAGGATAATTGATAAGAGCAGATACTACTAATCAATGAGACGAAAAGAATCAATAATAAAAGAGATGAACATTTACACCAGCACTATGTAACAAATGGGTGAAATACAAGACATGTCTTTCCAGCAGAGATTATCCAAGAGCTTTGGGCCCAATTAGAGATAAGAGTGTAGGAAGCTGAACTGTCCATAGTGATTACTTTGTATTTTGAGATATGACTTTATAAAACATGGATAAGATGGGGGCATAGCTCAGTTGGGAGAGCAGTAGACTGAAGTTCTTGGTTTCTAAAGGTCCCGCGTTCGATCCGCGGTGCCCCCACTTATTTTCCTACTCCTGCAAATTACAGGATTAAAATGATCTTACCTGCCTGGCAAGATAATTGTTACTCAATCTATTGTTCACTTTGTCGAATTGGTATTTTAATGACTATCGCCCCGTCTACAAACTGATACGTATCAATACTCGCCGAAACGAACATGGCCTGTCTGTTCTGCGTGAACACGAGCTTCTTTCTCCCCCTTCAAGCCCTTCCTGCATTGCTGAAAGATGATAAGATGCATTTATTCCAAATAGGATATGGTTACTGACCTCGCACTTGAGTTTGAAAGTAGTTGTATTGGTATATGCTTTCTTCGACCGAAGGATGTCTGCCAGCCTTCTCAATGCTGTGATTATTGGGTCGTCTTCACCAAGTCCCTGAGCAATTAGATAAACATGAATATGATACATGCGTGATATATTTCTTACAATTGGAAACAATGTCTGATGCCATTCGGGTGGAGCGTCTACCATCGGTGCCAGCGATGCTGCATCATAATGTATACCAGAGTAAATCAGTGCGCAGCGCATTCCGATACTTTTGTTCTCCGAGGGTGAGAAATAGTCGATGCGGCCTGTTTCAACGTCGATGCTGGCGATCTCTACGCCATAATGCTGGGCCAATATACCGAGTTCTATGGCTCCTCCCCATGTTGTCGGTTTTAGGATCGTCTGGATATACTGTTCAGGAGGTATGCTTTTCCGATTGATAAACTCAGATTTCTGAAACGATGCACCGATGTCTCACCCTAAGATAGCTTCATTGTACTTCTCGGAATCATTACGAATGCCGTTAGCCACGACTTAAGTCCAATTTAGTAGGATATCCTCAGGATTTCGTAATTGATGCTCACTCTTTCGCATACCCTGGGCGTTTGAAATGTTTTGTTCAAAAACTAGTGCTGTCGCAGAGAACAGACAAGAATTGTCATCGGGAACTACCTGCGACGGCCCCAATAAGTAGAGACCCAGGATGCCATAGAAAACGTACTCTATGAACCAACACACTTTCATCTCCCGCTTCCACAAAATCAGGTTTATCAACAGCGCTCGACAATGGGAGGGAACCGGTGTGCGTTACCTCCACCGAACCAGGGAGTTGGGGTGGTCGAGTCGTAATATCCTGCTTAACTCCTCCAGTCAGATCCGACCCCGGAATCTCGCTCACGATAATTTGATCTCCGGCTATAATTCCAAGGCTTGAAAAGGGAAGTTCAGGAATCAATGTCAAAGATTTCGGTGGATAGCCCGTTTTGACTGCAGTGAAGAGTGATCAGCGGCATCACGATATTCACTGGACTGATTTACCTGTTTGTCGGGAGGGCAAGATCTCGCAGGTTGAGTAAATATGTTGCTGGAAGTCCCAAACCGTGAAGGTAGCATCGTCTTGGGGAAGCTGAAGGGTCGAAACACCCTTCGGATGCCTCAGACGTACGAAAGTCATTTGTCACTCCGACGGAAGGTAATGTCCGAGTAAGTGTTCGTCGTCTGTTTGCGACAGTGTGACGATACACACCTTTCTTTCCAAACAACCATGTGTTCATAAGAAAAGCTGCTTCTTCATCGCCCGCTTGAGAGCGTCGATACTCCGATTGGTCATGGTCAGTTGTGCTGACCGGCCTTCCATTAATGAGAGGCTTTGACCGAAAAAGAATAGACTTTCCCCCCCAGCATTCAACCAGTCCAATCCTTTCGCCAACACACACGAGGGAGAAGATAGATTGTTCTCGTGATACTTTTATTTGCCGCCAATGAATACCGCCGATATACATATCATCGCCAAAATTGGAGAGTGTATCAGAATTCTATAAATGCACTAACAACGGAATACATAAAGCTCTATTTAAAGGAGTGTGTGCAGGATGAAGAGTATCCTGGTCGCATCATGACAGGGCTGGTCACAGAGACGGAAGTTGTTGTCTCTCTGGTTCTCCTGGGCCAACACGGACTGAGGTGGTGGGGGCCGAAGGTAGATCTAGCGTCTGAACAGTAATTGCATCGGCTCCGATATCCTGGACTAGGGTCCTCCACTCATCCTCAAGTCCCTCCTCATCAACATCGACCCCGAGGGCCACATCACCTCCAATCCTGATTGCACTGTCAACTTCTTGTGCGGCATAGTTTGCTTCTGCCAAAGCGTCTATAGTCTTGTCAATGTTAGTACGATGGAGGGACGGATCCGAAAGGATGCCCCGTAATGTCGACGTTGACGATTCATAATTTCTCAGAATCTTGAGGATCACGTTAGATTGGCATCAGAACTAGAATTGCAGGCTCACTCTTAGATCACCAGCAGCAGTCTCGATAGAAACCATGGTACTTTCTAGAGTAGCCAAGGAGGCAAGTCGCTTTTGGAGAACTTCTCCGAGCTGCTTTCGGGACCTCAAATGATTTAATGCCAATGATTTTTGCTTTTGCTGCAAGGCTGACGTCGCTTTCTTCGTAGATCTGGAATACATCGAGGAAATGAATCGTCAACAGTTGTATAGTATGAGAGGTCTCACTCATGCAATTTTTCTTGAATTGCTTCGACAAGGCACTGCAGATTGGATATAGCGGATTTAAGTTCTAAGATGCCGCGATCGATTGCAGTGATCATCTTTTCGTCTGGGGATCCATTTTTTTCGACAAATTTCACAAGCTTTGGTGAACGAATTCAGCTACCCTTGTTTTGTTGAAGATTGAAGGGTGCTCACCTCATTGTCGGTAACGACGGCTTTGCGTTCTCGCTCCAAGAACTTGATTAAGACCTTGGCGTCCGTCTCACTGAGAGTAGATTGCTCGGATACACTGAATATAGATGCAAAGGTCTTTTTAAAACCCTCTATTGTATACAACGCGTCGGCTGGCCCTGTCGCATGAGCTTCTTGCAAGGTCAGAACAGCATCTGCTGCATGTTCGAGCAGCTCTACGAAAACATATTCGCCAAACCAGTCAGCCTGGAGGGAATTTGAATCCTGGTGATCCTCGGAGTCATTTTCTACAATGCCAATCTGCTCTAATGCCCACCACAGAGGCTTTCCCACCACAAAGGACGCTATGCGATATGGCAACCAGCCGGGGACCAATATCGAAGTTGGAGCAGACATGAATTCTGACATAGGTACAAGAGCCTTGGAGGAACAAAGTTCATTCTTGCTAGGTTCAACACATGTCAGAAGACGGCTCAGAGGATAGTATGATCCTTACGAGAATTGCCCTCACTGCTAATGGCTTTCCTATCTTTTCCAGTTTCAGGCGCTCTAGGAGATCATGATCTACCCGAAGAGCAATGTGACTCGATTCCTTCTTTCCTGATGTGCGTTGGTAGTCAGAATGAACTAGTGCTCTGAGAACCTTTCGCCACCAATCTACATTTGCATGAAAGCTGGTAGGATTTGATTGCCTTTGGCGGGAGAAGTCGGAATACAAGGCTTGAAGTCTGGACTTTGATACTTTCGTAAAGAATTCGTTGGTCAAGAAATTGTCCGGAGTATTTAATGTGTTGAGAGTTGTCATTTCTCGAGGTGGAGGTTCCAGCATCCGTTATGGTAAAAACCTGATGATATAATCCGACAAGATTCCCAGGTTACGAATACGAAGTACTCTCAAACAAGCAAGGTCTTAGAGGCATGAGCCTCAAGATTCATCTAATTTTGCCCTCCACCTGTAATTCATCTAACATTCAAGTAATTACTGCAGGTATTCTACCATGTGGGTCACAGGGTCGACCGTTTTACCGCTTCAACGCAAGTAGAATCGATGGGGCTATCACCCTGGCAAGGTTATTATCATTATCTTTCTTCCAGCACCACTTTTTTTTATAAGCTAATGTCCAGTTGTCCTCTTGCGTCTCTGAGTCCTCTCTTTGATTATGGAAAGCTGGGATTTATTCCCCTGAGTGCCCGCCTGGTGAAAGGATTGATGCGTGCAGGCGTTGCAGGGCTTTGAACGTTGCTTCGCCTTCCAAGGTCGTGACCCACAGAGCCGGAATGGCCTCCAATTGTCGTGAACAGCTCAGAGGATTCTATTGCTGGAGACTGCTGATGATCACTTTCCGGCGATGCCTACCATAGTGATTAGCTTTACATTCGAGGGGTCCAGATCACGTAGGTCTAACTCACGAAGCTCGGCAGGTCAATTCTTGAATAGCCAGGGCTGGCGGAGGGGTGATTTGCGTAATCCGGGTACCTGTTTGCAATATCTATCTCCAAAGGGCTGAATTTGAAGGAAGGCGGGTATTTGCTGTCCATCGGTTCGTGGGGTATCTCGACTTGCACCATCGGTCTGTAAAGAGGTCTTTCGTTCGACGGCTTCACTGCCTGCCGGCGAGCACACCGCAGTAACAGCCAGAACAAAAGACAGGCTGCAACGACAGATCCCACTACGCTTCCAACGATCATGAGACCCTTGCTAATTCCTTGATTATCAGGCGCGGGATCAGCAGTAGTGGTCCCGATGGCTTCAATGTCGAGGATACTAACTGTCTTCTGAGGGTAGCGAATTGGTGAGCTTCATCTACTGGTGCTTGTCAGACTATACTGACCGTCACATAGGTATGCGTCCACCTAGGTACATCTATATCATTAGATATGTTCTTCAAAAATCTGTGTTCGGATTAATGGAGACTGAATCCGGTGAAAGTATCCGTATGGAATTCAAATTTTCACCTTGTGGGATTTTCGATGGTGCAGTTTGTCGTCCATGATGTCCAGCTTTCAACGCAAAATGGATCGTAACTCAAGACGAGGCGGAAACTAGTTAGATTCATACTTACTCGATATAAAAGCAGCCCTGGCACGCTGCGCAAACTGATAAAAGTGAGTAGACAATTTTATTACAGGCACAGTCATTGTGGGCGTTCATTGAGTCAGTATTGAGATACAACTCATTGATAGCGAGTTTTGGCACTGTAACTGTAAGCAAGTCTCAACAAAGTACTGCACGGTGGTCTAAACTAGCTGAAATACCGTTGGTATCATTGCGACAATCAGCTTGTAGCAAAGCAGCAACAAGACATGGATCTTGGCCTTTATCATTCTTGGCCTATGATCAACAACTCGAGTTCCATTGTCGTTTGGATGTCCAATAAAAAAGTGTAATTACCCAATCGAATGACGAAGGACAAGTCACTTCTGATTTCTGACCCGAAGAGTGTCTCAAGGTCGACAATATGACTGTAACCATGACAAGAAACCAGCCCATCCTTTAAGAGAGATGGAGGTAAGCTTCAGGAAGGAGGAAAGAGGTCGAAATCAAGCAGTCAGTAAACTGGGAATGGCTTGATTTCAAAAAATAGCAGTGAAAGAATGCTCCCATCGGCCTCGGACAATATACACACGAATCCTTCTTCTCTCATGGACATGCTCATCAGAACAGGTATTTTCACATGTGGATAGGGTCATATGGTCTTCATCTAGGAAAAGAAGTTAGCAACCCAGCGCTAGACTGTGCTAATAAGACACTAGGGACGATAATTTATAGGAGATCAAGAACTCTTGCTTCATCTGATAATGGCAGATGATGTTGCAAAAAAAAATGTACGTCAGGTGTGTTTCAAGTGACAAGCTAACGGGACAGCGGATCTTGGAGAACATAAGGACTCCTAAAATACATGTTCAGATCGGCTGATGTTCATACTTCCGGCGCCCCAGTATAACCTCCGGGGCCGATATTATGGGAGGTCACGATGGTCTTCGGACTCATTGCGGTCTGTGGACTGGTGGTATCATCCATCGAGCTGCGCACTGGCCCCGTGGCAAAGATGGTAGATGATCCCAGGCCAGAATTGATATCCATAGGACTCTATTGTAGCCAATTAGAAAAACGGAGGATAAAATGAAATGGGAGTGCTACTCACGTATGTACGTGGCATAGCAATTGATGTTGGATCTGAGACCGGCCTCGATTGGATATAGTCTAGAGGGAATGATTGACGTTGTTTCTCGTTAAAGGGATCCACTGATCCATGTGCTTGCGTGGAGATACGTCTCCTCCTTGCAAGCATGCGCCAGAACATGAGCAAAAGGATACAGACGACAGCCATAAGAGCGCCGACAGTGATTCCGGCAATTGCCCCAGGACTGACTCCCCTGGACGAGCCACCTGAAGGTGGTGTACCAGAAGACTGCGATGGCAATGTCTGCTCTGTACTGGAAGATGCCGTGTTCGAAGTCGTGGTGGATGGTACGTCATTTTCGGCAGCCTCTTGCAAGTTTTTCAGCGATACATAGATTTATCAGGGAAGACAAATTCACCTCGTGCGGCATCGGGATTGAAAGTCTTGTGAGTTTGGTTAATTTCCCCGAGGATTCTGAGGGTTAGCCAACTTACTTCAGAGATATTGAGCTTGGCCCAAGACGGGACATCTACCCCAGAAGGCAATGGTACTGGAAATCTAGTCCGACGAGCAAAAGTCAGCGCTCATAACGGCAAACAAGTTACATCAAAAACTGACTCGCCAATTGGTTCAACCTGAGTACAGTTAGACGTCCATTGAGCGAATGAAATGAAGGAACGATTTTGACATCCACCGCAAGCCTGTACCAGAGAATATGTGACACTGTTGCATGTACAAGGGTCGGCGTCAGACAGAAGTGGACCGATATAGTGAGTTCCTGCGGGTATCTGATTGATCCGGTGGGCTGTGGAGACCGTGAGGTTGGTAGATAACGTTGACCAATGTATCCGTAACTCACATGTACCGCAAGCTGACTCTAGAGAGGCTGCAATTGAGCAAGGAGTTTGGCTGCGAAAAATTGCCTGAATTATTCGTGAGGATATTATATGGTTATTATTTGGGGAAGGAGCTTATGCATACCCACTGATAATCAGGTATGCATGTCATGACATCTGATCCTGAAGATTGAGCATTGAGTTGGATGACAAAAGCTAACAACCCCAGGAGTTTTAGTCCCTTCATAGTGAGTTTGTAGAGTGATTGTAGTAGACAGGTAAACAACAGAGAGGAAAATCCAAGACCGAGCGTGGCAATCGATGATGGAAACGCCGCATGTGGAGCTTGTCCTATTAATGAATTTTGAAGAACAGCCTTTGCATAGCCATTTATGAGCCATCATATGCAATCATGGAAGCTCTCACGATACCGTGGAGCCACCGTGGAGAGCCCCGCAACTCTGTGCACATGTTCCTCAGAAATCATGCTGTAAATAAAGTGGTGCTTGCACTATTCGTATCTGGCAAGGACTACTACACAACAGAGAACATTACACAGAATGTGCTTTAATGATATCAAAATTTAAAGCTCGGGAGCACCTGTATAAAGACCAGTTTGAGCTGGGGGAATATGGGCTAGCTGCAGCGCAGATTCTTGGAAGGGATCCGATACCAGTGAGGGTGTGTGCGTATCATTATAACGGGAGCTGGGAAGTGGAGCTGGAGTAGTAGGGAATGTGCTAGGGTCGGATGGATCCTGGAAAAAGAGTGAGGTGTATCAGCAAAAAAGTTGGGTCGAGACTGACATAAAATCTCTGTGGTTGAGACGGGGTTGATACAATATTAGTGCTCGGATTGGTACTCATGTTAAGAGTCGAGTCGTTGTGGGGTGCAGGGGTATAAGATGTTGTCTTGAGCGCTGAAAAAGTTGATAAAGTATTCCGCCGCCGGCGACGGTAGAAAAAGAAAAAGAGTCCAGCAACAGACAAGCCAACAACACCACCGATAATGCCTCCTGCAATTGCACCGGCGTGAGAACTAGAACCTGATCCATTGTCATTTGAGGCAGAAGTGGATGTAGTAAGGCTGGCTGTGTTTCCACTTGTAGGAAAACCAGATGAAGTCCCGGAAGTGAGTGGTGCAGTGGATTCCGGTCGATCTGACACTATGATCAGTAAGAAAATGGCGTAGAAAATAAAATAGAAAGCCTTACTTTGTAGGTCCTGAGCCATCGAGAGGTTGAAGTTGTCGGACGCCTAAAACCAATTGAGAAAAAAGCAAGGCATCTCCAAGCTTCGGCCTACTGCGATATTTGTATATGCCCAGCTGGGGACACTGGTTCCAGCAGGGAGAGGCAGGGGAAATCTAAGAAGATGCTAAGAGCCAGTTTTCAGACTTTCAGACAAAAAGTGTGCTTCCCACATTGCATTATATGATGTTGTGCAATTGAAACTATATTCTGTCCAGCTATTCATTCGATTTTTGTTGAAAAATAGTGAGCATGATTGGAGAGCGCGAACACGGACCCAATCCAGTGATTGCCTTGGCATGCTGCACAGGCGCTCAGCAAGGAATAGTAAACAGTGCTGCAGCGGCATGAATTTGCAACAGGTTGACTGGGTCCAAGGTACACAAGACCTGGACCAAGTTTATCCAGAGTGAAGACTGATAGCGAGAGCCAGTTTGATATGTCGATCAATTAGACACAAAAGACTCACCACCATTGTTGCAAACTGCTGCGAGGTCAGCCGCAACATCACACGGACTTTGATCCAGTGAGTTCGAAGTCTAGTCGACAGGGTTTATCAAGCGCTGGAAGGTCCTACGAAATATACCTTACCCATGACAATGAGGCAACAGTACATTTCGCGTTCGAGGTAGCCTGCGAGAAAACCACCGGAAAGAAGGCAACCGCTAAAATCGCAAGACGGAGCATGACAATAAGGGAGAGGGTTGCGAGCTAACGGGTGCACTATGAAGCTACGTCCCTGAAATTACCCGATTCGTTGATAAGTTTGTTTGTCCATCAATAACTGATGTGGTCTCCATTTGTCCAACATTTCAGCAATGAATTGTAACATGGGAAGCCAGCTTTGGTTCTGTGGCTTATGTGTGTATGTGAAGGGTGGCAGCCAGTTGAGATCGTGAGAATGGCTATTAACAAGGAGAGGACTTAATCTTTTAGTCTCAAATTTATAAAACTTTGGCAAATATTTATTCTGTAAATTCCCCAACAGGTACAATCCTAATAGCTTGAGCTCAGCCCTTCTGTCTTGTATGAGGCTTGGCATCTTTTCTCAACAATAAATACTGAGGTTTTCCTGGTTTTGTCTAGTTGCCCTTATACTAACAGGCACTGGAATGATGATGAAAATGTAGATGGTGGAATACTTAGAGAGAATGATGTCCATGTAAGAAGGTGCTATTCCATGATGACTCCAGATGACCTCCCTCCCCTGAAGCTTGGGCGTAGTCAGTAGTGTACCAGTATGTATCTACATCTTAGCACCCATTTGCTTGGTATGGTATATAAATACAGAACACACACACTCTCACTGTTGAAGAGGACCGTCGCAGTACACACCTCCACAGTCATCACCGATGTCATCAGTACCTCACCAGTCGAGCTACCTGCGCTCCGATATATATATTCTCAATACTATTGACTACTGAGGTGAGGCTTATCCCACTAGTATCTTTGTGTCTTGTATCTAAAATATCCGTGCTCTAGACTTAAATTGTAAAAAGTAGTAGTCGTCAATTGATGCTATTGACTTAAAGTGTAAAAGCCACATGAGAAAATTAGAAAACAGTTGCAGGTCACGCTTATGTGAACTTGTTTTGGGTGTCAGACCCAGTATATGACACAAAGTTGGAAGTGAGTGTGAGTTGAGTGCAATACAAACACAGGAGAGCAAAAATTAGTGTATGGATGTGCCAGAGGCGTGGGTGACAAAAAACTAGGCCACATAATCGACAGAATGACTTAATTTGGAAGGTGCTTGACAGGTTGAAGTCAAATGTTCAGACTTAGACGTGTACCATTACTCTCCCATCGAGCAGCATTGTGCCAGGCTTACCATTCTCGGCGTCTCAATACCTATTCTTCGATGACCTCTCTTGGGCCCGACTGGAAACGTATCATCCCAACAGATGCGACTATACCTCCCTATTCAGTGTTTACAAAGCCAGTTGAAAAATCTCCAAGAGATGAACGAGAGTATCGTATCATTCAGTTGGAAAATGGATTGAAAGCCACCTTGATCCATGACATAGAGACAGATAAAGCTGCTGCAAGTCTCGATGTTGCTGTGGGTCATCTTCACGACCCCGTATGTCTCCTCGGATATGTTTTCAGGACAAGTTGTCTTACAGGCTCGACAATAGCTAGACGTGCCTGGTCTTGCTCATTTCTGCGAGCATCTTTTATTTATGGTACAGATGCGCCTTCGTCAGCTCGAATTTTCTGTTGCTGAACTTAGTAGGGTACTGAGCAATTTCCTCGTGAGAACGAATACCAGGAAGTGTGTTTTGATCCCATTTATTGTCAAGTCATTGCTTATAACCTGATAGTATCTCTCAAAAAATAACGGTGGATCCAACGCATACACTTCAACCACAAATACCAATTATCATTTTACCGTTACCGTATCGGCTTTGGCTGATGCCCTTGAACGGTTCTCTTGTTTTTTTCATTCGCCTCTCTTTTCGCCTTCCTGCACTTCTCGAGAACTGAATGCAGTCGACTCAGAGAACAAGAAGAACCATCAGACTGATGTTTGGCGTATATTCCAGTTAGACAAGCATCTAAGTAAAGATGGTCATGTTTGGAGCAAATTCGGATCTGGTAACCGTGACAGTCTGTCAAAAGCGGCAAGAGAGGTCAAAGCACAGACGTTGAACCTGGTTTCATCAGTCGATATCAATCTTGCACTATCCAACCCCTCATCCAGATTTCTCTCTCCTGTTCCTTCGGAGACCGATGCTGATGGTGGCGTAGTTGGACGTGAGATCCGCCGGCGACTGATAGAATGGTGGACCGAGGAGTATTGTGCCAGCCGTATGAATCTTTGTATCATTGGCAAAGGTGTGCCGATGTCTGCTCAATCATCTTGATCTGAACCCCTTTTGTCAGAGTCGTTGGATGAATTGACCAATCTAAGTTCAAAATTATTTTCTGTTGTGCCAAATCGTGGGAAGGACCCCTTACCAATGATCAATGATCATCCTCTGGGATGTGATGAAAAAGGGGTATGTGTCAAAGATAATGTGAACCATGCTAATCGATAAAGAACAGACTTTAGTTTCGGTGCAAACTATCATGGATTTTCATGCACTGGAGATCCAATTTCCGCTGGAATATCAACCTCCCTTATGGTGCTATAAACCAGCTACTTTTATTTCCCATTTAGTCGGTCATGAGGGTCCAGGATCATTGCATTCTTACCTGAAAGGCAAAGGCTGGATAAATTCGCTCTCCTCTGGGGAGCAGAACTTGGCACGAGCATTTGCCATGTTCAAAATTAATATTTACTTAACAGAAGAAGGATTCAGTGCGTTTCGAACTTGATAAAAATATGTTATTATTCTTGCTGAATACGTCTTGTAGGAAATTCTCGATCCGTAATATTGGCTGTGTTCAGATATCTTTCCCTGCTCAGGACTGCCAAGTTTGAGGCTTATCACCAGAAAGAGATGGCCATACTCTCATCTGTACGATTCCAGTTCGCTGAAAAAAGGCGTCCCGAGAAATATGCTACTTGGATCGCGGAACATATGAGCTGGCCTCTCCCTCCTGAACGACTGCTCAGTGGCCCGCAACTGACAAAGGAATGGGGTACGTACGAGGGAAGCGGGCGTGAAGAAGTCACTATTCGTCGATACTTGGACTCATTTCGGATATCAGAAAGCCGTTCATTTCTCATGGCCAAGGAGGGTGAACATAGGAGGGTTCGACCAGGTTTACAATGGGTAAAGGAACCCTGGTACGGCACAGACTATAATGTGGTCCGTTTCGAAGAGAGCTTTCTTAATCAGGTTTGTTGAGTTGCGATTGGCAATCCTGTTCACGAAATTGATTCTCCGATTAGGCAGAAGAAGCGAATGATATACCAGAACTATTCTTGCCGGGACCTAATGCGTTTATACCCGTAAATCTCAATGTCGAGAAACGTGAAACAATCAAGGTACTTTTTTCTAGCAGCAGCATGAAAGCATGATTTGGTCAATCTCATACAATTTTAGCCGTCAGAACGACCCTACATGATTCGCCAAAGCCCCTTGACTACCCTATGGCATAAAAAAGACGACAGGTTCTGGATTCCAAAAGCTTATGCTACGATTGATATCCGAAGGTGAGCGTCGATAAAACTGCAGAACCACATTGACTTAGAATTTGTAGTCCAGCAAGCTATGCCACTCCTCGAGCGGCAGTGCTTACTAGGTATCTGATTTCATTACATCGTACGAGACATTATCTAAGCTTTCATCTAGGCTTTATGCTGACCTTGTCAATGATGCACTGACCGAGTTCGCGTACGATGCGGATCTTGCTGGTTTATCTTATCATTTCAGCGATACAACCACCGGGCTATACGTCTTCACGGGGGGATATAATGATAATTTAGCCACGCTCATTCGGGTTGTCATGCAGAAAGTGAGGGAGCTTAGAGCTAAGCCCGATCGTTTGGCAGTCATGAAAGAGCAGGTCGCCAAAGTACTCAGTGAAGAACATTTAACAGCTTTACTTACTTTCACTCTAGGTTGCAAGAGAATGGCGCAACTTTTTTCTTGGACAATCATATTCGATATCAGATTACTTTGGACGTTATCTGCTATCCGAGAGACAATGGACTACTGAAGAACAATTGGCAGAACTTCCATGTGTGTATCTTATTCTGCCTACCACAATAAAGACTGATCTATCTTAGCTATAACAACAGAGGAGATTGATTTGCATGCCAAGAAATTGCGTTCAGATGTACATCTGAGAATGCTGGTTACCGGGAATGTTCATAAGGATGTATGTTTCCTTTCTGCTGGATTGAACGGTACTTCACGGCCTTTTTCAGGAAGCACTCAAAATTGCAGATATAGTTGAGGAAGACCTCCAAGCTACCATTTTGTCCCAGACGCAATTGAACGAACAAGCCTTGATTCTTCCTCCAGGTATGCGGTGTCCTCGAGTGCATAGACGTTTCTTGACATCATCATCCATCAGCATCTAATTACATCTGGTCTTTTCCGTTGCCAAATCGAAACCAAGCCAACTCAGCCCTAACATACTATCTCCACTATGGGTCAATTACGGATCGACGGCTTCGCGTGACTGCAGCATTATTAACACAAATTCTGGCCGAGCCCACCTTCAGTGTCCTTCGTACTCGAGAACAACTGGGCTATATTGTCTCCGCTAGTACATGGAGCCTTTCAGGATCCAGTGAACAAGGCCTGCGGATTGTAGTCCAGAGCGAGAAGACTCCAGGTTATTTGGAGCAAAAAGTAGAGGAATTTCTTGAAGAAATGAGGTCTAGATTAGACGAAATGACTACAGAAGAGCTAGAAGAGCACAAAACGAGTCTTAGGAAGAAATGGCTTGAGATTATCAAGAGTCTTTCTGAAGAAACTTCACTTTTTCAGACTCATGTCACTTCTGGCCACTGGGATTTCCTGAGACGTATGTTCTCGTCTCGCACAAAATTCTTTAATCTCATGATTTAATAGGTTACCAGGATGCCGAGCTTTTGGCTTCTATTCAAAAAACTGACGTTGTTCACCTGTTCCGAACCCACGTTGACCCACAATCCCTCACACGCGCCAAACTATCCGTTCACGTCGTTGCTCAGAAGCCTCGTATCAGGAAAGTGAGTGAGGCAGCATCACAAGCGTTCCAACAGAAGCTTCGTTTGGTAGGCTTCAACTGTGGTGAAGTCGACGAGGGGAAGTTGTTCTCAGATGGACTACCGACGCTTCCTGATTTCATACAGTTTTGGACGGCCGAATTGGCAGGACGGAAAGATATGGCGATCCTACTGGCTGAAATTCACCCATGCATAATAAAGCATCCAATAGAGGGGGAAGATGTAAATCCCACACTTCCCAAAGCAACATACATCAAGGACGTGCATGCATTCAAACAGAACCTGAGCCCTTCTGTTGACCCTGGCCCCATGGCCCGGTGGGTTGACCTTCCTAATTCTAAATTCTGAGTAGATTAGACCTATCATAATTCCTGTGAATCTAAAATGAATTAAGGCCAGCTCTGCTAGAGTGGATATTGCAATGGCTGGACAACGATTCAAAGCGCAATATGACAGTCATAAAACACAGCGAAAACCACTAATGAAAATAAGTGCCTCATAAGCATACTACCAGTACGAATGGTGTGAATACATCCAGTCATCGCCTGGATTAAGTCACTTCCTGCGAATGGTCTCCGTGACCAATTTACCTCTCGCGGGGTTCGATGGCTCATTATTCTTTGCTCGACGAAAGAGGAGAACATGAGGTTCAGGTGCTGTACTGGATCAACGAGGCACATAATAGTTTCAGCTCCTTTCTACCTACCGTGAACTTCGTAATGCTCCCAGCCAAGACTTTGAGTAATACCAATCCCCCGCCATTCGTGTTCCTCTAATAAACGTAGTGTGCCCGAATCGTTACAGAAGTACTGCTTTGGGATTATTTTGAGGAGTGATTTGGGAAGGATTACATGGCGGTATTCGTAGTTTTCATCAGAGTAACGGTCAGAGTAGTGGATCCTGTCAAGGATTGTTGTTAGAGACAAGAGGAAACACTCTGATCTCTATTTTACTTCTCGATATACTCCTCCAGTTTTCGAGCCACTTCTTTCTGTGAAGCAAGCTGTTGGGCGGTATGTGAAGAAGCCATAATTATACTGCGGAGAGATTGGTCTGGTACGGTATACAATTACAATTACAGATCGCTCCTCTCACATGATCTGATCATTTGCTTCGGCGCGACGTCACGGGTATCACGCCGCACGTATTAATTAGATCGGAGGTACTGAGCTCATCCAACAGGCCCTCATGAGTAACTATCGATTCTATAATCCAAATGATGAATATGATTATCTCGGTAACATTGATATGCGTCCTGACGGGAGTAACATTCTGGTTTCAGCTGCCCCATCATCAGATGTATTCGATGATTATATGAACGAGTTGTGTGGGTATATGCTATCTGAACCATTATCTATCAGACTAACCTACTTCTAGTGATGTCTTCTCCTTCTCTTCCTGGGCACTCGATGCAGTTTCATGATCCCAGCCACACTCCAGGTCATCACTTCGGATCTGACGCGGATACTTGGTCGTATGATGAAGAAACATCACCAGGAACGATAGAACGTACAAAGACTGTTACAGAACAGGCAACATTAAAAAATCCTCGTATATTTTATCATCGATTCTTGTTAAGCTAGGAGCTAACCCGTCGTTCTCAGCTCTTGCGCGTTTCAGAACCGAACATCATACATACTGGACTCAGACCAGGTTTACCAAGAATCCGGAATCTCCTAGAATTTCTGATGAAATGAAAGGATTTTGCGACTCGTTGCCTCTTATAGAAAGAAGGCCAGTGATGGATCTTCGTATGTGTGCGTTCCCTATGGATAGATCTACGCTAAGAGGACACAATATGAAGCTGATATGTTTCGTGGAATATTCAAATTTCGAGCATTTAATGCTATGCAATCGCACTGCTTTGATTACGTAGGTGTTGTGTTATGTTCGGCCAGCCCTGATTTTACTATGCATTTTGTAGATCACATCTTCAGGTCATGACTTGGTAGGTAGTAGTCCTGTCGCGTGCATTCAACTGCGTGCTATGGATTACAGGTGGTTAGCGGTCTGTATCTTGTTCGTCTACATTCTTGTCTCAGTCCTTGACAGTTCCCTAGCACCCACTGGAAGCGGCAAAACGGTCCTCTTTGAACTTGGTATAGTTACGTTGCTGAGCCAGTCCGAACTGGGGCAACCAAGAATTGTCTATATCGCGCCAACAAAGGTTCCTTCAATTCTATGCCTCGATTGACACCTGACATGTTCCAGGCCTTGTGTTCTGAGAGGCACCGTGACTGGATCACGAAATTTGAATCCCTGGGGATTAGGAGTGAATCTCATATTCCGAGTAGACTATCATCGTGTTAAGACACTCTTAGCATGTGAACTCACTGGCGACACTGTGCAATTTGGCAAAGGTGCCTGGGGAGAAGCAAAAAAGAGTACCATCATGTACTTTGTTCAGTTGCCCTCAGACTTCTTACTGACAATATTTAGTATCACAACGGTCTATTTCTGCCATTTCTTCCCTGATCTTGTCTTCTCATTTAATTGATACCGAAGGCGGAAAAATGGGATAGTTTGACACGCACCTGGTAAACGTTAATACTTGGTTTGCCTGTTGGCATTTCTGAGATTATTGATAGGCAAGATAGTGACGATATCATTGCCCGAATTGGATTATTTCTGGTGGACGAAGTGAAGTAACTTCTATTTTCTCTATGATGAAACCTGGAACCACTTTCATAGGTACACATGCTGAACGAAAACAGGGGAAGCACCCTGGAAGTCGTTATCTCACGAATGAAAGCACGTAACAACTCACTGAGATTCCTCATGGTCTCTGCTACAGTTCCCAATATTCACGACATCGCAAATTGGATAAGTACCAACCGTGGAGCTAATGTGGTTTGTAAAGTTCTCAAGGTGAGGCGATTGTCACAAGAGTTTACAGTTACCCGACGAGCGCATTTTTCAGTTTGGTGAAGAATATCGCCCCTGCAAGCTGGCACGTTTTGTGATTGGCGTACCCCGATCGCCTAAACAAAATGAGTTTCAATATGCTACTACTCTGGACACTCAGCTTTTCCCTATCCTTCAACAGCATTCAGTCATGAAACCAATTCTTATTTTTTGTTCTACTCGTCAAGGTGCTTGATTGATGGTCTCATTTCTATATGGAATTTTGTGAAATTCCTGGTTTAGGCACGTTGAAGACAGCAACAACTCTCTTGAAAGCGTATGAAGAGGCTGAGAAACAAAAAGAGAGGCTGCCCTGGGTTCGGGCTTCACGGTCCGTCGTTAGAAACTTTGAGTTTTTTACTTTTCTCTTGATTCTGGACAGACTTAGTTCCCAGTTTCAGGATAAGCGTTTACGCGGTAGCATCCTCGTTACTCTTGTCTGCATTTTCTCATCTATCACATCTCCGAAGAACTCGTAACAAACGGAATCGGCGTTCATCACGCTGGCCTGGGAATTGAGGATCGTCGACTTACCGAGGATTTATTTCTGGATGGTGTCTTGCGCGTCCTTGTCGCAACATCGGTAAATAAGCTGGTTCACCAACTATGAGCACCGTTGACTAGATGTATAGACGCTCTCTGTCGGTGTCAACCTTCGTAGGCTTCTTCTCCATCGCAATGCCCAGGAGCCTTACACGTTATATAAAAGCTGCCCACACAGTAGTTATCAGAGGAGTCAAACTGTTTCAGAATAATGCGAACGTTGAATATAGTGATTTGGATGTAATGCAGATGATTGGACGTGCCGTTCGTACTTGGTTCCCTTAAACCTCTTCAGTATTAAATTTCTTATTATTTCAGGGCCGTCCTCAGTTTGGTGAGTCCTTTGTTTGTTTTCTCTTTTTTCTTACTTAGCCAGAATCTAGACAAAGACGGGATCGCGATAATCATGTGCGAACCCCAATTGGTTAGCAAATATCAAGCATTGACTCAGGGAGAAACAATTTTGGAGAGCTCCTTACATCATAACATGCTTGAACACCTCAACTCAGAAATTGCCCTAGGGACAATCACAAGCGTGCAAGCTGCAAAAGACTGGATTCGCAGTTCATTCTTATACCAGCGTTTACAGCAAAACCCTGATTATTACGCCATTAAGCAAGAGGAGGGGAAAGGTTGGAAGGAGAAATTAGACGAGATCATACTCCAGAACATCGGTGAATTAGAGTCCAGCAATCTGGTACTACGCAATGCCACCGGCTCCGAAGATACAATAGAGTCCACTGAATTTGGAGATATAATGTCCAAGGTATTTGGTGACAAGAGTAACTGCGAAATACCATTAATCTACTGATCAGTTTTATGTGCGCAAATCTACGGTCAGTGTCACAGACAATCCTTTCTTTTCATCTGATATATAGACAGATGGAGGACCTCATGAATCTTCCGGAAAAGCCAAGTTTACGAGAAATCGTGCGTCCCCCACACGATATCACTGGAGCCTCGAAACTGATAAGGCCTAACAGCTAGAAGTTATAGCTGGTGCTGAGGAGTACCTTTTCTTACGATTGATATCTGAATTAATTCCTGAGCGTGATTTCTCTAGATTCTCCATGCTTCGGCTGAGAGCCTCTGAAAAAACTGTACTGTCATTATCAAATGAAAGGTTATTCCATCTGTTTTATATTAAACGCAGGTATACAACGAACTACGTATTCATAATGACATCCGCTTCTCAATCTCGAAGGTCGATAGTGTGCGTGATAAAGTATTCCTCCTTCTCCAGGTAAGGGCACGGTCAGGGGCAGATGCGGTGACTAACACAGTTGATAGGCCATTCTCGGAAATATTCCACTGAATGCCGCTGAGATGCGGAAAGGAGAGTCACAACCGCAGTTTGATGCTCTTATTGTCTTCAAGCATGCACCGAGGCTAGCTAAGGGTGAGCATAGTTTACCTATTTCTGGATTGGAGGTAATGGGCAAAATAGTGGTGGTGGAGCTCGCAATCACGAAGAAGCTCGGAACTCAACTTTTACATGGACTTGAGATGTGAACAAATACAGTGTTTATGGCCACTTGTGCCCTTCTAAGCCTCTTTTTCCCAGTGCTCGATGTTTGGTTGCCAAGGCCTGGGAAGACAGGCCGACAGTACTCAGACAGATTGACCAGATTGGCGAAAAATCGTAAGTTTTTCTTTGACCTCAAAGTTTGGATAGAACGTAGATGCTGCCTGAAGGTTAAAAGTAAGTAGAAGTCTATTTGGTGAAGGTTTGCTTGCTCATCGGCCAGATACTTGCCGAGAACGGGATAACTACACTGGATCAACTTCGTCAGCAACCACCCGCTCGTATTGAACTTGTAGGTTCAGCTTGTACATGATACTATGAATTATATTCAACTCAACTGCCAGCTACTCAATCGACAAAATCCGTTCGGTCATGAGATTCTTGCTTCACTTGCGAACATTCCACAATACTGCTTAAATGTGAAGCAAGTTTCCGTGGCATTCGATAGAGAGAGAAAATCTATTCATGTCGAAATTTCAATCGAATGCAACCTAGCAAACCAAGCGCCTGCGATCAAGAGAAACTCACGATACTATGACATGACTACAATTTTGACAATCACCTCAGATTTCCACCTGGTCGATTTTCGCAGAACGCCGTTAGTGGATGTGCTACACCTCTAATGAGCGCTAAACACCTGAACATTCTAATGTAGAACTAAAGCTCTCAAGAAGGCAAGAAAGTTTATCGTCACCGCTCAGCTCACAAAACCCAGCCAAAATATTGTGGTTTTAATTGCATCTGTACGTTTTATATCTCCCGGACACATGGGAAGCTAATACTCCTCCAAGGAATGTTTTGTAGGGAACTTCATCAAGCACACAGTCATACCGAATGTACCACCAAACGAATATCCTACACTCAATACTCGTCCCATTACATCGTTGGTGCGTCTAGCAGGATTAAAAAATCATTCACTGACTGAGTTACTCTGAAAAGGCCTTGGATTTGCAAGAATTTGAGAATGATCCCAAATTCTGGGAAATAGACCTCAGCGAAAATTCAGATGTTGCGGCCACAGGTGAAATTCAAGGTATGTGTACTTGTGCAATCATGAATCTAAGCTGAGAATTACTTGACAGTTGCACAGAAGAGATCAGCCCTTGGTCATTC
>Ga0153948_1000519_pt1 | contig 21125 bp, 21 predicted proteins | sample TSNJ032MetaG_FD_104696 | JGI IMG/M metagenome (GOLD analysis project Ga0153948, IMG submission 104696) | Attine ant fungus gardens microbial communities from New Jersey, USA - TSNJ032 MetaG | ecosystem: Host-associated > Fungi > Mycelium > Unclassified | place: USA: New Jersey, Wharton State... | reverse complement strand
TGCCGCTAGCAGCGTCGCCGCCCTCGTTGTGGCGCTATATAGGGCGGACTAAACCAAACTGTCAACAACGGTTTCCATAAAAAAGCGATTTTCTTTTCCACAGCGATAAAGTCAGAAATTTACTCCTTATTCACCAATCTGAACAGGTGATTCTGATGCGGAAGCCCATCCCATTCGCTCGGCGACATCATCCGCAAGCGCCCGCATCCGTCGACCGATCTCCTTAATCACTTCGGGACGAGCTTCCGCCGCCATCATGGAAAGAGCAATCCCGGCGCTCGGGCGGTGCGGCTGTTCATAGATCGCAGCGCCAATACAGAACATGCCTTCGCGCAACTGGCCGTCATCAAGGGAATAACCCTTCTCTTTTACACCAGCCATCTCGACTTCGAGTGCTTTCAGCGAAGCGACGCTCGCCGGTGTGGCGAGATCTGGCCAATGTTCCGGGAGATGACGCGCCCGCTCCTCATCCGGCATTGCCGCGAGCATCGCCTTGCCCGTCGCTGTAAAGACAGCGGGAACGCGCATGCCGATGCGGAACGTAATCCCGAGCGGCGCTGTGGAATTGCGACAGGACAGATAGATGACATCCGGACCGTCCAGATGTGAAAGCGTCAGCGTATAGGCGCCAAGCCCCTCTGCCTGCGCGACCGCCTCATGAAACACCTCGACAATATCGCTGCTCGCCAGAAAGACATTGGCCCAGCGCACCGACTGCGGCCCCATGGAAAAGCTGCCGTCATTATTGAACTTGAGAAGCTTCAGGTGAACCAGTGTCTGGCAAAGCCCGTGCACACTGCTTTTTGGCAGTCCGGCCTGACGCGCAATATCAGATAGTTTCAGTGCCCCCCCCAAGCCGTCACCGGCCTTGGCGATAAGATCCAGTATCTGTGCCGCGCGCATGACGGCGGGAACCAGTTTGAGGGAACCTGCCTCGTCGGTCATCGTTTCATTCCTATGCTGAACCGCGAACTGCCCTACAGAACATCGGCTGAGTGATTGACTTTGGTCGTCATGATCTGTTTAATTCAGTATATCGAAGAGTGTTCAATATACTGAACACTCAATCAATGCAAGACTGGGACGGAACATCAGACATGATCACCTTGAAAGACCCTTCGCTGCTTCAATCAAAATGCCTGGTCGACGGTCGCTGGATCGACGCGGCTGACGGCAAGACGATCAATGTGACCAACCCGGCTGATGGCTCGGTGGTCGGCACTGTCCCGTCGCTGTCGGTGGACACGATCAAGAACGCCATCGACGCTTCCGCCAAGGCGCTTCCCATCTGGGCCGCGAAGACCGCCAAGGAACGCGCTGGCATTCTGCGCAAATGGTTCGACCTTATTGTCGCCAATGCCGATGATATTGCGCTGATCATGACGTCGGAACAGGGCAAGCCTCTGGCCGAAGCGCGGGGTGAAGTGCTCTACGCCGCGTCTTTCATTGAATGGTTCGCAGAAGAAGCCAAGCGTGTTTATGGCGACACCATCCCTGCCCCACAGGTTGGTCAGCGTCTGACCGTCATCCGCCAGCCTGTCGGCGTCACCGCCGCAATCACGCCCTGGAACTTCCCCGCAGCCATGATTACCCGCAAGGCTGCACCGGCACTGGCTGCTGGCTGCACGATGATCGTGCGCCCCGCCGATCTGACCCCGCTCACGGCTCTGGCGCTTGGCGTTCTGGCCGAGAAGGCTGGCATCCCTGCCGGTGTGTTGCAGATCGTGACTGGCAAGGCACGCGATATCGGTGCCGAACTGACCAGCAACGATATTGTGCGCAAGCTCTCCTTTACCGGCTCCACGGAAGTGGGCCGCCTGCTGATGGCGCAGTGCGCACCGACCATTAAAAGAGTGTCGCTGGAACTCGGCGGCAATGCACCGTTCATCGTCTTTGACGACGCCGATCTCGACGCCGCTGTGGAAGGCGCGATGATTTCCAAATATCGCAATGCCGGTCAGACCTGCGTCTGCGCCAACCGCATTTATGTTCAACGCGGCATTTATGACAAGTTCGCCGAAAAGCTCGCTGAAAAGGTCAAGGCGCTGAAGGTCGGCAACGGCACGGAACCAGGCGTGGCCATCGGTCCGATGATCGAGGAAAAGGCGATCACCAAGGTGAAGGCGCATATCGAAGACGCCGTTTCGAAGGGCGCGAAGCTCATCACCGGCGGAAAGGAACTGGGCGGCCTGTTCTTCGAACCGGGCATTCTCACCGGCGTAACCTCGGATATGGCCGTCGCGCAGGAAGAAACCTTCGGCCCGCTGGCGCCGCTCTTCGCCTTCGACACGGAGGAAGAAGTGCTGGCCATGGCAAATGATACGATCTTTGGTCTCGCCGCTTACTTCTATACAGAGAACTTCAGCCGTGCGATCCGCGTGGGCGAAGGTCTCGAATATGGCATGGTCGGCCACAATACCGGCCTGATCTCCAACGAAGTCGCTCCCTTCGGCGGCGTCAAGCAATCGGGTCTCGGCCGCGAAGGTTCGAAATACGGCATCGAGGAATATCTCGAGACCAAATATATCTGCAGCGCCTACAAGCGCTGATTGTTGCCATGTAATGAATGAGACGGCGCGCATTGTTCGCGCCGTCTTTTTTATTTATAGACGGTGCAATCGCAACGACGGCTATCCGCCGCACATTATCCGGACAATCCATGCTGCGCCGCCTTTACGACTGGACGATCTCACTTGCCGCAAGAAAATCAGCCGAATGGTGGCTGGCCATCATCGCTTTCGTGGAAAGTTCGGTTTTCCTTGTTCCGGCGGACGTTCTGTTTCTGCCAATGGCGCTGGCCCGTCCGGAACGCGCCTGGCGCTATGCCTTTATTGCAACCGTTTCATCGGTGCTGGGCGGCATTGCGGGCTGGTATCTCGGCTATCATGCCTATGAACAGATCGCCAAGCCGGTACTCGAAATGTATGGCAAGCTCGACACGTTCGAGCAGTTACGCGGCACGACCAGCGCCGACGCCATTTTGCTGATGCTCATCACATCGGGCCTTGCCCATCTGCCGCCGATCAAGGTGGTGACGATCCTGTCGGGTGCAGCAGGCGTCAATATCTGGCTGTTCATCGCATCGGCAATCGTTGCACGCGGCGCGCGCTTCTATTTCCTGGCCTGGCTGCTGCGCCGCTATGGCGAGCCGATCCGCCATTTCATCGAAAAGCGCCTTGGCCTGATCGCCAGTGCCGTTGCAGTCCTGCTCATAGCCTTGTTTTTTGCTGTGAAATATCTTCACGCCTGATCCGGCTGCCTCACGCCGGTCAAAATAAATTGCTTGGAAACAAGCCTCTATCTTAGTTTAGCTGCATATAAAGAGCTGCGTCAGGAAATTTCATATGGCATTTGCACTCAATAATCCGGTCGGCAAGGTTCAGGCTTGGACCGCTGGCATCATGACCGTCGGACTGGCCGCAACCGTCGGCACCGCCCTTGGCTTCGAGCACCTAGCGGGCTTCATGCCATGCAAGCTCTGCCTTGAAGAGCGCACACCTTATTATATTGGCGTTCCGGTTCTGGCCGCAGCCTGGCTTTCTTACGGATTGAAGTGGCCGCCGATCCTGACGCGCGGCCTGATCTTGATCGGCGCGCTTTTGATGACCTATGGTCTGGCGCTGGCCGCCTATCACACGGGCGTCGAGCTGAAATATTGGCCGGGCCCGACGGATTGCAGCGCGGCGACCATGAAGGTCACGCTGGATGCGGGCAATCTCTTAGGTGATCTCAACACGCATCCGCCTGCATGCGACAGCGCACCCGGCTTTTTCCTCGGTCTGTCCTTTGCCGGATGGAATATTGTCGCAAGCCTGTTCTTTGCAGCCATCGGCTACTACGGCGCTTTTGCGAAGAGTGGGAAGTAAGGGAAGATTCTGAGGGGGCTTAGGTCTTCTTTTTTCGCATATTGTTGTCGCAAGATTGCTACGCGGTTTTGCGCAACATGCGTCAAGGCTCCAGTTCGACATCCCAATACAGAAAATCGAGCCAGCTATCGTGCAGATGGTTGGGCGGGAAAAGACGACCGTTATTGTGCAGATCCTGCACGGTCGGCATGACCGGCTTTTGACGCGGCCACATATGCGCAGCGGCAGGCATGAGACCGCCCTTGCGCAAATTGCATGGTGAGCATGCGGCGACCACATTTTCCCACGTCGTCTCGCCGCCATGGCAACGCGGGGTGACGTGATCGAAGGTCAGGTCATGCGGAGAACCGCAATACTGGCACTCGAACCGATCACGCAAAAAGAGATTGAAGCGCGTAAACGCCGGATAGCGCGGCGGCTTCACATAATCCTTCAGGCAGATCACACTCGGAACACGCATGGAGAAAGACGGCGAGGAAACGATCTGATCGTATTCCGCGACGATATTCACGCGTTCGAGAAAGACCGCCTTGATCGCATCCTGCCATGACCAGAGCGATAAGGGATAATAACTGAGCGGACGATAATCCGCATTGAGGACCAGAGCGGGCAAGCCACTCGTCGAGACGGTCCGGGGTGAGACTGCAATGGTCAAGGACGCACCTCCTTCAGAGCAACTCCGAGAAAGGGCGAAACGACGACTTTCCAAGCGGAATTGCGCTCTTCATCGGAGCGCCGCGCGTCCATTGTGGGCGCAACAACGACGCTCCAAGAACCCGCGCATCGGTCCAAAAATCGAAATCGATTTTTGAAAGCCCGATGCGCATTTTCAAATAATTAGAGCACCTTTGTACGCCCCATAGGGCGCACGGCGCTCTAAGGACGGAACTGCAATCAGCAGAAAATCAAGCTTCTGCGAATCGAAATACCGTCATCAGCTGATGCAGATAATGTAAGCCCGACGTGACAGGATTGTGAAGCGGAAACGCATTTACGCCACCGGAAACACGCAACATTTACAGAAGCATCTACAAAAGTGGGGTCGCCTCGCTTCCCTTGATCGCCGCGTAATAGGCCCAGAACAATCGCGCCGCCACACCGCGCCAGGGCGCCCAGTCTTCCGCCAGTAGCCGCAACGCTTTAGCGTCCGGGCGGGTTTCATGTGCGAAGGCATGACCAACGGCTGCTTGCAGCGCCACATCGCCCGCCGGAAACACATCCGGATGACCGGCTGCAAACAGCAGATAGACTTCCGCCGTCCAAGGTCCGATGCCCTTTATCGCCGTGAGAGCGGCAATGGCTTCCTCCGCAGGCAGGTCACAAAGCCCGTGCAGATCAAGCCCGTCCTCCACCAGCGCCTGCGAGACAGCCAGAAGCGTCCTTTGCTTGGGCCGCGACAGGCCTGCGAACCGCCATGCCTCCTCACCGCCATCGATATAGGCCTGCGGCGTCAGCGGATCGATCGCCTGTTTCAACCGCGCCCAGATGGCCGCAGCGCTTGCGGTCGAAACCTGCTGCGCCACGATAATGGAAGCCAGACTTTCAAAGCCGGGCTGTGAGCGGCGCAGCGGCACTGCATGGGCGCGGCTGCGTATATCGGCCAGCCGCACATCGGCAAGCACCAGCGCTTCGAGGCCAGCCTCAATATCGTCCAATGTATCGATGCGCTGCATGCTGTGGCCTTTCATTTCAATCGCCGACAAAGTACCAATGTGCCTCAATGACAATCAATAAGAACCGGCAACTGCCACAATCATGATCAGACCCGTCTTTCGCTTCGCACCAAGCCCCAATGGCCAATTGCACCTTGGCCATGCCTATTCAGCCCTTCTCAATGCACGCATGGCGAACGAAAACGACGGTCGCTTTCTGCTGCGCATGGAAGATATCGACACCGCGCGCTGCACGCCGGAGCTTGAACAGGGCATTTACGACGATCTGCACTGGCTTGGCCTTTCATGGGAAGAGCCCGTGCGCCGCCAGTCGGAACATTTTGGCGAATATCGCAATGCGCTGACAAAACTGGCCGACAAGGGCCTCGTCTATCCAGCCTTTCTCAGCCGTGGCGAAGTGCGCGAGCGGATTGGTGAAGCCCACGCCAAGGGCAAGGACTGGCCGTCCGATCCCGACGGGACGCCGCTTTATCCAAGCGGCGAGCGCAACCTCTCCGAAAAGGAGCGGCTGGAACGGATCGTCTCCGGCGTTGCCTATGCCTGGCGTCTCGACATGGAAAAGGCTCTGGCCGCTGCGGGCGGGGCACTGTTCTGGCAGGAAAGCGGCGCCGGGCCCGATGGCGAAACCGGGCGTATTGCCGCCGATCCCAACCGGTGGGGTGACGTGATCATTGCGCGCAAGGACACGCCGACCAGCTACCATCTTTCCGTGGTAGTGGACGATGCCCTGCAAGGTGTTACCCATGTCGTGCGCGGCAGCGATCTTTTCCACGCGACCGCCGTGCATCGTCTCCTGCAAAAGCTCCTGGACCTGCCGGAACCGCTTTATCACCACCACCATCTGGTGTTGGGTGAAGACGGGCTGAAACTGTCGAAAAGCCGCAAGGACACCGCTCTTGCATCCCTGCGTGAACAGGGTTCCACCCCAAACGATATTCGCGACATGTTGAAACTGGAGCAGTGATTTTCGCCCCAGCGTCACAAATGATGTGCCCGCGCACCGATTGACGAAAGCGCGCCAAAGCGGTTCAAAGAACAAATGTAACCGGCTCTGTCAAAAGGCCGGTCCGATTTGTTTATTCTGAAGGAGGCGTCGCCATGAGCAATTACGTCGAAATCGAAGGTTTGCGTGTTGCCCCTGAACTCGTTGAGTTTCTGGCCAAGGAAGCCGCGCCCGGCACCGGTGTGGATCCAGACACGTTCTGGAAAGGCTTTGCCGCCATCGTTCGCGATCTCGCCCCGAAGAACCGTGCGCTTCTGAAAAAGCGTGACGACATGCAGGCGAAGATCGACAGCTGGTACAAGGAAAACCGCGACAAGGGCTATAGCCAGGCGGATTACCAGCAGTTCCTCAAGGATATCGGTTACCTTCTGCCGGAAGGCGGCGAATTCGCTGTTTCGACCGCCAATGTCGATCCGGAAATCACCCATATTGCCGGTCCTCAGCTCGTCGTGCCGGTCATGAACGCACGCTATGCGCTCAACGCCGCCAATGCGCGTTGGGGTTCGCTTTATGATGCGCTTTACGGCACCGATGCGATTTCCGACGCCGATGGCGCGGAAAAGGGCAAGGGCTACAATCCGAAGCGCGGCGAGAAGGTCATTGCCTGGGCGAAGAATTTCCTCGATGAAAGCGCGCCGCTTGCCTCCGGCAAATGGGCGGAAGTCGCTGGCCTTTCCATCAAGGATGGCAAGCTCGACATCAAGCACACCGATGGCTCCGCCACGGCTCTCAAAGACCCAAGCCAGTTCAAGGGCTACAATGGCGATGCCGCCAGCCCGACCAATGTTCTGCTGGCCAAGAACAACATGCATGTCGACATCGTCGTCAATGCCGATCACCCGATCGGCAAGACCGATCCGGCGCATATTGCCGACATGGTTCTGGAATCGGCCATCAGCACGATTCAGGATTGCGAAGATTCGATTGCCGCTGTCGACGCCGAAGACAAGGTTGCAGTCTATCACAACTGGCTCGGCCTGATGAACGGCAAGCTGGAAGACACGTTCGAAAAGAGCGGCAAGCAGATGACACGCCGCCTCAATGGCGACCGCAGTTACAAGGGTGCAGATGGCTCCGACCTGACGCTCAAGGGCCGTTCGCTGATGCTGGTTCGCAATGTCGGTCACCTCATGACCAATCCGGCCATTCTTGACGCCGACGGCAATGAAGTGCCGGAAGGCATCATGGATGCGGCCTTCACCAGCCTGATCGCCCTGCACGATATCGGCCCGAATGGCCGTCACATGAATTCGCGCGAAGGCTCGGTCTATATCGTGAAGCCGAAGATGCACGGCCCGGAAGAAGTGGCTTTCGCCAATGAAATCTTCACCCGGACCGAAGAACTGCTCGGCATGCAGCCCAACACGCTCAAGATGGGCGTGATGGACGAGGAACGCCGCACGACGATCAATCTCAAGGAAGCCATTCGCGCCGCCAAGGATCGCGTCGTGTTCATCAATACCGGCTTCCTCGACCGCACCGGCGACGAGATCCACACCTCGATGGAAGCTGGACCAATGATCCGCAAGGGCGACATGAAGCAGGCCGCATGGATCGGCGCTTATGAGCAGTGGAATGTCGATATCGGTCTCGAATGCGGCCTTTCCGGCCACGCGCAGATCGGCAAGGGCATGTGGGCCATGCCTGACCTGATGGCCGCAATGCTGGAGCAGAAGATCGCTCATCCGAAGGCTGGCGCGAACACCGCATGGGTGCCCTCGCCAACCGCCGCCACACTGCACGCCACCCACTATCATCAGGTGGACGTTGCCGCTGTTCAGGCAAAGCTCAAGAGCCGCCCGCGCGCCAAGCTCGACGATATTCTGTCGGTGCCGGTCGCCAGCCGTCCGAACTGGACGCCGGAAGATATTCAGAAGGAAATCGACAACAACGCACAGGGCATTCTGGGCTATGTCGTGCGCTGGGTTGATCAGGGCGTCGGCTGCTCGAAGGTGCCGGACATCAACAATGTCGGCCTGATGGAAGACCGTGCGACGCTGCGCATTTCCGCACAGCACCTTGCCAACTGGCTCTACCATGGCGTTGTCACGGAAGCGCAGGTCATGGAAACCATGAAGCGCATGGCCGCTGTTGTCGACAAGCAGAATGAAGGCGATGCGCTCTATCGCCCGATGGCTGCCAACTTCGACAAGTCCATTGCCTTTCAGGCTGCCTGCGATCTCGTTTTCAAGGGTCGCGAACAGCCGAATGGCTATACCGAGCCGGTCCTGCATCGCCGCCGGCTGGAGCTGAAGGCGCAGGGCTGATTCCACTATCGTGGAAATAGAGTGACAGCGGCGGGAGAAATCCCGCCGTTTTCGTATTCGAAATCGCTTGACTCCATTATAATAGATATTATTTCTAACATAATGGAAAACGCAATCGGACAACTCGACAATGCCATTGGCGAGAACCTGCGCCGCCTGCGTCTGGCGCAAGGCATGACGCTGGATGCGCTGGGCGATGCTTCCGGTGTGAGCCGGGCCATGATCTCGCGGATCGAGCGTGGCGAGACAAGCCCGACGGCGCAGCTACTGGCGCGCATTTGCGCCGCCCTTGGCACGTCGCTTTCAGCCTTTTTCGGCGATGCTGAAGCTCCGCCCTCGCCCTACCTTCCGCATGATCGCCAGCCCGTCTGGCGCGATCCGGACACCGGCTATGTACGCCGGTCTGTCTCTCCCTCCGGCACCGGCTCGAATGTCGACATGATCGAAGTCGAGTTTCCGGCTGGAGGCAAGGTCACTTTCGCACCCCAGACCGCCAATGCTGGCATCACCCAGCATATGTGGCTCTTTGCCGGTGAGATGGAAATGACCGTCGGAGACACGCATTACAGCCTGAAGCCCGGCGACTGCCTTTATATGCCGATCATGGCGGGCATTACCTTTCACAATCCGGGCTCGACGCTTGCGCGTTACGCCATCGTGCTCGAACGCCGCGGCAGCCTCTGAAAGACCGACCAATGATTCACGTTCTCAATGCGGAAGAAGCGAAACGAGCCATCCCCGCGCTCGCCGAAATCCTGGCGGACTGCGTCATGGGTGGCGCATCCGTCGGGTTCATGGCCCCGTGCGAGCCGCAAGATTTTACGCCTTACTGGACCCGTATTGCCCGCGAAGCCGAGAGCGGCGATACGCTGCTCATCGTTGCTGAACATGACGGCGAGATCGCCGGCACGGTTCAGCTTGGTCTCGCACAAATGCCCAATCAGCCGCATCGCGCCGACCTGAAAAAGCTGCTCGTCCATCGAAAGGCGCGCGGCCTTGGCCTTGCCCGTAAGCTGATGGAGGCCGCAGAAACACAAGCCCGCAGCCGAGGTAAAACACTGATCTGTCTCGACACAGCAACCGGCAGTCCCGCCGAAGCGATCTATACGCATCTTGACTGGCAGCCTGTCGGCATCATTCCGAATTACGCGCTTTTCCCCGATGGTGGCCCCTGCGCCACCACGTTCTTCTACAAAGGCATCTGAAATGACCCTCTCCATCCGCCATGCGACGGCAGCCGACCTCCCGACGCTCCTCGCCATCTATAATGATGCGGTCGAAAACACGCTTGCCATCTGGAACGAAACGCTCGTCGATCTGGAGAACCGGCGTCTGTGGCTGGAAGGCCGCAATCGCGACGGATTCCCTGTGCTGGTGGCCGAGCGCGATGGCCAGGTCGTCGGCTATGCCAGCTATGGCCCGTTCCGGCCCTTTGAAGGCTTCCGCCATTCGTCCGAGCTGTCGGTCTATGTAGCAAGTGATGCGCGCGGTGGCGGCATTGGCCGCGCCTTACTGGTCGAACTGGTGGAAGAAGCGCGCCGCCGCAAGGTGCATGTACTCGTGGCTGGTATTGAAGCGGGCAATGCCGCATCCATCGCGCTGCATACATCGCAGGGGTTTGAGGATTGTGGCACCGTGAAACAAGTCGGCCAGAAATTCGGACGCTGGCTCGATCTGACCTTCATGCAGAAGATTCTCTGATCTATTCAATATAGAACAATAGAAAACGCAGCGGGTTATTGCCCTGCTGCGTTCTTTTTGTTTATACAAGCGCATTCGCAAGGACCCGGTGAAAGCCCGGGTGGCTCTTCTGGCCGCCTATCCGCCAGACAACGCAACAACATCCCCCATTTTTACAATCGGCCATGTTGAATCGGACGGCTCTCAACGCCCGTCTTCTATTTGCGGAAAATTCAATGACACGTCTTGCTGCCTACCGCCGCGAGTGGTTCTCCAATATTCGCGGCGATATTCTTTCCGGCATCGTCGTAGCACTTGCCCTTATTCCGGAAGCCATTGGCTTTTCGGTCATCGCCGGGGTCGATCCGAAGATCGGCCTTTTCGCTTCCTTCGCCATTGCCTGCGTCTCCGCCTTTACCGGCGGTCGCCCCGGCATGATTTCAGCCGCCACGGCTGCAACTGCCGTGGTGATGGTCTCGCTCGTCAAGGAATACGGGCTGCAATATCTCTTTGCGGCCACGATCCTGATGGGATTCCTGCAAATCCTTGCAGGTTTTCTGAAACTCGGCCGCCTGATGCGCTTCGTATCACGCTCGGTTATCACCGGTTTCGTCAATGCCTTGGCGATCCTCATTTTCGTGGCGCAGTTGCCGGAACTGATCCATGTGCCGGTCCAGACCTATTGGATGATCGCGGGCGGCCTAGCCATCATCTATCTGTTCCCGCGCCTGACCAGGGCGATCCCCTCGCCGCTGGTTGCCATTGCTGTTCTCACCGCACTGGCCTGGTGGAGCGGGATGGATCTTCGAACCGTGGGCGATCTGGGTGAATTGCCATCCGCATTGCCGGTTTTCGCCCTGCCGCAAGTGCCGCTGACGCTCGAAACCTTGCAGATCATTCTGCCCTATTCGATCACGCTGGCAGCGGTCGGGCTGCTCGAATCGCTGATGACCGCCCAGATTGTCGACGACATGACCGACACGACCAGCAACAAGAGCCAGGAATGCATCGGTCAGGGCACGAGTAATATCGCCTCGGCGCTGATTGGCGGTATGGGCGGCTGCGCGATGATCGGGCAATCGGTGATCAATGTTTCGTCTGGCGGACGCGGCAGACTTTCGACCTTTGTGGCGGGCGCCTTTCTGCTGTTCCTGATTCTCGTTCTCGACGATCTCGTGCGCATCATTCCGATGGCGGCACTGGTGGCCGTGATGATCATGGTGTCCATTGGCACATTCTCGTGGCGGTCGATCCTCGATCTGCGTCGCAACCCGCCTTCCTCGTCCTTCGTCATGCTGGCAACGGTCGTCACCGTCGTTTCAACGCATGATCTGGCCAAAGGCGTGCTTGTTGGCGTTCTGCTTTCCGGTGTGTTCTTCGCGGGCAAGGTCGCAAAGATGTTCCGCGTCACCGAGACCGAAAACAGCGACGGCAGCGAACGCATCTATACCGTTCAGGGCCAGATTTTCTTCGCTTCGGCGCAGAATTTCATCGCCGCGTTCGATTTCTCCAAGCCTGCGAAAAAGGTCACCATTGATGTCAGCCATGCGCATCTGTGGGACATCACTTCGGTTGGCGCGCTGGACAAGGTTGTCCTGAAATATCGCGCCAGCGGCACCGATGTATCGGTGATCGGCTTTAATGAAGCCAGCGCTGAGATGGTGGATCGCTTCGCCGTGCATGACAAGGAACTGAGTGCCGCCAAGCTGGCGGCGCACTAATGTATAAAAGAAAGGGCCGCTTATGCGGCCCTTTTGTCAGCTCCTGTGTGGAACAGCGTCCCCAACCGGCAAATCATCAAGGCCAATGGCCCCTTCCACCTGATCACTGCGCGCCATGAGATAGAAGCCGAGACCGCTGGTCAGCACTGCGATGAACACCAGATACCAGGCATGCGCCATCGGGTTGACCGCCAGAAATGATGTGACCACCACCGGTGTCAGGCCGCCGAATACCGCATAGGAAATGTTATAGGAGAACGACAGGCCCGAGAACCGAACAGGGGCCGGGAACGCGCGGACCATGACATAGGGCACTGCGCCAACCATGCCGACGGAAAGTCCCATGACCGCATAAAGCGCAAACAGCACCGGCAGCGATGTGCCGGCAAAGCTGTAGAAAACGAAGGTGGCAACGCCGAAGAACACACCGGCCACCGCAAAGAAGCGTCCGCTGCCGATACGATCAACAATCGATCCGGCAGTCACCGTACCGAACATCAGGAAAAGCGTGCCGAAGCTGGTCGCGGCAAGCGACTGCAACGGGCTGTAGCCGTAAAGTTTCTGCAGGAAGGTTGCCGTCATCAGCGTGGTCACGACGATACCGGCTGACAGAATCCAGGTCAGAAGCACGGAGATGACAACGCCATGCATATGCTCGCGCAGCACCGTCTTGAGCGGCAGCTTGTCTTTCAGCAAATGGCTGTTCTTCATTTCGGTAAAGATCGGCGTTTCAGCCAACCAGCGCCGCAGATAAACCGCGAGCAGGCCAAAAATACCGCCGATGAAGAACGGAATGCGCCATGCATAGGCGGACAGTTCTTCCGGGGTGAAAATCCAGTTGATGGCCGTCGCGATCAGCGAACCGATCATGATGCCGAGTGTCAGGCCGGAACAGAGGAAGCCGCATGCCATGCCGACGCGATTGGCAGGCACATGTTCCGCCACGAAGGTCCAGGCGCCAGGAACTTCGCCGCCAATGGCCGCGCCCTGCAACATGCGGAAGACGATCAGCAGGATTGGCGCGCCGACACCCAGCGTCGCATAGGTGGGCAGGCAGGCCATGGCCAATGTCGAGATCGACATCAGAAACACCGAAAAGGCGAAAACCCGCTTGCGACCAAACTTGTCGCCGAAATGCGCCAGCACGATGCCGCCGACCGGGCGCACCAAATAACCGGCTGCAAAAATGCCGAAAGTCTGGATCATGACCAGCCAGTCCGGCATGTCCGGCGGAAAGAACAAGTGCCCGATCACACTGGCAAAGAACACGAAGATGATAAAATCATAAAACTCCAGCGCGCCGCCGAGGGCCGAAAGGCCGAGGGTGCGGAAATCCTGTCCATTGAGCGGACGGGGGCTATTGCCTTGCGCGTGTGTGTTCATCGATGCCATCGATCCTGTTCTTTTCCGGCTTTTTCATCATGTCATTGCTTTGCAAAACCCCGTTTTGCCGGGGCCGAAATGTAATGCGCCAAACAGGCCCGCATCGCAAGGCTTGACTTTTAGCTGACTCATTATAACTTTAGAATAATTCTAAACTGATGGATTTAATTATGCTGAGTCGATTTTTCCGCAACGGTCGCCGCCCGTTCGATTCGCTTTCCGAACAGGAAATACTGGCGCTTGCCATCTCGTCCGAAGAGGACGACGCCCGCATCTATCTTGCTTACGCCGATGGGCTTCGTGAGGAATTCCCGCAATCGGCCAAGATTTTCGAGCAGATGGCGGAAGAAGAACACGGGCACCGCGATGCGTTGATCGAGCGGCACCGGGCGCGTTTTGGCGACCATATTCCGCTCATTCGCCGCGAACATGTCAGCGGCTATTACGACCGCAAGCCCGACTGGCTTGTACGTCCGCTGGGCATCGACAAGGTGCGCGACGCGGCCTCCGAAATGGAAGATCAGGCCTATCGCTTCTATGTAGAGGCGGCGAAGCGCGTCACCGATGCGGCCACACGCAAGCTTCTTGGCGATCTGGCGCTTCAGGAAAAGCAGCACGAAGTCAAAGCCGAATCGCTGGAGCAGGAGCTGACACCGGAAAACGTGCAGGACGAGGAACGTGCGCTTGAGCGCAAGCAACTCATCCTCACTTATGTCCAGCCGGGTCTTGCGGGCCTGATGGACGGCTCTGTCTCCACCCTTGCGCCAATCTTCGCTGCCGCCTTCGCTACGCAGGACACCTGGCAGACCTTTCTGGTCGGCCTGTCAGCCTCGGTCGGCGCAGGTATTTCGATGGGTTTCACGGAAGCCATACATGATGACGGTAAGCTGTCAGGTCGCGGATCGCCGATCAAGCGCGGCCTGTCTTGCGGCATCATGACGGCGCTCGGCGGCCTCGGCCACGCCTTGCCCTATCTGATCACGGATTTCTGGACGGCTACATCTCTGGCGGTCGTTATCGTGTTCTTTGAACTCTGGGCGATTGCCTTCATCCAGAACCGCTTCATGGAAACGCCATTCTTCCGCTCGGTCCTGCAAGTGGTGCTGGGTGGTGCGCTCGTTCTCGCCGCGGGTATTCTGATTGGCAACGCCTAGGCTGTTGCAACACCCTGAGGAGGCGACATCGCCCCCTCAAAACCGTCGATGGCGATGCGGCCCTGCCGGGAAACGGTGACAAAACTGTTTGCCGGTACAGCCATCCAGTTGCCGGCTTCGCCATCCAGCGGCTCCGACACCACACAGATGCCGGATGAAGCGCCAAGCGTCGCCGTGTAAAGCGTCGGCGCAAAGGCGTCGGTGGCATAACGGATCGCATAGAGCTGATTGCCGTCTGAGAAGGCAGCAGTCAGCCGCAGAAACGGCGGCACATCGGCCTTTCCGGCCTCGTCCACAATGGTAGAGACCATACGCTTCATGGCCTGAACCGGATCGCCGTCGAGGCCGAATTCCAGCATCAGCAGAAAGATCAGTTCGGAATCGGTTGCGCCGTGCTTCTGCGAATAGACATGATCGCTCAGATGCGCTTCCAGCCTGCGACGCAGCCGGTCGAAATTGCCGATCTGCCCGTTATGCATGAAGCTCCAGCGCCCGGAAACAAAGGGGTGGCAATTGGAGCGGCTGGTCAGCCCGCCTGTCGAGGCGCGCACATGCGCAAGAAAAAGGCGCGACCTTATCTGTCGCGCCAGACTACCCAGATTCTGATCGGACCATGCGGGCAAAATATCCCGATAGAGGCCCGGCTCGGTGCGATGCCCATACCAGGCGACGCCGAAACCGTCGCCATTGGTGCGTGTTTTGGCTTCATGTGCGTCGTGGCTCTGCGCCACGAGCGAATGACAGGGAGACGAAATAATGTCTTCCAGATAGGTCTCAGGTCCGAGATAGGCGGCCCAACGGCACATGTGCGATCCGATACTTGAAAGCCAGTCTTAACGGCTTCTGTTATGCGTCCGCTCATAGAGCTGACGGACAATGGTGCTCGCAGTCTTTTCGAACAAAAATGGCAAAAATGCATGGATCAAAGCAGCAAAGGCTGCTCCGAACAGCTTGAATGAGAAACGTCCGGCAAAGGCCATATGCTCGAAATAGGTCTCATCGACAGATGCGGGATGGTCGGTGAAAATGCGGGTAATACGCGTGGTCATTGCAAATGCTCCCGTTTGATTGAGAAATTCTTTCTCTTTTGCCCAGCGCTGAAGCGCCCTTCTGGAAAATCATTTTAGCAAGAATGAGAAAGATGAAATCTCAAAATGTTCTTGAAATCTGCATAAAGTTGGGACAATCATCCCACTATGATCGCTTCACTGGACGAGATAGACCGCAAAATATTGGGAGAACTGCAAATTGACGGTACCCTGTCCGTTGATTCTCTGTCAGAACGCGTGAACCTTTCGCGCAATGCCTGCTGGCGGCGGGTGAAGCGCATGGAGGAAGAGGGCATCATCAAGGCGCGTGTCGCGCTGGTGGATGCCGAGATGGTGGGCTGCGGCCTGTCCGTGTTCATTCTGGTGCGCACATCCAGCCATGATCCGCAATGGCTGTCGAAATTCCGCAATGCGACCGCGCGGTTTCCGGAAATCGTCGGCGTCTATCGCATGACCGGCGATCTGGATTATGTGCTGAAAGCGCGTGTCGCCGATGTGAAGGCCTATGACCGCCTCTACCAGCAGCTGATCGCCAGCGTTCCTCTGTCGGATGTTTCGGCCTCCTTCGTGATGGAGGAAATCAAGGAAACCACCTCCGTCCCACTCGACATGCGCTAAAACCTTTGCTTCTCCCGACTGCATGCCTACATGCCCCAACGAGCGCATTCCAGTTGATGGCGCATTGGCGAAAGGAAACCTCGTGAAAAGATTTGACGGAAAGCGGGTGCTCATCACGGGCGGAACGAGCGGCATGGGGCTGGCCGGCGCCCGCCGTATCATTGCTGAAGGCGGAACGACCGTCATCACGGGATTGAATGACGAGCGCCTCGCATCGGCAGCGCAGGAACTGGGCGACAAGGCGCAGGTGTTGAAAAATGATGCCGCCGATCCGGCCTCGGCAGAGGCATTGGCTGCGGCCATCCGCTCGAAGGGCGGATTGGACGGCCTGTGGCTGAATGCAGCCTTCGCAACCATCGGCGCACCGGAACAGATCACAGCAGCAGCCTTCGATGACATGATGGCCGCCAATGTGCGGGGGCCGGTCCTTCAGCTTGCCAGCCTGTCCGATCTTCTCAATCCCGGTTGCTCGGTGGTTCTAACCTCCTCCAGCTCAACATATGAAGGTGCTGCGGCGACAAGCCTCTATGCGGCCACCAAGGGTGCGGTTGTCGCGATGGCGCGATCCTGGGCTTCAGCGCTGGCCCCGCGCGGCATCCGCGTCAATGTTCTGGTGCCCGGCCCCATCGAAACCAACTTCCGGCATTTTCTGCCCGAGAAAGCCCGCACAGGTTTCGAGCGTTTCGTGCTGGATCAGGTCCCGCTCGGTCGCGCTGGCACCGCGGACGAGGCTGCAGCAGTGGCGCTGTTTCTGCTTTCCGACGATGCATCCTATGTGACGGGCAGCCAATATGCTGTGGATGGCGGCCTCATCATGCACTGACGGGGAGCACTCCATCCGCTAAAAACATGATCCTGTGCCGTACTATCATTGCAAAACGCCAAATAGGCGGTACACCTTTGGTCTGTTTTCACGTATGAGCGTCGCCAATTTGAATCCCCGCAGGAAAGGCTCCCTCATGACCGCAGCATCCGCTCAAGCACCAACGCTCGGTATCATTCGCCTCGAACATGCGAATGGCCTTGATCTCCCAGCCTATGAGACCCCCGGTTCTGCAGGCATGGACCTGCGTGCAGCCGTCGCCGAAGACCGGCAGATCGTGCTGTTGCCCGGCCGCCGTACGCTGGTGCCGACCGGCCTGATCTTCGAGATCCCGGAAGGCTATGAAGTGCAGATTCGTCCGCGCTCCGGCCTCGCCTTCAAAAACGGCATCACCTGCCTCAACACGCCGGGAACCATCGATTCCGATTATCGCGGCGAAGTGAAGGTTCTGCTGGTCAATCTGGGTGACGATGATTTCCGCATCGAACGCGGCATGCGCATCGCACAGGCGGTCTTTGCACCGGTGGTGCAGCCGAAGATCGAGGAACGCGCCGAAGTGACCGAAACCGCACGCGGCGCTGGCGGCTTCGGTTCGACCGGCACAGCCTGATCGAGCCAGAAAAGACGATAGAAAAAGCCGGGCTACATGCCCGGCTTTTTTTGTCTGGGGTTTACTGTGTCAGCACCGCCTGTTGGCAGAGCACACCCGTAACCTGCACATCGGCTTGACCCAACTTCACGCCGAGGAGGTCCAGAAGACCAAACAGTAGATTGTCGAGAAGTGCGGAAACCGGCGACAACAAGGTGCCCAGCAGGGTAAAGAGGCCAGTCAAGTCCAGATCGATGCCGATCAGATTGACATCGACGCTCATGTTGGAGAGCAGTGACGATGTGAGGCCGCCAAGCAGCTTTGAAGAACTTGCGGTCTGGATTTTCTTGTTCTGTATATCGGCATAACTGAAGGACAATGTTCGCTGCGTATCATCACCCAACGCGATGGCAGCCTTTGCATTTACAGCAGCCACCGAAAGCCCAAGTACTTTGAGCTGGGCGATCGTAAAGTTTGTGACTGCCGGCTTCTTGTTGAGATTTTTGAAGTCAGGATCGCTTAGATTTCCCAGATAAACCCCGGCAATTCCGGTTGTCACGCCGATACCGACTTTGGCGCTTTGGGGTCCCGCCGGGCAGCTTACGCTTTTCAGCTCTCCCTCTGCTGAAGCCACGTCAACGTAGATCGGTAATTTCAAATCCCCGAGCGTAACAAGCCCGAGAATTGAGCTATTTAGCAAACCCACATAGAGCGATATTCTGATCTGGGCGGTGCGAACGAGAGAACCGACAGCGCCGACCCTGAAGAACGGCGTCGATTGTGCCGGTTCGCCAATAGCAATTTTGACAATAACAGTGGCCAGCCCACCAAGATTGAGCCCTGTTCCGAGTTCAATCTGGTGCTTGCCACCCAATATTGCGGATGCGGTGACAAGCTGCAAAACATTGGCCGTGATGCTGTAATTACCAGCAGACCCGATGCTGGCATTTGCCAGCGAACCCAGCCCCAAAAGCTTGCCAACAGGCAATTTGGTGGCAAGTGCGGCTGCGTCTTTTCCCAAAAGGTTAAGTGCGGCCTTGGCCGTCGCATTGTTGGTCACGACATCAGCCATCACCTTTGCCAGCACACCCACCGACACATTTGTATTCAACAGCTGATCGTAGGTCCCAGCCGTCAGGCCAACCTGCGGAGCAAGCTTGTCGAGAAAGCCAAGCAGGTTGATATCGGTAGCGGCAAGGGCGTTATAATCCACCAGTTTGAGATTGAGAGACGTGCCCAGCAAACCGCCAAGAAGGCCGTTCAACGCACTTTCACTCGTATTGAGGCTCGCCAGTCGCGAGCCGATGGAAAAGGCCGCTTCCGCGTGTGAAGCGGCCATACCGCTCGCACTCACCGCAGGGCGGTCCATCAGCGCCTGGCCGAAATAGAGATTGCCGGGTTTCGCCAGCGTCACCCGCACGGCGTCAGGACTTATTCCGCCCGCCACGAATCGCGACCCCACAGCCACCGATTTATCGGCAGTGTAGTTGCCGGTCTCCACCCAGACACGTGTGAGATTATCCGTCTTGCCCTTGACCACGGACGGATCGTAGGTGCCCGTCATGATGACGGGATTAAGCCCATTGGCCAGCAATTGCTTTTTGACGGCGTCGCTGGCGGTTCCAATCGCGCTTGCACCACTGATTGCGGCCAGATCGGCCATGTTTTGCAATTGCCGCCGCTCCAGATAGAGCGAGCTTGAATCGATGGTGAGTGCAGCAATCGCCAGAAGTATAGGCGCGACAAGGGCCGCCATCGTGGCCAGATTGCCGTTGCGCGCCTGAAGAAAACGTAAGGCCCCCGCCCACATCTCATGTTCCTCCGAGCCGAATCGTCGAAGCACGCGTGATCGTCTTGCCGGGTAGCGGCAATCCGGTCAGCAAATTCCAGATCGGCAGATTGGCCGCGTTATAGCTGATCGTAACTGTGAACTGGCTTGGATCCGACGACGCATTATCAATCGTGGCTTTCACCTGCGTCGCATTGATCAGCGTGTATTTGGCCGCGTTTTTCTGAATGTAAGTCGTGGCAAGCGTCTGCCGTTCCGTCGCGTCGATGCCCGCAAGCGCCGTGCGCGTCGCGTCCGCAGCAAGTTGCTGCACCGCATTTGCCGCCCCCAGATAGATGCCGAAGGCGATGACGCCCATCAGCAGGAGAAGAAAAACCGGCGCCAAGATGGCAAATTCAACTGCTGCAGTTCCAGATTTATTGCTGGAGAAAAGAACAGTCGATTTTAAACTTTCAGGAAGCCGTATTCTTCTTTTCAATAAGGGGGAATTAATCGACTTAAGTGTGTCCCCGCAGTCCATATGCCCTCCCGTCCAAGAGCAGATAAACTTGATTGTATATACATTACGAATGAACGTGCTTCATGCACGCGCATTCAACTGTTCACCAGATGAAATGCGTTCGATTTTATTGTAATAATTACTCATGATATCGCCGTCGACACCATATCAACATAAAATAATTTAATAAAAGCTAAATAGCTAGAAGCAGCATCACCTTATTCAACTCAAGGTAAATTATAACTAGAGGTTGCATAGGAAGTTATTTAAATAAGTGGCAATCCTTGTCTTCCGGCATCTTTCCCCAACGCTTGCACTCTCCACGTCCGCCAGCTGCGTAACATCAGCAATGGCTGGTTGCATGACAAATATTTAAGATGAAATCTTGAGTACGAGAGTTTAGATACCCCCAAACACCAACTTGTTGGGAGCAATGCCGGTGCGCAGCGATTATCGAGCGCGGCGGTTCCAGGGACAAAAATGACTTCCCGCGTGAGTGGGACTTCAGGAATTCAGGGGGTTATCGTTGCGCACATCTTCCGCTTCATCGGGTTCTGGCCAGAAGGCTGCATCGTCACAAAAACGCGTATCCGCGAGACGTCGTCGCTGGTGGCTGTGGCTGCCCGCTGCGGCAATTGCCGCAGGCGCTGGCTGGTATTTCTATGATGCACGGGCGGCTGTGAACGAAAAGGGCAGCTATCTCGCTGAAACGGTGATGCGCGGCGATATCGAAAACGCAATCACCGCCGTGGGCACGCTCAGCGCCTTGCGCAGCATCAATGTCGGCGCGCAGGTCTCAGGCCAGCTCAAGACCGTGAAGGTGGAAATCGGCGATCAGGTCAAGGAAGGCCAGTTCATCGCCGAAATCGATCCCTCACCCTTTGAGAAGAAAGTCGAAATTGCCAGCGCGCAGCTCGACAACCTCAAGGCTCAGCTTCTCAGCAAGGAAGCGCAGCTCACGCTGAAAAAGCTTAGTGCGGCACGGCAGAAATCCCTGCTTGCCACGCAGGG
>Ga0153948_1000516_pt1 | contig 21161 bp, 17 predicted proteins | sample TSNJ032MetaG_FD_104696 | JGI IMG/M metagenome (GOLD analysis project Ga0153948, IMG submission 104696) | Attine ant fungus gardens microbial communities from New Jersey, USA - TSNJ032 MetaG | ecosystem: Host-associated > Fungi > Mycelium > Unclassified | place: USA: New Jersey, Wharton State... | reverse complement strand
GCGACGAAGCGGTGAAGGGCACGCTGAAGGCCGGCCAGCTCGCTGATTTCATCCTGCTCTCGGCCGACTTCTTCCGCGTGGATGACGCGCAGATCGCCGACATCACCAGCGTGTTGACCGTGGTTGGCGGCCGCATCGTGCATGCCGACGCCGACTATGCAGGGCTTGCGCCGCAGCTGCCGCCGGCGATGCCCAACTGGTCGCCGGTCAACAGGTTCGGTGGCTACCACGTCGGCGGTACCGCCACCGGGTTGGCCGCCGCGCATCACCACCATCACGGTGTGGCCTGCAGCACCCACGGCACGCACGGCCATGCGGCCCGGCATGCTGCACCCACCGACGACCTGACCGCGTTCTGGGGCGCGATGGGATGCTCGTGCTTCGCGTTCTGAGCCTTGCGCTGCTGGCCGCACCCTCGCTGGTGCAGGCCTGCGACGGCGGTCACTGCAGCGACGCGGGCGACGGTCAACTGCAATGGGATGCGTCGCTGCGCGTGCGTGGGCTGTACTACGACCCGAGCCGGTTCGGCATTGGCGGTGGCGAGGATGGCTATGGCCTGCTGCGCGCGCTGGCCTCGGCCACCTATGTGGAAGAGACCTGGCAGGCGAAGCTGCAGCTGGGTGTGCATGGTGAGAGTGGCAAGGCCGGCGGCCCGGGCCGTACCGACCGCAGCGCGCTGGACGTGCAGCAGGCGTACTGGCGCTGGCAGCACGGTGGCCTTCATCTGCAGCTGGGCCGGCAGGAAGCCGGCTACGGCAGCTCTCGGCTGCTGTCGGTGCGCGATGGGCCGAACATCCGCCTGGCGTTCGACGGTGCACGTGCAGGCTGGAAAGGCCGCTTCGGCACGCTGGATCTGATGGCGCTACGTCCGGTGGAGAACCGGCCGGGTGCCTTCGATGATCGCGGCGAACACGGCGCACATCTGTGGGGCGCGTATGCCACGACGGCGCGCGGGCAGTGGGCAGGACAGTGGGATCTGTACCTGCTGGACTACCGCCGCGACGGCGCGCGCTTCGCCGCAGGCAGCGGTACCGAACGTCGGCAGACCCTGGGCACGCGCTGGTTCGGCCAGGCTGGTGCACTGGACTGGAACAGCGAGCTGGTGGCGCAGGGCGGTGAACTGCGGACGACCAGCGGCACGCTCGATATCCGCGCCTGGACGCTGGCTACCGATACGGGGTGGCGCTGGACGAACCTGCCGCTGCAGCCGCGGCTGGGGCTGAAGGCGGACATCGCCAGTGGCGATGGCAACCTGCATGACGGCCGCCTGGGAACCTTCAATGCCTTGTTCCCGAAATCGGCCTATTTCAGCGAGGCCAGCCTGCTGGCCCCGGCCAACCTGATGGACATCCAGCCGACCCTGACCCTGCGCCTGCACGACGCGGTGACGACGGAACTGGGCGTACAGATGGCCTGGAAGCATCGTCGCGCGGATGCGGTCTACACCACGCCCGCACCGCTGGTGGCGTTGCCGGGCAGCGCCGGTGGCGCGCGCCGCATCGGTACTCAGTACAAATCCGAAACCCGCTGGCAGGCCAGCGAACACTGGCAATGGCAGCTGCAGCTGGCCTGGGTCGATTCTGGGCCTGCACTGAAGCAGGCCGGCGGCCAGGACACGTTGTTCGCCTCGATCGTTGGAGCATGGCAATGGTGAACGCAACCGCGTCGCAACCCCCCGCACAGGCCGCAGGCGCCTGGTCCCCGCTGAAGATCCAGATGTTCCGTTCGATCTGGCTGGCGATCCTGGCCAGCAACATCGGCACCTGGGTCAATGATGTCGCCGCCGCCTGGGTGATGGCCGAGCGTACCGGCTCACCGTTGATGGTGGCCCTGGTGCAGTCGGCCACCACCGTGCCGATCGTGCTGCTGGCACTGGCCGCCGGAACCCTGGCCGACATCGTCGATCGCCGCAGGTACCTGCTGGCCACCCAGGGCTGGATGCTGCTGGTCGCCGCGGTGATGGCGGCACTGACCGCGATGGACATGCTGACCCCGCAGCTGCTGGTGCTGTTGACCTTCTGCATGGGCTGCGGTGCGGCGATGGCGATGCCAGCGCAGGCCGCGATCGTGTCCGAACTGGTGCCGCAGCCGATGCTGGCTTCGGCGGTGGCGCTGAACTCGATCGGCATCAACATCGCACGCTCGATCGGCCCGGCCATCGGCGGCGTGATCGTCGCCCAGCTGGGCGCCGTCTGGGCGTTCGGCTTCAACGCCATCACCTTCGCCGCGATGCTGTTCGTGGTGTGGGGCTGGAAGCGCGACCCGAAGCAGTCCAGCCTGCCGCCGGAAGGGTTCGGTGCCGGCCTGAAGGCGGGCCTGCGCTATGCCAGCCGCGCCGGGCGGTTGCAGGCGGTGTTGATCAAGTCGGTCGGCTTCTTCTTCTTCGCCGCTGCGATGAACGCGTTGCTGCCGGTGGTGGTACGCGGGCAGATGCACGGCGGGGCGGGGCAGTACGGCATGCTGCTCGGCTGCATTGGTATCGGTGCCGTGGGTGGTGCGCTGCTGCTGCCGAAGCTGCGCGCACAGATGGATCGTGACCTGCTGGTGCTGCTGGCCACCCTGTCGCTGGCCCTGAGCCTGGTCGGCCTGGCGCTGACCCGCAGCTGGTACGTGCTGCCGCTGGTGATGCTGATCAACGGTTTTGCCTGGATCACCGTGCTGTCGTCGCTGCAGATCGCGGCGCAGACGGCGGTGCCGGCGTGGGTGCGTGCGCGTGCACTGGCGTTGTACATCATGGTGTTCTCTGCCGGCATGGCCGCCGGCGGGCTGAGCTGGGGCGCGCTGGCACAGCGCACCTCGCCGGAGCTGGCCTTGCTGGTGGCTGCTGCGGGTGCGGTGATCGGCGGGTTGCTGGTGTGGCGCGTGCGCATCGCCGGCACCGAAGACCTCAACCTGCGCCCGGCGGGGCATTGGCCCGCACCGGAACTGTCGGTACCGGTATCCAACGATCGAGGCCCGGTGTTGGTGACCATCGAGTACCGCATCGATGACGCTGATCGCGCTGCGTTCCAGGCGCAGATGCGCGCACTGGGCACGGTCCGTCGCCGCGATGGCGCCGTGGTCTGGGGCGTGGTCGAGGATGTGGCCACCCCGGGTATCCACCTGGAGTATTTCGTGACCCCGTCGTGGCTGGAGCACCTGCGCCAGCACGAACGCATCACCGCCGACGACAAGGCGATCCAGGAAGTGCTGCGCGCGTTGCATCGGGGCGAGCGTGCACCGGTGGTGCGCCACTTCGTAGGCGGGCATGATCCGCTGCCGAAGACCGGCGTGCCACACCACCACAGCGATATCTGACCCAAAAAGGGGACGGAGGGGATTAAGTCGTTTGTGCACAAACGACTTAATCCCCTCCGTCCCCTTTTTGCGACCGCAGAAGCGGCGGCGCTGGGTGGCGCCGCCGCCGCACCTCACCTGCGTGCGAACGCCAGCAGGTCGGCGTTGAACTGCTCGGCGTGGGTGACGGTCAGGCCGTGCGGGGCACCGGCGTATACCTTCAGTTCGGCATCCTTGATGATCTGCGAGGACAGCTTGGCCGAGGCATCGAACGGCACGATCTGGTCGTCGTCGCCGTGCACGACCAGTGCCGGCACGTCGATCTTCTTCAGGTCCTCGGTGTAGTCCACTTCCGAGAATTCGTGCACGCAGTCGTACTGGCCCTTGACGCCACCGAGCATGCCCTGCAGCCAGAACGAATCACGCATGCCCTGGGTGACCGTGTTGCCATCGCGGTTGGCGCCGAAGAACGGGGTGGCCAGGTCCTTGAAGAACTGCGAGCGGTCGCCGCTGGTACCCTTGCGGATGCCGTCGAAGACCTCCAGCGGGGTGCCGGCCGGGTTGGCAGCGGTCTTCAGCATCAGCGGCGGCACGGCGCCGACCAGCACCACCTTGGCCACGCGCGTGCTGCCGTGGCGGCCAATGTAGTGGGCCACTTCACCGCCGCCGGTGGAATGGCCGACCAGGATCGCGTCCTTCAGGTCCAGCGCCTCGATCACCGCAGCCAGGTCGTCGGCGTAGGTGTCCATGTTGTTGCCATCCCAGGTCTGGCTGGAACGGCCGTGGCTGCGGCGGTCGTGGGCGATCACGCGGTAGCCGTTCTGGCCCATGAACAGCATCTGTGGGTCCCAGGCATCGGACGACAGCGGCCAGCCGTGGGCGAACACGATCGGCTGGCCGTTGCTCCAATCCTTGTAGAAGATGCGGGCGCCGTCGGTGACGGTGACGAAGTTGCTCATTGCAGGTTCCTTGGCGGAAGGGAGGGAAGGCATCGGCAGGCTGCCGGCGCCTCCGGCAGTACAGCGCAGGTGCTGGCGACGGACTTGCACCGCTGTGCTGGATTGCAAAGGATGTGACGCATATCGCTCTGGCAGGATCGGAGTCGCGCGCCGAGGATGTCCGCAGCCTGCCTGTGGAATGCCCGGATGCCCGCCACGCGATGGTCCCTGATGGTGTGCCTGCTGTTGCCGATAGCCGCGCCGGCGCAGACCAACGTCTACAAATGCGTGGATGGACCGCATCCGGTCTACCAGCAGACACCCTGCCAGGGCCGTGCGGCGTGGCGCTGGGAGGTCCCGGCGGAGCAGTCATTGTCCCGCGGTGCGGTGGTTCCCGCAGTCACGCCACCGAAGCCGTCGCGTCGCTTGCGGCGTGCCGCCCGGGCGCAGGGCGCGTTGATCACGATCAGCACGGATGCGGCGGCCTGCGAGCGTGTACGCCGCCAACGCGAGCAGGCGCTGATCAAGCGCCGACGGCTGGATTTCGTGCAGCGCCGGCAGCTGGATGACGCGGTCTACGACGCCTGCCAGTGAAGTGAGTTGCTGAAGTGCCGAAAACGACAACGGCGCCGTAGGGCGCCGTTGCGTGGAGTAGCGTAAGTGCAGGTCTCAGCGACCGTCGCTGGCGGCGGCCGGGGCGGGCACGCTGTCCGGCTTGGGCAGGCTCAACTCCGGGTTGCCCTGTTCGGCCTGCAGGATCTGGATGCGGCGCTGCAGGGCATCCAGCTGGCTGTTGGTGCTCTGCACATCGGTGCTGAGGCTGACTGCCTGCTGCTGGGCCTGCTGCAGGGCGGCGCTGACCTGCGCCGACTGCGCCTGCTGCTGTTCCATTTCCTGCTGCAGGGTGCGCAGGCGTTCTTCGTTGTAGGCCACCAGGCGCTCGGTGTAGCGCTTGCCGGCTTCCAGGCGGGTGGTGTCGATGTAGACCTGGGCGAGCTGCTCGGACTGCTGCGCGAAGGTGCGGTAGACACGTTCGGCGTTGTCCACCGCATCGGTCTTGATCACCCGCCAGAAGTTCTTCTCCTGGAACAGGGCGACGTAGTAGGTCAGGGTGTTGGCATTGAACAGCAGGCTGGCACCGTAGTTGCCGTTGTAGGTGGTGCGCAGCTCGGTCAGCTGGCGCGAATCCATCAACTGCTTGAGTTCGTCCACGGTATTGCGCACCACCGGCGCGCTGCGCGCCGGTTCGGCTGCAGGCTCACGATCGCCACGTGCGGCCATCGCCGCCGGTGCCACCAGCATCATGGCCACGGCCAGCACTGCCGCGCTGCGCGCGTGCCGGGCGAAGACCGCGCCCCCTGAAGTTTCTCGCATGTCTAGACCATCCACGGATGAGTGTGGGTTGAGATGAAGGTGGTTCCCCGCCGGGAGTCTAGCATGCGCGCGGGCGCCGCCAAGGGCGCCCGTCACGGCTCGATTTCAATAGACCAGCTGTGCGGCGCTGCACTGGATCGACTGCACGTTGACGTCGGTCCGGCCCAGCTCCAGGCCCAGCACGCTGGCCAGCAGGTTGGTCAGCAGGGTGCCGACACTGTTGAGCACCGGCCGCAGTGCGGCCAGGATCGGCTTCAGCAGGGTGCACAGCAGGCCGCTGCAGCTGACGCTGCCGTCGGGGTTGGTGACGCCGCTGCCACCGGCACCATCGAGGAAACCGGCCGGCGCGGTCTGGATGTACGACGCCAGGTTGTTGCGCACGCAGCCGTTGTAGTCGATCAGGTTGCCGAGCAGGCTGTCGCAGCGGTTGATCAGCAGGCCGCCGACCAGCGAGCCGAGCAGGCCATCGAGCAGGCCCAGGCCCTGGCCGGTGACGGTCGTCTTGTAGCCGGTCCACACCGAGCCGTCTTCCCAGCAGGTGGTCAGGCCCAGCAGGCAAGGCTTGGGGACGCCATTCTTCACCGTCCAGTTGCCCAGCGGCGCGAGATTGCGTGCCGGGTCGCCATCGCGCAGCAGCGGGATGACCTGGTCGACGTTGTAGCGCCCGCCAGTGGGGAAGGCCGCCTGCAGGTAGCGGTCGGCCAGCGCCTTGGCCGTGTCGTTGGCGCTCATGCCCTGCTTGGGCGAGCTGAGCATGCCCGACAGCACCCGCAGCAGTTCGTTGACCAGGCTCGACACCGCGTCTCCGATCGCGAGCGGGTTGATCCGGGTCGAGCCGGTTTCGCCGGCAGCCAGGGTCAGGTTCTGCGTGCTGGTCAGCGCGGGCAGGGTGATCTTGTCGTTGATCAGCGGCTGGCCCAGCAGCTTCAACAGCTGCTCGTTCTGCAGCGTGGCGTCGCAGACATTGGCCTTGGAGAAACGCTGTGCGGGGTCGACATTGCCGACGCAGGCACGCAGCACCGATGAATCGACCTGGATGGTGGCCTTGGGGGGACTGGCGCCGCACTGGATGCCGGTCAGCGTGCCCATGCCGTTGGCCACGTCGACGTGCAGCGGCAGGTGCAGGCGCGTGCCGAGCAGGTTCAGCAGCGGCCCCAGCGCGAACAGGTTGTTGCTGTCCACGTCCACCATCAACCGCACCTGCGCATTGTAGGCACGGGTGCCGACGCCGCCGATGGCGATCGACGGCGGTTCGACCACGCCGCCCTGGATGTTGATGCCCAGCAGGTCCAGCCCCTTGATCGTCACGCCGTTGCCATCGTTGGCGATGGAGATGGCGGTGTTGATCAGGTTGAGCACGTTGATCTTCGATTCCAGCGCGCTGCCGACGGTGCCGTCGGGTGAGACAACTTCCGCGAACAGGCCACCGCCGCCGGCCTGGCTGCCAAGCACGATGTTGAGCTTGTTGATGTCCAGCTGGGTGGCGACCAGGTCGGACAGGGCGCGCAGCTGCACGCCCACCGTCGAGTCACGGCCGACGACGGTGGCGGTGGCATCGACCAGCTGCGCCAGCGAGATCTTGTTGACCGACAGCAGGCGGTTGAAGTCGGCCACGCTGAGGTTGGCGCTCACCGGGATGTTGAGTGCCTTCAGCAGGCCGGATGGCGTGACGTTGGCCTGCGCCAGGCCGTCATAGGACAGCACCGTGGCATTGGTGACGTCCAGGCCGACCAGGCGCAGGGTCGACAGCAGTACGGAATTGCCATTGGTACGCAACAGCTGCGAGCCCACCGCGAACACCGCCGTGGGCTCCGAGCGGCGGGCTACCGCCTGCACGCTGACGGTCGGCAGGCTGGTGTTCTGGCCGAAGAAGGGCAGCACGCTGCGCTCGGCGATCACCTGCACGGCATTGCGCGGATTGCTGGCATCAACGCTGGTGACGAAACGGTTGCTGGTGCCGCGGCTGGCACTCCAGTTGCCGCAGCGGATCTGCAGGGTGCCTGCGAACCTGTTCTGGGCCAGCGCGCTTTGCCGGGCTGCGCTGTTGTCGCTGTTGTCCGCACTGCACAGCTCCAGCCGCTGTGCGCCGGCCAGCGCGGCCAGGTCGGCCACTTTCTGCGCATCACGCTTGGCCCAGAACAGATAGCCGATCTCGATCAGGCCCAGCATGGCCAGCAGCGCCAGCATGACCAGCATCATCGTGACCGACATGCCGCCGCGTGGGCGACTGAAACTGAACTGGCGTGGGCGTTTCATGGCCGACCTCAGCGTCCGGAGGAGGAGGCGTCCTTGGACCGGGCAACATCGGTCTCAAAGAAGTCCGGGATCTCGTGTTCAAAGCTCTTCAGGTAACGCGCATAGCTCAACGTGGCCTGGTCGCCCAGGATCGGCAGGCGCTGGCCGGCCTGCTGCCCCGACGCCTGCAGGCGGAACAGGTTGCGGGTGGCTTCGCCGCTCTGCAGGCGCACACGCGGCGTTGCCGGTGGTGCAACCTCGGCTGCGGGGATTGCCGGCGGCGCCGCAGCCACCGCTGCGGATGTGGCGGGTGCGGCCAGCTCCACGGTGGGAAGCGGCTCGGTCTGCATCGGCGCTGCGGCCGGTGCCGACGGCAAGGGGCCACCGAGCATCTGTCCGGTCAATGGCTGTTGCTGTGCCTGCACGGCACCGGCAGCAAGCAGGCAGGTCAGCACGGGCAACAGGCGTCGGGTCAGGCGCATCGCGGTCATGGGGTGCTTCCGGTCGGGTGATCGGTGGTGCTGAAGCGTTCCAGCATCGACGGTGGCAGGCGCTGCGGATCGCGCTCGTCACGTGCTTCGCGGCGTGGTTCGGCTGCCAGCCGGGTGCCGCCCGATGCACGGGCGCCACGTTCGCTGCTGGCCGTGAGCGCAGGCGCAGGGGCGTTGGCGGTGGCCGCAGCCTGCCGCTGCTGCAGGCGCGTGCGGATCTGCTGGGCCTGCTGCTGGATGCTGCGGCGCGTTTCGTCGTTGAGGTTGGCCTGTTCCGACAGGCGCTCTGCCGTGGCCTGATCGCCGCGCAGTACCGCCCACAGCGCGAGATTGGCCGTAGCCTTGGCGTTGCCTGGCGAAAGTTCCAGGGCCTTGGCCAGCGGCTCGCGCGCCTGGTCGAACTGGCCGGCGCGCAGCCGCGCATAGCCCAGGTCGCCCAGGTAGTCGGTGTTCAAGGGCTGCAGCTGCGTGGCGCGCGCCAGCGCCTGTTCGCTGCCGGCATCGTCGTCGCGGCGTGCGGCGATCAGGCCCAGGCCATGGGCGGCAGCGGCGGCCTGCGGCCCGCTGGACAGCTCGCGATACAGCGCGACGGCTGCGTCGGTCTGGCCGGTCTCGCGCAGTGCGTCGGCCTGCAGCAGGCGCAGGGCGGGGCGATCACCATAGCGTTGGCGGAAGGCCTCCACGTGGGCCAGCGAGGCATACCAAGCGCCCTGCTGCTGCATGCGTTCGATCAGTTCCAGATAGGCGTTGCGGCTGTCCTGCGGATCGGGTTCCGGCGGCGCAAGGCTGGGCGCCCGCACGTACTTCGGCGTGGTCGAGGCGCAGCCACTGGCCAGGGCGGCGAGGGCGGCGGCAAGCAGCAGGCAGGAAGTGCGCAGGGCAGGCATCAGGGCGATCCCATCTTGGACATGGTGGTGGCCAGCGCGACCAGCGCTGGACCGGCAAGCACCAGCATCAGTGCCGGCAGCAGGGTCAGCATCATCACCACGGTCATCTTCACCGAGAGCTTGCCGACCTTTTCCTTCAACGTGTTGCGGCGCTGTTCGCGCAGGCGGATGCTGAACTGGCGCAGCGGTTCCTGCACTGCGCCGCCGTGTGCATGCACTTGCAGGATCAGCTGCATCAGGCTGGTCAGGTCGTCGTCGGCGTAGACCTCGCTCAACCGCCGCAGTGACTGCGTGCGGGTGCGGCCATGGGTGTAGGCCACGTTCGCTTCCTGCAGTTCTCCGCCCAGTACCGGCAGCGCATCGCGCAGCTTGTCGCCCAGCGTCTGCAGGCTCTGGTCCATGCTGAAGCCCACGCCCTGCAGCAGGCGCAGCAGGTCGATCAGCAGGGGCAGTTCGTTCTCGACCGCGCGGCGGCGGCGCTTGACCCACGACGACAGCACGAACTTGGGCAGCAGCAGCCCGGCTGCCAGCGCACCGATCACCACCATCACCTTGGCCAGCCCGTGCGCGCTGCTGAACGCCAGCGCCAGGGTCAGCACCAGCAGCGCAAGCAGCAGGCGCAGGCCCAGGTAGATGGCCGTGCCCCGGCGCGTATTCCAGCCGGCCAGGTCCAGCAGCAGCTTGTCCTCGTTGGCCAGCAGCGCGGCCTCCAGGCGGCCACCACTGAGCGAGCGGCCGAAGCGCTCGAGCCAGCCCAGCGAGTCGCGGCGGGTGGCCTCGCTGTCGCGGGCCTCGTCGCGCGGTTGCAGGGCGGTCTTCAGCGTGGCCGAGGTGCGGTGCTCGCGATGGCTGCGAACCCAGCCGGCAATGCCGAGCAGGGCGACACCGGCCGCCAACACCAGCAGTGAGAGAGCGAACCAGGCGGTGGCGCTCATCGGGTACCTCCGTGGCGGCGGCGGGCGGTCATAGCGACTTGGCCAGGCGGTACAGCAGGAACGCTCCGAGCAGTTCCAGGCCCAGTGCGATCAGCAGGATTCGGTGGCCGAGCGGGTCATGCAGCACCGGCTGGAAGAACGCCGGGCTGGAGATCGCCATCAGCACCGCACTGGCCGGTGGCAGCAGCCCCAGCACCCAGGCCGACATGCGCGTTTCCGAGGTGGTGGCCGCCAGCTCCTGCTGGGCCTGCTCCAGGTCGCGCATGAAGTCGCCCATGCGCTGCAGGATCTGGTCGGCGCGGCCGCCGATGCGCACGCTCACCCCGATCACCACCGCCAGCACCTTCAGCACGTCCATGCGATATGGCTGCGCGGCCAGGCTCAACGCGCGATCCAGGTCCATGCCGCTGCGCGCATAGCGCACGGTGGTGTCCAGCAGGCCACGCAGTGGTGCGCTGGTCTGCATTGAAGAGACCTGGAACGCGGCCTGCAGGCTGTTGCCCAGCGCGGTGAGGCGGACCAGGTTGTCGAGGAAGTCCGGCATCTGGTGCAGCAGCTGCGCACGCAGTTTCGTGATCCGGCGCATCACCCACAGCCAGCAGCCCAGCAGGTACAGCAGCAGGGTCAGCGGAAACATCCAGGCCGTGCCCAGCCGCATCGCCGCGACGACCGCAAGCACAACGCCGGGCACCAGCAGCATCAGTGGCAGCTTCCAGCCCGGCTGCAGGCCGGCGCGCTGCAGCACGCCGTCCCAGGGCAGTACACGGCTCCCACTGCTGGCGGGGCGGGCGGAATCGTTGGCTGCGGCAACGGCGGGCCCGGCCGGTACCGCACCGGCGGCGCTGCCGCGCGCCAGCTGCTGCTCGGCATGCTGCAACGAGGCCTGGCGCTGTTCGCGGCTGCTGGCGGTGCCCCACAGCCAGACGGCCAGCGCCAGCAGCACCGAGATGATGCTCAACACGCCCAGCAGCAGGCCGGTACCCATGCTCAGAAATCCCCGTAGAGTGATTCGCGCAGCTCTTGGCGGAACGGCTCCAGCTTGTGCGAATGCGGATGGAAGCCCAGGCCGATCCAGCGGTCGGTCTCGCGGCCGCTGCCGTCGATCTGCACCTCGTGCCGGAACATCTCCTGGGTGGTGATCAGGTTGTCGCTGACCCCGGTGATTTCGGTGATCGAGACCAGCACCCGGCGCCCGCTGCCCAGCCGGGAGATCTGCACGATGAAATCGATGGCGCTGGCGATCTGGCGGCGCAGGCTGTCCTCGCTGCCCTGGAAGCCGGCAAAGCCGGCCAGCATCTCGATGCGGTACAGGCAGTCGCGCGGCGTGTTGGCGTGGATGGTGGCCATCGATCCGTCATGGCCGGTGTTCATCGCCTGCAGCATTTCCAGCACTTCGGCGCCACGCACTTCGCCGACCACGATGCGGTCCGGGCGCATGCGCAGGCTGTTGCGCACCAGGTCGCGGATGCTGACCGCGCCCTGGCCCTCGGCGCCGCCGATGCGGCTCTCCAGGCGCACCACGTGCGGATGGTTCAGCGAAAGCTCGGCGGTGTCCTCCACGGTGATGACGCGCTCGTTGGCCGGCACGTAGCTGGCCAGGGCATTGAGCAGCGAGGTCTTGCCCGAGCTGGTGCCGCCGGAGACCAGGATGTTGCAGCGGCCCAGCACCATCGCCTTCAGCAGGGCCTGCATCGGCGCATCGAAGGTGCCCTTGGCGAGCAGTTCGTCGGGGGTGAACGGGTCCTTGCGGAACTTGCGGATGGACACCATCGGTCCGTCCACCGCCAGCGGCGAGATGATCGCGTTGAGGCGGCCGCCGTTGGGCAGGCGCGCGTCGACCATCGGGTTGGAATCATCCAGCCGGCGGCCTAGCGGCGCGAGGATGCGACGCAGGATGCGCAGCAGGTGGGTGTCATCGGTGAAGCGCTGGGTGGCGCGCTTGAGCTGGCCCCCCTGCGAAACGTGCACGTCCTTGAAGCCGTTGATCAGGATGTCTTCGATGGAGGGGTCGTGGAGCAGGTCGTCGAGCGGGCCGAAACCGGTCAGCTCCTTGACCAGGCCCTCGGCGACCACCTGCATCTCTTCCTCGTTGATCGGGATGCGCCATTCCTGGATGAAGCCCACGGTCTGCACCTGCACCCAGCGGGCGATGGTGTCCGGGGCCCAGGAATCGATGTCGATGCGCTCGTCCTCGATGCTGTTGAGCAGGTGCTCATGCGCGGCCGACAGCACCTTCTGGTACTGCTCGGTCTGCGCGAACGGCAGGTGGCCCGGGGTAGTTTCGGGCAGCACCGGGCGGGCAACGGCATGCGGGAACGGGGTTACCTTGTCTTCCATTGCGATCCACCCAGGGCAAGGGAGAGTCTTTCCCGCAGGCCATGCGGCTGGACCGGGCAGGCGGCCGGATCCAGGCGTGACACGAGCGGGGCGAGGGCACGCAGATAGGGGTCGCGCGGGGCATCCTGCAGCAGCAGGTGGCCCTGGCTGGCGGCCAGGCGCACGCGCGGTCGTTCGGGCAGCGTCGCCAGCAGCGGTACTTCGAAGCGGCGCGCGATCTGTTCCGGGCTCATGCCGCTGCTGTCGTCGTGGCGGTTGATCACCAGTTGCAGGCGCTTCTCGCGTTCGCGCTGGCCGGCCAGGTGCTTCAGCGCCTGGTCCAGCGAGACCAGCGTGGCGATCGATGCATCGGTGACCAGCCAGATCTCGTCAGCCTGGTCCAGCAACAGGGGCGGAAGCTGCCGCAGCGGGCAGCCGCCGGCGTCGCACAGCACGCTGGCAAACACGCCGCGCAGGCGTTGCAGCAGCGCCCCCGGGTCGGACGGCGGAACGGCGTCGCTGCCGCCGGCACGATCCAGCAGCACCAGCCCGGAATCGTGGCGGGCCATGGCCGTGCGGGCGAGGGTGGCATCGATGCGGCTGGCATTGCGCAGCGCGTCTTCGTAATGGAATCGGCTGTCGAGATTGAGGTACAGCGCGAGGTCACCGGAGGGCTGCGCCAGCTCCATCAGCAGGCCGTCCTGCTGCAGGGCTTCGCCCTGGGCCAGGGCACGCGTCTGCTGCGCCAGCACCGAAAGATGTGCGGCCAGGGTGCTGGTGCCGACGCCGGCGCGCACGCCCAGCAGCACGATCAGGCGTGCCTTGTGCGCGTGCTGGGCAACCGCTGTCGGGCGCGGGGACAGCGCACGCCGCAGGGCCGCCTCGATGCCTGCGTCGTCACTGTCCAGGTCCAGTACATCACGCAGGCCCGCGCGCAGCGCGATCACCACGCCTTCGACCTGGCCTGCGCTGGTGGCGCCCACTGCCACCAGGGGCAGGTCGGGTTGGGTCTGCTGCAGCTGCTGTGCCAGCACGCTCGAGGCGGCCGCATGCTCGGGCCGGAAGTCGAGCAGCACCAGGCTCTGCGGGCCGCGTTGCAGGTCCTGCGCGGAGGTGGGGGCGTTGCTGTCCTGCCAATGCAGGGCGGTGCTCGGCGGCAGCTTGGCGGCCAGCCGGGGCAGCAGTTCGCGATCCATGCCATACAGGACCAGGTTCATCGGGGGTCCTTGCGGATGCAGCGGCTGGGCAGTGGCGTAGGGCATGGGCGTGGTATCGCAGGCATCATGGAGTCAGCGCGAGAAACCGGGCACCGGGTCCTGGCTGACCGGACCCAGCAGCCAGGAACCCCACTCGGGGAGATGTGGCTTGGCTTCGCGCTCCCCGGGCAGCGGCAGTTCGGTGTTGCGCGCCAGGGGTTGCACCAGGCGCGGGGTGACGATGATCACCAGCTCCTTGTCCTGGCGCTTGTAGTCGAAGTTGCGGAAGAACGAACCGATGATCGGCAGGTCGCCCAGCAGCGGAATCTTGCTGACGTTGGAGACGATGTTGGAGCTGACCAGGCCGCCGATGACGAAACTCTCGCCATCGCCCAGCTCGACCGTGGTGTCGGCGCGGCGGGTGGTGATCGAGGGGATCTGCACGTTGTTGAGCATGATGGAATTGCTGTAGTCCAGGTCGCTCGCTTCGGGCGCCACCTTCAGCGCGATGCGGTTCGTCGCCAGCACGGTCGGGGTCACGGTCAGGCCGATGCCGAACGGCTTGTAGGTGATGGTGGTGGTGCCAAGCCCTTGCGGTTCCAGGATCGGCAGTTCGCCGCCGGCCAGGAAACTGGCGCTCTGCCCGGACAGCGCCACCAGCGTCGGCTCGGCCAGCACGCGGGCCATGCCATTGCTCTGCAGCAGTTCGACGTCGGCGTTCCACAGGCCCTTGGTCGAGCCGAACACCAGGCGGAATGCCGAGGAAATCGGTGACACCGCTTCGTTGCTGACGTTGCCTTCCTTCATGCCCGGCAGTACGCCGGTGTTGCCCGGCAACCCGGTACCGGGCCGCGCGAAGCCATAGGCGAAGCCGCCGTTGCGGTTCTGGAAGTTGATGCCGATCTGCTTCATCGCGGTCTTGTTGAACTCGACCACCTTGACCTCGACCTGGACCACGCCGCCGCTGCTGATGGTGGACGTATCGGCAAGCACACCGTCCTTGCCCAGTGCCATCGCCGCCGTGCGTTGTTCCTGCATGTGCGAGAGCACACTGTCGGTGCTTCCCTGCAACAGGCCCTGCTGGTCCTGCTGGGTGAACACCAGATCATTGCCACCGGTGCTGGCAGCACCCTGTACGGCGCTCTGCACCCGTACCGTCACCCGTTGCGGCTCGGCCTGCTTGCGGTGCCACAGCAGCAGGGTGGTGGTGCCGGGCATCTTGCCCACCAGCAGCGCCTGGCGCTGGCCACGCAGCATCACGATGTCGGCCACGCCGGGGTCGGCAATGGCCACCCGCTCCAGGTCGGCCGGCAGGTTCCAGGGGCGCTGCTCACGGGCCTGCAGCACCAGGTCATCGGCGGCCACGCTCGTTGCCGGTGCCAGCAGCACCAGCAGCAGGGCCAGCCAGCGCTGGCGGGGAGAGAGGCGTGGACGGCGGCGACGTTCGGTCATGGATGCGCTCGATGCAGGTCAAAGGGAGCCACGGGGGGCGGAACTGTCGCCACGGATGATCTCGATGCCCGACGCGCGCGGGGCGCTGCGACGGGGCGCCGGCGCACGCGCGGGTGCATCCGCGTTGCTGCGTGGCGGGGCGCTGCCGCGGCCGGCCAGCGCGTCGCCATCGATACCGGCGAAGGCGTGGTTCTCCGGGCGCTGCAGTGCCAGCTGCTGCTCCGCGTCGAGCCCACGCAGCGGATCGATCACGCCGCGCGACTGCGGGAACAGCGCCAGGTCGGGCAGGCCGGTATCGGCGGGATTGCGCAGCGCCAGGAACAGCTTGCCCTGCTGTGCACCCAGCAGCAGCCGATTGGCATCGGCTACCGGTACCGCCAGCACCGCGCTGCGCGCGGGTTGCGGGGCTTCATTGCTGCTGCTGTGGCTGCCGCCACTGCCGGTGATGTCGGCTGCGCGCGGGTCGTTGCGGGTGTCGGCCCCGCTATTGGAGGTGGCCTCTGAGGCGACCGGCGCGATGTCCTGCTGGCCATAGCTCAGCACGCGCAGGCGCGACAGCAGCAGGCGCGTCTGCGCGGCTTCGGCGGGGCTGTTGATGCTGGGCTGGGCATTGCGCAGGTTGAGGAAGACGTCGACGAAGTCACCGGGAAGGATGCGGTTGCCGGCACCGACCAGTTCGTCCACGGGCACGGCCAGTGCGCGCTCGCCCGGCCGCAGCTGCAGCGAGAAGCCCTGTGCCAATGCGCTGCTGCTGATCGGGCTGCCTTCGGCGATGTCCTGCACCGGCACCTTGCCGACCACGGCGGCGATGCTGGTGGCGGCACCGGTGACGGGTGAGGTGCGCTGGGCCAGGCGCAGGCCATTGGCGCTGATCGGCTCGCCCGCTGGCAGGCGTGCCACGGCTTCCACCACCGTGATGGCCTGCGCCTCGTTGTGCGCGATTGGCGCGACCGTGACCGGTGCGGCCGGTTTGCGCCCGATCATGAAAGCGATCAGCGCCAGCAGCACGGCCAGGCCGATCAGGGCGACGGCAGCGATGCGGGTCAACTTGAGCATGGGACCGTCTCCAAAATACCGATCATCAGTTGCCGCTGCCGAGATCGAGCTGGGCGACCGCGACGCTGCGGATGGGAGCCTGCATCACCCACTTGTAGAGCGTGGCGGTGCCGGGCAGGAAGGGATAGCTGGCGTAGTCGTAGCTGACCGTCACGGTCATGCACTGGGCCGTGGCCAGGCCGGCGCAGGGCGCCTGTGCCGACACCACGATGGCGTTGCTGCCGCCCGCGGTGCAGTCCACGTTCTGCTTGGAAAACTGCAGCAGCCATTGCATCGAGGTGCGTGCGGCGACGCAGGCGGCAGTGCGCCGCTCGCCGGCCGTGCCGTAACGCAGCGAGGCGCGCGCGCCTTCGGCCGAAGCGGTGGCCAGGGTCTGTTGCGCCGCCATGATCATCACCCCGGAGAAGGTGAACAGCAGCAGCGGCAACAGGCCGAGCATCAGCATCAGCGCGAACTCAATGCTGGCGACGCCGCGTTGCAGGCGTGGGCCGCGGATGTTCATGGTGCACCTCCGTAGATGCTGGCCAGCACCCAGCCGATGGCGGCGAGTGCCAGGTAGGCTGCATAGGGAATGCCACGTCGTCCCTGGCGGGCGGCCTGCATGTCGCGCAGGGCCGGATGCGCTTGCCACTGCGCGTTGGTGCGATTGACCTGCATCTGCAGGTGACCGGGCAGCAACACGCCCAGGCGCCGGCCAGCCAGCACCAGCACGGCGTGCAGCCCGGCGGCGAGGCTGGCGACCAGCCAGACCGGCAGCAGCGCCTGCCAGCCCAGCATCAGCCCCAGCACGGCGAAGAACTTCACATCACCGGCGCCCATCCAGCGCAGGGCATAGAACGGCAGCAGCGCCAACAGGCCGAGCGCCGCGCCGGCAACGTGGGGCAGCCACGGCTGGCGCGGCGCGCTGAACTGGCCGGCGACGATCACCACGGTGGCGATCACGCATGCGGCGATCAGCCAGGCGTTGGGCACCCGACGGGCATACAGATCACTGATCGCGATCCGCAGGCACACGCCGATGGCCAACAATCCCAGCAGTGTCATCGCACACTCCATCGTCCGTCACTGGACGGTCTTCGCCTGGTTCCATGCGCCCCGCCGTCGCGGCCCTGCCGGCCGCGCGCGGTCGCCGCTTAGGTCGTCGAGCCCGACGCCTTGGTGGCCAGTGCGGAGAGGTTCTTGAACAGCGTTTCGAAGAACCCCTTGATCTGGTCGTTGCCGACCGCGATCAGGATGCCGGCGATGACGGCAGCCAGCAGCCCGTACTCGAGCGCGGTGACGCCGTCTTCTTCCTTCAGGAATTTGCGGATCGATGCGTTCATGACCAATGTCTCCCTCTACCTGTCTGCGGATGCAGTACACCTGCGTTGGGCGGTGGCCCGGCTCCGCCGGGATCGTCCGTGGGCCTCCGCGCGTCCTGGCGGAGGAGGCACGGCGGGTTGGACCCGCTGTGCTCAAGCAGGGTGATCGTCTCCAGGCGGGACATTGGCCGCACGGTCGCGACCGCACGGCGCGGGGCCGGTGGTCGAGGCATCCAATGATGCGTGCGTGGTCATGCTGTCCCCCTGGGTGCGGCCAGATCAGATGGCCGGATCACCGTGATATCGACTTTGCCTGAATGGCGGTTGGCTGCAACTGGAACCTATATGCAAATTCGGCAGAAACCCCGGGATCCTGAAACTTTCAGATTGTTTCTGTGACGAAAATCCGTTCGCAGGCAAAACGATTCATGGTCGTGCAGATAATGTGATTCCATTTTCCGGCGCATGCGAAAAGCGTGCCACTCGCTCCGACATTTTCTTCACCTGTGTATCTATTTTCTTCATTTCAGTCCGTGGGTTTACCTTTGCGGATTATTGGGCATACTCGCATTCAAGCTATCGCTTTTCCCTGCACGGCCGCATCGAAGGCGAGGTGGCCGGCACGGCAACGGAAGTGGTTTCTGGATCGCTGCGCGCCCTGTCAGGCAGTGGGGGCCGCATCGCATGGCGGATCAACGGGGGACAACACTGTCATGGTCGATGGTGGGGTAGGAGACAGCGACGACAGCGGCCTGCGGTCGATAGACCTGGCCACGCTGAGCGGCGTGCTTCGTGTCTGTGATGTCGAATTGCTGCTGCTCGATGGCAATGGGCCACGTGCGGCGTTCGCTTCGCGCGTGCACGAGGAAGCCCTGTTCTGCAGCATCAGTTGCGGTTTCCATTGCCGTGGCCGTTTCATGCTGCCACCGGACTGGGCGATGCTGGGATACCTGCACGCCACCGATGAGACGCTGAGCTGGTGCCATGGCGTACCGCTCACGCCGGGCATGGCGTTGACGATCATGCCGGAGGGCATCAGTGAGTTCACCCTGAGCCCGGGCACGCACATGACCCTGATGCTGGTGCCGGTGGCACGGGTGCAGCGCAAGCTGACCGAACTGAGCCTGCGCAGCACGCCTCCCGCTGGCCAGGCACTGTCGCTGTTCAACCTGGCCAGCGAAGTCGCGCCGTTGGCACGCCACTACCAGCAGCTGCATCTGCAGCTGGGGCAGGGTGCAGGCCTGCAGCCGGAAGAAACTGAAACCCTGTTGCACGAACATGTGCAGGCCCTTCTGGGCGCCGGTGTGGCGGATCGCCCGGGCTGCAGCCGTGCACGGCGCACGCATTATCTGATCGCGCAGCGAGCAGAGAACTTCATGCGGCTCAACCTGCGCCGCAATATCTACATGAATGAGATCTGCGATGCCGCCGGCGTCAGTGAGCGCGGCCTGCGCTATGCGTTCGAAGACCTGTTTGGAACCTCGCCGAACCGCTATCTCTCCATGCTGCGCCTGTGCGCGGCCTGCCGCAGCCTGTCGATGGCCGATTCCAGCCGTCGCTCGGTGAAAGCCATCGCCCTCAGCTGCGGCCTGTGGGACCTTTCGCGCTTTGCCGACAATTACCGCAAGGTATTCGGCGAACTGCCGCGCGATACCCTGATGCGCGCGCCCGCGCAGATCGGCCAGCCGGCCTGAGCCAAGCCCCGCAAGGGTTTCCGCGGCGTTCATGCCGGAATTGCATATCCACTTGCCGATCATGTTGCCGCTTCTGCATAACCGGCTGCCGATTCCGGCCGTGGATTTGCCGGAATGCGCGATTGCCGTGCCGGATTGAAGTGCGCGGCCGCCGTTGCAACCGCTGAAATGTCACTCACCTGCCTAACGGCAAGTCCACTGACATTCCAGTTGTTCGCCTACGAGGGAAATGCTCATGAACCGCATCTACCGGCGTGTATGGAACCGCCAGCTCAATGCTCTGGTTGTGGCCTCGGAACTGGCCACCGGCGACAGCGGCGGCAGCGCCGCACGCGATCCGCGCGCCTTCCTGCTGATGCCCACCGCCCTGGCCCTGGCACTGCTGTGCGCGCTGGCCAGCGGCCACGCAGGGGCATCGGAAACCAATCAATCGCTGCGTGACCTGCAAGCGCTTGCGGCGAAGTATGCGCAGCCGATGCCGGTCAAGGTCGACGCCGAAGTGGCCCTGGCTGCCGCCGCGCGACAGGCGCAGAGCAGCCCCGCGATCAGTGCGGACGCCCGCCTGGGCCTGCAGTTGAACACCACGTCGCTGCCGGTGGCGCGTGACGTATTGCCGGCCACCGTGCAGGTGAAGCTGGCAGCGGACACCACGCCGAAGCAGGTGGCCGTGCCGGCGCTGGCGGCCGATGTCCGCGCCACTGTCGGCCTGGGCAAGGCTGCGGGCAAGGCCGCACAGGTGGATGCATCGCTGGCAGCGCACGTTGCGCCCGGCGCGCAGGCGCCGTTGGGTGTCACCGCCGATGCACGCGCCAAGGCCAAGGTCGGCGTCGCCGGCCGCCAGGTCGCTTCGATCGATGCGGGTGCCAAGGCCTTGGCGGGCCTCAGCGGTTCGTCCCTGAAGACCTCTGTCGACGGCAACACCGACGCGCATCTGGCGGTGGCTGGCCATCACATCGAAGGTCAGGGCCAGGCCCGGGCGACAGCCGCAGTCACGCTGCCGGCCAAGGAGGAATTGCCGGGTGACACGCATGATCGCGCCATCAGTGCCGCGTTCGATGCCGGTGCCGGCGGCAAGGTGCGGGTGCAGGCGCCGGACGGCCAGGAAGTGATCGCCGACCGCAACCTGAAGCTGGCCGGACAGGCGACCGTCGCCGCGCAGCACAGCGCGCTGGGCGTTGGCAACCTGGTGGGCGGCGCGGTGGGTGCTGTCGGTGGGACGCTTCACGGTGCTGCGGGTGCGGTCGGCAGCACGGTGGGCGGCGCGCTGAACGGTACTGTCGGAACGGTTGCCGGTGCAGTGAGCGGCGCACTGAACGGTACCGTTGGCACCGTTGGCAGCGCAGTGGGCGGTGCACTCAATGGCACGGTTGGCCAGGTCGGTAGTGCGGTAGGTGGCACGCTCAACAACACCGTCGGCGCAGTCGGCGGTGCAGCGGGTGGTGCTCTGAACGGCACCGTAGGCACAGTTGGCGGCGCAGTGGGTGGCACGCTCAACAACACGGTCGGCGCAGTCGGTGGCGCACTGAACGGCACCGTTGGCACCGTTGGCAGCGCAGTAGGTGGCGCGCTCAACAACACGGTCGGCGCAGTTGGTGGTGCACTGAACGGCACCGTCGGAACGGTTGGCGGTGCGGTGGGTGGCACGCTCAACAACACGGTCGGCACAGTCGGCGGTGCACTGAACGGCACCGTCGGAACGGTTGGTGGTGCGGTGGGTGGCACGCTCAACAACACCGTCGGCGCAGTCGGCGGTGCAGTGGGTGGTGCTCTGAACGGCACCGTTGGCACAGTTGGCAGCGCAGTAGGTGGCGCGCTCAACAACACGGTCGGCGCAGTCGGCGGTGCAGTGGGTGGTGCTCTGAACGGCACCGTTGGCACAGTTGGCAGCGCAGTAGGTGGCACGCTCAACAACACGGTCGGCGCAGTTGGTGGTGCACTGAACGGCACCGTCGGAACGGTTGGTGGTGCGGTGGGTGGCACGCTCAACAACACGGTCGGCGCAGTCGGCGG